>Ga0080004_1079480_pt1 | contig 16326 bp, 15 predicted proteins | sample WasSprMetagenome_FD_69207 | JGI IMG/M metagenome (GOLD analysis project Ga0080004, IMG submission 69207) | Sulfidic aquatic microbial communities from Washburn Spring, Yellowstone National Park, USA - WS (SPADES assembly) (version 2) | ecosystem: Environmental > Aquatic > Thermal springs > Hot... | reverse complement strand
CTACTTCTCTTTGAGGACAAGGGATTGGTTTGGAAGGGAGGAGCCGGTTAAATATTTCTCAGCGGTGATGGGGGCTCATAAGGCGCTCAAGGAGGCTCACATCCCGATGGCTTTCATAATGAATGAAAATGTCTCTCTTGAGAAGCTTCTCCAATTTCCCGTTGTGTATCTTCCAAATGTGGCGATATTGAGCGAGGAGGAAGTCTCCCTCTTCAAGGAGTATTTGAAGCGAGGAGGGAAGATTTTAGCTACTGGCTTAACCGCCTGCTACGATAAATATGGCAACCCCTTGGGAAGATGTCTGCTTGAGGATTTGATCGGTGCAAAGTTGTTGGAAATCTACGATGCCCATAAAGATAACTATGTGCGTTTCCCTAACGGGAAACAGGAGATAGCTCTTGAGGGAGTTCCCAAAGATGTAAATATTCTGAATTATTCGCCCATAGCGATTTTTCAGCCCATTGATGCTAAAGCCTACGGCGATTTGCTCGTGGCATATCGCTCTCAGGATAATCCTTGGATGGGGCATATGTCGCCTGGGAAGGTCGTGGGTCCAGCGATATTGGAGAGGGAATATGGGAAAGGAAAGATAGTTTATCTTCCCTTCTCTCCCGATTCCGCCTTTGTAGGGAATTATCGCATGCCGGAGCATCGCAATTTAATTGCAAGCATAATCCGTTATCTTAATCCCAAACCACCCATAGTTATCAACACTCAACCCAACATAGAGGCTGTTCTCACAAAAGATGAGAAAAGGAATCGTTTTATAATCCATTTTCTCTGCTTCTGTGGCACTCCCACATCTGCGGCATATCCCTTTCCCGAAGGAAGAAGGGTTTTGCCGAGTTTAATGGAGTTCTGCTCCCCTTACGAGGCGGAAATAGAGATAAACATTCCTTTCTCTTCTGCCGAGGTAATTGGGGAGAAGGGGAACATCTCTCGTCGGGGAAATAAGCTGATACTGAAGACTTCCAATGTTCACGAAGTAGTGGTGATAAATCAGTAAGGATTTTTTCCCAAGACTTCTTCCTTTAATGGATACTTTCCGCAGCTTCGTTTCCCCTCGGGGCAGTAGCCGAGGTATTCGCATTTCGCTCCCGCATTCTCAAACACTGCCGGCAAATGTTTTTTGCATATTTCCAGCATCCTATTTGCCAATTCCCTTATTTCCCACTGGGCTCTTGCACAGCATCTCTCTCGGAAGAAATGTAGGAGCTCCCTGCAGTTCATCGTAACCACTATCTTCGTCTCCACCGCTTGGGGCAAGACGAAGCGAGCGTCCTCCACCGCTTCCTTGCCTTTCGTCCTCTCAATTCTTTCCCTTATCTTCTTATAGCCCCTTTTAATCTCCTCCATCAAACGGAGGAATTCATCTTTCGCTTCCTCATCTTCCTCAATTGAGGGAGGGATGACGAAGTCAAAATCGTCCATCTTAACATATCTTTGGCTTTGCTGGGAATAGGAAGCTATCCTGTGGCGGACGAGTTGGTGAGTGAGGACCCTTGAGACGCCCTCAATAGCGAAGGTGAACTTAGCATGCTCAAGCGGACTTTCGTGCCCTGATTCTATCAGCTTTCTCACGAATTCCGCCATCTTTTCCTCCGATTCTTCCTTCAGTTCAATAGCGAAGCGGTCTGAATAGCATTGCCTACCCGCTGAATAGATGACCGCGAGGGCGTCACGGGTGAAATCCAAGAGCTGAACATTCATTTTCGCCTTGCCCATAAGTTTACTCTAATAGTAGTTGTATTATACTATTTTAGAAGATACTTTGAAAGGTGGTTTATAATTTCATAATATTTGGGACCTCTTCTGATTCCCTATCCCCTGCATTGTCAGTACGAGAATCGAAACGATACCACCTCCTTGTCATTACAAACTAGGAAGCGCTCTCTTTTTTCTTGACTCCCCAAAATAAAGATTGCCACACTTTCTGCACAGCAGAAGGCTCGCAATGACAGTGTGGGTGTCATTGCGAGGAGCGAAGCGACGAAGCAATCTCGTTTTTATTTTTCTTCGATGTATATAGAGATTGCGAGCATCCCTTACGGGATGCTCGCATCTATGGGTATGAGTTTTTAATAAGGTGTTTGTCTTCTCCACTCTTATGGAACCATCCTAATAGCTCCAAATTATAAAATACATTTATGACATACATGATATCTCCTTTTCTCTCCCTCAATTAGAAAAGAAATAAATTTTCTTCATCTCTATTTTCTACTCTTTACCCTTCTCAGTTTCCAAAACCTTTACCCATGCCAGCAATGACAACGAGGATAATGGTCTTTTATGGTATGGAACTATACACAAATTTGACAAGTTTATCTCTTTTCGTTAAAATCTATAACAATATAAAGATCTTTGAACAATTTCTCTTTTTTATCGTCATCAATTATGAAAAAGGATTTGTCGGAGGAAAAAGACGAGATTTTGGTGCAAAGAAGCAAAAACGGCGATAAGGAGGCGTTTGATATCTTGGTCCAACGCTATAGAGCTTCCTTATTCAGATTTGTCTATCATAGCCTCCATAACAGGGAGGATGCGGAAGATATTGCCCAGGAAGCTTTCGTGAAGGCTTATCTTGCCCTTCCTCAATTAAAAGATAATTCTCTTTTCAGAACATGGCTATTTAAGATAGCTCTCAACTTGATTAGGGATAATAAGAGAGTTGAGAAGCGAAATCCAAGTCTTTCTCTCGATTCTTATACCGAAGGTGATGATACTTATACAGAAACAGAAGGAGAACATTTTAATGTTGAACCCGTCGATGACGACAGCGAGCTCTTGGCAAGATTGAGGATGGAAATCACTCAATTACCAAACGAGTTAAGGGAGGTCATTATTTTGCGAGATTTACAGGGTTTCTCATATGAAGAGATCGCCAAAATGGTAGGTTGTCCTGTAGGAACAGTAAAATCCCGCCTTTTTTATGCACGACAAATACTGCGAGAAAGACTCTCATCGTTCATAGGAGATGATAAAGAATGAAGTGTAAGAAAGCCAAATTTCTTTGTTCAGAATTATTAGATGGCAGGCTCAATGACAGGGAGAGAGAAGCCTTGCTCTCTCATCTTTCCACCTGTCCGGATTGTATGAGATTTTATAAGCAAGCTAAGAAGATCAAGGAGCTGACATCCTCTCTACCAACTCCCGAATTGAGCCCCAATTTCAACGAAGTTGTTATGTATCGCATAGAGAGAAGCAAGGCAAGTCCAAGACCTCACACCATTTTCCTTCTCAAAAGGAGATTCGCTCTCCTTTTACTTCCTTTGATCCTCATCATTTCCGCTTTGATATTCGTGTTTCATAATAAACCCGATGAGAGCGAGCTATTGAGGAGTTATAGGAGGGAGCATTTCATCTATACATTACAGAATCCTTTGATTTCCGCTGATTCAGCGGTAAAGATGTTACTTATTTCTACTGGAGAATGAAGAAGCTATTTAGTGCTATTATTTTAATATTTGCTTTTGCAATCGCCTCTTTGCCATTGGATTCCTTCTCACTTCTCCGCCAATATCTGGAGAAGGAGGAAAAAACGAGCTTTATGGGGAGGCAAATCCATATTCTTTATACCCCAAAAGGTTATCATAAATTTGAAGTTATCGTGAAGCACGCTTCTTCTGATAAGACGCGATTGGAGTTTGTATCACCCCGTTCCTTCTCTGGTTATGTGATGGTCTGGGACGAGGAAGGAGGAGTTGTTATCCCTCCAAAGAGAGGGAGGATGCCCTTTCATCATCCCTTGTCCCCAAGATACTTGATGGATGTCCAATTAGACCTTATCTGGAAAAACGCCAAAGTTACTCAGCTTGGCGAGGAGAAAATAGTGGGAAGAAAAGCGAGCGTTTTTCTCATTAAACCCGCCTATGTGAAGGGAGGTTACTTCAAGCTTTGGGTGGACAAGGAAACGGGAATTCGCCTTAGAACCGAGCGCTATTCCCCCTCTGGACAGCTGCTATTCTTGATGTATTTTGTTTCACTTCAGCTCAAGCCCTCTTTTGATAAGCGGGAATTTGATATCCCCAGAATTGTGAAGAAGCTGAAGAACTATTCTAAGGAAGAATTGGAGAGACTTCTTCACTTTCGTCCGCTCTTCCCTACTTTTATCCCTCCGGGTTACAAAATCGTGCACCAGAGACCGTTCTTTACAAAAAAGCAGAAGGGAGTTCTAATTCATTTAACTGATGGATTGAACCCGATAACCATTCTGGAAACACCAATCCCTCATAGACATCCTGCTATTTCTTTCCCTTCTCAGCCGGAAATCGTTTTTCTCAACATAGAGGGATTCAGCGTTTTCCTCACGGGCAATGTGGACAGAGAGGTCTTGGAGAAAGTTGGGCGTTCTCTTAAATAATAAAGATGACGAGAGAGGTTAGAATAGGGGACATAAAAATTGGTGGAGGAAATCCCATAGCAGTTCAATCTATGACGCGTTCTCCTACGAAGGATGTAGTCAGGGTGGTTGAAGAGATAAGGAGATTGGAGATTGCTGGTTGTGAAATAGTGAGAGTGGCAGTACCGGATGAGGAATCCGCTGAGGCAATTGAAGAAATCAAGAGGAACATTTCCATTCCCTTAGTGGCGGATATCCATTTCAATTGGCGTCTCGCTTTGACAGCTTTGGAGAAGGGAGCGGATAAGATAAGGATAAATCCCGGGACGATTGGAAGCAAGGAGGGTGTAAGGGAGATAGTGAAAGTGGCGAAGGATAGGGGAGTGCCGATTCGCATTGGCGTTAATGCGGGCTCGCTTCCCAGGGATATTTTGAGAAAGTATAAGGATTCAATTGTGGAGGCTATGGTGGAATCTGCGATTAGGGATGTGGAGATTCTTGAGGAGGAAGGATTTCAGGATATTGTTGTCTCCCTAAAGGCATTTGACATTCCCACGACTGTCTCCGCCTACGAGAGATTCTCTCAATTAAGGGATTATCCCTTGCATATAGGGATAACCGAGGCGGGACCTATGCCGGAAGGGGCGATAAGGTCGGCTGTTGGCTTGGGGATTCTCTTGAGCAGAGGGATAGGGGACACTGTAAGAGTATCTTTAACGGCGGATGGAGTTAAGGAAGTAGAGGTAGCTTGGGAGATTTTGAGCAGTCTAAATCTTAGAAAGAGGGGATACATAATAGTATCTTGTCCTATGTGTGCGAGGTGTTCTGTGCCTTTGATAGAGATGGCGGAAAGGGTGAGGGAGGGATTAAAGGGATTGCCGCCTCGCCCATTGAAGGTAGCAGTTATGGGTTGTGAGGTAAATGGACCTGGGGAGGCAAGGGATGCGGATATAGGATTGGCGTTTGGGAAGACGGGAGCTGTGTTGTTTGTAAAAGGGAATCCGGTAAGGACGGTACCTTTTCAAAAAGCTATTGAGGAGTTGTTTCAAGAGATTGAGAAATTAGTATAAAAAAGGGAGGGCAACCCGCAGGGTCGCCCCCCCCTTTTTTATTTTGGCGCTTAACGAACTCTATTAATGAGTGGGAGCTCCTCCTCCCGTAGGAGGAGTTACAACTGCCCCAACAGTCCTACTTGGCTCCTCTAAGATGCGCGGCGTGAGGAATATCAAGAGCTCGCTCTCAGTCGTTGTCTGTGTCTGTCCCTTAAACAAACCGCCTATGAGGGGCAAATCCGAGAGGAAAGGAACCTTTACATTCTGCGTGCTTATGTTCTTGCGAACGAGTCCACCGATGACCAGCGTTTCCCCGCTCATTACCCTTGCGATAGTATCCATATCTCTTGTGCTCGTTTGGGGTAGGCTTCCAGTTGGTCCAGTAACGAAGCCCACAACATCGGAGACGCTCGGTGTTATATAACAAGTAACCGAGCCATCACCGTTTATGGTTGGTGTAACTGTCAAAGTGGTTCCTACGCTTATCATATCGGGAACCCAGGTTGTCTGGGTACCACCGAACTGTGTTAGGGTTGTCTCCGGATACCAATAGGGGATGTCTTGGGTTACGGAAATATAAGCCGGGTAGTTGTTATAAGTGGTTACTCTCGGGGCATTGACCAATCTGGCTTTACCTTCTTTCATCAGCGCAGCGAGCTGGGCTCTGACGCGAGGTGTGGTATAACCGATAACTAAGGTTGAACCCGTTCCGGGAGACATACCTTGTCCAATCACGCTTACCTCATTGTTTGTCAGCATCCAATCTATACCCAAGCTCTTTGTAACATCGGTGCTTATCTCCACGAACTCCGCGGATATCTCTACTTGGCGGACGGGAACATCCAAAAGTTGGAGGAGTTTCTTGAACTGTTCTATTCCTTCAGGGGTACCGATTACGATGAGGGCGTTTTCGGGTTCATAGGGAATTATGTTGTAAATGCCGGGAGCAAAAGCCATAAGACCATAGCCATATCCGCCAGCGTAACCTCCTATTCCGCCAACTCCACCTATACCGGGAGCATAACCACCAACACCACCAACACCGCCAATTCCAGGGGCATATCCTCCAACTCCGCCTACACCACCGGGGAATCCACCTATGCCGCCTCCAAAGCCACCGATGCCACCGCCGTATCCCCCAATGCCTCCTCCGAAGCCGCCCATTCTTCCACCCATACCTCGTCCACCAAACTGGGAAAATCCTCCCTGAATCGGGGAGCTCTCAGATTCCCCTTTAGAGCGTCCAAAGGCAGGAGCGAGCGGACCCCTCCCTTTTCTCTCCATACCTTGGAATAGAGCAAAAGGATAACGGGCAGGGGATGCTCCCAACAGGGCAGCGATGTCCCTTGGATGAGCATATTTTAAGACGAACTTTTCCGTCTCAATTCGGGTTGGAACTTGGTGAGTAGTAGGAGTTTCTGGTGGAGGAGTTGGTTGAGATACTTCTTTAGGAGTGGTTTGCTCTTCCTTCGGCTGGGGGCGAGGCTCTGCGCTTATAACATAAACATCTCCTTCTTTATACCAATAAAGACCATTGGCTTGGACGATGTTCTGAAGAGCCTTTTCCAGAGGGACATCGTAGAGCGTTGCGGTTATCTTCTTGTTTATTTTGTCTCTGTCGGCAATGATTATGTTCGTCTTGCTTTCCTTCATCAAGATGCGAACTACATCGCAGAGGTCGGCATCTTGAACCTCTAAGGTAACGAGGTTCTGCCCCGTTTCGTTGGTCGTTGCCTCTTCTTTTGCCAGCAACTGCAACGGCAAGGCTACAAAAACAAGGAGCGCTACTAAAAAGAAGGCGCCCCGCTTGAGAAAAGAATGCATAAAAATCACCCTCCCTTTCGCTGAGAGAATTTAACTGCTTGTTTTATCTTAAGGAGCTTTGGATATTCTGGCAAGGGAAAAATCAATATCTGCCGGTGTATCCGCCTCTGCCACCAGTGTATCCGCCTCTGCCACCAGTGTACCCGCCTCTGCCACCAGTGTACCCGCCTCTGCCACCAGTGTACCCGCCGGTATATCCGCCTCTGCCACCAGTGTAGCCACCTCTGCCACCATAGCCGCCATAACCGCCGTAGCCACCATAGCCGCCATAACCGCCGTAGCCACCATAGCCGCCATAACCGCCGTAGCCACCGTAACCACCATATCCGCCGTAACCACCATAGCCATATCCACCTATAACAGACATAACATCGTAGATGGTCGCGTACTGGAGAATAATCTTATCGTAGGTGATATTAGAGGGAAGAGTTGTGGTGGCAGTTTGGGTTGTGGTCATCCCTCCTTGGGGGAACTGGAACGGTTGGTTCCATTGCTGGAAGCCTGGGGCGATGGTCTGCTGCTTAATTGAATAGTTATTTTCCCCTATAGGCTCAGCAACGAGGTAGTCTCCCAGAATGGCTTTCAATGCTTGGTCGAAATCTACATTCTGCAAGCTGAGAGATATTAGGTCATTGAAGCGGCGCGCAGAGGGATCTATAAATATTCCCTTACCGGCTGCTTTGAGAAGGTCCTCCAGCGCGGTGAGCCGGGGCACATCCCTCAATTCTATAGTGACCTTATTGCCGGGCTGAATCTCTATATTCTGCTGAGCGAAGAGCATCGTAGTGGCACAGAGAAACAACAACACAAAGGCAACTTTTGTTAGACGCATTTTGTTTCACCTCCTTTTAAATTTTATTCTTATCAGATTTTTTATGCAACATCTTTTTCATATATTTAGACGATTTTTACAGCCATTTTGTTTCATTGTCCTCTAACTCTCTGCCCAGGCATTCCTGGCATACCCCCCATCCCGGGCATTACTGTGCCAGGCATCATTCCTCCCCCGGGCATCATCCCTGGCATAACTCCCATACCGGGTACCATCCCTGCTCCTGGCATCATTCCTCCCATCCCTGGCATTCCTGCTCCCTTCATTTCAACTACGGTTTCTTCCCCTCCTTCGCCTTTCAATACCACCTTATCGGCTTCTATCCTCTCCACAGTGAAACCGTCCACAGTGTCTCCGGGACTTACGATTATCATCTGTCCGTTATTTCTCTCCATAAGGGCATATACACCACCCTTAGCTATTGTAATACCTGCCATTCTTCTAAAGGGGACTTGGACTATGGCAGTGGTAGGCATAGGTGGGGTGAGGGAAGTGAGGCGAGGGGGAGGGACGATATCCACTCTTCTCATCTCCTCCACCAGTTGTTTGGGGATAGGTATCTCAAAGGGGTCAGCACGGGAGGGTTCTTTCGGTGGTCCAGCGGGAACTTTTCTCGTTGGTGTGGGAGTTCCACCTTGCCCTGTCATACCGCCTGCTCCCATAGCAGCGCCTCCTCCCATTCCCATCATCATCCCCATACCTGGCATACCTCCCGCGGGCGCACCACCGCCAGAGGGCGTATTACCACCAGGGGCATTTCCTCCACCACCTGGCATATTTCCACCCATCATTCCCATCATTCCCATCATACCCATCGGAACGGGCGGTCTACCTCCACCCGCGGGTTTCCTTAGGAAAACGAGGAGCACAATCACTATAATAACAACCGCAAGAACTCCACCAATTGCCAGCTGGGTTCTTCTATCGCTGAAGTCAATGTTTATGTTTCTCAATTTTTGTAATGCCATCTAAATCACCTCTCTTCCTTTTATTATCTTGTTCCTCCTCCCCTCGTACCACCACCCGCTGGCATATTGCCTACCATTTGGGCTCCACCGCCTGCTGGCATATTGCCTCCCATTGGCGTTCCTCCTCCACCCATTGGTCCCTTCATTGCCCCCATCATTGGAGGCATACCACCTCCCATTGGAGGCATACCACCTCCACCCATCATACCTGGCATACCCATCATCCCCGTTGGCGCTGCGCCCGCAGCCTGAGCGGGGGCAACCTCCCCACCCTTGGGGAAATAATAAACGGTCAAAGTGAAAGAGGCTGTAACGGGGCTGGGACCGGTTATGCTGATGCTGGGTAAGAGTGCTACGCGAGGGAACTTCGGCATCTTATTTCTGAGGAAATTGAGGAGGGCGGGGAAGGTAGCCATTACGGAGTAATTACCGAGACTAATGGTGTAGATATCCGAGGGAATGGTAGATGGGTCAGTTGGTGGTGGGGGAACCTGAACTGGGTTGAGGAGGATGACGCCGGAATGCTTAAAGAAATCCTCTACCTTCTTGCCAAGCACCTTGTTATGTTCATTCCAGAGGGCGAACATAGCCTTCATTCTATCTTTTAGGTCTATGGGAATCATTTTTGTTTTCTCATAATAGGCGAGCTTTGCTTCCTCTTTCATTTTCTCTTCTTTAGCTTTCTTAAGGTCTGCCTCCGCTTGTGCTCTCTGATTGACTATCGCCTGTGTATCTTGTAGCTGTTTCTGAAGGGCGGAGAGGGTTCTATAACGGGGGCGGATTAGGAGGAAGAACATTGCTCCTGCGAATATGATGAAAGCCAAGAGCCCAGCTATCAGAACCTGCTGTCTTGTTAACCTCTCAAATTTTATCATCACAATCACTCCCCTCCGACTTCTCGCTCTATTTCTCTTCTCTGCTGTAAGCCCGGAAGCCCTCCACCTCTTCCCTCAGATGGGGCTTTTGCCCCTGGGGCTGCTTGAGGGGCTCCCGCTTGGGGTAGCGCTCCAGGAGCCCCCATCCCGACCATAGGGGGCATCATTCCAGCGGCGGGAGCGGCAGCGGCTGCAGGTGTAGGTGGTGAAGGAGGGGTGAGGGGTTCCATAAGGTAGCAAATAACGCTTATGTTTATTGGACCTCCTGCTTGGGATGTCATTCCACCGCCCGCTGGGGGCATCATCCCAGGCATTCCTCCCATCATTCCCGGCATACCGCTCATCCCGCCCATTGGACCTTTACCCATCATTCCGGGCATTCCGCCCATCCCTGGCATACCACCGCTCATTCCCGGCATAGCACCACCCGCCGAACCATAACCTGGTATACCGCTTATCTGGGCATCAGCTATTTTAGGGCATCTCAATAGGTTTTGGAGGTATCTTGCCACATCCTCAACCGAATTAGTATATCCTTGGATACTAACAGTTGTTATTTGCTGTCCACCTCCGCCGGGTCCACCTCCCATCATTCCGGGCATACCGCCCATCATCGGGGGTGTGCCTCCACTTGCACCAGGCATACCGCCCATTCCACCCATCATCGGACCTTTACCCATCATCCCCATCATTCCACCTCCAGCCATCCCACCTCCGGAACCCAACTGTAATGAGGTGTAAATAACTTTTGCATATGTATAGCGACGGATGGAATCCAAGAGGTCAGCGAGCTTTACAGGGAAATTCATCGTATCTTCTATGAACTTCGTTTTAGCCTTTATCGGCTCTATCTCGGCTCTTATATCCTGTGCTTGCTTTTGCAGATTTTGTACTTCTGTTGCTTGTGCTTTGGCGGTTTCAAGTTCTTGGTTTACCCTGTAGCCTTCAGTTGAGACGCGGTTATACCAGTAGGAAAAAGCGAGAAGCTCCAGCCCGAGGAGGATGAATACCATCATCAATAGTTTTCTAACGATTTTCCTCTCTTTTACGAAGGCTGGCAATAAATTGATTTTTATCATCGCTTACTCATCTCCTCCCTTACACGAAATCCCTTATGGCGAGCCCAATGGCGACGGCGAGAAGGGGAGAGATCTCGTTGAGATAGAGGGGAGAGAGGCGAGGATTTATCTTCATCCCCTTCAAAGAATCGCCGATTTCCACTGGGATGGCTAACTCTTGTTGGAAGAATTTGTTAATGTTTTTTATGAGTGCTCCTCCACCGCTCACTATCATTTTCTCAATCTCCATTTCGCCCGCTCTGCTTCTGATATACTCAAAAGAGCGTCTAAGCTCGTTTACCATATCGCCTAAAATCGGCAATATAGCCTCAAAAACGGACTCGCTCAGCTCCTTCTCCTCCGCTGGTGCTTCCCTTTCCACCCTTTGTGGAGGAGGTGTTTCCTCTTCGGGGGGAAGTTCGTAGGCGGAGCTGAAAGGGAAGAAAGGCGATTCCTCCTCCGCTGGAGGGGGAGTAGTGGGTGTGGGGGCGAAGGAGGATACGCCGAGCTTTTCAGGAAAGATGGCGGCATATCTTTTCTTTATTTTCTCCGCCTCCTCATCGGAAACTCCCAAAGCATTACCGATAGCGGATGTTATGTTGTTTCCTCCGATTGTCAAGGTGCGAGTGAGACGGGGATTATCCTGTCCGATAACCGTTAGCTCCGATGACCTCGCTCCCATTTGTAATATCGCAATCGTCTTATCTCTCAGTTCTTGGTCTTTACTCACATAACATCTGCCCAAAGCGAGCGGCTCTATATCAATCGCAACTGGTTCCAACCCAGCGAGCTCAACTGTATCAACCAAAGCCTTTATCAATCCCTCTTCCGCAACAGCCATTAAGACTTCGCCTGTTCCCTCATCGGGGATAGTGTCCATTGATTGGAGAGGGGCATAGTCCATAGTGACAGCTCCGGTGGCGGCGAAGGGGACATGCCTTTCTATTTCCCACCTCATAGCGTCTGCGAGCTCTTCTTCCCTCATTTTTGGCACCTCTATTATCCTTACCACCACAGAGGTTTGCCCCTTAGCGGAGATGACAACCTTATTTGTGTGAACGCCGACCTGTTGGAGCAGAGCCTTTATGATTTCGGCTGCCCCTTGGGGGTCTATTATCGTGTCCCCCGAGAATAGACCACTTGGGGTAGGGAGGATGCCAGCGGAGAGAAGTTCCAACTCGCCGCCTTTAGCGTTTACCTCCGCTACCTTTATAAATTTTGAGCCGAGGTCAAGCCCAAGCATAGTACCGCTTGCTGGGCCCCCAGGTTTGGGCATATTTTATCCCTCCTTAATTTTCACTATATCGCATAAAAAACAAGCTGTCAAATCTCTATTCATTATATATAGACGAACAAAGTTAATAAATAGTTTCCTCCATTTCGGTCATCTTGTCAATAGCAAAATTGAGGATTAATATATATTTGATGTATTTTATCGGAAGGAAAGAAATCAGGCAAGTTAAAGAGGTGATATGAAATGGGCCTCTTTAGGGAGGCGAAGCCTGACATAGAGGAACCTCTTGCTGCGAGAATGCGTCCGAGAAATCTGGAGGAGTTCGTTGGTCAGGAGCACCTATTGGGGGAGGGAAGGCTTCTTAGGAAGGCGATAGAAGAAGACAAAATAGGTTCAATGATTTTTTATGGTCCGCCTGGTTGCGGTAAATCCACTCTTGCCTTGATAATAGCGAAGCTTACAAAAGCACATTTTGAGCAATTTAGCGCAACCTCCTCCACTGTTGCGGATATAAGGAAGGCGGGAGAGATGGCGCGAAAAAGGAAAGGGATGGGACAAAAGACGATTTTGTTTGTTGACGAAATCCATCGTTTCAACAAGGCTCAGCAGGACGCTTTCCTTCCCTATGTGGAGGAAGGGAGCCTCATCTTGATAGGTTCGACTACCGAGAATCCCTATTTCACAATTAATTCTCCCCTCCTTTCCAGAATGAAGGTTCTAACTTTCAATCCTCTTTCTGATGAGGATTTGAGGAAGATATTGAAGAGGGCTTTGGAGGATGAGAGGGGATTGAAAAATTATAATTTGGTGATAGATGAAGCGGCGGAGGAACATTTAATTCGCTTCGCGGAAGGTGATGCGAGGAATCTCTTGAATTCCCTCGAGCTTGCGGCGCTCATAACCCCTCCAGACGAGAAGGGGATAAGGCATATCGGGATAAGGGAAGCGGAGGAAGCTTCTCAAAAGAGGGCGCTATTGTATGACAGAGAGGGAGACGAACATTATCAGGTAATCTCAGCATATATAAAGAGCATAAGGGGTTCCGACCCGGATGCAGCGGTTTACTGGCTTGCACGGATGCTATATGCTGGGGAGGACCCTCGCTTCATTGCTCGGAGGTTAGTGATAGCGGCAGCTGAGGATATAGGAAACGCCGACCCCCTCGCCCTTCTCGTAGCTACTGCGGCTGCTCAGGCGGTGGAACTTATAGGAATGCCTGAAGCTCAGATACCCCTTGCCCAGGCGACCATTTATCTGGCAACTGCGCCCAAAAGCAATTCTGCCTATCTGGCAATCAGCAGAGCTATGAACGAAGTGGCTGAAGGGAAAAATCCCCCGGTTCCCCTCCATCTGCGGAATCCCTCCTACTGGGGAGCGAAGAAGATGGGTTATGGCAAGGACTATAAGTATCCTCATTCTTACGAGGGGCATTTCGTTGTGCAGGATTACCTTCCCAAAGAGCTTTTGGGAAAGGTGTTTTATGAACCGACGGAGGAAGGAGAGGAGAAGAAAATAAAGGAAAGGTTGGAGAAATGGAGAAACCTTATACGCTTAGCGAGGGAAAGAACTTCCAAATAATAAGCGAATCGCCCCAGTTCACTCATCTTATAGGAAAAATTTTGGGGGCTAATGCAAAAATCGGGGATGTTTTTTGCCTTGAGGGTGAACTGGGAAGTGGGAAGACCTGTCTCATCAGTGGCATAGCGGAGGGCTTGGAAGTGGGGGATGGGGTTTTTAGTCCCTCTTTCATAATTGTAGCTCCCCATAGAGGGAGAATTCCTCTATTTCATATAGACCTCTACCGCCTTGAGGAGGAGGATATACAAGAGCTTGGGTTAGAGGAATATATTTATGGCAACGGGGTCTGCGCTATTGAGTGGGCTGAGAAGGCGAGGGAAATTATACCGTCTTCCCATCTTTGGATTAAGATTGAGTATCATAATAAAGGACGCCTCATAAACTTTTTCCCAAAAGGCGAAAGATACATTGAACTATTGAGGGAGTTGATGAAGATTGTTGGTAATAGGAGTTGATACTTCTTTCTCCTATATAAGCTTAGGGCTCGCTGACGAAGATGGGATAAAGGGCGAAATGAACCTGTGGGGAGAGATTAACACTGCCTATAAACTCTTCCCCTCCTTGAAAACTTTTCTTGACTTACAGGGATTGAGTTTGGAAAAAGTAGAGGGTTTCTCGGTGGGGATTGGTCCGGGTTCCTTTACGGGTTTGAGAATTGCCCTAACTGTCTGCAAAACTCTTTCCTTTTTTACTGGCAAGCCTATTAAAGGAGTTTCTACCATACTTTCCCTATCCTATACTTTGCCAAATGACAAGATAAAAGCGGTTGCTGTTCCCGCTTATGGAGGGGAGGTTTACGCCGGTGTGTATCGGGATAAATCTCCTCTTATCCCTGATATGATTTGCCCGCTCCCCAAATTGCTTTCAGTTTTAGAGGAACTTGGAGAACCGGTTTATTTCGCCTTTCATTCCTCTTTACAAGTTGATTTCTTTCCCCCTAATATTATACCAGTAGAGCTTCTCTTCCCTCCTCGGGGAGGAATAATCGCCCAGTTGGGAAGGGAAAGCTTGATTAAAGGGGAATCTGACAATCCTCTAACATTACAACCAAATTATCTCAGACCATCACAAGCGGAAAGGAGATTGTATGGTAAAAGCAGTTGAAGTTAATATTGAGAGAATGCGTTTCGGTCATATAAGGCAAGTGACGGAGATAGAACGGCGCTCCTTCACGAATACCTGGCCATTCGGGGCTTTTTTCAGCGAGTTGTTCAATAGAAGGGCTTATTATGTAGTTGCAACCATAAATGAAAAGGTCGTGGGCTTCGCTGGTATGTGGGTTGTTGACGATGAGGCGCATATAACTACCATAGCTGTAGACCCCGATTGGCGAGGGAGGAAGATAGGAGAAAGGCTCCTCCTCCATCTCCTTCAAGAAGCGAGGAGAAGGGGCGCTGAATATGCCATACTGGAAGTAAGGGTTAGCAATCTCATCGCTCAGAATCTTTATCACAAGTACAATTTCAAGATAGCCTATACGAGAAAGGGTTATTACAGCGATAATAACGAAGATGCATTCGTTATGCGTCTTGATGATTTACAGAGCAAGGAAGTAGGATTGATGCTGGAAAACTTCGCGAAGAAATTGGCGGAGATGAAAGAGTCCAGCCCTTAAAAACTCATCGAACAAGAGGAAAAGGCTGATAAATCTTCAGATTAAAATCTCTCTAAATCCTTTTTTAGCCCTCTCTATTAGCTTTCCACAACTCAAGGTAGTCACACACACCCCTTAAGCCTCTCTTTTTAATGAATTTTCCTATAAGGAGGCTAAAATGGAGCAAAATCACGGTATTTTCTTTTCTCCACCCATTGCCTTGTGTTTTTCGGAGACATCCCAAAAGAAAAACGCAGTGTACGGGATAGAGGTTTTCAAAGCGGGTGTTTACAGAAAAGTATCCTTCACGGAGGAAGATGTCAAGAAAATCGCTGAGAACTTCGCAATCCTAAAAAATCAGGTTGGGCTTGAGGTTCCCCTTAAAGTTAACCACACGGATGACGCTAACGCCATCGTGGGCTGGGTAACGAATGTCTACGAGAAGGATGGCAAGCTCTACGCCGATGCGGTCATCACTGAGCCAGAGGCTTTTGAGAAAATCAAGCGTGGCACTTGGAAAAAGGTCTCCTGCGAGATTTATATGGACTTCGTTGATGAGGAGACGAAGACCTCCTATGGCAAGGCTTTAAGGGCTATCGCAATAGTAGCGCACCCCCAAGTCAAAAAAGTGAGAGGACTGGGGGTGGCTCGTTTTTTCGAGAAAATCTCCAGTGGAAAGGAGGTGATAGTGATGGCATTGAAGGAAGCGATGAGTTCGGCTTTTGGATGGCTTTCCGAGCATTTCAAGAAGCTCGCAGAGGAAACGGAAAAGATGGAGATTGAGGAATTCGGAGCTGTTCGCCACTCAATGGAATATGCTCTTGACGATAGCGACCCTTGGGATGCTCAGGAAGCCGAGATAAGGCTACGCAAATGGGCGTCCTCCGATGGCTCTGGTGCAAAGGAAACGATAGACTGGTCAAAGTATCGTGAGGGCTTCGCTTGGTATGACGATGAGAACCCAGAGGACTT
>Ga0080004_1240229_pt1 | contig 16330 bp, 13 predicted proteins | sample WasSprMetagenome_FD_69207 | JGI IMG/M metagenome (GOLD analysis project Ga0080004, IMG submission 69207) | Sulfidic aquatic microbial communities from Washburn Spring, Yellowstone National Park, USA - WS (SPADES assembly) (version 2) | ecosystem: Environmental > Aquatic > Thermal springs > Hot... | reverse complement strand
TGTTTCAAAGCTTGCCTCAACAAAACTTTGGGCAGCAAGATGATAAACCTCGTCAGGTTGAGAAATCTTTAATGTTTCAACGATTGAACCAAAGTCACTCAAATCTGCAGGAATAAGATTAACTTTTCCAAAAACTCCCAAATACTCTAGACGCCAAAAGTTTGGAGTGCTAAGTCTACGATAGGTACCGTACACTTCATAACTTTTATCCAAAAGAAACTTAGCAAGGTATGCACCATCTTGGCCCGTGATGCCAGTAATCAGAGCTCTCTTATTCATCACATTTCTTCACCTCTTAGGACTATAAAACTCTTTTCATGATTATAGATTGAAATGTTTTCCCCCTCCACTGATCTATAGTTTTTTCAATTTTCTTAAATTTCATATTTCTCATACAATTGTATCGCTTTCACATTATCGGATAGAACTGTTAGCGCACTACGCTTCATGAACATTCTCTTGTTGAGCCAGTTTTAGTAAAATTTCCATCAGCTTAGATCTTGAACCTTTTCCTCATAAGCTTCATCACTCCAATACCTAATTCAGCTAAGTAACATTCACTACTCAAGCACTTTTTAGTCAAAAGGAGTAATGGACAAATTTAAGTTTACAAATTTTTCGTAAAGAATTGCTCGTGCATCACAACTTAGGTTAATCTAGATGGGTTCCAATTATTAACATGTAAATATTCTTTATTTTTCATTATTTTAATTATAAGTAATTCCTACAAGAAGAGAATAAATATTACTTTTATCTTTTGATATTCTTATATTCATAAAAACCTTTTCCACTTTTTCTTCCTAAAAATCCGTTTTTGACCATTTGTTTCAAAAGTTTAGGAACCTCATATTTGCTTTGTCCTGTTCTTTTCCTTAAATTTTCAAGGATAATGAGACATGTATCTAGACCTATTAAATCACATAAGGCTAAAGGACCAATTGGTACGTTAGTCCCAAGTTTCATAGCATTATCTATTTCTTCTGGTGTTCCTATACCGTCTTCTAAAGCATGTATAGCTTCACTGAGCATAGGAAAAAGAATTCTATTCACAATAAATCCAGGTGTATCGGGAACCACCATTGGCTCCTTTCCGAGACTTTTACAGAAAGCGAGCGAAGTTTCTAGAGCATCCTTTGAAGTTTCAGGAACTTTAATAATTTCTACAAGCTTCATGATGTGAGCGGGATTAAAGAAATGTATTCCAATTGCTCTTTTTTTATTACTGACAAACTTGAAGATATTTTTCACACTCAAAGAAGAAGTATTTGTAACTAAGATTGTATCACGAGGACATAACTTATCGAGTTGCTTAAATAATTTTTGTTTTAAAGTAATATCCTCCGGTACAGCTTCTATGATAATTTGTGTTGAAGTGCAAGCATCATTGAGATCTGTAGTCCATTTAACTCTAGATAAAAGTTCATGCGAAGGAATAATAAGTCTTTTTTTTAGCTCTTCTCTATGAATGTAATCTGAAAAATCCGAAAAACCTTTGAGACCTCTTCTAGTTCTAAGTATTACATTGTATCCTGCTTGAGCTACAGCTAACGCTATGCTTTTACCTGCTACACCACATCCAATAACACATACCGAACTAATTGTAGTTTTTAATTCTTTCATTAACTCGATCACATGTTATAGTATACTTAAATGTATTTTGAGCATTATTTCAAAACCCTTATTAGGACTTCTGAACCTTCATATGTGATTCTTAGTGCAAAAATCATTCCTTAATATTTCTTCTTTTTATGACTTTTGCTGGGCATCCTATAGCTATACTGTTAGGAGGAATATCCTCGACCACATAGGAAGATACACCTACCCAACTGTTCTTACCAATCGTAACTCCGGGGAGAACGACAGAGTTTAGCCCAAGAGCATTATTGCCCTCAAAAACTACAGGACCAACTATTATAGATTGTTCTTCTACTGGAGCGAAAGGTGTAAATTTATACACAACATTATCTTCTCTTTGCAAATTTCTATAGTGATGAGAAGCAGAGTATATTTTGCTACCACTTGCTATGCCTGAAAAATCACCTATGTAAACCCCACCAACTGACTGAATTAAAACGAATGGAGCTATGTGGCAATACTTACCTATTATTAATTCTCCAACTTTTCCCGGAAATTTTTTGTTTTCTTTAAAGTAAATAGAACCAGCATTTATTTTATTATCATTTTCTCCAGCTAAAAGTACAGTATATGAATCTATATGAGTGCCGGTCATAATACTAATGTTGTGTGGATTTATTATTTTTACATTCGTGTGAATTATAACGTTTTGACCCATACATTTTAACCGAGCTTTCCAAAATGCTGACCGCATAACATAGCCAACCCGATTGTCAAATCCATATGTAATTAGACTCTCAAAGACGGGAAATCTTATTTTTGATAAAATAAAAGAAAGACCGATCACAAAATATAAAAAAGTTCTTATGAAAGCATACTGTAGAACCTTAGTTCTTATAAGAAAGTCATATGAGAAAATGTTTATGGACTTTCCTACATAACTTATTATAACGTACATGAGCAAGAAAAATGAACATACTGTTACGAAAAGCATGCTTTGTCTTCAGTACTTCTAACTTCTCTTTAGCTTATAAGTATTACGCGCTTGAAAATCCAAGATGAATATTATGTCTTGCTGAACCTAAAAACCTTGCTACAACTAACAGCAATATTTTTCTTAAGAACTTTACACTAGACAAAAATAATGTTATTTGAGACAAAAGCCACTAAAAACCAATGTTCTCGTATCTAAGAAAGCCAGGATGGAAAAAGCGTTTACTATCTTTAGATGGTGAATCATACATGTGATACGGGTAATGTAAGTCCATAACGTGCATTTCTCTGACGACATACAATTAAAATATCTTCTTATATTACTTTTAAGTTTGTTTTTGTCTTTTTAACAGTGTCTGCGAGATTATTACTGAGAGACAGGCTATAAAAGTTAAAATTGAAATAGCGTAAGACATTTTACGGATTAATGAGGTTTCATGACGTATCATAAATTGAAAGTTTCCTACAGAACCGATATAGTAAGCATTAAGGAAGTAAAAAGCTTGAAGTGATTCTATGTAAGTTCGGTTGTTTCCACCTTGCAATTGAAACTTCCATTCTGGATAGTACGACTCTGTAAAGACGAGAAAAGTTGGCTTACTAGAACTTAGATTCCCACACCATGTATTAAGTTGAACTTCGCTAAACCGAGTTTGCGCCATATCAACCGCTGGATGGAAAGCTAAAGATTCTTCGATTATGTATAAGAGGTCTAATGAATTGTATCCCTCGCTGTTCTTAACTTCTATTAAATGCTCTCCAGAACTGAGAAAGATTGGGTCCGATTTTATCCATTTCCATACATTATTGCCACGTGTAAGGATACTTAGAACAACTTTACCATCTATTTTAAGATTTAAAATACCCCCATCTGGTCTTTGCAGAAGCCGCAATCCTAGAACATAACTGCTGTTTTTAGCTATAAACAATCTTTGCGTGATTGTTGAATTCGGTTCAAGAGTTAAGTAACCCGACCAAGCGTCAGAAGTATATGGTGTTACGCTGGCTTGTCGGATAGCACCCTCTCCTGCAAAATAGTTTGAAAATTCAAGCAGATAGACATGTTGCAAATTATTAATACGTGACATTTCATCCGCCATCATTTCGTCAACTAACCCAGTTGGAGTTACTGCGACCATATCAAGGTACACTGGATTTCCACTTGTGAAGAGGGTTAAAACGTGATCACCTTTGGATAATGAAAGTGGATTGCAATTAACTTTGATCCATTTAAAACCGCCAACCTCACCTAGATTTACTTCGCCTATAGTTAAGCCATCTGCACTTACTGAAATAACGTTATCTTTTGCTGGAAAAGTGTTGACCCATCTACACCAGTCAATTGGAACATCATTTCGAGCTCGTATCCACACTTCATAAGAGCCGGAATGATCTACATGGAATGGTATGACTAACTTTGTATTTTTGTCTGTATATATTACTCTTTCAGAAAAAACCAACTGACCAAAAACTGAGCTTTGGTAAGATCTTGCAGAAGGTAAAGATCCATGCTGGTCCTCAACTATTCTCCAATCTTGATTTAAATACTTCCATGCTTCCAGCTTAAACTTTGGATCTAAGTATAAGAAAGTTAAATCTCTTAAGTCCGAATCATGAAAAACTATAGCGTTAAACTTTTCAATTTGACTCAAACTATTTTCTTCACTAAGAACATCGGTTCCAAATAAAGCCCAATCGTTGTTAAATATACTCGGCCGATAAAACTCATTGAGGAACGCAATATAATCTACGTAAGTATGAAGCTTAGCATTATTTGTATTAAATTTCTCTACGGTACAAATAAGGATTCTTTTTATTTGTCTCTGTGTGTATGCCGAGAGATCGATATATATTGTAGTCCAATCAGAGAAGTGCACATTATTTACACATGATATTCTGTTGTTCAGGTCATCGAATAAATATATCGATGTTGCAGATGCAGGATTGTCATCATTCTTCAGACGTATTACCAAGTAACGCGTAGCATTCGGATTTATGTTTAAATAATCGTAGCTATATCCAGCATACTCAGGCCACTTTTGCGTGGTAACTATCCACAAATTACCAATATCGCCATCAGTTTCGAAGCCATAAGATGCAGCATTTACCACTTCAGCGACTCTCCATCCATTTTTGAATGTTTCATCACTCCAAGTAATATTAGTATCAACTAATCTTGTCCCCTCACCTAATGCATAAAACGTTGACAATACATTAGGGCCGCCTAATGTTAAAGCTCCATAAGCTGTATATATCCTTGGCTTAGCCAACTTATTTACATAAATTGTCACGTTGCCAATCTCAACTTTATCGAAGTCTGAAGAATTTGAAAGTACTTCGTTTATGTAACTATGCCAGGAAAAGTATGAGCGACCCCAATCCGGATCTGTAACAATATACTTAACATTTAATAGTCCAAGTATTTTAGCAAAAGATGGAGAACGATAATATCTTTCTACTAAGTCGGAGGAAACTACAAGTCCACGGAAATATGCTCCAACCCCACCGACACTACGTGTTAGATCTATAATCCTAAATTCCTGGTTGATGTTATCCTTCTTAAGCCATTCAACCACTTTAGGATATGGATCCGAAATAGGTTGCTTCCAGCCAGGGAAAAAAGGTTGCATATCAAATGGTCCTGCAGTTGAATATGCAATATTATAAGCCGAGAACACGTATGGAATAATTATTGCTAAAATGATCACTAAGTATGTAAATTTAATCTTAAAATTTCGTTCCTCTCCTCCATTTAAACAGATTCTTATTTTATCTAGTTTACTGATAACTTCACCTAAAGCAATTCCTCCCAAGAGAGAAAATGATAGGGCAACTTGTATGGTAAAGCGACATGGGGTTCTAATAAGACTAAAATATGGTAAAATCCTTACGTATTCAAACAATCTCAAGAAGTAAGGGGCATTAGATCCCATAGAAAAGAATACTGCTAATACTCCTAGCAGGAAGAAAATTAAGTAAACATCTTTCCTCTTCACGATTATTAGAAGTGAACTTAAAAGCAACGGCAATACAAATGGAATTATCAGCACTCCATAAAGGCTGAAATAATCAGAATTAACATCTGCACGAAGCCCTTCGTTTAAGAGAAAGGAAGATTCAATATATGTGTTTGAATAAGTGGGGTACACCGATGTTCTTGAAAAAGTAAAGGGAATTGTGTATGGACTATTTGAGAAGAATAAAGGAAGTATAAAGTAGGCTGAAAGCAAGAAGCCTATCAAAAACATCACGAGAACGTAAATCATTCTATTCAAAAATCCTCTAAATTGCCGTATGCGTGTTTCGTGAGCATGTTTAAAGCAGAGTATTAAAGAAAACAAAATTAGAAATATACCATTTATATAAACATACTCTATCATTGGATAGAAAGTAGACAATGCGATGAAAATACCGCTAATACATATCAATGCATACACATTTTTCTCCTCATTAGTGATAGTATGATATATAAGATAATAAGTCATGGGAAGCAACGCATAGGCCCACATCATATATGGATGCCCAGTAAGTTCTAAAAGAAGATATGGAGTTAGGGAATAAAATATTGCAGCAAAAATACCAGATATTATTTTATTTTTTTCAGAAAAAGAATATGCAGCCACATACATGGAAAAGAAACTAACTATAAGAATAATTACAGTTTGAATCCTGTACGAGATAGCTACATCCTTGGATATCAAGTACAACAAGAGGTGTAAAAATATGTAAATATTGCTGTCACCGATAAAAGTTGGTATAGACGAAAAAGGACTCCAATCGTAAAAGAAGCCATACGAACACCTCTCGATAATAAAGGGTAATCCAGAGAAAATATCCCCCGGCCTTCCAGCACCGTTCCCAATTAGATAATTAAAACTAAAGACCAGGAAAAAGGATGAGGCTAACAAGAAACCTATAATTATTGAATGTTTGTTACGTTCGCTCATGTGCAGTAGCCTCCGCCCCGCTACGTTTCTTTCTGCAGAGAAAACCTATTCTGCCACCAAACATCCTAAGAAACTTCAGACTTCTTTCTAAGAAAAAAGCTACGTCTTCAATCGCTTCATTTACTATTGAAAACGGCGTTATCGGATACGTGTGGTAGTACAACCCAGTAGCATCCTTTTTTAATATGTTTAAATCCGCTATATTGAGCATTTTCCTCAGCTCCTTTTCTGAAAAAAAGTACTCTGAATAGTCTTGGTGAAGCTTCTTTTTTAGCTTACTTTGAAGATAGGTCAGCAAATTAAGTTTATTGGAAGTAGTGATTGTAATATATCCTTCACTTCTTGTTACCCTTGACATTTCCTTGATCCAGCCTAGAAAATTTGTCTTCGAATGCTCGATACTTGAGTAACTCACACATACATCAAAAATATTATCTCTGAAGGGCAAATTAAAGGCACTTGCTAGAACAAATCAGTGTTCAGAGACCTTTGCATCCGCACTAGCTTCTTTGCGATCAGAAGAGAATTTTTGTCTATGTCGATTCCAATGTAAAAATCACTTTTTCTTGAGAGTAAGATAGCATCTATTCCTAAACCACATCCAACATCCAAAATCTTATCCTTAGGGCATATGTGTGTTAACTCCCAATCTATACGTTTCAACCTCAAATACCTTTTCACACTTCTTCCCAACATAATTACCAGGAAGCTCTCGATTTCCTTGTTTATTGCTATATTGTTACATTGACTCAATTTTAGTCATAACTAATTACTTCTTGATATATTTTCAACAATTTTCTTGCAGATGCTTCCCAAGTGTATTTTTTAGCTTTTTCAAAAGCTTTAGTACTCATTCTTTGATATAGTTCTTCATTTTCTAAAAGAGTGACTATTGAAGTTGCTAAAGCCTTGAAATTGCCAGGTGGGACTATAAAGCCCTCTTGCCCAGAAACGACTACTGGATATCCGGCTATTGGCGTAGTAACTACAGGTTTACCAAATGCCATAGCTTCTATGACTGTTTGGGAAAAGCCTTCATGAAAGGATGGAAGTACAAAAATATCACAGCTAGCATAAAGTTTTGCTAATGTTTTTTCATCAGGATTACCAGCAAAAATTATCGAATCCATAAGTTTGAGCTTCCTTGCCAATGATATGAATGGCACTTGTGGAGGCCCAGTTAACACTAACACCGTATTAGGTACCTGCCTACGCACTATTTTAAAAGCGAGTAAAAGATACCATACCCCTTTACGATACCAATCGTTTCCAACAAACAGCAAAACTTTTTTACCTTCTAACTCACCAATTTTGCCAAATATTTTTAAATGATATCGATCAAAAAGATCTTGTCCCAGTGGCAAAACACTTATTGACGGAGCAAAATATCCATAAGATTTTTGAAATTCTTCTATGGTCTTGGAGGTTGGAACGATTAGTCTATCTATATATCTTAAAGCCTCAAACTCTAGAGGAGTGTAGAACATATACATTAATAATTTCCTTAGAAAAGCTTTATTAGATTTGCCTTTAACATCTAGTAGGTGCGCCTTCATTTCAAACGGCAATGCTCCATAGGTATGATACACAAAAGGTTTAGAAGACTGCTTTCTGAAGTAGAGTAAGGGAGGTAAAGAACCAGGGCCATGAAAAGAAAAGAGATCTATGTTAAATCTTTCTTCAATTTCTTTAAGCTTTCGAGCACCTGCTCTCATAAAAACTAATTTTTCTGTGAAGGGATTGTAAGTCGACATTTTCACAGTATGTAAATGAATTCCATTCACAGTAAATTCTAATGAGCTATCACCTGTCGTATCGATGAAGACTATATGAATGTCGCATCCTAGTTTAGCTAACTCATTCGCTAATTTCCATAATACTACAGCAGTGCCGTCTGGTGCTATATCTGGTCTTCTATAGATAACTGAGCAAATGTTCATTAATTCTTCGTCCTCATGACTTTTCTGCCTTTACTAGCCAAACTTGTGAATATTTTTTCTAGTTTCTTGGGAAATTTGGTTGTTCCCATCTCGAATCTCCCTCTTAATCCAAGCCAAACTCCTCTTATTCTTATGCTTCTTAAACCAGCCCTGTTTAAGAGCAACTCTAACTCTTCTTTCGAATACTCTCTAATATGAATACAACCTGGACCTAAACACATCGGATACTTAATGGGCTTTACTAGACTTTTTAACTTAATGGGCACAACTATGGCACAACAGGAACTTAAGATTTGCGGCCTAAACGCTAAACACCCTGCAAATATACCTCAGAAACCTCGCCTATGGTACAAAACGACAAGTTACGGTTAATATTCAAAGTCATAACCTCTTTCTAGCGATGACATTAAAGTGATGATGGAAGCGACTGAGTGGGGTTTTAAGCAATATTGAATCAAGGTAAGACAACGGTAGCCATAAGAAATTATATACTTGTTGCATTGCATGGCTAGGCATGTAACTTGGAACCATTTCCGTTTTCCATAGCTTTAAGATGTCAAACTTCTGTTTAACTAGTAACTTAATGAGGGTGCTTTCATCAAAAAGTACTTCGTGATGATCAATTCTTAGGAGCCGCGCGATTTTTTTCTGTGTAGGCTTTTTTGTTGGGACACTCAAAAATAAAAAAATATCCGTTAACCTTCAGAATTCTGTTCACTTCTCCGAGAAAATGTAATAATCCGTTAAAGTTGTTTTTATCGTGATTTTGGACGTGTTCGATAACAGCGTACGCGAGGACAGCATCAAATCGTCCGCTTTTAAAAAGCAAACATCTTCCGTCGCCTTTCAAAAACTCACAATTAACTCTTTCGCCAATTTTTTTCCATAATTCGTACGTAAAATTGAGAGAACCCGACTTTGGTACATCCAACCCTATAACTGAGTAACCATAATCTGCAAGAATTGCGGTCAAATGACCGAAACTACACCCTAAGTCAAGTATTAAAACATTTTTTTCTTTCAAACATTCTCTCATTAGATTAAGATTTCTTTCATACGTCGCTAAGTAAAGTTTCGATTCAAATTCACGTATTTTAATATATTTGGGTATGTGCTCCTTAATTAGCTCAATGTCCTTCCAAAATACACGGATAAAGTCATCATTCAACATGCTCTATCACATCAAATGAAACAACTGCATCGAAACTTTCGTCTTTAAAGGGAAGGTTAAGAGCGTCGGCTTGCAGAAAATCGAGGTTAGCTGAAATTTAAGTGTTTATACATATCCTTTATTCCAATTTCTCTAACTGAGAAACGATGCATTCAGCCACCTTATCCCACGTATGCTCTTTAGCGAATTCCCTTCCCCTGTCGCCAAGCTTTCGAGCTGAATTTTCATCTTCTAAAAGTCTAATGATCTCTTCTGCCAACTTCTTTACATCACCTAAAGGCACGCTTACAATGTAATCTTTAATCTCTTCGTACGTTGGCAAGTAATAGGTTACAACTGGAAGACCACAGTACATTGCTTCATAGAAAGTTATTGGAATTCCTTCCTCATAGCTTGGAAGGACATAGAGCTTGCTCCTTTTAAGTATTCTATATTTTTCTTCCTCAGGCTTAAAACCTAAAATATGCACATTATTTTCTAAGCCTAAACACTTAATCTTATACTTAAGCTCATTGAGTACTTCAATCGAGCCTGCTCCGACGATTGCAAGCTGAGCTTCCTTCCTGGATTCGTATACATATTTCCAAGCTTCAAGTAAGTCGTAAACTCCTTTCGACGGATGCAGACGAGCAAGGAAGCATGCATCATAAGTCTTACCTTCCGTTGATGTAACATTATCGATGAATCTTGTATTAATACCGCTTGGGCAAACGACTATCCTATTGGGGGACATATTTAGCCTGATGAGCTCATTCTTCACAAAAATGTTTTCTGTCTGAACAATATCAGCCCACTTCACTATTAGAGATATGGAAAGACGCTGCTCGATAAATGATAACAAGTTGGAAATGCGGAAACCACCTGGTCTTTTAGAAGGATGCTGTATAATATGGTAGACTGTTGCAAACCACTTTACCCTATGATTTTTAAGCTTCTGTGCAAGTGCAGGTAGCACGTCCCAAAGGAAGTCCGATGGAGAATGGACTATTACGCTAGAATTTAAAGAGGGAAGAGATACTATGCAAGTGTAAATAGATCGTATGATGGAATTGATTATCGCTGAGATAGGAGGACTTTCAAGCGTTATGAAGTCTGGGATCTTCTTATAGTAGCCTTTCACTTGACTTTTACTGAAAATATTACAAACTGTTTCTGAAGCAAATATCCAAAGAGTTATATTGAGCATTTTACTTATTCGTTTTAGAATTTCTAGTTGTCTAACAGCCCCGCCACTTATGTAATAACTAGGATCCGAACCCGTGCCTAGAGCGAAGAAAACAAAGTTAATACGGGCCATTCTTATCTACAAATTCTAAATCTAGTTTTAAATTTAAGTTCTGGACAACTATTAATTGGACTTTATTTTAACTTCTTAGCAGTAACGATGAAGTATAACCCTAAAGGGAGCTTTAGGTAATCTACCGCAATGTTAAGAAATAAATCATGAGCTTTGCTCAAAGTTGACGATGTAGATGACTTAAGTTGGACTTTCTTTATTGATGATATATGTATGGAGTAGAAACCATATTTGGAAAGTAATTTTTTTATTTTGTAAGCAAGCAAGGGTCTCTCATTTGGACTCCCTTTTCTAGCTAGATAGTAATGGTATATCGAAACAGGTGAAAGAATGTTAGGCTCGAAAATGAAAATCTCACCATCATTCTTTAGAATTCTTCGGGATTCTTTTATGAAAGCAGGTATGTGTTTCGGAATGTGATGCAAAATACAACCACAAAACAAATAGTCGAATGTATCATCCTTAAAGGGCAACATCCTAGCATCCGCTTGCAGAAAGTCGGCATTTAAAGAATTTTCTTTCGCCAACTGGAAGGCCTTTTTGATCATTTTTAGGTTGATATCCAATCCAAAGACTTGAAAACCTAGTTTTGCAAGCCTAATGCTAAAAGCTCCTGAACCACAACCCACATCAAGTAGTAATCCCTTGTAGTCTCGCATATGAAAACCCATCTCAAATAGAATGCGAGAGTACTCATGGTCAGGGTAGGGTTCATAGTATCCTTCTTTAGCCAAATGGTTAAAGTATGCTATTTCCTCGTTTTGTGTTTGAGCCTGAAATTTGGAATTCATGCTTTAGGCCTATAGAAGTCCTTTGGTTCCGATTTTATAGGCTTTGATAGCATGTTAATCCACTTCGAGTCTTCAAGAACTTCGAAAGTATGCAATGTATTTGGTTTAACAATGAAAATACTTCCCTTTTCAACGATAAACACCTTTTTTGAATTTGTAATGAGGTCAACTAACGTTACCCTTATTTTACCGTCTATTATGAAAAAGCATTCCACAGTTTCTTTGTGGTAGTGGTTTCCTCTAACACTTCCCTTTTTAGATTCTATATAGTTTATCTCTTTCCACTCTTGGTTCTGTATAATCCCTAAAAATGCACCTCTAGCGTCTGTAAAATAGTAGTATGGAGGTTTAAGGTTTCCAAAGGAATAGTGAAGTGCTTCCCTTATAGTTGGTCGAAAGTTGTTTAGTATCCTACGGCTGAATTCAGAGTCTAGTGAGCTGTCTTTAGCGATTAGTTCATTTTCTGGTAACTTGATTGGCTTGATTAAACTTTTATCTTTGCCTAAAGCTTCAGCAACGAGCAAGGCGAAGTCGTACCGAGATAGTCTTTCACCTTCTGTGATGTGGATGATGCCTTTAAAATCTATGTTAATAAGTTCCTTTAAAGAATCTAAGAGATAATCTATGTATGTAGGCGAAAAAAATGCATCCTCGTACACGTTAATCACTCTACTTTGTTGCAGCGCATTTACTATGAAATTAAAGAATTTTCCTCCTCTGCCAAAAACAGCTGCTGTTCGACAAATTATGTAATTTTTCAAATTATTTTTGATCTCTTCTTCAGAAATAGCCTTGGTTTTACCGTAAAAAGTCGTTGGATTTACTGGATCATCCTCTCTATAGCTTCCTCTTCCTCCATCAAAAACATAATCTGAGGAGAAAAAGACGAATTTTATGTCAGGGTTAACGTGAGTTATTGAATTGATGAAATTTCTTGTCACTTCTACATTAACTTTTATTGCTAATTGTTTGTTTTCTTCGCACATATTTAGGCTACTTATAGCGGCCGTATGCACGATTATTTCAGGTCTGATCTTATTAAGAATATTGAATATTTGTTGGGCATTGGTGATTTCTGCTTGAAATATTTTTGGATCATTTGATTCCTTTGAAGTTATACCATAAACTTCAAAGCCATTATTTTGAAGGTAATTTCTTAAATTTGAGCCAATGTATCCATTTACACCCGTGATCAACACTTTCATGGAAGTGAACACCCTTTAATGTACAAGATTGTCTTTATCCTAATAAGGCCTTTAGCACGTAAATTACTGCTTTTGCCGACGCCGCAATAAGTCCACTTCTTTTTACTTCGCTTGCGAAAATGAACCATAAAGTTTTTGGCTTGTGAAAAAGTACATGCCTGTACCAAAGTTTCCAACCTAAGCGATACATTTCTTCAATCTTTTCCGCGGGATAGTTAGGGTAAGATAAAACACTTTTGCCAGTAGCGTCAAAATAGCTTGGATCATCTGAAACCAACCACCCATTTTCTTTTGCTCTTTTGTACAGTGCTGTACCAGGATAGGGGGTGGTTATTGAAATTTGGATCAGATCAGGGTCTGCTTTAATAACCTCCTTTATCATTTTAAGGTCTTTTTCAAATGTTGAATTCGGCAATCCAACCATTAGGCAAGTGTATGACTTCATACCTAACTCTTTGCATTTCTTAATAATTTGTAGTGAACGCTCTTTTTTCAGTGGCTTCGGAATAGCCTTTAGCACGTCTTCATCTAAATGCTCCAGCCCAAACTTATACGTCACGCAACCAGCTTTCGCCAATAGTTCCAAGGTCTCATCATCTATGAGTCCATCACCCATACACAGCCATCTGACCTTTAAGCCTCTCCTAATTATTTCATTACAAATGGCTTTGACATGCTCTTTGCTCGACACCATGTTATCATCATCAAAGTAAATCTCATCAGGATGATATTTCTTTAGAACATATTCCATTTCATCTACGACATCTTTAGCGTTCCTTGTTCGATATATGTGTCTGCCGTATATAGCTTCAACATTGCAGAAGCTACACTTAAGACGACAGCCTCGAGAAGAGACCATCACTATATTTTTTCCATAGGAAGAAGGCTCATTATAGCAATAAATTGGAGTATCGTCTCGCTCAGGCCATGGAAACAGGTCTAAGGGAACCAACTCTGGCATCTCATATTCTCTTTTTGTTCTGCTTACAAAATTCTTTGGAAGAATCTTTCCATTAGATTTGAAGAATTCCAGTAGAGAGAATTCATATTCTCCAACTACCACATAATCGACGTTTGTTTTTTCTAAACATTCAAATGGATAGTTTGTAGCATAATTTCCAACAGCTATCTTCACTATGTTTTCACCAAGTGCATCAAGCAGTTTTCTATCCTCTTCCTTACTAGCCCACGCTGGTTCACATACGATGTACTTTGGCTTCAGAGCTCTTACATAATCTATTGTTTTCTTGAAATCCCAACGCAACGCTAGAGCATCCTTAAAAACAACATCAAAACCGTGCTTCTTTAACAGCGCTGTTGCATACCCCATCATCCAAGGATATGGGTAATATCTTATAGTGAAGTTAGAGGTCTTGTCAACATTATACCATCTCGAGCCGGATTTCAAAACTTTTCCTGGAAGATTTAAAATTAATATATCAGCCATTATTAACTCACCTTGGGTGTCTGTTAAGTAATGTTCTAAGTGTTTTCCTTAGAGCTGTCTCTAAGAGCTTATTAATGTCAACTGTTTTTACATAATTACAAATATTTGTTAGATATTCTTCCTGCAAATCGATATCTTGAATGAACCTTTTTATCAAATGAACAACTTCTTCTTTATCATTATTTACAGCAAAACAAACCTTTTTCTCGTTTAACTCCATAGCAATCGGAGGAACTTTAGAGACTACAACAGGAAGCCCAAACATTAGATAATATTTCACTTTAGCGGGTTCGGTATATTTCATGTAATTTTCTTCATCACGGTATAACGCAATTCCAAGAATATTATCAACCATTATGCTCGTTAGAAAATCTCCTTCTTCAAGAAATCCATGGAACAGTATGTTTTTTTCCAGATCCATCTCCTTCGATAATGCTTTAAAATACATCTCATCCGGACCACTTCCTATTATATTTAATTTGATGTTGGGGAAGTCGTTCTTCAGCTCTCGAATAACCTCAAACAATAAATCTAGCATATGATACCTACTAATTACTCCACAGTAAACTAGAGAATATCTGTTACGTTGGCTAACTGGTTTAAAAACAAACTTCTTAGTGTTTATTCCGAGGGGGATTATGAGATACTTATCTTTATACTTATTCCGATCAAAATATCCGTACCTTTCCCTTCCTATAATGTGCCCTTCTGTGGTAAACCAAATATAATCTGAATTTGATAAACAATAATTATCTATCACATAAAAAATCCTATTCAGATAGCGATAAATGCCCTTTGGAGGTAGTGGAAAGAAATCCATAACACGATAAATAACAAAATCAACTTTATGTAGCTTTTTCAACAATATTCCGCAAAATGTGCAAAAATAATTGACACCCATGAAGATTATAAGATTACTTCTTCTACTTCGAAACAATGTTAAAGCTTGATACAAGTAAACAAGGTAATGAAGTGGCAAAAACAAAAAGTATAATTTCTTTTGATGAAAGGTTGGTAATGAAAGAAGACTTTTTTCCAATATTATTTTACCTTTTTTATACTGGATGAGTGATGAGCGTGAACCTCTACTATGAGGAAACTTCCATTTCAAGTAGATAAAGTTCTCAAAAGTATTTCTGAAATATTCTACGTAATCTTCAAGCCCAACAGGTGCAAAGGAACAGAAGATAAATTGAATTTTAGCCATTCTATCGTTTATGAATTTTTTCCATTATAGATTAATTACCTTTAATTTTAGATAATTTCTAGCGTAAGTTATTAACGTCAACCAGCATGCAAGAACATGAAATAGCCAAGCCACATCCGATTTCTTAAAGTATCCCTCTACTGCTTGAATTAACAAAGGTATTACAAGTATGGTATAGATGATAAATTTAAGAAGACTCTTTTTACCAGCTGAAGACCAGGGATATTTTCTCAATCCTAATTCTTTATAGTATACGTAATCTCTGATTCTCCTTGTCTGTTTCCTTACAAAAGTAGAAACACCCTCAGAAAAAATGTGAACAATTCCAATTTTAACTTTTGCAAAATTATTGTAGCCTTGTTTTACAAGCTCGTACACAACATCTATGTCGAATAAGTAGTTTTCAACTGGGCATCTATTAAGTATTTCTCTTCTTATTAGGAAGCCGTTAGCACCAATTGTTGGAATAGCCTTTTCATTAAGTTCAATCTTTAAATAGTTCCCTTTATCTTCCTGTTTTACGTTCAGCTCTGTCCACTTCCCAGTGAGATAGCTGTATCTATCATAGTTTCCTAAAAAGAGGCAAAGAGGATCGTTCATTCCTATTAAAGCACAGTACCTCGTAATATATCCATCCTCTTTTCTATAAGAGTAGTAAAGTGGCTCAGCCCCCACAATTTCCTCATCTTTAAAGGGCTCAACCATACGCTTAAACCAGTCTTTTCTATCCAGAATATTATCTGAGTCTATAAAGGCT
>Ga0080004_1131046_pt1 | contig 16331 bp, 16 predicted proteins | sample WasSprMetagenome_FD_69207 | JGI IMG/M metagenome (GOLD analysis project Ga0080004, IMG submission 69207) | Sulfidic aquatic microbial communities from Washburn Spring, Yellowstone National Park, USA - WS (SPADES assembly) (version 2) | ecosystem: Environmental > Aquatic > Thermal springs > Hot... | reverse complement strand
GTGAGGGGGGGGGCGAGGGTGGGGAACCTGACCACGGGGATGGTGGACTTCGGCCCCGGGGCCAGGCTGGAGCTTCCGGTGAGCGTGGGGAGGGGAGACAGGATCACCGTGGTTTACATCCCTGCGGGGCAGACCCTCTGCGAGAAGGAGTTTTAAACCTACCCGGTATCCCACCCCCTTCCCTAGAAAAGCATATGGAACACACTGGGGAAACTTGAAAAAAAGGAAGAAAAAGACCCGCTCAGTAGTTTACCTCTCTTTCTATGAGGGTCTGGTTCTTGGGAACCCACTTAAGCGACACCTTGGCCCCTATCGTTAGTGGATTGGTCAGGTGTACCTGTATCTGGTCTCCCCCCACTAGAGACAAGTTTGTATTGTCCGCTAATCCTTTCTGTAATCCATTATCGTTTAGTGCATACGACGTGCCTCCGGAAATCACTTTCTGTATGGTGATGCCCGAAGTTGCTCCATTCACCCTCATTTCTAGGTTCTTCCAGGCAAACTGTGTAATGAGACCGTTCTCCGACAATCGAACAGTTACCGCATCGTTCGCCCTGTCCCCGTAGGTGTGCTTTATGACGATCACGGTTCTCCCGCTCTCCACGTTCTCCAGGCTCAGCTGCCCTCCGAAGATCACGCTGGGCTGAGGAGCGGAGGCCAGCGAGAGCGCCAGGATGGCTGCCACGGCGAACACTATGGCTATCAGCACGATGGTCGCTATCATGGGTGAGACTCCCCTGCTGTCCATCCTTTCACCACCTCCTTTTTTCTGAGGAATAGTTGGAAGGAGGGTTTAAAAAGGTTGGGGGTAGTTTTCCTCACGCAGGCACGGGAAGGTAACACGGTTGGACGACTCGCTCCCTTAGGAGCCCCGGACAAACAGGCCCGCCGGGTCCCCCGAAGAACCCAGGGAAGGTCCCGAGGGGGTTTTAACCGGAGAGGAGAAAGAATTAAAGGGATGGGAGCCTCCAGGGGGGTCTCGGTGATGGTGAGCGTGGTGCTCATCCTCCTGATCCTCCTGCTGGCGGGCTCCGCCCTCCTGGTCCTCTACGGGCGCCTCTCCACCCGGTCCTCGGAGGGAAGGCTGGTGAGCTCCCTCCAGTCCTCCTTCCTGGACCTCCAGTCCTCCCTCTGGGGGATGGAGGAGGGGGGGGAGGTCAGGACCACCCTCCGTTTGAGCGCCGAGGAGCCCCTCCTCTCCACCTGGAAGGGAAGGGCGGGCTACCTCTCCCTCTCCCCCTCCAACCCCCTCTACCTGAGGAGGATCACCGTGACCAACCCGAAGAACTACCCCCTCTACGACTTCCCCGTGAGGCTGGTCCTCACCCCCGACAACTTCCCCGGGAACGCCCGACAGGACGGGGGGGACCTGAGGTTCTACTGGGGCGACATCCCCCTCAGGTACTACGTGGAGAGCTGGGACTACTACGGTAAGAGTGCCACCATATGGGTGAACCTCCCCCTCCTCCCCGCTTCCGGGAGCGAGAACATAGAGATGTACTACGGGTCGGGGAGGGTGGAGGGGGTGAGCGATCCCTCCGTCCTCTGGCTGATCTACGAGGACATGGGCTCCCCTCCCCGAGGGTCCCTGAAGGATAACGCCGTTTACGTGGGCTCCAGGGGTTATGTGGAGCTCACCCCCAACAAGAACAACCAGCGCGGGCAACTGGAGTACCAGCTCAACCCAGGCGTGGGCTTCGTAGCCCAGTTCGAGCTCTGGGCGGGACTGGGCACCAACCCTCCCGGGACTCCAGGAGCGGATGCCACCTGGCTCTACGCTTACTGTGCCTCCACCCCTCTCTCCGAGGATGCGGCGGCGGGGGGATACCACTTCATTTTTGACGAATACGGCGATAACATACAGCTACAGTGGAATGGAACAATCATCGGAACCGTGAAGAGAAGTGACATAGACAACCTGAGCTGGCACAGGGTGGAGGTAAGGCACTGGAGGAAAGGTGCGAGTGAAAACGAGAACACCGAGATCTGGTACGACGGTTCTCAGGTCCTCGCTTATCAGGATTCTCTCCGGCCCCAAAAGGACAACCAGAGCCGAACCTGCTTCGGCTGGGCGGCGAGGACGGGAGGCTACAACAACATACACAGGATCAGGAACCTCAGGGTGAGGAAGTACACCTTCCCCGAGCCCTCCGCCACGGCGGGACCCGAGGAGGTAGCCCCGGCAAAGCCCTTCCTGGGCCTGGGGCTGGGCTCCCTGGAGGTGGAGGTGAGAGGATGGTTCACCCCCACCACCGGCTTCGCCCTGGAGGGGGGGGCGGTGCTGATGGAGGACGCAGGGGGATGGCGCATGCTCTCCCCTCCCCCCATGATCACCGCCTCGGGGAACACCCTGACCGTGACCTACTTCCTCCTGAGGGGACCGGGGACCGGCCTCGCCTCCCTGAGGGAGAAGAGGCTGCTCCTGAGGTGCACCAACGAAGGGTACACGGTTATGCCCTCGGGGGGTCCCAACAGGGAGAACGTGGTGGTGGACCTGAGCGCCAGGGTGGACCCCGACCACCGGGAGGCCTGGGAGAGGTACCTGGCGGGGGAGAACCGGAGGCTCAACTCCCTGGGCCTGAACGCCTTCATAGACAACCTCAACCCGCTGAAGCTCACCGTCCTGGGACCCAACCCCTCGGCCGGCACCAGGGATCTCTACTACTACGAGAGGGTGGTGGAGGTGAACGTTGAGGTCCTCTCCTGAGCGGGGGGTCTCCCCCATCGTGGGGGCGGTGCTGGTCATAGGGATCTTCACGGGCCTGGCCGTGACCCTCTACTCCGCCTACTCCAGGGCCGCCTCCAGGGGGGAGGAGGGGGAGACCCTGGACTCCTTGCTCTCCAGCCTCCTCCAGGCCAGGGAGAGGATGGAGGCCCTGGAGAACGGGAGCAACTTCATCCTGCCCTTCAAGCTGAACGCGGGGGGAAGGGCGGCGGGGACCCTCTGGGTCAAACCTGGGAACCCCGGAAGGATGGGCTTCACCTCCAGGGGGATGGAGGCGGGGGACCTCACCCTGGTCCTGGAGGACGGGGCCCTGATCAGGCTCTCGGGGGGGAGTTCGGATCTCCTCTCCCCCCCCTCCCTCGTGGGGGTGAGCGAGGTGAGGGAGAACGGGCAGCCGAGGTGGGTGAGGGTGGACGTCCACCATCTGGTGGTGGAGAACGCCGAGTTCCAGCTGGCCTCCACCTCCCCGGTCTCCCTCCGCTTCACCTGCACCTCGGACAGCTACACGGTGGTGCCGGAGAACGGGAGGCCCAACAGGGAGAACGTGACCCTGAGCCTTCAGGGCCTGGTCTCCCCGGAGGACAGCGGGGCCTGGGGGGAGTACCTCACCTACCTGGTCTCCGTCCTGCCCCCCTACTACGGGGTTTCGGCGGATCCCGCCACCCTCACGCTCACGGTTCTGGGCTTCCAGGGACCGGGGGTGAAGGACATCCTTTACTACGAGAGGTGGACCAGGATAAGGGTGGAGGTGGCCTGATGGGGAGGGGAGTGGTCACGGTGGTGGCTGCCACGGTTCTGGTCCTGCTGGGGCTGATGGCCCTGGCCATCTTCCTTCCCCCCTTTCTGGAGTCCCAGACCAAGAGCGGGGAGATGGAGCAGGCGGAGGAGGTCAGGGAGCTCTTCTCGCAGATCCAGACCGAGCTCTACCGCCTGGCCCAGGGTGAATCCCGCGCCTTCGTTTTCCCCATGTCCTCCGGTTCCTTCTTCCTCTACCCCACCGGAAGAGCCGCCTCCCTCTCCTTCGGGATGAGGTGGACCGAGAACGACCTCGGCAGGGTGGTCTACTCCATGACAACGCGCTCCTACCCCAGCTACACCCTGGCCCTGGAGGGGGGAGGGGTGGTGCTGGAGCAGGAGGGGAGGTCCCTCATGACCTTCCCCCCCTTCCTCGTCCGGACCCTGGACCTAGGGGAAAATCTGGTGAGGGTGGAGGTGGAGTGGATCTACCTGGTGGGGGAGAACGTGAGGGTCTCCAAGCGCGGCCCCGCCACCCTCACCCTGCAGGGCCTGGAGGAGGGCTACTCCGCCTGGGCGGAGAACGAGCCCAACGCGGAGAACGTGGTGGTGGACCTGACGGGGAGGGTGGAGTACGAGAACGCCTGGGGGCAGTACCTGGGGGAGCTGGCAGGGGAGCTGAACGCTAAGGGACTGAACGCCTCCGTGTCCGGTCTGAAGCTCACCGTGTCGGGGAAGGGAGCCCCTGGAACCAAGGACCTCTACTACTTCGAGCGCTACAGGAAGGTGGGTGTTTGGCTGGCTTAAGGGAGAAGCGGGGAGTTTCCGTGATGGTGGGGGTGGTCACCCTGATAGGGATGGCGGTGCTCCTGGCAGCCTCCCTCTCGCTGGCCCTCAGGAGATGGGAGATCAAGAGCCCCCTCCAGCCCATGCTGGAGCTCAGGATGGAAAAGGACAAGTATGGCAGGGACAACGTCACCCTCACCCACCTGGGGGGGGATCCCCTCCCCGAGGCCTTCAGCCTCTCCGGGGGAGCCATCACCTGGAAGAACCTGGAGGTGAGGGTGGACGGAATAAGGGTGGGGGTGGCTTCGGGGGCACAGTACAACGGGAGCGGGACCACGGCCGGACTGGTCAGGTTCGGGAGGGGGGACAGGCTCTCCTTCACGTTGGAAAACCTGAAGGCGGGGAGCTGGATCTCGGTGATCTACGGGCCTGCCGGTCAGGTGCTGGTGGAGACCAGGGTATGACCCCTGTCCAGGCTGGGAGAAAGGCCCCTGGGGTTTCCCCCCTCGTGGCAACGGTCATGCTGGTGATCCTGACCCTCCTCCTCTTCGGGATCTACGTGCTGGGGATCACGGGGGGGAGCACCACCCCCACCCAGCCCCTGCAGGCGGTGATAAGGGCGGAAAACGTGGAGGGGAAGCTGGTGGTGAGGCATGTGGTGGGGGAAGAGATCCCCAAGGCCTTCAAGCTCTCCAACGGGGCAATTACCTGGGTGAACCTGGTGGTGAGGAGGAACGGGGAGAACCTGAGCGTGACGGGAGGGGCGAGGGTGGGGAACCTGACCACGGGGATGGTGGACTTCGGCCCCGGGGCCAGGCTGGAGCTTCCGGTGAGCGTGGGGAGGGGGGACAGGATCACCGTGGTCTACGTGCCCGCGGGGCAGACCCTCTGCGAGCAAGTTTTCTGAGCCCGGATCCCGAGTTTCCCGCCCTCTTGGATTCCCGATCGGGTTTTTGTGCGGGGATTTCAGGACGATGGATGCCGCTCGAACTCGGGAAAGCTCGGGAGGAGTAACGGAAGGGCCCGGTTCTCCATCGGCTCCCTCAGAGCTCGCTCTTGGTCACGATGGGACCCTCCGCCCTCCCCTGCCTTATCTCGTGGAGCCCCTCGCTGGCCAGGAGGGCCGCCCTCTCCGCCGTTCTGGCCACCCCCACCCCGGCCTTCAGCCCCACCCCCAGCTCCCTCCTGATGCGGACGAGCAGGAAGTGCAGCTCCCCGGGGCTCAGGCCGTTGGAGGGGGCCATGAAGTTGTCCCCACCGGTGTAGAAGACCAGGCACTTCTTGGGGAGGAGGAGCTCCATGAGGGCCAGGTGGGTCCTCTGGATGAGGAGGTGGGTGTCGTAGATGGGTCGGGTGTCGGTGAGGCGGGTGGAGTGGTTGAGGTCCAGGTGGGCGATCTGCACCACCCCCTCCTCCGGGGAGGAGAGGGCCTCACCGGCCACCCTCCCCTTCCTCTCCCCCGAGCGGCTGCTCCCCAGCCCCTGAAGGAAGCGGGAGGCCCTGCGCTGGGCCTCGTAGGGGGTCCTGGCCACCCCCACCCCCATGCTCACCGTCACGGGGAACCTGCGGTTGATCCTCTCCGCTATCCTGCGGTGCTCGGGCAGGGAGATCCCGTTGGAGAGGGCCAGCAGGTTGTCCTGCCTGGCCTGGAAGACCAGCCCCTTCCTCCTCCTGAACTCCCTCTCCAGGGAGGAGAAGAGCTCCGCCTGAAGGATCTGCAGCTCCGCCTCCGGGTGGGGCCTGGGGGTGACCGTCCAAGGGCCGTAGTTGTCCAGCTGGATCAGGGTTAGCTGGAGCATCCTTCTACTCTTTCCAGGGCTTTTTTTACGTTTCGCCGGAGGGTTTCGGGGCCGTCCCGGCCGCTGAAGGGGGCTTCGGACCCTGGTTCAACCCCCTCACCGTGCGACGGGAGGGGCCAACGAGCGGGGACCCGAGACCGGCTGCGCTATATCCCCCCTCCCCTTTTTCTTCTTGATGAGGGTCTACCTGGAGACCCACGGCTGCACGGCCAACAAGGGGGACGGGGAGATCCTGGCCGGCCTCCTCTCCAGGGAGGGACACCTGGTGGTCCGGAAGCCCGAGGAAGCCGAGATCCTCCTCCTCAACACCTGCGTGGTGAAGGGGGAGACCAGGAAGAGGATGCTCCGGAGGATGGAGGAGCTGGCCCGCACGGGAAAGCCCCTGGTGGTGGCGGGCTGCCTCCCCCTGGTGGACCTCCCCTCCGTCAGGGAGAGGGAGCCGGCGGCGGTCCTCTCCTGCCGCTCCCTCCTCTCCGTGGCGGAGGCGGTGGAGAGGGTGGGAAGGGGGGAGAGGGGGATCCTCCTGCTGGACGGGAGGGCCCCGGAGAAGACCTGCCTCCCCAGGCTGCGCTCCAGCCCCGTGAGCGCCATCGTTCAGATAGCGGAGGGCTGCCTCTCCTCCTGCACCTTCTGCTCCGTCAGGCTGGCCAGGGGGAGGCTGAGGAGCTTCTCCCCGGAGGGGGTGGTGGAGGAGGTGAGGAGGGCGGTGGGGGAGGGGTGCAGGGAGATCCTCCTCACCTCCCAGGACAACGCCGCCTACGGGAGGGAGAGGGGCTGGGACCTCCCCTCCCTCCTGAGGAGGGTGGTGGAGGTGGAGGGGAGGTTCAGGGTTAGGGTGGGGATGATGAACCCCGAGAACGTCCTCCCCCTCCTTCCCGACCTGCTGGAGGCCTACCGCAGCGAGAAGGTATACCGCTTCCTCCACCTCCCCCTCCAGTCGGGGGACGACGGGGTGCTGAGGGCCATGGGGAGGAGGTACACGGTGGAGCAGTTCCTGGAGGTGGTGGGGGCCTTCAGGAGGGAGTTCCCCGACCTCTGCCTGGTCACGGACGTGATAGCCGGCTTCCCCACCGAGACGGAGGAGGGCTTCGAGAGGACGGTGGAGGTCCTGAGGGAGCTGAGGCCCGACAGGGTCAACCTCTCCCGCTTCTCCCCCATGCCGGGAACCCCCGCCTCCCGCCTCCCCCCCCTCCCGGGGAGGGAGGTGGCCAGGCGATCCAGGGTCCTGAGCTCCCTCTGCTCCTCCCTCTCCCTGGAGGCCAACCGGAGGTACCTTGGGTGGGAGGGGGAGGCCCTCATCACGGAGGGGGGATGGAAGGGGGGATGGGTGGCCAGGCTGCCCAACTACAAGCTGGCCATCCTGGAGGAGGGGAGGCCCGGGGAGTTCGTGAGGATCAGGGTGAAGGGGGCCAGACCCACCTATTTAGTGGCGGAGGAGGTGAAGGGATGATGGAGCGACCCCCCTGCGCCCTGACCATAGCGGGCTCGGACTCGGGGGGAGGGGCGGGGATCCAGGCGGATCTGGCCACCTTCAGGGCCCTGGGGGTTCACGGGGCCTGCGTCCTCACCGCCCTCACCGCCCAGAACACCAGGGGGGTGAGGGGGATCCTGGAGGTCCCGCCGGAGTTCGTGAGGGAGCAGCTGGAGGCCGTGATGGGGGACCTGGAGGTGGAGTGGGCGAAGACCGGGATGCTCCCCACGGAGGGGGTGAGGGAGGTGGTGGTGAGGGAGGCCAGGAAGCACGGGCTGAGGCTGGTGGTGGATCCGGTGAGGAGGGCCTCCACCGGGGCGGAGCTGGCCAGGGGGGGGATGGAGGAGCTGGTGGCGGCGGCGGAGGTGGTAACCCCCAACCTGCCGGAGGCGGAGGAGCTCTCGGGCCTCAGGATACGCTCCCTGGAGGAGATGAAGGAGGCGGCGAGGAGGATCGCGGAGAAGGGGGCCGGGGCCGTCCTCCTGAAGGGGGGGCACCTGGGGGGTCCGAAGGTCTTCGACGTGTTCTACAGGAGGGGGGAGATCAGGGTCTTCGAGGCCCCCCGCCTTCCCTCCTCCTTCCACGGCACGGGCTGCATCCTCTCCGCCGCCCTCACCGCGGAGCTGGCCAAGGGGAGGGAGATGGGGGAGGCGGTGGAGGGGGCCGTGGGCTTCCTCCGGTCCCTGCTGGGGAAGGCGCAGAGGGTGGGGAGGGGGCTTCCCGTGCTGGATCCCCTCCTTCCCCTCAGGGAGGAGGCCGGGAGGGGGAGGGCGGTGGAGGAGGTCTGGAGGGCGGCGCAGCTCCTCTGCTCCGAGCCCGGCTTCGCCTCCCTCCTGCCCGAGGTGGGGACCAACGTGGTGATGGTTCCTCCCGGGGCCAGGGAGCTCTCCCAGGTGGTGGGGCTCTCAGGGAGGATCGTGAAGGTGGAGGGCAGGCCCCACCTCACGGGCTTCCCCAGGCCCGGGGGATCGGAGCACGTGGCCAGGCTGGTCCTCACCGCCCACTCCTTCGATCCCTCCCTGCGGGCGGGCCTGAACCTCCGCTTCTCCCCCTCCGTGGTGAGGGCCTGCAGGAGGCTGGGGCTGGAGGTGGGGGAGTTCAGGAGGGAGGAGGAGCCGGAGGGGGCGAAGACCATGGAATGGGCAGTTAAATATCTGGTGAAGAAAAAGGGGAGGGTGCCCAGCGTGATCGTGGACAGGGGAGGAAGGGGAAAGGAGGCCATGGTGAGGCTGCTGGGAAGGACGCCCACCGAGGTGGCGGAGCTGGCCCTGAGGATCCTGAAGGAGGTGGGAGAACGGGAAGGGTGAGAACGGTGAGCGTGAAGAGGGCCGCCAGGCAGCTCCTGGAGCTCTACCCCGACAGGTTCACCACGGACTTCTCCCAGAACAGGAAGATCCTGGACGAGCTGCTGGAGGTGGAGAGCAAGCCCCTGAAGAACAAGATAGCGGGGTACCTCACCTCCCTCCTGAGGCAGAAGGTGGACTGAGACCTCCTGCGCTCCCTTCAACGGAAGAAGGGGGATCGCGAAAGTTTTTCAGCATCTCACTGCCACCCTCGCAGCCGATGCTCTGGATCCCCGTTGCGGTCGCTGTTATCCTCGTTGCCGTGAGGGGTTTTGGGCTCGTGCTCAAGTGGCGAAGTGCACCTTGGGCTTTTTTCAGGGTGAGAATGGGGAGAGCCACTTGCAAAGGATGAACCCCAAAGACCGGAACGAGGGGAGAAGATCACGTACAGAAAGGGCAAGGTTGGAGCGTCAAACTCCCTCGATCATTCTGATTATTTTAGAATACTGTTCCGCCGAACACCTCCAGCCGGAGCTTATCATATCCTCCAGTGCCGACTTCGCCTTTTCCTTCGTGATCAACCCGTGGGTAATCAGGATGACGAGGATGAAGGCCGTGCCCCCATGCTCGATCCCATAAACCTTCGCCGCGTCCCGAGCAACCCTGTCATCCACCACCGCTATTCCTCCAACTTCCTTTGCCAAAGCCAGAACCTCCGCGTCCGCGGGGTGGAGCTCAGGGATCTCGGAGAGCAGGCGAAAGAGCTCCTCCTTTTGGAGCCTCCCAATTTTAAACGTGCCGTCCTGGATAGCTCTCTCGACTATCAGGGCATCCTTCGCAGCTTTTTCCTTCCCCTTGTCCACGACCTCTCCTTTGACGCTCTCGGGGATCAGCTTCTCACCCGGGACATCCTTCAAGAGGGGGAGGAGGCCTGCCTTGGCCAGATATATCAGCGGGGTCGAGTTGAAGACAAGCCGCATGCGACCCTCATCGCGATATTTTTTTCGCCAGCCTGAATTCGCGCTCTATCTCCTCAGGAGACAGGTGCACCCACTCAATTTTTCGGTCCCTCACCAGCTCAAGCATCTCCCAGAGGGAAACGCCCGCCATCTCGGCCGCCCGCGCGAAAGTTATTTTCCCCCTGCCGAGGAGCTCCAGCGCCCTCTCCTTCCTCCACTCCGAGATGCCCCGCTCGAGAATTTTTCTGACCGCGGTCGATTTGTCGACACCCTCCGTTTTCATGAACTCTTTGAGGTATCGCTCCACCTCTTCCGGAACTCGGGCGCCGAGAGGTTTGGACACCATATCCTATCACGCCTGTTTGTTTACGTTTGCATTTAAATGTTTACCTCACGGGGAAGAAAAAGGAGCGTGAGGCACAGGTCCGGAGGGTCGAGAAGGGTTCGGGCGATTAGTGCCGGTGGGCTGAACATCTCGCCCTTTCGGGCTCGATGCGTACACCCCCGGTCTATCAACGGGGTCTTCTAGCCCCAGCCCTTCGCCTCCCGCCCCTTTCGGAGCGGAAGGACACGGTGCCTATTTTCGGGGGCCGCTTCGGCCTTAGATGCTTTCAGGCCTTATCGGCTGGCGCGTGGCTACCCGGCGATGCCCTGTCGGACAACCGGTACACTAGAGGCGCCGGCGTCCCGTTCCTCTCGTACTAGGGACACCTTCCCCTCAGGCACCGGGCACCCCCGAAAGATAGCATCCGACCTGTCTCGCGACGGTCTAACATGCCCTTTTGGCATGGACTATATCTTCAGGCCCCTGAAGAGGCCTGCCGGCGTGTTGTGGCGTGGACTCCCACGCCACCCGGGCCTTGGGCCCGAGTCTCTACGGGACCCCCGCCTCCGGCGGGGTTCCCACGGTATCACCCCGGAGCTTTGCGCTCCGGGGCTCCACCGTTATCAGCCGGGTTTTTGTCATTGCTGGGCTTGAGCGCGAGCCTTACCCAGCTCACGTTCCCTTTTGATGGGCGAACAACCCCACCCTTGGCCGCTTATGCACGGCCAGGATAGGAAGAGCCGACATCGCAAAGCTTTTCGCTTTGGACTATTTCTTCACCCCGCTTTCGGCGGGGGCCGGCGTATGTCGGATCACACTCGTGACCCGACTCATCTGCCCTTAGGGGCATCAGTCTCTACGGGGTGGGAAGCTTGTACTCGAACTCCTTCAGGAGGTGGGGACGCACCAGCTCCAGGAACCTGCGGTTGCAGCGCTTCAGCAGCCTGAGACGGTAGTATTCTCCGTCCCTGTTCAGGTTGGCTATCAGGTAGAAGCGCTTCAGGGCCTTGATGAGCCTGAACTGCTCCTGCACGTTGAAGGCCTGCGTGTTGAAGTACACCGCGTTTCTGCTCTTGCTGCCGTTGTCCATGAACCAGACGGCGAGGGCAAAGGGTGTCAGCATCTTCGAGATCCCTTCAGGTACGGTCTTCCTGCCCTCCCTGTAGAAGAGGTGGTAGAGCTCCTCCAGCTCCGGGTGGGTCCTGGTCACCAGTTTACAGTACTCCCGTTCCCCGCTCTGATGGTAGATCTGCGGACAGGCGAGATCTCCCAGCATTCTGTGCTTCCACTCCACATAGAACCTGCGCTTCGCGCTCTGGAGGAACTCGAACACCACGCCCCCACCGTGGGGGCGCAGGTGACCGTCGCCCAGCAGTGATCCCACCAGCAGCTCCCTCTGCTTCTCCGTCAGTCCCCCTTCCATCTTCCCACTTCCCTCGGAGTCACCCCATTTATGCTTGGGGCTTCTCCGATATCAGCCGGTGCCAGAGCGGCATTGCTGCCGCCATACCCCAGACTTGAGGTAGCAAACCGCGGGGTCGATATGGACTCTCGCCCGCGACCACTCTGTTATCCCCGGGGTACCTTTTCTGTCATCCGGAGCCCTCACCAAGAGGGACATCCGGGTTCGCTAGGCCCGGCTTTCGCCCCTGCGCGCCTTGGTAGTGAGCGCGCAGTCAGACCGGCTTTTGGCCTTGTCCTTGGCGGCGGAGTTCTGACCCGCCTAAGCCGATCTTTGGACCCCCTCGATATCTTTTCGAGGGGCTGCCGCCCCAGCGAAACTGCCCACCTGCCGTTGTTCCCCTGGCGGGGTTAGGAGCGCGGTTATGGATGGGCGGTGTTACATCGGCGCCTCCACCGGACCCGAAGATCCGGCTTCCAAGGCTCCCGCCTACCCTCTGCACCCGCAACCGCGTTCCAGCGACAGGCTGCAGTAAAGGTCCACGGGGTCTTCGTTTCCCTTCGGGGGACCCCGGCATGTTCGCCGGCAAGCGGGTTCACCGGGTTCCAGGTCGGGACAGTGGGGGGCTCGTTGATTCCTTCATGCAAGCCGCCAATTAAGCGGCAAGGTATTACGCTCACCTCTGTTACTTTGGTGACCGTCCCGTTCGGGACGGCGGGCCACCGTTGCCGGTGACCTCCCCATGTCGCCATGGGGGTCGGGCCATATCTTCGGAGGCTGTAGGGCACCTCCGTCCGGCGTATGGTCTCTGAGGATTCTAAACGCCCCATCTCAACCTTCGCCGACGGTTCATACCCCTCACCGTCGGCGAACCCTACTATCCAGTCGGCGTTTAGCCTTTCCTGCTGGTCACCTGCACCTGACACTTTTTCACCCCCGCTTTCGGTGAAGGACCTTCATAAACCGAAAACGGTGGGTAGTGCAGGATCCACCAGGCTTCCCAGCATATAGCCGGATTTTACTAAGGCAGCTCCGCTACCTTAAGCTCCCCTTCCAGAGCGAAAGGGGTGGACCATATCATCACCCCGCTTCTCGGGGCGCCTGGCGTATGGTCTCTGAGGATCCCCCCTCAACGAGCCTTCTCAGCTCCTCCGACTTCTCCGGATGCCTGAACCCTATCAGGTCGGCGAACCTCCTTACCCCCTCCCTCCCCCTTATCAGCAGGGAGAGCTGGGGGTTTCTCCCTCTGGCCCTGGGTCTTTTCACCGAGACCGAGCTTTCGATTCCCAGGTCCTCCAGCATCCTCCGGACCTGCTTCAGGAGCGGCCGCGCGATCGTGTCGACTCCGACGTAGGGATGCTCGCGGATTTCTTCTCCGTGCCTCTGAACGTCCAGCCCGCAGTACCCCTCCGCGTCGAAGAGCCCCTTCAGGACCTCCATCCTGTCCTCGGGGTCCCCGACGAACCCCGGGGGAATGCTGAGGCTGGTCAGCTTCCTCCCCCTGGGGTACCCGAGCTTGACCAGAACCCCGTGCACCTCCTTTTGGTTGGTGCTCGCCATCCAGCAGTTAGGTGACGCGCGGCGGACGCGCGGCTCCACTCCGAAGATCTTCCCCGCCATCTCGGCCACCGCCTCCACGAAGCTCCTGTTCCTGTCCCTGCAGAAGACCGTGTACGACCTCCCGTAGACGCCTCCGCTACCCAGCATCACTCCGACCACGTATGCCAGCGAAACCAATCCGATCCATCGCCTTCTGGGAGTCCCTGTTTATAGCTACCTCCGGCCCTCGGGGGTTTCCTGCGGGTCGACCTCACCGGCGCGGGCTTTGTTACCCTCGCGGGTAGCCCGCGTCTCCGGTCTTCCCCGCATACAGCCAGGTTTTACAACCCCCTCACTCGAGGGTTATAGTTACCCCCGCCCATTGGCGGCGCTTCGGCCGGTTGTACCCGGCTTTCACGTACCGCCTGTAGGCAGAATTCAGCTCCCGTACTCACCCTTTCGGGCTAGCGGGAACCTACGTTTTTATTAAACAGTCGGCCCCCCCTGGTCACTGCGACCTGCCCTCCGCAGGGCAGGCACCCCTTCTCCCGAAGTTACGGGGCCAACTTGCCGAATTCCCTGACCTGGTGTCTCCCGTCACACCTTAGGCTTCTCACCTAGGGGCACCTGTGTCGGATCTAGGTACGGTCACCCAGGGTCCCATTTCCGGTTCCCCTTTTCACGGGCCCCGGAGATGAACCGAACCCGCCTAACGGCAGGCCCATCCCGCCCTCCTCCGGTTCTCTCCATTGCGGAACTCCCCGGACTTCGGCGGTTGGATGGGGCGACGGCCCCACTCGGTCTGCCCCGAGGCGTCGGGAAACCGGCTTGCGTTGCCGCGGGTACCTGGGTGGTTCCGGAATATTAACCGGATTCCCTTTCGACGGCCTCTGGTTGAGGGCCGCCTCAGGACCGACTAACCCTCGGCTGACGACCATTGCCGAGGAACCCGGGCCCCTTCGGCGGTGGGGATTCTCACCCCACTAGGCTGTTACTACCACCAGGATCCTCATTCCCACGCGGTCCACCCGACCTCACGGCCGGGCTTCTCCCCACGCGGGACGCCCCCCTACCGGATCAGGCTACTGAGCTTCGCCTGCCCCGGGGTCTCGGCAGCTGGCTTAAGCCCCGTCCATCTTCGGTGCCCCCACCCTCGACGGGTCCGCTTTTACGCGTTGTTTAAAGGATGGCTGCTTCTGAGCCTACCTCCCCGCTGTCTCAGGGTGGAGACGCCCTTTGGATTTCTGCACTTAGCCAGCATTTGGGGGCCTTAACCCCGGTCTGGGTTGTTCCCCTCTCGGAGCGGGAGCTTACCCCCCGCACCCCGTCTCCGGCGGTCTACGGCGCCAGCCGCTTCGGAGTTCGACAGCGAGGGCAAGGGTTTCCCCCTGTCACCCCGCAATCGGTGCTCTACACGGCCGGCCACCTCGCGCCGGGCCTGACTGCGGCCAGCTTCGGGGGGAACCAGCTGTCACCGGGCTTGATGGGTCTTTCGCCACTAGCCCAGGGTCATCCGACCGAATTGCACATCAAGACCGGTTCGGCCCTCCACCCCATGAGGGGCTTCAGCCTGCCCTGGACTAGATCGCCCGGTTTCGGGTCTCACCGCCGTGACTCCGGGCGCTGTTAACACCCCGTCCCTCGCCCTTTCGGGCTGCGGACCGTCGCTTTCGCTCCGGCTCCGGGGTTCCAACCCCTTAACCTCGCCACGACGGTGAACTCCCTGGCCCGTGATTCAAGACGGACGGTACGACCCCGATCCCCCTCCCTCGTACCACCGCCTCACGACGGCTTCCTTCGGGAGGGATCAGCTCTTTCGGGCCGTACCTTACTGTCACCACCTGGTTTCAGGCTCTTTTCACCCCCCTTCCGGGGTGCTTTTCAGCTTTCCCTCGCGGTACTGCGTCCGCTATCGGTCTCGAGACGTATTTAGGGTTGGGAGTTGGTGCCTCCCGGCTTCGGACGCCAATCCCGAGGCGCCCTACTCAGGATCCCTCCCCTCGTATCCTGCACAGTTACCCCTACGGGGCTTTCACCCTCTGTGGCGCGCCTTTCCAGGCGACTTCGGGTTCCCGTGCGAGGAATTGGGGGAGGTCCTGCAACCCCACATCCCCCGAGGCTTTCGCCCCAGGGTTCGGTTTGCCCTGTGCCCTCTTCACTCGCCGTTACTGAGGGCATCGCTTTTGCTTTCTCTTCCTCCCGGTACTGAGATGTTTCACTTCCCGGGGTTCCCGTTCGCAGCCCCGGAGGGCCGCGAACGCAGGGGTTTTACCCCTGCAGGATTCCCATTCGGTCATCCCGGGTTCTACGGCTGCCTGCGCCTCGCCCGGGCTTTTCGCAGCTGGCCACGACCTTCCTCGGCGCTCGAGCCGAGCCATCCCCCAGGTGGCTTGGTTCCCCGCTCGACGGCTTCCGGACCTGTGCCTGGCCTCATAGGCTTTGAGCCTGAGCCCTTCGCGCGGGAAGCGCTCCCCTCTCCCCGCGCTGCATCCTGGTGGACCCGCCGGGACTCGAACCCGGGACCTTCGGCTTGCAAAGCCGACGCTCTACCTCTGAGCTACGGGCCCAAGAGAAGTCCGGGCCTCCGCCAGATATATAACTTAGGAGGTGATCGAGCCGCAGGTTCCCCTACGGCTACCTTGTTACGACTTAGCCCCAGTCGTCCACCCCGCCAACGACGTCCCCAACTTGGAGACGCCTATGGCGGAGCGAACTTCCGTGGCTTGACGGGCGGTGTGTGCAAGGAGCAGGGACGTATTCACCGCGGGATAGTGGCCCGCGATTACTAGGGATTCCACCTTCACGAGGGCGAGTTTCAGCCCTCGATCCGAACTAGGCGCGGGTTTAGGGGATTGGCTCCCCCTTACGGGGTGGCATCCCATTGTCCCGCGCATTGTGACCCGCGTGTAGCCCAGGAGTTTCGGGGCATACGGACCTACCGTCGCCCTCTCCTTCCTCTGGCTTAGCGCCAGCGGTCCCCCTAGAGTGCCCGGCTCTCCCACCGAGGGCAACTAGGGGCGAGGGTCTCGCTCGTTGCCTCACTTAAGAGGACGCCTCACGGTACGAGCTGACGACGGCCATGCACCACCTCTCAGCTAGTCGAGCAAGGTCTTCAGCCTGGCCTTCATCCCGCTGTCTCCCCTGGTGAGTTGTCCGGCGTTGAATCCAATTGAACCGCAGGTCCCACCCCTTGTGGTGCTCCCCCGCCAATTCCTTTAAGTTTCAGCCTTGCGGCCGTACTCCCCAGGCGGCGGGCTTAACGGCTTCCCTCCGACACTCGGAGCCCTCGAGGGGCCCCCCACATCTG
>Ga0080004_1122768_pt1 | contig 16335 bp, 6 predicted proteins | sample WasSprMetagenome_FD_69207 | JGI IMG/M metagenome (GOLD analysis project Ga0080004, IMG submission 69207) | Sulfidic aquatic microbial communities from Washburn Spring, Yellowstone National Park, USA - WS (SPADES assembly) (version 2) | ecosystem: Environmental > Aquatic > Thermal springs > Hot... | reverse complement strand
GTACCAAGCCCGTGCGGCTACGGAAGGACCAGATCCTCCTTTTGGACTGCCTCCACGGCTTTTATCCGCCCCTTACGGCCGGCATTCCCCGGGAAAACATGTTCCGGGTGTACATCGAGGCGGCGAACATGCTCTATGAAGGCGATGGAACCACAGGAAGGCTCACGCAATTCACGGATGTACGGCTCCTTCGGCGGATGCTCCGGGATGCCACGCACCGCAATCACCCGCCCCTTCACACCCTTTTGCACTGGCACTATGTTCGGGCCGGTGAGCTTTTCTCCATCATCCCCCTCATGGGCCTCGCGGATTACATGATCCAGGGCGGGATGCCCTTCGATTTGCCGGTTTTGAAGCCATTTTTTGTTCCCGACGGAATTTGGCCGCGGCCGGAGGAACTCGCTCCCTATAGCTCCTTCTTGGATGCCCAGATCCGCTACCGCCGCATCACGAACCTTCTTTCCCAAATCGCTGGATTAACAAGCTGGGAGGTCCAGGACCACGCCTTGATTCCCGGCGATCATCTTGTGCGGGAATTCATCGGCGGAAGCACCCTCAAAATACCCCACAACGAATAAAAAACCTCTCCCCAAAAGGGGAGAGGCTGTGGGGAAAAAACGTTCCTCAGAACCTTAAGCCGAACCCAAAAAGGTGGGTGGGCGAAAGGAGTGGGTGGGTGAGGAGGGCGTAGTCCACGCTGTAGTTTCCAAAGTTTGCCCCAAGGCCGAGAGCGATTCGGAATACCCCGCCTTCCTGGCGGATCCCCGCGCGGATCTCGAACGCACCCAAGAATGACCAGCCTGCTCCGAGGGCCACGTACTCCGAGGTGAGGTCTAAGGAAGCGAAGAGGCCGAAGGGGCTAGTCCAGGCCCCGGCGAGGACGAACTCCGTGGAGAGGTTTCCGAGGCCAAGCTCGCGGATAACCAACGCGGCGCGGAGTTCCCCAAAGGGCGAGGAAAACCGGCCAAGGACCCCGATATCCAGTCCCAAGGCTGAGGAGCCTTCGCCGGCGATGGTGGTGCTGTTATAGCGCAGGCCCACGCCTCCGAGCAGAGGGAAGCCGAACATGTGGAGATCCATCCCGAACCCGAGGATGAGGCCAAGTTGGGAGTAGCCGAGGTTTTCCCCGGCGGAGGTGCCCAAATACCCGAGGCCTGCGCCGAGGCTAGGGATGGCCCCGCCCACGTAGCCTGCGCCCACCCAGCCGGCCAGGATGGTGGAATCCACGGTAATTCCCCGGACTTGGGCCAGGCCCGCCGGGTTATAGAGGAGGGCTTCCGGCCCTTCGGCGAGCGCCGCATAGGCTCCGCCTAACCCCATGGCCCTAGTACCCAAGCCCATGTCGAAGATGGAAACCTGGGCCAAGGCCACGGTGCTTACCACCACCAGTCCTAAGGCCAAAATTTTTTTGGTCATGGTTACCTCCGCACGAGGATCCGTCCTATTTCGGACCGCTCCGTTTTATCTCCTACCTTAGCAGTGATGAAGACGAAGTAAAGGCCGTTGGGAACCGCTCTTCCGTCCCGATCCTTAAGATCCCAATTAAAGGTGCCCGGAGTGACGGATTTTTCTAGGACGAGCCGGCCGGCTATGTCCAAGATGTAGAGTTTGACATCGGTGGCCTGAGGTGGAACGGCAATCTGGATGCGACACTGGTTCTGAGCAGGGTTATCCAGAATATTGAGCCAAAGGACCGCACCTTTAGGCCGCACGTAAATGGTTAAAGTTCTTGGGTCGCTCCAACCTACCGAATTTTGGGCCTGTACTTTAACGGTATACGAGCCTGGAGTAGTGTACCGGTAGGTAGTGCTGAAGGAGGCTGTGGTTCCACCATTTTCAAACTCCCGGACCGTACCGTCTCCAAAATCGAATTTCCACCGGGTAATTGGGGCATCTTGTGGAGCGGTGGCGGCAGCGGTAAAACGCACGTCTTGGTCCACTTCAGGGGATGTCGGGTCAGCAGTTAGAGTGGTGACTGTCGGCGTTGGTGCGCCGCGAACCGTAATTGTTTCCTCTTTCGTACCTTTCGCACCACGGCTATCGGTGACTTCGAGTTTTACTGTATAAGTTCGGGCCTCTCGGTAAATGTGAGAAGGGTTGGCTTCCGTGGAGGTTGTTCCGTCGCCGAAGTCCCATTTGTAAATAAAGCGAGCGTCCCGCGGCTCGTCCGGATCGGTGACTGTGGAGGTAAACCGAACAACTTCGCCTACTCGCGGAGTTCGTGGCTCCCAAGTGAACGTAACCGTTGGGGGCTGATTGATGGCGAGCGTAAAAGCAGAGCCTTCAAGAGCTTGAGTATCTGCACTTTCACGCCCCTCAGTGGCGGTGAAAACGGTCTCAAGTTGCACGGTTTTCCCCGCCTCCGTTTTTTCCGGCCCGGCTAATGTGAGCCAGATCCAAATTTCTGCAGATTGATCATCGTTCACACTGTTGTTGGCGGTTGGCGTAAGGGTAAGACCGCCGCTCTTGAGCCCGGTCAGATTCGTAGTTTCTACAAGGAGAGCACCGTCTTCACCGGCTTTGCGTATCTCTAACTTCACAAATTGCTCATCTCCCGCTGTTCCTTTGTTTGTGACTTTGATTCGCGTAATGCTTACACCCGTATCGTTATCGTCCTTGTCTTCTAGTCGGATCTTCTGAGCAACAAACCGCTGACCGGAGTAAACGGTAGCAGAATCAACCCGAATGTTTTCAGCTATTTCGAAACCTGTTGCAAAAATCGTCACCGTCTGGGTTCGAGATCCCTCCACCCCGCGACTATCTCGCACGGTTAGCGTTACGCTATGAGCACCGCCCCGGAGGAACCGGGCTGTGGTTGCTTCAGGGGGGCCAGCTCGCTCAGTGTACTGGGGCTGAGCATCACGACCAAAATCCCACCGGGAGTAAACGATGGTATCTCCGTCCGGGTCCCTCACGCTGGGGGTGAACGTGACCTCTTCGCCGTACTTAGGAGATTCAGGACGCCAACTGAAGCTAACTTCTGGTGGGTTGTTCACCGCGAGTGTAAACGTTCCAGCGGACTCCACATCGCGTTGGAAACCCTGTCCATCTTCACTACCAAAAAGGGTTGTTTTCAAACGAACTGTTTTTCCAGCAACATTTCGAGAGGGACCGGCCACTGTGACCCATATCCAAAGCTCCTTTTCACCGTCGTCGGGGATAACATTGCCTGAGGAAAGACTGAGAGTTACCCCGCTTGCTAAAATTCCCGCAAGGTTGGTTGTTTGTGCCAGCATATTACCTTGACTGTCGGTGATCTCGAGTTTGACCAAATCTAAGGAATCAGCCGAACCAAGGTTTTTTACATTGACTGGATTGATGAGCACTTGAGCTCTGTTCTGGTCATAATCTCGGAGATAAATTTTTTGCACACACACACGCTGTGTGGAATAAATTGTTTCTCCCCGTGGACTGCGGTCTTCCGCGATTTCCAGACCTGTTGGGTACAGGGTAATAATCGCGGGATATGTGGCTATTGGGCTCCACCCAGAGGTTTCTCGCGCTTCTTCTCCCCATACCTTAACTTCTGGTTGGAGTGTGTGCCCGCCTGTTACGACATTGGCCACTTGGTACGTTATGATGAGTGTAGCCTCGCCCTCGTCGGGGATTGTTAGGGTGCTGGAGAAAGAAATTTCCACTCCGGTAGTAGTAAATGTAGAAAGCACGCTTGCGCGGCTTTCTGAAGCCAAGGTTATCCCACCTGAGCTCACAATGATCTGAGAGATTTCAGCTCCTGTAGCCGTGCTCCCGGGAACATTGCGTAACCAAATTTTTGTTACGTCAACCGGAAGCAAATTCGAATCATGGTCTCTGAGCACGAGCCGTTGTACCAGTTGCTCATTGGGGTTTAACACTGGCGGCACAGGAACTGTAGATTCCTCACGAATTTCATCTATGCCTCCAAAACGAATGGAAATATATTCCGGGCTAGTGCTAGCTTGGGTAAAAGGTTCACCGTTTTCCTCTAGTTCAAAGGTGATCTTGGTACGGATTGTGCGCATTTCTGTAGGTGCAAGGGCTGGCACGGCAATGACCTCAGTGAGGAGAATAACCTCGTCGGGGAGGCTCAGGCCCCGGGCAAAATCATACACAACACCTCCTCGCTCCCACCCAGTTAAGTTGGTGAAAACGATGGTTTCTTCGGAGCTTCCAAAAATAAGTTTCACCCGTGCTTCCTGTACATCATCTTTTGTGGCGGAACCCAAGTTTTCCAAACGGACCCGTCGCAAAGTAATCCCGGATGTGTTGGCATCCACATCTTTCCAAGTGGTACTTTGCGCAATAATACTATCTCCAGGGTTTACTACCGTGCGTTCTACCGCGCTTTCCGTAATTTCTTCAAAACCTGCTTTCAGAATGGTCTCGGCTTTGCTATCGCTAACCCATTCCGTTTGTCCTGGGGTTCCACCCGAAAGATAGAAGAATTTTGTGCTGAGTTTCACTATCTCCCCGCCAGTGATCGCTCCAACCCCTGCGATCCACACCCGGAGATACAATCGCTGACTTCTACCCGCAGGAAGGGAAAAGGAAGTGGCAATAGTCACTCCGCCGGTGTTGAGCCCGACAGGATTATCCAGTGTGGCCAGAACACGCCCTCCATCCCAAAGTTCCACCCGAATGACCTGATTGTGAGTTGCTGTGCCTTCGTTACGGATGGACACCGCGTATATGGAAAGGTCTTTAGCCGCTTCCGCGGCCACTAAGATCTCTTGGACAATGATTTCAGTGTCGCCCGGGTTCAAGTGGCCGGCATAACGGCCGCCGTCTGTGAAAGTCGGCTGCCCCATAGCCAAAACACTGACCACAAACAACGCTACTACGAATATTCCGACGCGCACCTTCCCCTCCTTGCGCCACTAACCCGTACCTCAAGTGTGCTTTTTTCGAGCGCACGGGCAAGAAACCTTGTCCAGCACCTATAGCCTCCCTGGGGCTCCCCGAACGGCCGCATGTCCTTAAAAATTGAGAACGATGGCGAGGAAGTGGGAATCGCCGAGCCGACTGGGCACGAACGCGTAATCCAAACCTAGCCATAGGAAAGGATGGACACCTATCCCAATGGTCCAATTTCCTTGGGCCAGGGCTTCACCACCTTGGGGCTGCGGTTCCTTCCACAGAGGCTGGCTCCAGCCAAAACGTAAGGCCAACCAAGCGGCCTGAACCTCTATCCCGAAGCGGACCTGCTCAAAGCGCGGCCTGTTCAACGCCCATTCCAAACTCGTGCAGGCTAGGACTTGCCCGTCCCAAAGCCTTGCTGCTCCACCCAGCCGTACAACCCACGGAAGATAAACCACGGGTTCGCCCGCGGTCCCAAACCATCGGATCGCGGGGCTGCCTATGTCGTAAGTGGCTAGCCCGAGTTGAAGCGGAACCCCCCGAATTTCTCCCCGCCAAAGCAGTCCTACATCCCAAGATACCCCCAGGCTATAGCCTTCGAGAATGCGATCGTGAAAAACTTTAACGTTAGCGCCTAGGAAAAGGTTTTCGCGAAAAGCAAGGGCGCCCGAAAAGAGAAAAAGATGGGACCAAGCCGTAAAAGTACCAACCTCGCCGGTTCCCTCGACCCAGGGAATGTTAGGAATGCTTACCGAAAGCCAGTTCAAGCCGAGGCTCAGCGGAAACTCTCCGATGTACAACGCGGGTCTCTCCTCGCCTAGGGGTGGATAGCCCGCAGCGCCTACATATTGGAGGAAAACCCCGGCACGAAGCCAGTCCGTATACATCGCTTCTACCTGGAAACTAACCATCTTCCCAAGGCCAGCGGGATTCCAATAGGCTGCACTGGGTCCTTCCGCGACGGCCACATAAGCGCCGCCCAGTCCCATCGCCCGAACGCCCACCCCAATGCGGGCAAAGCTCGCCGCATCGTATCCAGGAGGGACTTGGGACCATCCATAAAGGGCTAGGAATCCTACGAGCACTGGAAGATATGTCCTCACCGCGCCTCCTTTACTTCCATGTGATTTTGAAGCCAAAGAAGAGCCCAGAAAAATCCAAGGCCGGCATATCCTGAGGCGCCAACGCGCTCCTGGGCGTTTGCAGGACTGATCCGCGCACGATGCGTCCACCTGTTTCCACGAGGGCCTCCAAGCCGGCAACTCGCAGAAAGACGAGCCCCACGCTCACCTCGCCGCCCAAGCCCAAGGACCAGCCCTCTAGAAAACCGGTCACCGAAAACCAATAGGGGCCGATTCCTCCCTGGATAGGAAAGGAAAATCCCGCGATCTCTAAGTTCCAGCCCAAAAACAGAGCAAGACTTAATCCTTGGGCAGAGAGGGGGTATTCCTCGCGGCCATAAACCCCTCCGGAGCTCGAGAGCCATTCCAGGCCCAATCCTAGCCACCGCCACGGCCAAAAACCTGCCTCCAACTCTAAACCAAGCCGTAGCGGACTTACGGAAGAGCCCTCCCGATTGGCCAAATCCTGAAGCTGCGCATTGAGAAAATCCATGGTTACTAGGCCAAAGCTGAGCCCGCCGGAAAGGCCCCACGCCCAAGCGTATTGGACTATCCCCACTACAACCAACAAAAGAACAAACCTTTTCATGTGTCCTCACTTTTCTGCCTTTAAGGCGAAAAGGCAAGGAAATTCGTCCCAAAGAAAGGGCCCCGGGGTTTTGCCCCGGGGCCCTTCCCAAACGTGTCCACGTCAGCGAAGAATGACGAGTTTTCTGACGTCCGAGACGATCCAGGCCTCGCCCACTTTGACGTAAACCTTGTATAGGTAGACGCCGTTCGCCAAAGGTAGCCCCGTGAGGTCCTCGGTGTGCCAGGTGAGCTCGTTCCCAAGCGCCTCGCCTTTCCAGACGAGCTTTCCAGCAAGGTCGTAGACCTCGACGCGGATGCGCTCGGCCTCCACGCCTCGGACCACGAAGGTGGTGGTGTGCACATCGCGGACAGGGTTCGGCACGTTGAAGAACGAGATCTCCCGTGGTGGTGCGCTGGGCAGACTAAGGGCGAGGCTGGCTGGCCCTGTACTCGTATCCTCGACCACCTTCACATTGTCCACGAGCCAACCTCGGAAGGTGTTGTAGTACTTGTCTACAGAATCAAACACGAACTGGATCTGCATATGCGTAGCTCCCGATGGCACAGCAACCACAAATTCTGCGGGCTTCCAGGCCTTTTCGGAAGTCACGGTTGAGTCTTCGCTCCAGTAGGTGGTCCAACTCTGCCAAGTGCCGCCCACCTTAAAGCGAACCTGGACATAGGTCCGGTCGTAGGGCTGGGCGTAGGACTCGACTTCGCGCCAGTAGTCAAAACTTACGCGGACGCGGGAAACTCCGTTAAGGGCGATCTCCGGAGAAGTAAGAGCACCCTGGGTCCGATTACCAGTGTTGTAATGGCCCTCAGGCAGGAGTCCATAATAAGCCACATTGCCATGGTCTTCCATGTTCACATTAGGAACGCTGTTAGTTGGCTTCCACAACCCCGAAGCAGTCCAGTTAGTCCATGTGCCTGCCACCTCGAAGGTTTCTTTGAACAAGAGCGTCTGCGCATGGATGGTCAGCTGACAGGCTTTTTCTTTCATATTGCGTTCGCCATCAAAGACGCGGATGGTGACTGTAGCCGGCTCCCGGCCCGTTGGTACCCTAGGGACTCCCGCGATGACCCATCTGCCGTCAGGCTTCTGTCGCACCTCCAGCCCAGCGGGCAAGCCCTCGGCCTCCCAGGTGTATCCACGTACACCGCCGCTTGCCTTGAGCTCCACCTCATACTCTTCCCCAACGTACCCATCCGGGAGCGGACAGTCCACATTGATCGTGAGCTCGGCCGGCACAAGGGTCACGGTGACCTCATCAATCAGCCAGCCCACATAGTCGTTGGCATAACTGTCTACTGAGTCAAAGCCGAACCGAATATAAAGAGAGCCGCCGTCTTCGGGCACGGTTAGCCCAGTGTCCGTCTCCACCCAGATCCACGTCTTTTCCGATGGATCGCGCGAGCTTTTGGTCCAGATCTTTTTCCATTCGCCATTGTTGAGCTTTACCTCCACCCAAGTTTTGTCGAAGTCACCTTGATACTCTTCAACCCAGCGCCAGGACTTGAACGCCAGCTTGATACCGTATCCAGCAAGAGCCCGATCCAAAAGGATCGCCGGAGACTCAAGATAGCCTAAGGTTCGTTTGCCTTCATTGTAGTTTGGGCTACCAAAATCATCCTTGCCATAATAAGCGGCCCATCCATTCATGGTGATCCCTGGCGGATAAGGAACGTTCACCCAACCCGTTCTATGCCACAAACCGGTTGTGCGCCAAGCAAGCTCGGTCTCGAAATCGTCCAACCAGTACGCTGCCGTAGCTTCAGGCCGGATGACGAGAGTAAACTCCTTGGTGGCAACCAAATCGCGGCCGGACCTTACCTCGACAGTGAACGTGAAATTACCAGACTCCTCAGGAACTCCATCTATGCAAGCCCAACCGTAACCTGGTCCGCTATGCCAAGGCTGCGGCACTAACGCTAACCGAGACGGAAGCCTGCCAGAAACAATTTGCCACTCGTACTCTCTTCCGTCGTAACCACCGGTGGCAGAAATGCATCCCCAATAGCGCTCGTTAACCTGGCCCTGGGGTAAGGTCTCCGTTTCGATTGTCAGCGGCTTTATTGTGGATTCCAGCTTAAGGTCATCCACGACCAGCCCAAGATAATTGTTGGCGTAGCCATCTTTGGTGTTGAAATAGAAGTGGACGCAAACCTGTTTGGCGTTTTCCGGCACCTCGATTCCCTCGCTTTCGAACGTTTGCCACACTTTTTGGGAAGGATCGCGGGAATCTTTCTTCCATATGTCCCATCGGCTTTCAAAGGTTTGGCCATCTTCCTCAATCAGGAAAATTAAGTAGCATACGGTTTCGTCATAAGCGTCTTTAGTGTAGTACTCCACTTCGCGACAGTAGCTAAACGATACTTTGATGTATTCACAGTCCGGGGGGATGTCTATCCACGGACTTATAAGGTCGGCCCAAACTCCGCCGGGGAAGTCGTACGTGCCGCGTCCGTTCCGTACCTCACCAAAGTACATCGCCTTCGTACCAGAAGGAAAATTGCGCACCTCTGGCGGTTCCGCTGTGAATTCTCCTGATGCAATTAATTGCCAAGGTCGATTGAAAATCCAACCGGCGTTTTCTGCCGCACGTTGGTCCGCATATTCCATGTCAAATTCTGCGATGCTCTGCGCGGCACAAAGGGCCACAAACAGCCCACTTACCATGACGCTCAGCCACACCACTTTCCACTTCATGTTTCACCTCCTTTTTAATTAGCTCTACCCCTCATGTCTCTCGTTTTTTCTTCCCTCTTTCGATCACCTCCTTTCACCGCAAGATCACGAGTTTCTGTATTGCCGAAACCACCCACTCCTCGCCAACCTTTACCCACACACGCCAGAGGTAAACTCCGTTGGCGAGAGGAAGGCCCGTCAGATCCTGGGTTCCCCAGGTAAGCTCATTGCCCAAACCTTCACCTTGCCAGACCAACCGGCCGGCTAAGTCGTAGACTTCTACCCTAATCTTTTCTGCTTCCACACCTCGGACTACGAACGTAGTGGTGTGCACGTCCCGCACAGGATTAGGGACATTGAACACGGAGATGAGTTCAGCCAAGCTCCGCGGACCACTAGGCTCAATGGCAAAAGTGGCCAAAGGTTGTCCCGAAGAAGCCGGAGCCACCGTCACATTGTCCACTGCCCATCCACGGAAGTCGTTGTAGTACTGGTCCACCGAATCGAATACAAACCGAAGTCGCATCGCAGTCGCTCCAGACGGGACCGCAAAGGGTCCAATGGTGACAGTTCCACACTCAGGCGAAGGGTGCCTTGAGCTCCTCATCCAAACGGTGGTCCAAGGGCCGCCATCAAAGCTTATCTCTAAGGTGGTCCGGTCAAAGTCACCGCCCGCGTATTGCTCCACGTGACGGAAATGGTCAAACCGAATTTGCACAAATTGGGCACCTTGGAGATCGATCACAGGCGAAGTGAGGGTTCCCTTCGTGCGCGCTCTTGTGTTGTAATTGCATCCCTGGGCATAGTAGGCGTAGGCACCGCTGAGTTTCTCACACTGGAAGCAGCCGCTGTCGGAGGAAATGTGCCAAAGGTTTGTGAACTCCCAGCCCAACGCGCCGGCCTCGAATCCCTCGTAAAAGAGGGCCATTCCAGCACGGATGGTAACAGGAGGGAGGTTGTCGATGGTTACGGAGTAATTCCCTGGATCGGTAAAGGTGTAGTCAAAAGTGATAGTGGTGGAAGAACCCGGATCAAGGGTTACGGCTCTCGTTGCCCGTTCCACGCCATCCACAAAGAACCGCACATTTTCCGTGCCTCTTGTGGTTCCTATGTTCGTTAATGTGGCTACGGCGGTGATCCTCAAGGGAATCGGCCCAGCTGTGGGAGCAACCGTCAAATTGGAATAGGTAAACCTGGTCACACCGGGTTGGGCGCTCACAATGCGAACATTGTCAACAAGCCAACCCAAGTAGTTGTTGTAGAAGTGATCCACGGAATCGAAAGCGAACCGGACGCGCATAGTGGAGGCTCCCGTGGGAACAGAAATTGTGATCGGTCCTGCGCTCTTCCAACCTGGTTCAGAGGGGGTCGTGGAGTCCAGGGACCAAATTGTCTCCCAAGATCCGCCATCGAAACTCACCTGAACGTAGGTTTTGTCGTAGGATCCTTTGGGATAGTACTCCACAACGCGGAAATACTGAAAGCTAAGTTCTACTGAGCTTACACCGGAGACGGGGATGGCGGGGCTTGTGAGCTCGCCGTAGGAGCGTCGACTCCCCGCTTGCATGAGGCGAAGCTCTGGGCGATCTGGCGGGGCCTCTGTGCCCAGCGTGCCCAGCGTCACATAGTTTCCGTTCTCGTTGCCGAAATAAGCGGCGTGGGTAGGCGAAGGGAATGGCGTAGGTCTCGGCGAGAACCTGCGGGCTTGCTCCTCAGTGGTCAACTTCCAAAGACCTGTAAAGGTCCATCCGGCCGCTTCCGCCTCCGCTTGGGATGTGTATTCAAAATCATATATCAAGCCCACACCTGGTGACCTTTGAGTGAAGTCCACCCGGGTGGTCTTGCCGAGCTCCACTTCCACGGTTACCGACGTGCCCTTGGTGACGTACTGACCGTTTACATAGATATACCATTCACCGTATCCAGGAGCGTCGATCTCAACGGTGTAAGTTCCAGCAGATAGACTCGGTATGATGTAGTCGCCGTTTACTACTTGATAATGAGGCGGCTCCTGCCAAATAGGGCCAGGACGGACCCAGACTCCCGATATCGGTGCTCCCGAAGCGTCAGTCACAGTACCAGCAATGCTACCTGCTCGCCCGAGGACAAAATCCAGACTTGTAACCCTTCCTAAAGTAACTTCAGTCGAGGCAAACGCCCCCATAAGGTTGGGATCCTGAGGCATGACATAGACGGAATAATTTCCTGGAGCCACACTTACTTCATATGCACCGTGATCATCAGTGCGTGTTGAAGCAAATTCAGGGCCGCGGACATACACAGATGCCCCGATACAGGGATTACCAGTGAAATCGCGAACTATGCCCCGTATGGCCCCTGCCGAAAAACTTGAAACGTCGACTTCCAGAATGACGTCACCCGTTTCGTTATAGATACGGATCACGTGGGCATTCCAAAAATAGGGTATTAATAGTGCGAAGTGAACCTCCGCCAACGGTTCAACGGAAAACGGTGTACCATAAAGTCTATACTCCTCGGGAGGGATAGGAAACACATCGGTGAGCAAAGGGTTTCGAAATCTTGCAGAATAGAGTCGATCTCCAAGAGCTCCAATGACCTCATAATGAAACGTACCTGATGAATCGTCGGGATCAGGGTATCCCTCGATTACATCGATGTATTCTATGGAAAATAGGTTACTAGTGTAACTGTACTTAAGGTTAAGCGCGTAGATACGCGACAAAGACACCGCGTCCTCTTGCTCAGTAGTCGAAACAAGAGAATAGGAAAGGCTTTGCAATTGGTGTCGCAAGTAATATTGACAGACTGGACAAAATACGTCGTCATTTCTTCCTGCATTCATTATGCAGTTGTTTGCAGACCGATACCAATTTGTGGGTACGTACTTACACCCTTCGTAACAGCACGCGCCAGGAATATCAGCCCATCTCTCACATGTATTACTACAAGGATCGGGTTCTTGACTGCATGCGGAACAACAGTTAAAACAGGCTGGCTTATTCCAATACCTCCGGTCGTTCGTAACGTATTCGTCGCCTAAGCCCAGGCCATGACCAAATTCGTGCACCATGGTCACGTCACCAACACGGTTCTTTATGATGGTACCACGGCCTCTACAGGCTTCGCCATACCAAAGGCCGGTGTGGTCAGTAGTATTCACAAGCACTACTACAGTTCCCCATGCAGCGTTCGGAACAAGACTTGAAATGATGCGCGCTGCCGCGACATCGCAAGTCCAATAGAGACTATCATCAACTCGCACGGTCCGACTGCAGTTTAAAAGACTATCGTTTGCCCAGTAGATCGCCCATACATTAAAAACATCAACATAATCTTTGAAAGGCTCTTCTCTCCTTATCCGATCCCAATTGGCCAATGCTGCTTCTCTAAAACTGGTCCAAAGATCGGTCGTGCTAAACCTAGCCGGAATAAAGATCAAGTTGTAGAGAGCGGGATTTCCAGTTCCATATAAAAGTTCCCGCAGGGGTGTAACCTTTATGTCGGTCGAGTTCATTGCGTCGTACCGTGCAGGAATCGTCTCCGAATAAGTTGGCCAGCAAGGTCCACCATGACAGGCCTGACCAACCGCGACCAAGCGGTAGGTATAAGGACTGGCCTTTAATGGCAACGTTATTTTAAAGGTGAACTGATCCTCACCTATGTAAGGAAATCTGGATTCTCCCCAGAGTGGTTCCCAAAAAAACGCTCGCACCAAAGGCAGGTCGCACAGTGGTCCATGTTCACAACCATAAATCATGAAGTAATATCGAGGACAATAACAATTCGCGTAATAATAAACGGTTATTGTAATCTCTTCTCCAACCATCGCCGTTGCAGGCGCTGTAATTCGGAGCCATTCGATAAATGGGTTTGCCTGAGAAGTTAGTTGATCAACAACGACTAGAAAGCCAGAGGTCTCGACTACATTTTCAACGAAATTTCGAAGACAGTCCAAAGCGCCGGGTTCAAACACAATACTGGACGGACGCATTGCTGCCGCAATGGGCTGGTAGAACTGACGGTTAAAGTCATACCGGCTCTGTAGATCGGCAAAGAATTGGGCTAGTGTTTGCCCACATTGGGAATAGATATCGGTTGCTAGAATTTGCCCAGCTTCCCCGCTCTGAATGCACGTAGTAGCGGAGACGGATTCAGCAAGTGGAATTGCTACGACACTAAACTGTTCTAAGTGATGGGGATGGTTTGGCCCATCTGGAAACTTTCCAGAACAGGAGCGCACCCCAAGCCGCGACAATGCTCGTAACAGGGTCTCACTAACCAAACATCCTTGGGGTTTAAAGTCGGCAATGTACTCAGGTCGCATTTCCCCTACGGCTGCCCGCACGGCAAGAAATGCATTCTCTAGCCGGTCATAAAGCTCGTCTTCCGAAAGAGAAAGAAGATCTTCACCGGCTTCCCATCCGAGAACACCGATCTGATGTCCCCGATCATGGATTTCCTTTACAAGATCTGGGTACGCAAGGGCTATTTTGCCGGTAACATAGACAGTCGTCCTCCAGCCATAGGACTCGATCAAATCCAAAATGGGTAGCACCGCCTCTGCATCTTCCGGAGTCACAAGGTCAACTTGGAGATTGACTAGTGTCGGCTTAAGAGGGATCCTTGAAGCCGGCACATCGGAACCCGACAAAAGCGGCGTGTCAGCTGTCGACTGGATTGTTGCAGCGGATTGAGTCGCGAGAACACGCCCTTGCAAAGCGATCTTATGAGGATTCGCAGGATCGTTAGAGTAAATCGTGACTGTCTGACTTATTGGTTGTGGCAAGGCACTATAGCCGGTCGTCGTGAAGCGGACCGTAAGCGGGACAGATTCCCCCGGAGCAATCTCCGTTTTGGGGATTTCATAACTTGTGCAACTGCAGTTGTAAGCTACGCGGAAAATTTTGAGCGTCATATCGCCGACGTTTTTAAGCAAAAAGGTGTGTTCCACCACCGCACCATCCATTACTTCACCAAAATCAAATGATGAGTGGTCAATGCTAAGACAAGGCTGGGAATACCCTGGTAGGCCTACAAACAAGAAAACAAAAAACGCTACAAGAGCCCTTCTTTCCATTTACATACACCTCCATCCCCCTCATCAGGCCACCAACTTTTATTTTAGGCACACAGTGCTCGTTGTCAAGTTTTCTAGATAACATTGGGGGCAAGTTCGAGAAAAATATGAGTCCGTCCTCCTGTACAAAGAAGGTTGCTGGAAGCAAGGGGGCGAAGGGGAACTTTGGATCAATATCGGGCTAAGGGTTAAACTAAAACTGTGGGGGCGTAGCTCAGCTGGGAGAGCACCGGCTTTGCATGACGGAGTCAGTGGTTCGAACCCGCTTGGCCCCGCCAAACCTTTTGCCCTTGTCCTTTCCCTAGGGGAAATAAGCGGAGAAGGGGGATCTGTAAAAGGCTAGCATGATTCCTTTTCATTCGGATTCTGCTAAAGCTTTAGTGGCTTGTGCGCTTCTCACGCTTCATCCAAATAGCTTAGCACCGAGTTTTCATCAGCTGCGGGAATAGAGCGGGTAAATGTTCCACCGCGTAAGGGCATAAGATCATTTCAAGAGGGTCACCTGCGATAGGAAACAGCCACGAAATGGTGATCCCTTTTACGCTCACGCGGGCGAGAAGGGCGCGGCTGACCATGCCCACCGGACAAAGCGTGTGAGTCTTCAAACGGTTACGCCAAGCCTCCTTAATCCTCAGCGAATGACTTTCGCTCGGGCAAGGTCATTTCCCTTTTTGGAAAGGCGGTGATCCTGTTTTGAAGGCGATCTCTGAAACGGCTACCTAAAGCCGAAAAGTCGCAAAACGAGATGCGTAAAAATAGCCCCCAGGCCGTGGCCCTCCTTCGGACTTCCCTGGCTAAAGCTGATAAACGAGATAATATTTCTCCCAGATATACTGGAGGAAGGGCTCGGGTGAAAGTTTCTTTCCCGTTACTTTCTCGCAAAGTTCTCCGGGGAAATACATGCGGCCGAAACGGTGAATCTTCTCGCGAAGCCAGGAAAGAATGGGCGCAGTATTCCCTTTTCTTACGTTCTCCCAAAGATCCGGAAGGTCCGCACGCAAAGCCTCCATGAACTGCGCGGCATAAAGGTTCCCTAGAGCATACGAGGGGAAATACCCGAAGGAGCCACCGGACCAGTGCACGTCCTGGAGGACTCCTTTCGCATCATCCGGCGGGACCACGCCCAAATACTCCTTCATCGCCGCGTTCCACCGCTCCGGAAGCTCCTCCACCTTGATCTTCCCCTCGATGAGCCCAAGCTCGAGCTCGAACCGAAGGCAGATGTGGAGGTTGTAGGTGACCTCGTCCGCCTCCACCCGGATGAGGGAGGGCTCGACTTTGTTGACCATGCGGAAAATCTCTTCGGGGTTCTTTTGGGCGAAAACGCGGAACCGCCGGGAAAGCTTGGGCTTGAAGAATTCCCAAAACGCGAGGCTTCTTCCGATTTGGTTCTCCCAGAACCGCGATTGGGATTCGTGGATTCCGTAGGAGGCGCCGCCGGAGAGGCCAAGCCAGAAAAGCTCCGCCGGGATTCCCTGGTCGTAGAGGGCATGCCCTCCCTCGTGGAGGGCCCCGTAAAGGGCGGAGAACGGCTCGGCTTCGTTGTAGCGGTTCGTGACCCGGGTATCGCCTGGACCAAGGCCGATGGTGAAAGGATGAGCGGAATCGTCGAGCCTTCCCGCGGAGAAATCGTAGCCAATGGCCTGGAGGGCCTCCCGGCAAAGGGCCTTTTGGCTTGGGATCCGATACTTTCCCGGAGGGACGGGCGGAGGGGGAGTTCCCCGGTCCAAAAGCTCCCGCACAAAGGGAACGAGTTTTTCCCGTAGGCCCCTGAGGATTTCGGCCACCTGGGCGGTGGTCATCCCCGGCTCGTACTCCTCCAACAGGGCGTCGTAGGGATGCTCCTTATACCCGATCATCCGGGCCATTTCCCGCACCATATCCACGATTTCCGCAAGGTACGGCCGGAAGAGCTCAAAATTTGCCTGGGCTTTAGCTTTTTCCCAAACGGATTCCGCCCTTGTGCAGAGTTCCACGAATTTCTGGTAGAAGTCAGGCGGAATGGCTTTCGCGCGTTCGTAGTCGCGTTTTCCCATCCGGACCATGGCCCGCTCCACTTC
>Ga0080004_1172473_pt1 | contig 16337 bp, 11 predicted proteins | sample WasSprMetagenome_FD_69207 | JGI IMG/M metagenome (GOLD analysis project Ga0080004, IMG submission 69207) | Sulfidic aquatic microbial communities from Washburn Spring, Yellowstone National Park, USA - WS (SPADES assembly) (version 2) | ecosystem: Environmental > Aquatic > Thermal springs > Hot... | reverse complement strand
CTATTGGTTAAGGTAGAAATCTTACGTTAGCTACCCGCTCGCTTTCACAGGTTAGAAAACTCCTATGGTGGGGTAGAAATGGGTATGCTGTCCAGCGCGGGTGGTTGACAGTAATAATTTTCAAGGTTCCCATGGTGGGGTAGAAGTAGAAAAAGTCCGGTTTTTGGGGTTCCTAGGGTGGAGCAGAAATAAATATAAGGGCTCGTAGTTTTAAGTTTCCTGTAGTAGAACGGGAAAGGTATAAAGCGTAGACTTGCAAATATCTTCCCATAATAAAAATCGACTTCCTTCAACCGAATTTTTGTGCTATACTTTAATCACCGAGTTCAATAAATCAGGATCTTACACCACCTTACACCTCCTTACACCGGATCTTACACCTACCCAAAGCCTTGGGACTCAAGGACTAAAAACGGATCTTACACCTTTTACACCTAAAAATTTTTTAAAGGCCTTTGAATCAGATAACGGCAACACCCCGCCCGGCGCGAACTCCGCCGGGCTCCGCTTTTCTATGGGCACCTCCTCTCCCCGAAGTGCCCTTCCCCCACGTCCACCCGGCCCTCCGGCCGGGTTTTTTATTTTTGCTGGGGAAAACGACGAAAAGACGTGGGGGAAAAGACGATGGCAGAAGGGGTAGCGAGGAACGAAAGACGGCTCGACGAACGGCACATCTTGAGGCTCGAGCGGACCTACGGCATACCGCGCTCCGTGGCAGAGGCGGCCGGGCTTTTCTCCGCCGACACGCCGGACGAGGTCGCGCGCTACGTGGGTTCAAAACCCCCCGAGGGCGGAGGGATCGTAATACCATACGGCGGCGGCTACTACCGGGTCCGCCTGGACGTGACTTACACCGACAAGGACGGCGACACGGTCAAGTACCTGGCACCGAAAGGCCGCGGGAACCGGCTTTACGTCCCGCCGTCCGTGGACCTGTCGGCACCGGCGCTGGTCATCACCGAGGGGGAATTCAAGGCACTCTGTGCCGCGGCGAGGGGCATACCGTGTGTGGCGGTCGCGGGGATAGATTCTTGGAGGCGGAAGTCGGACGCGGGGGAAAAACTGCCCGTCGACGAAGCGTTACTTCCCGAATTACAGCGTGATTGGCGTGGACAGCAAATATTCCTAATTTATGACAGCGATATTACGCCTGCTCACCCACGTTGGGTCACATACGGCGAACTCGCCGAACAGCTGTACCGACACGGGGCCGAGGTAGTCAAAGTGATCACGCTCCCGAAACTAGAAGGGATCGACAGTAAGGTCGGTTTAGACGATTATCTTTTAACATACGAACGCCTCGGCCAGGACGGGGTGGCCCGCTTCTGGTCTCTCGTCGAGCATACCCCGCCTTGGCTCCCGGTCAAAGACGGTGCCGAGCACTTCGCGGCAAGGGAGCTGGCGTCCGCGGACGTCGAGCGGCAGGTCCGCGGCGCGGCAGCCCTGCTGGGGAGGTATGACGACCTCATAGCCCGGGCGAAACTGAAGGCTATGGAGGTCAAGAACCTCCGTGCCCTCTGGAAGGAAGCGAAGAAGTACCTCAGCGCGGCACTGGCCCGGCAGGCCCCCGCACCCGCCGCCCAAAAAGCGAAGGGGGCCACCTACGCCCCCCGGGGCCAAAGTACCGGTGCCCAGGCGCAGCCGCAGCCCGGCGGCGGTAGCGGCGGCAACGGCGGCGGCCAGCAGGCGCCGCAGGAGGATCTGAAGAAGTTCGCCGAGCTCTTCCCGCCCGCCGCGGGGACGCCCTTCGCGGACTACCCGGTGCCGCCGGGGTGGACCATAGACGACGCCGGCAGGGTCTGCAGGGAGGGCGTGGAGCGGAACGGGGCCGAGGTCGTAGAGCCCGTGCTGGCCTGCGTGGCGGCCCTCGCCGGGGTGATGGTCCCGGCGGAAGAGGGCGAAGACATGATCTACGACCTCTGGTGGTACAGGTCGGACCACTGGGAGAAGCTGCAGGTCCCCGCCGGGACGCTGTTCAACGCGAACAGGTTCGACTACCTTGCCAACCACGGGGTCCCGGTGGACAGCAACAACGCCAAGAAGGTGGTCTCGTGGCTGGCGGCCCTCCGCGACCTGGCGATCACGCGGCCCGGCGTCGCGAAGCTACCGGTGAAGGTCCTTGTCTACCGCTCCGGCTGGCACAGGCTCGGCGACGGCACCGAGGTGTTCTCGGTCGGGAAGGACATATACACCCGCGGCGGCCGCCTTGAGGGTGAAGGCGGCGACCCCCTGCCCGGCGACCCGGAGGAACGGGCGACGGAATGGGGCGGCGTCTCCCCCGGCGAGCAACAGATGCTCGCCGCGATAAGGGCCGGCGGCACCTACGAGCGCCAGCTGGAGGTGTACCTCAAGTACCTGCACAAGTACCCGCTGGCGGCGTTCTTCACCGGTGCCGGCGCGGCTGGGCCGATCATGAGGTACCTCAAGGACGGGGGCGAGTCCGACGTCGCCGGCTTCGTGGTGGAGTCGGCGGACCCCGAGAGCGGCCGCGGCAAGACGACCCTCAACATGTTCCCGGCGGGGCTCTGGGGCAAGCCGGCCGTCGGGGAGATGATCCGGACGGCCAACCGGACCGCCGTCCACTCCGAGGTGCTGTTCACCGTCCACTGCGACATCTCCACGCACATCGACGAGAGCCAGCTGATACGGTACGCGGACGTGCTGTCGGAGATAATCTACGGCCTGTCGCAAGGGATGGGCAGGGAGCGCGCCTCCAAGTCGGGCGGCGGCCGCAGGACCCGCTACTACTACACGGTCCTGGTAGTCTCGGCCGAGCGGTCCGTGCTGGACGTGGTGGGCGGCAGGCAGGGGATATTCGACAGGGTGATCTCCCTGCCGCCCCTGTTCCCAGCGAAGCGGGAGGAGTACCGCGTCGAGGCGGAGCGGATCGCCAAGGAGCTGAACTCCGACTTCGGCCACCTCGGGCGCAGGTACGTCGAGTGGCTGATATCGTTCCCGCCGGACCTCCGGAGGGAGATGGTCATGGAGGCGTACCGGGCGTGGAAGGAGCGGTTCGACGCCGCGACGGACATGCTCGTCCCGGTGAATGCGGAAAACGACGGGAGTAGCGAAAAGAACCAGACGCTCAAGCGGCTGGCCAAGCGGGCGGCGGCCTGCGTGGCCGGGCTGGAGCTGCTGCTCAGGTCGGCCGGGGTGGGGGTGGACGAGGCCACCGCGATCTGCGGCGCCGCGGCCAGCGAGGTGTGGGAACACGTCGCGGCCAACACCGAGGGCCAGGCCTTCCTCTCCAAGGTGCTGAACGTCATACGGTCCTTCGTGGCGGAGAACGAGGACGCCGTCAGGGACCTGAAGCCCACGGACAGGAAGCCGCCGCGCTGGATCGGCAGGGTGGTCGTGAAGGACGGAAAGAAGTACATCGCCCTCTACCCGAACCAGGTGGCCGAGGCCCTGAAGCGGTACGCCGGCGTCGAGTACGAGACGGCCGTGAAGGCCCTGAGGGCGGCCGGCCTCCTGCTCTGCGGCGGCGACGGGAAGAAGGACCGGAACGCGTTCCCGGTTTGGTTGAACAGCAAGACGGACTGGTGCCTGACAATAGCCTACGACGCTTTGTTCCCCCCGTCCGTCGGGGTTTTGGAAGGAAAGGGCGGTGGGTCCGGTGCGATGTCGAACGAAGAACCAGAGCTGTAGCCGGGGCGGCAATAGGCACGGTCTTTGACGGTCGTACCCCCAAGGGGTAGAGATTGAATGGAAGATTTTACTAAAACCAACAATAATTTGATGCAAAAAGTGGTAACAGACCCCCGAAAAGGTGGTAACAACCTGCCAGTTTCTAACAAAAAGTGGTAACAAATTGCTAGATTTTTACAGAAAAGTGGTAACAAATTACCAAAATTTAGGGAAAAAGTGGTAACAAATTGCCAGTATCAGGTAAAAAGTGGTAACACCACTCCACCAACCCCGAAAAACCGGTCCCGGGAAGCCTTGGGCGGCAAGGCTTCCAGAGGCTAGTGGTAACAAAAGCGTTTTGTGGAGTGGCGTGGAGTGGTCGGTGGAGTGGCGTCCAAGCCTTGATTCCCAAGACTTAAAGCGTTATCCACTCCACCACTCCACCAAAAAACAACCCTATATAGCGATCTAACGTGATCTCACTTTTCTCTGCAAAAAGTGGCAACAGCGTCCAAAATCTTGGACGATTCGTAGATAATTTTTTGGTAACAATAGTTGGCCGAATTGTATTGACAATTGATCCGGCAATTTGAACTTTGTTACCACTTTTTGCACAGAAAAGTGTGATCACATTATTTCCTTTATAGGGTGAAATTTTGGTGGAGTGGTGGAGTGGAATCGGGTCTAAACCTTGGGCGTCAAGGCTTTTTGACCACTCCACCGACCACTCCACCCACTCCACTACTTTGTTTGTAATTAATTTCCAACCCGCAAAATATTGATATTCCTAGATTCTATTTGGAAATTATTGTTATGACCACTCCACCAATCAATTTTTGTTACCACTATTTCACTAATATCTGGTAAAATGTTACCACTTTTTGACACATTATGGTAATATGTTACCACTATTTTGGGATTTTAAGGAAAAATGTTACCACTTTTTGTTAATATATGGGAATTTGTTACCACTTTTACGTGTTCTGTTACCACTTTGTTACCACTTTTTAAACACCCCAACACCCAAAAACTATGCTACAAAACCGCCGTGGAAAAACCCTCCCCCTTTAAGGGGGAAGGGGATGTCAATAGAACAATCCTCAAAACCGAAAAGGAGGGCTACAAATGTTCCCTACCGATACCACACGCGTCAAAACCCTCCTGGCTTCGACCTTCAAACAACCCGAAAGGGGCGAAGCATACCGGATTGCGTCCTCCCTCAAAAACCTTCTGTCCCAGCGTTCGAAAGAAGAAAACGTCGAGTGGCGCCGCTTCTTCGCGGACGGTTGCGAATACTTGGCCGTCAGCGCGGGCTTGTTCGGCGACCTTATGCGCGGGATGGGCGTGGACAGGCGCATGGCCGCCCGCCTATTCTTGAAGGCCGGCCTGCTGCTCGCCGACGGCGACCGTAAGAGGATGACGAAGACCGTGCGGATCGGGGGGAAACCCCGGAGGTGCGTCGTTTTCCGCACCGACCTGTTACCGTCATAGGGCGAAGGAGTGTTGAACAATGGGCATCCCGTTCGGTTACTACGAAGACTTGTACCAAATACTTTCACGGCACGATAACTTGACGGAGCTGTCGTTGCAGGCCCTCCGGTCCGCCCCGGGCCTTACCTGGCGCGAGGGTCAGGCCCGGATGCTCGAGCTCGTGGCCGGGGCCCTCTCGTGGGAAGGGGGCAGAAAGTTCGCCGTCGTGGAGGCGGGGACGGGGATCGGCAAGACCCTGGCGTACCTCATACCGCTCATGCTCCTGACCGCGGTGAGCGATCTCCGGGCGGCGGTCACCACGGGCACCAGGGCCCTGCAGGACCAGCTGGTGAAGAAGGACGTGCCGCTGGCCGCGCGCATCGTGGAGAAGTTCATCGGCAGAAGGCCCACCGTCGCCGTCCTGTACGGCCGGAAGAACTACGTGTGCACGCGCCTGCTGCACCGCCGCCTCAGGGAGGTATCGGAGAGGCTACCCTACGCGCCCGACGACGAGCGGGCCGCCTTGGGCCGCGAGGCCGCGTTCCTGCGGCACGTGGTCGCGTGGTTGGAAGAAGGGGGCTCCGGCCTGAAGGACGACCTGCCACCGCCGAAGGGCGGGGCCGTGTCGGGCCGCGAGGCCGAGGCGTGGTGGACGTCGGTCAGCGCGACGGACGAGGACGCCGACTGCGCCATCTGCTACGATGAGGAGAACAGGCTCAAGGAAATGTGGGCCAAGGGCCTGATAGCCAAACCGTGGGAGGAAATATCCCGCTTCGATAAGTGCCCGTTCCGGAGGGCGCGGACGGCACTGGCCGACGCGGACATCGTCGTGGCCAACCACCACCTGGTGGCCGTCGACTTCCTGCTGAGGGAGAGGGCGAACTTCAGCCTGCTCTCCCGCTCCGGAGAGCCAGTAGACGTCCTGGTCGTCGACGAGGCCCACGACTTCGCCGACGCCTTCCGGTCGGTGACGGCCGCGTCCGTGTCGCTCCTGCGGTGGGAGAGGCTCGTCGCCGACCTCCGCAGGTTCGTGGCGGAGGTGTCCAAGTGGGCGGCGGAGGAAGCCGCCTCCCTCGTCACCCTCGACTGGGCACCGCTCACCCTCATGGTGGCCGAGGCGTCCGCCCAGGAGGCCCTGACTGAGGCGGGGGAACTCCTGTACGCGGCCTTCACGTGGGCCGCAGCGGAATCGCAGCGGGCGGGCGGCGACGGGCTGATCTTGGACCACAGCTATCGCCCGCCGGCGGACGGCCTGGCGGAGGGGCTGGAGGAGGCCTTCGCCGAATGCATCCGGCCGCTCCGCGCAGCGCTGGAGGAGGTGCATGAACGCGCCGAGCAGGCCGGGGCTGGGGGCGTGGCACTAGCCTCGTGGGACCTGCTCGGACGGTGCCGCAGGGTGGAGAGGCGGTGCGGCGAGTTCGTCACGGCCGTGCGCCGCGCCGTGCTCCTGGAAAACCACTACAGTAGTGCCGGGCCCGGGGGCGACGCCGTCGAGTTCGACGGGGCACGCTTTACAGCCTACCCGGTCGACCAGTCCGACGTGTTGCGGCGGTTGTGGGAGCCATACAGGAACGTTGTGTTCACGTCGGCGACCCTGTTCCCCGCACCGCACGAGGCCGGCCTCCTGTGGTTCTGCAGGAGGCACGGGCTGGAAGGGGGCGGCGTTGCTGCCGACGCGGTCGCCTCGCCCTTCCGGTACGCCGAGCAGATGAAGGCGTTCGTCCTGCGCGACCCTGACCTCTACCCGTCGGAGGTGTTCGTCAGGGGGTCGGGGATGTACGTGCAGCAGGAGCAGAGGCGCCGCGCGAAGCTCGCCGAGGCCGTGCTGGCCGCGGCCGGGGCGGCGCGTGGCGGCGTGATGGTGCTGTTCACCAGCCGCGAGGAGATGGACGCGGTCGCCGACCTGGTGGCCGGGAGGGTCCCCCCGGGCAGGCTACTCCTCGTGCAGGGCAGGGACGGAGGCCGGTCGTCGCTTCTGAAGCGGTTCAGGGAGCACGGCAGGGGCCTGCTGTTCGGGCTGGACAGCTTCTGGCAGGGGGTCGACGTGCCCGGCGACGCCCTTCAGGTCCTGGTCATAGCCCGGCTCCCGTTCCCCAACCCGCGCGACCCGCTGGTGGAGGCCAGGGTGCGGCTGGCCGGGGACCGGAAGTGGGAGGAGGTCTACCGCCCGGAGGCGTGCATGGCGCTCCGTCAGGGCGTCGGTCGCCTGATAAGGAGTGAATCGGACAAGGGCGCGGTGGTGGTGGCGGACCCGCGGGCCACCAAGAGGCACCGACGGCTCTTGGAGGAGGCGCTGCCCGTCGGGGCGGAGGTCGTGGACGGCGTGCCGGATCTGGTCGCGGCCCTGAATGAGTTTTTCACGGAATAATGCTAAAATTGTAAAGCGGCAGTTTCGGGGCAACATACGGACAGGCAGATAGGGGGTAAGCCGCAGTTGAGCGGGAGCCAGCTCTTGAAGATCTTTTCCAAACCGAGGGTCGTGGCCCTGGACGAGTACCGGGGTAGCAGGAAGGGCGGCGCGTGCCACTCCGCCGAAGATTTCGAAAGGGAGATGGACGCCTGCGTCGGGCGGGTCGCTTCCCTCGTGCCGCCGGGCGCGGTCGAGTGGGCGGAGGAGAACAGGCCCGGCCTGTTACGAGCGGCCTTGGAAGCGGCCTCGCGGGCCGACGAAGCCGACAGGGTCAAGGACTGGGAGGCCTTCGCGGGGGCCCTGCGGGACTACGAGCGCGCTTGGGCGGAGGTGGCCCTCGCCTACTTGCTGGAAACCCACCCCGAGCTCGGGCCCCTGTTCGAGAAAAGGTGCGACAACGGGGTGCCCCGGCGGGAAGGGGGCACGGGCGGGGCCGTTGCGGAAGCGGCACCCGCTGTGCCGAACGGCACCGCTTGCCCGAACGGACCCACGGAACGGGAGTCGGACGGTACGGGATTTTTCGGCAAAGAGACTTGCCATAGCACTGCGGATCCCGCCGCCCCCTCCGAGAAAGGAGTCAGCACGGGCGGCGACATTGCCGACACGGTTTGGGAGGATTGGGAGGAAAACGGCGGAGATTCCTACCCGCCCGGACCGGACACAGAGTACGGGGAAGGCCTCTCCGAAGAAGCCGATACGCCGCTACACCCCGCACTAAGGGCCGCTGTTTTCGGCGAAAAAGAGGACACGGACGGCCGGGCCCGGCAACTCGCCCTGTTCCCGGGCGGGGAACCCAGCCACAACACACCCAGCGGGGATTCCGCGGCGGCACTTCCCTTCACCCCCGAGCCCGCACCGACGGCTTGGCGGGAGTGGCTCGAAAAGAACGTGCGGATAGTCTGGCCCGCCACGCCGGACGACCTCCGGGAGGCCGTGGCCGCGGCCAAGAACGCGGGCGTGTGCGGCATAGACACCGAGACGACCGGCCTCGATCCGCACACGGCCGACCTCAGGCTACTGCAGGTGGCCGTCCCGGTGTACCCGGAGGGTGGGCGCCGCGCCTTGGTGGCGGAGGACTGGAAGTCACCGGAGCCCGGCAGCGGTGCGGTCGTCTACGTGCTCGACATGAAGAAGCTGAAGAAAAGCGATTTCGCCGCCTGGGCCGGGGCCGTCCGCCTGCTGGCCGACCTCCTCGGCGACGCGTCCGTGTCGAAGGCCGCCAGCAACTGGCTGTTCGACCTGAAGTTCGTCCGGGCGGCCCTGTCGGAGGCGGAGGGCGTCCCCAAGTGGCCCGGGAAGCGGTTCAGGGTGGAGAAGCTCTTCGACACCGTCCTGGCCAGCCAGCTGGTCACCGCCGGCGATTTCGTCCCCGAGGCCCAGTTCCCGAAGTGGTGCGAGACCAACTGCGTCCGTGTGCATAAGGAGGGCAACAAGCCCACCCGTTACTTCGACCGCCACGGCCACGAGATCCACTTTGAGCGGGACACGCAGAAGGAGATCCGGCCCGTGTACCCGACGCACAGCCTGTACGAGGTGGCCCACCGCCATCTTGAAGTGGCGCTGGACAAGTCGGAGCAGGCGGGCGATTGGAACAGGGAAGAGCTGACGCCGGAGCAGGTGCGGTACGCCGCCATGGACGCGGCCGTCCTCCTGCCGCTGAGGGAGATCCTGATAGAGCTGATCTACCGCAACCGCCTGGCACACGTGGCCAAGATAGAGTTCGATTGCCTCCCGGCGTCGGCCGAGATCGAATACGTAGGAATGCCGTTCGATTCGGGCAGGGCCCTCGAGATGCTGAAGGAAGCCGAAGCGAGGGTGGCGGAGCTCCGCTCGTCCCTCGTCGCACTAGCGAGGGAGGTCGGCTTCGAGGCCAGGCCGAAAAAAAGCGGCGGGAAGCGGTCGGCACCCGACCTCAACCCGGACAGCCCCGTGGACGTAATAGATTGCCTCAGGGAGATGGCCGCGGCCGAGGGCGTGCTGGCATCCAAAGAAAAAGAGGAAGGGACCGAACATCGGTTCGCCCTCCCCGGCGGGGAGACCCTCAAGCTGGAGAGCAGGGACGAGACGCTGACCCGGGTGGCCAACACCCTGCTGGACGACAGCAGGCTGAAGCGGTTCATCGCCCTTCTGAAGGAGTACCGCTCATCCAAAAAAAAGGCGGACTTCCTGGGGATGTGGCTGGAATCGAAGAACGGGGCGACGGGGCGGCTCCACCCCCACCTCCGCCAGCTTAACCCCCAGGGCGTCGGCAGGTTCAGCGCGTCGAACCCCTCCCTGCAGCAGGCCCCGCGCGGTTCGGAGATCAGGCGGCTGTTCCGCCCACCGCAGGGGCGGAAGCTGGCCATCTGCGACTACTCCGCCATCGAGATGAGGATAATGGCGGAGCTGTCGCTGGACTGCAACCTGCTGGACGCTTTCCAGAAGAACATCGATATACACCGCTACACGGCCGGGATGATGGCAGGCAAGCCGCCGGACGAAGTGACCAAGGAGGAGCGCCAAGCGGCGAAGTCTTTCAACTTTGGCCTCATCTACGGCATGCAGGGGAGCACCCTGAAGGGGTACGCCGAGACAACCTACGGAGTGAAGATGACATTGGAGGAGGCTGAGAGCGCGAGGCAGAAGTTCTTCGAAATCTACCCTGACATCGCCGCTTGGCAGGAGAAGCAGAGCAGGCGGGCCTTCGAGGGCGGCTTCGAACCCTTCTGGAGGCACGACGCCCTCAGGGGGTTCTGGGCAGAGAGGCGCCCCTGCGTCCGCACCCTGAAGGGCAGGCTCCGCGTCTGGCCCACCGTGGAGCGGGAGCGCAGGGACAGCGAGGGGACTTACCTGCGAAAGGCCGGGAGCTTCACGGAGCTGTACAACACGCCGGACCAAGGGAGCGGCGCCGACATGCTGAAGCTCGCGATGGGCAGGCTGTACCGCGAGCTGCTCGGCCGGGGCTGGGACGACGTGGTCCTCGTTGTGTGCGTCCACGACGAGCTGGTGCTGGAGGCCCCGGAGGAACTCGCGGGCGAGGCGGCGGAGGCCCTCCGGTCCGTGATGGTGGCGGCCGGGGAGGAGGTCATGCACCACGTTCCGGTCGAGGCCGAGGCGGCCGTGGGCGGTTCGTGGGCGGACAAGGAATAAGAAACAAATATAAATACTTGGAATCCCTACTGATCCGGTGACGGTCGCCGGACTTTTCTTTTTTTATTAAATACCTACCAAGGAAGGGATCGTTTTATGAGGCTGGTACGCCTAGAGGCACTCTCCGTACCCGGGGGCTTCGACAACCACGATGCTTTCGGGATCTCCCCGGGGATGATGTGGGTCATCGACGGTGCGACGGCCCTCTCGCCGACGGGCGAGGACGAGCTGGACAGGTTCGTGGCCGACCTCAACCGTGGATTGCGAATGCGGGCGTTGTCAAAGGGACCGCTGGCGGACGTCCTCGCGGACGTGGCGCGGGAGATGCTACCCGGGTACGCCGGGGACCGGGAGCCCTGGGAGCGGCCCAGCGCGTCCGTGGCCGTGGTGAGGGTGCTAGGTGACAGGCTGGAATATTTGGTGCTCGGCGACGCGGTGGTGGCGATCAGGTGCGGTGACGGCAGGATGGTTGTCGCCGAGGACAAGAGGGTACGTCCGCTGGACGCCAAGGCGGTGAAGGAAAAGCTCCGCTTCCAGCGGGAGAAAGGGCTGACGTCCCCCCAGGCGCGGAAGGCCATCACCCAGCTCCTGCGGGAGCACCGCAACATGATGAACACGCCAGAGGGGTACTGGGTGTTCAACGCCGACCCGGAAGCGTGCTACCGGGCCGTGACCGGTGCCGTAGAGAACGCCCGCGGTGCAAGGGCGTTGCTCGCCACGGACGGCTTCTCCCGCCTGGTCGACGTGTTCAAATACGCCACCTGGGAAGCGTTGATGGGGGAACTTGTCTTCCGTTCCTTGGCAGATATCGTGAACATGCTTCGTCGTCTGGAGGTCGCGGACCAAGAATGCTTAAATTTCCCACGGTTCGCGATTTACGATGACAGTACGGCAATTTACTTTGAGTGTAGTTAAGTCCACGGAAGGGAGTGGTGCGGCGTGTCAGAAGATATCAGGTTTCCATGCCGCGCGTGGATTCTAATAGAAGTCGATCGGTGGCAGGACGGCCTGCCCTGCACGACGGTGCTGTTTTCGGAAGAGTGCCCTTCCGTGCCGGGGTGCTGGGCAGTCGGCGTGGTGGAGGTGTCGGGCGGCGGTCTGCAGAAGTCCCTGCGGCCCCCCGCCCTCACGCCTCTCCAGCGGAGGGTGTGGGAGGCCGTCGTTGGGTGGACGGAGGACGAGCTGATGGCGAGAGCGGAGGCGGGGTAAATTTTTAGCTTGACGGCAATTTAACGGTTTGATATATTGATAGCAAGAAAACAATATAACTTGATAAATACTTTTTATCACTACCATACTAACAAAACAAGAAAACCAAGGGGGTGAATAGCACGGCACGGCAGCCGTGCCAAAGGGCATGTTGGCGGCAAAGGCGGATGACGAACGCAGGAGCATCGCGCTGGACATCGCCAAGGAGGTGGCGGTCGAGGTCAGGGCGGTCGTGGACGGTTGCCGCGACGGCTCACGCAGGTTCTTCTCCCTCACCCAGTTCTGGGTCGAGGTCGCCCGCAGGCTCAGGGAGAGGGGCGTGAGGCTCACGGGCAAGGCGTACTGGGGCTACGACGCCGTCCGTGCCGTGGTCAATGCCGACCCCGCCCTGAAGGCCGAGGTCGAGGCGTGCGTCGAGAGGAGCGCGCTGGATCTGGGGCGGCTCGCCGGGGCCATGGCACCGTATTGGAAGGGCGAAAAGGCCTTCGACGCCGACGCCGCGATGTACGTCTGCATCGAGACAGGTTTTTCGCCCGAGGCGGTGTGGAAGGTCTACCGCACCGGACGGATACCCGAGACTATGGCCGCGGCCGTGGAGGGTGCCCGCCACATGAAAGAGGCGGGCGGCGATACGGCACAGCGGCCCCGGGAGCGGCGGACCGATGCGTCCGCCGCACTGGCGGAGGCGGCCCGTGCCCTCGGACGGCTCGGCCGTGGGCTCGCCGGGTTCGAGCAGAGGCTGGAGGCACTGGAGCGGCTGGCGGGCCGCGCGGCCGACTTGGAACGCAGGCTCGAGGAGCTGGAGCGGCTGGCCGGGAGGGTGGCCGCTTTGGAGCGGAGGGCCGGGGACGGCGAGGCCCTGGTGGAAGAGCTGGCCGGGCTGGAGGAGAGGGTCTCCGCCGTCGAGCGGTCGCTGGATCGGGCGGCCGGGGTGGATCCCGAGCTCGCGGAGAGGGTCGCGGCGGCGGAGACGAACGTCAGGATACTCCTGCACGAGCAGAAGGAGTTGGCCCGGCGGCTCAGGGAGGCCGAGCAGTGGTTGGCGCGGCTACGGGAGGAAGTCTCCAAGTGCTCGAAGGCGTTCGAGGCCCTAGGCGGCGTCGCCCCCGTGTTCCGGGAGTTGTTCCCGCCCCGGGCGGACGGGAGAGACCTGAAGCTACCCAAGCTCTCCGTCCACCATGACGACACTTCGCCGTTTGAGAACAGCCATCCCATCTGAGGGCGGGTTAGGTCGCGGTGTCAGCAGAGAAAAGGGGGAGAACTGATGAAAGCAGTTTTAAGCGATGGGGCGGAAGTTTTTAAGGTCCGTGAGATTGACGATATCGTCGAGCTAGAAGAACTCAACCGGAGGGCTACAGAAGCTACAGGCGGGAACCTCTTTTGGTTCCTCGAACTCGAAAAGACGGAACTAAAGGAGTAAAGAGGAAGGCCGGAAGTATAGGTTCTAAAAGCACGCGGGCTGTTAGTCGAGCGTGTTAAGACGCCAGCCTGTCGAGCTGGAGATCGCGGGTTCGATCCCCGCACAGCCCGCCAGACTATCAGCTAAGTTTGAGGCGGCGGCGTGGTGGGGACACGCGGCGGGCTAAGGACGCTTTGGGCTTGGCGTTGGGGTTCGAGTCCCCCGCCCTCCGCCATAGACAGGGCAATGGTTGAGGAGGTTCCAACTGTGAAGCGGAAAGTGCCTTGCTACCGTATCCAAACGGCTGAATACCGAAAACCCGCAAAGTATTATTTGGAAGCCTCACTGGGTGCGCTGGGCGTGGAGATATGTGGTGATAGGAACGGTTTGATATACTTGCGGGACAGCTTGTCGGAACTCATAGAGGATCCAGAGGGATTGGGCGGCCATGCCCATATCGTAACAATAGACGGAAAAGGCGAGGTTGACCCTGAGGGATTGTGCATTATTTTAACAGAACCGGAAAATGCCCAAAAGAGCGGTTTGCGTTCCCCAGAAACTAAAGAAGCAGACCTGTTGCCTTCATCTTGTTCGCTTTCGGCCCTCCTGTCAGAGTTGGACGCCGAAGTGCGTTGCTTGAGCGGTCGGCTGAAGCAGTTGGAGGATAAAAGGGACGGGATTCGGTTCCTGAAGATGGTAGCCGAATTGCTGGAGCGAGGCGTAGTAGTTATGCGGGACGGAGGTTACGGCAAATGGTTTGAATGGGAGTCTTATTTCAACCCTAAAGACGGTGTGTTGCATTTCCTCTCTGCGAATGTTAGTAATTACGAAAAGGACGTACCTTTGCTGAGGGGCGAGAAAGATAGGAGCTATCCGGCCTACGTCGTGCCGCGGGAGTACTTCGTTGGGCTGGACCCCCGCATGAGGTACTCGCTGGAGGTGCCCGTGGTGCCGTTGACGGAGGTCAAGCACGATGCCTGCCCCGAGTGCGGGGCGTTGCGGCCTGTGATGGAGTGGTACCACGAAATTTACGGTTCCCCGGATGGTGATTTATGCGAACGTATCATATTCCTTGTCTGTTGCGGCGGGCTTCAAGTGCTACACAGGCGGCAGTTCGGGTGTTGACGGCCACGTTAGCGAAAACGGCGAGGTTGGTTTCGCGGGGCGATTGGCGGTTTTTCTTGGGAAGGGGTGTTTGTATACGAGACCATTAGAAAAGATCGACGGCCTGTTCGTGCAGGCCATCGGGGAGATGGAGGTTAAAAGGCAAACCTTCGCCCGGCTCGAGGAAGAACCGGAGCTTATACTGAAGGAGCTTTTTGACCCGACACAGAAAAGGCCGTACTATGCCTTCCCGTTTCTGGTGTTCGAGAGGTGCCGTGAACTTGGGGTGCCGGAGTGCGACTACCACTGGCTCCAGGATTACCTCGTGGAGCTGGTCTCCCGGCATTTAAAGGAGATTGATTCTGGTGTTAAAGTAGTGGCCAGAGAAAAAGACTACTACAGTTCGCCCTGCGTGATCCTGTACGGCGACTACCCCGTCGCCCAGTTCGATTTCTATGAACACACCTTCGCCGACCTGCGGAACGGCTACCGGAAAGCTCTGGTGAAAGCGGTGGAAGACGCCGTGAAGGCGAGGGACACCGCGAAAGAGGAGGCCGACAGGTGGGAACGGTACTGCTCCGACCCCTCTTCGATGGTTCAGGGTACGGGGCTACGTCGGCTGCGGCAGCGGCTGACCCTCTTGCTCCACGGCCGGTGGGTGAAGGTGGCGGCGTGCTGCAAGGCCGAAGTGGCCCGGGTCTGTCTCGAACGGGCGGAAGAGCGTGTGAGATGCACTGAAAAGCGTCTCCACGAGTACGATAACCGCAGGGCGGAGCTTGATGAGAGGTACGTTTTTTGGGATAACTATTTTGTAGGTACGCTGGGCTACAAAAAGGTGGAAGCACCTCCGTGGTGGCCGCTTCAGGTGCTGGGTGCTTAAGGCTCTGTTATCATCATATGGCCGTTCCCAGGGGAAAAGGTATTTTTTTGGAAGGAAGGGGAGATCTCTGTTGGAGACCAACAACGCTGGAAGGTTTTCAGGAAGCGAAGTTCCGAGCGGGGGTGTTGCGAACTCCTCCCTCCCCAAGCCCCCGGCCTTCTACCGCCTGAAGAGCCGCATGTACGAGCTGGCACTGAGGGGGGCGTCGCTGGTCGGCCCCGGGGCGGTCTGGCCGGGTAAGAACGGCTTCTCCCGCCTTGTCGAGTTCGACCAGCGGCTGGCGGTCGTCGCGCTGCTGGGCTACAAGATCCGCTGGCTGTGCCCGGAGTGCGGCGGCGTGTCCGCTTCTATGCTGCGGCCCGAGTTATGCGGGGTGGTACCCTGGAGGTGGCCGTGGCCCTACGCGGAGCCAGACAGCGTGCCCACCGAGGGCCGCGGATTCATCAAGGTTTTTTTCCTATCGACGGCGGCCCTGAGGGACGCGCGGGTCTTCCCGGCCGTGTGCTTCACGGCACGGGTGTTCCCGTGCCGGTGCGGGGAGGGGAAGCAGCACTCCGCGTACTTCCTGCTCTTCCCCCGGAAGGGCGGGGAGCCGGAGAAGCGGGGCGTCTTCCTGGAGAAGTACCTGGACGCCTGCCGGAGGGCCGCGGACGCCCTCCCGGAGGTGGCGGCGGTGAGGAGAGTAAATTCGGTAGAACGGACCAAAGAGGATGCGTAATGATGCGTAATTAGGACAATTAGCGTTCTCGTGGGAGTGATGCCGATGCAGATGGTCAAACTGTGCGTCTACGTTCTGACTGGGGTTGACGGTGAAGCCATGTCCGCCGCATCGAGCGCGCTGGCCGGATCTGCTACAAGAGCGAGGGCAGGATTAGCGAGAGTAGTGCCAGCGGGTTCGTGGCCTTCTTGATCCGTCGGGGCCACGAGTCCGTGCTCGGGCACGAAAAGTTGTGACGGTCATGATCGTTTGTGAGTATGGGGCGGGCCACAAGCTGGTCAGACTGATAACGGATTTTAGAAGTTCCTATGGTGGGGTAGAAACGTGCTACCTTATTCCCTCAAGACCGAAGTGGCGGTGACGGCCAACCTGCGGGAGTGGAGGCACATTT
>Ga0080004_1112919_pt1 | contig 16342 bp, 14 predicted proteins | sample WasSprMetagenome_FD_69207 | JGI IMG/M metagenome (GOLD analysis project Ga0080004, IMG submission 69207) | Sulfidic aquatic microbial communities from Washburn Spring, Yellowstone National Park, USA - WS (SPADES assembly) (version 2) | ecosystem: Environmental > Aquatic > Thermal springs > Hot... | reverse complement strand
TCACCCTTGGAGTTGGAGTTTGCTTATATAAGCACCCCAGTCTTCAACCCTCTCCAACATTGTCAGTTGGAACTTCGGTTTTGGTGCCGTCTTTGCTATTATCTCTTCTATCCTATCCCTCAATGTCATCTCTCACCACCATTGGTTGTCAAAGTATTCAACGAGTTCGCTGAACTCATCGGCTTCCTCATCGACCTTGTCCCCCTCATAGACGTCGATTTCTTCATAGACGTCGAAGACGTCGACATCATCTTCTTCAAAGACGCCCATGCAAGACGCTACGTGGGGGCATGGTGACCTCCAAAAAATCACGTAGCGTCCCCTCCCCGCCGAGTCCTCAGCGGGTTGTCCCCCAACCCCCGGGCCAGAGGCGGGGTTTCGAGAACGGCTGAGAGGACTCATCGCCCTCCCCTTCGTGGGGAGGCCGGGGTCTGCCCCCGGTAAGCCCTCCTCTCAGCCGTGTTACGGGGACGCTCGTGATTCTGGAGGCCTCCCCATCTTACGCTTTAACTGCCTTCTATGACCTTCATTTTTTTAATATTACGTCATCCTTAATTACTTGTTCAATGCCTCCCCTCTTTATCCTTATATTGCTGAACATCCCTGTTCATTAATTGTCTTGCTTCTATGCATTTGAAAAGCTGATATACTGGAGTCATTTCCTTTACCGTCATGTTGAAACATCTGTGATAATGGAGTTTATGATGTCGGCGTATCCTTGAAGCCCATACCTCACTGTTATCCACAGGGTCTAGGCATGACCGCACGCCTAAACCCTACGGGCGTCCAAGGGATGGCGTGACCGCACGCCAACCTAGGTCTAAGCCTAGGCCCCAAGAACGCCCAGCCCAGGGCTACTGCACCATACATGTAGCCAGCCGTGGAGCGACCGCGCATCCACTGCTGGAGGCATGGATGCATGACCGCACGCATCCATGCCCGGGGGCTACATGTATGATGCATCACTCCGAATCATCGTAGCCAGCCCCTCCCCCCTCCAGAGCCAGTAGACTCTGGAGTTCCCCCCGATCATGATTGTTTAACGGGGGTTCCTCCAGACCTAAGACCCTGAATGGTTTAGGAATGGTTTAGGCTCTGGAGTGGGTGCGAGCGAACTCCCCGAGGCGTGGAGGCTTGAAAAAAATGAGGCGTCGTGAGTCTGTGAGTATAATAAAAATAGTGGGGGATGTTGGGGTGGAATCGCTTGAAACATTGCTATAGTGGGCAGGTGCTCCATCCACAGTCCGTGCATGTTACGCATTTACCCTCTCTTATCAGATTCTTTGAACCACAGTTTGGGCATTCATCTACCTTCATTACTCTCAACCTCCTTCTCAACCCTATAGTTCAACGGATTCTTGATCTTCTTTGGGCACCTCGCACCTCCCTCAACGCATAGACCGTATGACTTCATCTTGCTACAGCTCGGCGGTCTATACCTTACTCTGCTACCCCTCATCCCTGCAATGTGTTCCACTTGGTATCTAGCTATCTTCTCATTGAAGTCGCTCCTATCCTTGAATACATCTACAACTTCATCTACACTATACCCTACATTGACCATGTATGATGCTATGGCGAAGTTTTCTATGTGGCTTACATCCTCACCCGTCCTTATCTTCGCTAGTATCTGTATTATGCATGGTGGCATCTCTCCCCTAACGGTTACCGGTACTATATGCTTCGGAGCCTTCTCTGCTAACAGCTTCTTTACTTCCTCGACAGCCTGCCAGAAGTATGATGGCATATTCTTCGGAATATCCTTAGGGCTTACCCTTGAGAACTTGCTTACTAGAAGGTTCTTCATTATCTCCCTAACCATCCTCGAAACCTCAGCCCTAGTCTTTATGTAGACGTATCCTCTGTGAACTACTTGATTCACAAGCTTCCACCTTACATCTCTTAGCAGGTCTCCGATAACCCTCAAGTACCTTACTACTGGAAGCCTGTAGCCGTATTCTCCGAGGATTGGGTGCTCGATGAATTCCAGGTCGGTCTTCTCGAATCCAAGCCTCGATACTATGAAGTCGAATACATCATCATCCTCTATGTCTAGCTGTTTCTCAATCCTTACGCCTTCGCTCAGAGCCCACCTACGCTTCGCCCACTCATTCCCAACAGCCGTCAGGATCATTACTGTTACCGGGTAGCTGACAACCTCAACGTAATAGTTGTCTGTGAAGCTCTTGATCTCATTGTATTCTATGGCGTCTCGTATTCTCTTGAAGGCTCTATCAACAACCTCCTTGGATACCTCGGTCATCTTTATGCCATCGAGAAACTTCGATACCTGCGGTAGTATTGGATACTTGGACATCAGCTCAAGCGTTACGGTAACCCTCCTAGGCTTCTCGACAGCTCTAACTACTTCAGGCTTCGCTTCAACAGCAGTCACTACTGGTCTCGTAGGCGGCTGAATACCGATCTCAAGCGATAAATCCTTCACAAGCCTAAGCCTGAGGTCTTCGGGAAGCTCCCTGGCTTGAGTCAGCAGATAATTGTACAATTCACGGAGATATCTCTCCTCATCGTATACTTCCTCCTCCCACCTATACATTGGATACCTGCTCTTGAATGCCTTGACTATCTCCGTATACTCTAGTTTCGGGTCCCACGTCGATACCCAGTCGATGTCTTCGGGGTCTGCATCAGGGTTGTTCCTCACGAATCTCTGTATCAATGATTGTAGCTGTATGAAGTTTGGTGGCCTCCCATACCTCTCCTCAATGTCTTCAGCTATCCTGCTAGCCAGACTCTTCACGTAGGATTCATCCCTAGCCATCTACACCACCTCATCCAGGGTCATCTGTCCACGCCTGTATGTTGTCTTGGATTCCGTCTTGGGCTTCCTGTCTTCAGCATCACTGTAGTCTAGGCTTTCTATCTCAGGCTCTACAAAGGCTATCTCGGCAAGCTCTTCTCTGAGGAATCTGGCCTCAATGTTTGCTCTAATGCTTCTAAGGATCACGTAGACTGTCTTCAGAAGCTTCGGATCAGTTATTCTAAGCTCTCCGCCTGCTATGTATTCTCCATCTTCAGTCTTCCTGAAGACTATCTTGAAGCTTAATTGCTCTAAGTACGCCGAATGGTAGGTGAGCTAAACCGCTGGGTTCAAATCCATCGTAAGCAACTGGGTGAGCCTCTGTTTCAAGGAGAATCTTTAGTTCACCTAGTGTTATAACTTCCTCGGTGGGCGGTTTAGTTATCAGCTCAAGCCTTTTCTCTAAATCCATCTTTCACCATTGAAATCGGATAGGACGCATGAATTAAATCTAACGGTTTGCATGGCCATACTAGAAAAATCGAGTATTTTGTATAAGGAGAGGTTTTGCAGCACCTGTTTGTTAGTTTTCTTGGCCATAAAATCTCTCAAAAGAAGAAGCCTAAGCTTTATAGAAGCAGTGTAAGACTGTCTATGCCGCCGTGCTACCTAACACTAAAAAATTAGAGATTCATTATGTAGTATTTTCCCATTGCTGTCTTGGTTAAAGTTCTCATATTCATGTTATGCTCCACTTTTAGTGGAGTGTAAATCTTTTATTAACAAGTGTAAACATCTGTAAGATGGTGGAAGAAGCTAGGAGAGAGGTCTAAGAAATGGAGTATAACGTCTATCCCGTTCGAAAGGTCATTAAGAGGGATGGGAGAGTAGTTGATTTCGATGAGAATAGGATAAGAGAAGCAGTAAGGAAAGCAATGGTCCATGTAAATATGTATGACGAGGTAACATTAAAACAAGTGGTCGACTATATTCTAAAGATAATAGCTGAAAAATTTGGTTCTGAGAGGATACCTCATGTTGAAGAAATACAGGATATTGTTGAGCTCACTCTAGTTAAATTCGATTTGTATGAGGTTGCAAAAGCATACATAATATACAGGAAGGAAAGAGAGAAAATTAGAGAAGAGAAGAAAAGAATATTGGAGAAAAGCTATGTAGATGAAGTAGATAAAGTTTTCTCAGTAAATGCTCTGAGACTAATGGCAAGCAGATACCTACTGAGAGATGAGAAAGGAAAACTCGTAGAAGGACCTAAAGAAATGTTTAAGCGTGTTGCCGCACTCATAGTTATACCAGATATTCTATATGACCCCCAAGTATACGATATTAGTGGTAGCCAGCAACCTCATCCATGGGAAGACTTTGATATCGATGCATGGAGTGGAAAGCTAGGTTTAGGCAGGCTCCCAAATGGGGAGTTTGATTTCAAGTGGAATAGATGGCATCTAGAAAGGATGAAGAATCTCTATGATGAACTTAACTCCAATGGGCATATGAGGGTTCCGTGGGCAGTTTTCCTAAAAATGCTTGTAGATGGATTCTTTGAAAAATATCATAGTAACTGCCTACAATATTATAAGTTAATGGTTGATAAGAAGTTTATGCCGAATAGCCCAACATTATTTAATGCAGGCACAAGGCTTGGACAATTGTCAGCATGCTTCGTCTTAGATATCGATGATGATATTGAATCAATAATGAATGCAGCTAAGGATGCTGCAATAATCTTCAAGTCAGGTGGTGGGGTGGGAATAAATTATTCAAAACTTAGACCTGAAGGAGACTTGGTTTTCTCTACATTTGGTGTAGCTTCTGGTCCAGTCTCTTTCATGAGAATTATAGATACGGTTACTGACGTAGTTAAGCAGGGTGGGAAACGTAGAGGAGCAAACATGGGTATCCTTGAGATCTGGCATCCAGACATAGAAACTTTCATCCACAGTAAAGAGAAAGAAAACTTTCTTGAAAACTTCAACATCTCCGTCTTAATAACACCAGAATTCTGGAGATATTATGAAGAGAAGAAACCCTTCCCACTGAGAAATCCTAGAGACGGTTCAGTATGGAGAACAATAGACCCTGAAAGACTATTTAGAGAAATAGCTGAAGCTGCGTGGAGAACAGCTGACCCAGGAGTACTATTCCTAGACAACATCAACAAACACAATATCTTCAAGAGATTCCTAGGCGACATAAGGTCAACGAACCCATGTATTGCCGGGGATATGAGGGTGCCGACTTCCATAGGTCTTATAAAACTGTCAGAACTTTACTCACTGTATAATTCAGGGAGAGATATAGAGGTGCTCTCAGATAATAGAGCTCCTCAATACAATATCATTACGATTCCTTACGGAATTCTTTCAACGACATGCTATGCTCCTGGGGCATCTTTAAGAAAAGCTGTTAAAGTAGTTAAGACTGGTATAAAGCCTGTTTATCGAGTAATTACTGAGCACGGTTATGTCTTGAAGGCGACTGAAGACCACATGATCCTGACCAAAAGAGGGTGGGTCCCCCTCAAGGAGCTGAAAATCGGAGACGAGCTAATGATACAATCTGGCGAAGGTGGTTTCGGAGACATAGGCTCCGGAGGTCTTGGAAGAATACTTGGATGGTTCGTAGGAGATGGTAGTATTTCTGATAATAAAGCAACTCTATGGTTCCACTATAAGGACAAGGAAATAGCCTTGAATCTTGCAAGAGATATACATGACGTATTCAGACTAAAAGTAAATGTGAGAAAAGCAGAAGATGGGGACGCCTTCTTCATAACATCTAGAAAACTATATCGATTGTTGAAAGATTTCGGAATGCTTGACCGACTAAGAGCGCCTGAAATCGTATTTAAGGGGACGAGAGAGATGCAGAAAGGGTTCCTACAAGCTTTATTCACTGCTAGTGGAAAAGTAGATATTGGTAACGGGGGACGCAGTATTAGATTAACAAGCATCTCGATAGATTTGCTGAGGGATGCCCAGCTACTACTCCTAAACTTCGGCATAGTCTCTAAGATCTATGAAAATAGGAGCGAAGCCCAGTTAGGGATTCTCTCTAGTAGAGGGAGGGGGCGTAGACTGTACAAGCGTCAAGCATATCATGAACTCTCGATAGACAGAGAGGATGTAGACCTATTTGCTGAAAAGATCGGGTTTCTAGATGGAGGAGAAAAGAAGAAGCTAATCTACTGGATCAGGAAGGAGAGGAATAGTAGTCTGGAGAAATACGTTACTAAGGTTAAGAGGATCGAGTATGTTGGGTTGGAGGAGGTCTACGATATTACTGAACCTGTAACGGATAGTTTTATTGCAAATGGGGTCTGCGTTCATAATTGTGGCGAGCAGCCTCTTTACACTTATGAGTCGTGTAATCTTGGAAGTATTAACTTGTATGCTTTCGTAAGAAAGGTTGGAGGAAAATATGAGGTTGATTGGGATTCTTTGAGAGAAGCAGTCAGGTGGTCTATCAAGTTCCTGGACAACGTGATAGATGTTAACAAGTATCCTCTCGAGCAGATTGAGTATAAGACGAAGAGAAGTAGGAGGATAGGTTTAGGAGTCATGGGTATGGCTGATATGCTTTTCGCACTTGGAATACCATACAATAGTGAGGAAGGCTTCCAGATGATGAGCAAGGTAACGGAGTTTATAGCCTTCCATGCCTACAAGACAAGCATAGAGCTGGCTGGAGAAAGAGGGGCATTCCCACTATACGATCAATCAGATTACCCGAGGTGCGTATTCCCGATAGAAGGATTCAACCACCCTGAGTGGTGGACACTGCCATGGAGAGAGCTAGCTGGAGAACTGAAGAAGAAGAGTATAAGGAATAGCCATGTAACAACAGTTGCACCTACAGGCAGTATATCTATGCTGTTGGATGTCTCATCTGGGCTTGAACCTCAATTTGCACTAGTATACGAGAAGAGAGTAACCGTTGGAACATTCTTCTATACGGACATCGAGTTTGAGAGACAACTCAAAGAACGCGGCTTACTCAATGAGGGTATGTTGAAGAAAGTTGCGGAGAATGGAGGCTCAGTACAAGGACTAGAAGAAATACCTGAAGATATTAGGAGAGTCTTCCTAGTAGCATATGATATTCCATGGTGGGATCATATTAGGGCGCAGTATGAGATTCAGAAATGGGTTGATGCCTCTGTTAGTAAGACGATAAATATGCCTGCATGGGTTACTGTAGAAGATGTTATGAAAGCATACGTCTTTGCCTATAAGCTAGGGCTGAAAGGAGTAACAATATATAGAGATACGAGTAAAGCTGCTCAAGTTCTTGTAACCCCATCCCAGAGACTAAGCAAGTATATAGCTCCTACACCAAATAGGACATTAGAATTAATGAAGCAGCTAGGTATAGAGCCTCCGAGGATACACAATGAGTCAAAAGAGAAATCAGGTGAAGTTAGTAAGCCGGGAGTAAAATTAATAATTACAGAGATTGGTGGAGCTGAGGTAGCTGTTGAAGAAGAGAAGAAAAGCATGTTAAAGCCTTCTATTAGGAGGATTGGAAAATGCCCAGTCTGCGAAAGTGTAAACTTAATCTACCAAGAAGGATGCTTAAAGTGCTTAGACTGTGGATGGGCTAACTGCGTCATCGCATAAGTAGTTTGAGGGCTGGTCTAAGAAGCCGGGGTTCTCTTATTAATCAATCTATATCATCTTCAATGTTATACTTGATATCTTCTCTCCACCAATTATAGGTTCAAGTATCGTTTTTGCAGCTCTCTCAAGCATCTTCAAGTATTCTCTAGCGTTATACCCCCCATACTATAGAGTTGCGGAGGTGTTGCGCTAATCCATCTACCACCAGTTACTACATATCTTACTGATTGACCCGGCTCCATCATGTATCCTAATGATTCAAGTTTTCTAGCTGCAGTAGCATGTAGTACTCTATTCACATACTCTCCTGTACGCCTACTTAAGCTCTTCGTAATGATTAAATCTTCTATAGATCCTCCGCCTAGAAAGAGCATTTTAACGTATTCTCTGTAGAGTTCTAAGCATTCTAAAGCTCTCTCTCTAAGTTCTCTTAATGTATCCGCTTTAGATAGCTTCTCCAGCATCTGTAGCTGCATCTTCTTAACTATAAGTGGGGTATCCCTCCTCCTAGCTTCTATCCCCCTATACTTCAATGCATCATTAAATAGTGCTCCAAAATACCTGTTATTGACAGGCTTAAATGGGTTTATCTTGGATTTTAAGAAGATTATCCACTTGTATCTTCCTTCATAGCTTACTGGTAGTCTAAGTCTATCTTCTATCATCTCCACTAGCTTTATGTAATCCTCATCGGCAGCGCCTTCCTTAACTATCCAGAGTGAATCGATTAAGCCGTGAACTACTTTAAACCCTGATTCTTCGACAATCTTTATAGTCCTAAGGAGGGTGTCTCTAGCTAATGCACATACAGATAGATGAGCTTCTCTCGACCCAAACTTTGCCTTCCTAAAACCTAGGTATCCGAAAGCAGTTACTAGGATCCATTTTAATGCATCTGCTCTCCTACCATAAACACATCTCAGATATGGGTTGGCTGCCTCTCTACATAGCTTCTTATACTGTAGCCGCTTCTCCAATGGTAGCTCTATAGCTCTTGGAACGACCCCTCTCCACCTCCTACATATACTGTAGCCTAATTCAGGAATTTTTACTCCATCGTCTCTGCAGCATTCACAGTTAATTGTCTCTCCAGAGATATTGTACCTATACATTAGCATGGGGTAAAGACTCTTGAAGTCTATCTCTCCAACATTCCAGTATATTTCAGGTTTAGCATCAAGTATCAATCCACCTCTATCAGCTATATTGAGATGCCTTCCACTCATGTAGTTTTCTCTACATGGTATCCATGGTAAAAGTATTCCAAGCTTATAGGCTTCATAATACTGAAGGGATGACATACATGAACCAATAGTATACCTTGAAGCATCCTGGATAGGTATCCTACATACTCTAGAGATCTCCAGCACCCCATCTATGCCTGTCTCTTGATAGAGCATCGAGTTAGAAGAATCTATATGTATCCTCCCTCTAAGCTTAAACCCCTTAAACTTATGGTATACTCTACCATAACTAAAGTAAGACTTGGATACCGTCTCCAATCTAGGTTTACAGTCTAATCTTCCAAGTCTTAGCTTAACATTATTCACCTTACCTCTATAGTAGAGGTAAGGTATGAGGAATGAGTCTCCACACTCAGTTATGATTACATCGATGTCTAGGGAATCCAGTATTCCAGATAGTTCTCCAAGCATAAATTCTTCTGAAGAATCTAATATTATCTCTTCACCTTGAATCTTTAATGATACCTCGGTAAGCTTATCCTGGAAGGATGGCAGAAGATTGCTGGAAGATACCTTAACATCAAGATACGCTATCTTAATCCATGAAGTATCGTAATGGGAGTCCTTAACGTTATCTAAAATTTTGAAGGTATTACTTGAATAATCTATGTATGCAGTAGGGTATAGATTGTAGTAGTATAGGAATTCCTGCATTGATGATAAGTCTACGTTGAATACGCTGTAGAATCTATAGCTACCAATATCCAAGACCTCTCTAGCTAGCTTCCCCCTCCCTCCAAAGGGTACCTTAACCTCTAATACCGTCTCTAGAGGACCTCTTGGATGGATGTTTTTCTCAACAAATTCTAGTTCATACTTACTTGAAAGCATCTTACTAAGCTGGACTAGTTTATCGAATGGTCCTGCAACATAGATTCTAGGCATCCACTTAATCTTCTCTACTTCCATTCTTCCATCTCTTCCCTTCATCCAGACAGCAACCTCGTCTCTACTTATAGGATGAGCATCAAGGAGCCAGCCTCGCATCAATCTTCATCTCCCGTTTTAATTCTTCCTCTAAAGCCCTCAATCTCTCTTCATGGGATAGAAGTCCAGACATAATGAGTAGATCAAATACATCCCTCTCAGGATACATTGATGCTGCATGAGAATACCTATGAACATAGCCAACTAAACTATCAAATACTTCTCTCTCATCTCTTAGTAGAGCTCTCCTAAACCCTCCCCAACGTTTAAGCTCCAGCTCAAGCCTCTGCCTATACGTTAAAGTAGTCCTACCCATACTCTACCATGCAGGCTTAAAACATTATTTATAAGCTGGAGAGATTACTGAAAATGGTGAGCCTTATCTAAAAATGGGTCGCAACTTAAATAGAGAAGATTAAAGTAGAGGAAGGTTGGCCATACATATGAATTATAGAATTCTCAATAGTAAATGCTAGATGAAGCTGGCATGGGAAGAATGAATGGTGGTGGAGGATCAGGTTTTCGAAACGTCTAGGTCTCTTACAGCATGCAAAGGCTATCTCGATTGAACATGCATTATATCTCGTACAGAAATCTTCGCATCTCTCAGCCCATACCTTCTCTCTATATCTAAGACCGCATCTCTCACAAACGTATAGTATCTCATTTGAAATTCTTACTTTCTTAACCATTTTTTAAAGGTGGATTCTACACTATTATATAAGAGTTCCAGTTGTACATCAGTCTAATATTCTAGTTTTTGGGAAGCTGGATTGATGAGAAGATTGAGAAAAATGGGGAGTATTCAAGATGCTCTACTATGATTTCGTGATCTTTAGATGACAATGTTAATATTTACGATTTTTCACTCCATAAAATGATAATAATGAATTTACTTAACATTCTCTCAGTAGATTTCTCTGAAACACTCAATTCCTTAGTATTCTTCACGCTTACTTCTGCATTACTGGCAGTTTTCATGCATAGGAATAGAGAGAGAATAGTTGAAGCTTATGTTATAATAGGTTTTCTGGTAACACTCTTCTTATCTATACGTCAATTCTTCTCAGTCTCTTCCAGCGGGCCGGTCAAGATCTATGCATCTCAATATCAATTAGTATCTTCTCAAATATTTGTCGACAATCTTTCAATATATGTTGCATCGATATTCGTATTCATAGGTCTCATGGCCTCTATATTCTCAGTAAAGTATATTGAGGAGAGGAAGAGAGAATACTATCCACTCTTAATAGCTATGGTTACAGGGATGGTTGGTGTAGTATTCTCAGGAGACTTTGTTACGTTATTCATATTCTGGGAAATGATGAGCTTGACTGCATACGTTCTAGTAGCATTCTTTTATAGTAGATGGGAAGCAGTAGAAGCGTCATTCAAGTATTTGATAATGAGTACAGCTGGAACAGCATCGATACTCTTCGGTCTATCGCTCCTCTACGGTATGGCTGGAACACTATCCTTTACAAGCCTAGCAGAAATATTAAGGATGCCCGACCTCCAAAACAATGCTTGGACATATCTTTCGATAGCATTACTAGTAACTGGTTTCGGAGTAAACGCGGCCATGGCCCCATTCCACAGCTGGCTACCTGATGCACACCCTGCTGCACCAAGCCCTATAAGTGCAATGCTTTCAGGAGTGGTAATCAAGACAGGTGTATATGCAATGTATAGAACATTAACGCTGATATTTCCATTAACATTATATAATTGGCAGATAGGCTTAATCCTGTTTGCGGTAGCTACTATGATTGTAGGAAATACTCTCGCTATGCTTCAAAATGATATTAAGAGGCTACTAGCTTTCAGCAGTATAGCACACATAGGGTACATAGTGTTTGCATTGGCAATAGGAACGATAGCGGGATTAACTGGGGGTCTACTACATATACTAAACCATGCCTCTATGAAAGCCCTCCTCTTCCTCTCGGCAGGTGCATTAATACATACTGTTAAGACGAGGGACCTAGATACGTTGAGCGGGATAGGTAGAAAGATGCCTGTGACTGTTACATGCTTCTCAATAGGAGCGTTCTCGCTTGCAGGAGTACCAGGGTTAAACAGCTTCGTAAGCGAGTTCCAGATAATAACGGCTGCAATAGATGCTAAACTATACGTATACGCAGCGATAATGATATTTAATGTTCTTCTCGGAGCAGCATACTATCTTAGAGTAGTCCAGATACTCTTCGTCCGCCCTCCGACGGATGTCTCACAGAAAGCAGTAGAAGCATCACCGGTAATGCTTACACCTCTCATAACCCTATCAATACTAGCAGTAATCATAGGGGTATATCCTGGACCATTCGTAGAAACTCTAAGAAACGTTGCTGGAACCCTCCTACCGTCCCCACGATAACCCTCATAGCTAACTATCTATTTATCTATCTTACCCAAAACGGCTAATAATTACTATCAAACAATTAAGTGTAGAGGGAAGCTATGGATGTCTAAGAAGCGGGATAGGGAGAAGACATATAGAGCAGATGTAGTAAGGAAGGAAGTATTAGGGAAATTAAAGAAGCTTGGAGAAAAAGTCTATAGAGATCTCTCTAGAGGCGAGTTCCCCGAGCTAAATATTCCTTCTAGGACAACTAAGAATATTATCTATGATGAGAAGTTGAGACAGTATGTTCTAGCTGGTAAGATGAAGGAGAGAACGACCAAGAATGTTCGTCATCTCAGACCGTTTGCTCAACTACTCTGGATAGCTTCTTTCAGCAAGAGGCTGATTGAAGCATCTAAAACCTCCACTCTAAGAGATACATACTACGTAGCTTTAGGTGAGGGGATAGACTTCGAGGACCAGGATGAGAGTGATGAAATGATAATGGAGCTGGAAAGCATCATAGACTCTCCTAGAGAAGACTTCCACATCTTCCCAGAGGAGCGTGCATCGATATATGGAGACCTAGTAATAGAGTATACTGTTCCAGGGTTCAGAGGTAAACGGGTAGACCTTTCATCCCACCCAGATGGTTTTGCTATAGGTCCAGCTCTCACAACAGCTGAATTTGTAAAATGCGGTGCAGAAGTATTATTTGTAATAGAGAAAGGCGCAGTCTTCAGTAGGTTCGTCGAAGAAGGAGCAGATAAAAAGTATAAAGCATTACTTTTACATACTGCTGGGCAGTCTCCGCGTAATGCTAGAAAATTGATTAGACGCATGCATGAAGAATTAGGTCTCCCAGTCTACGTTTTTACAGATGCAGACCCATACGGGGTCCACATAGCTTCAGTTCTTATACATGGTTCTGCTCTAAGCGCCCATATAAAAGGAATAAATGTTGCAGATGCAGTGTGGGCAGGTGTATGGGCATCAGACATCACAAGGTACAGGCTCCCATCAATGAAACTGAACGAGCAAGATATTAAGAGGCTCCAAGAATTAGAGCAGGACCCTAGATACCAGAACAACCCATGGAGGAGAGAGATAAAAGAATTCTGGAAGATAAAGAGGAAGGCCGAACTCGAAGCATTTAGTAGATATGGATTAGATTTTATTGTTAAAGAATTCCTACCTGAGAGGTTAGCGGAGCTACAGAAACGTTGAAGCTCTTAGAAAACTGGCCAGCTATACTAGTCGAGAAGCCCAGACCAGCTATAGTGATCTCGGATGTACACTTTGGATTCGAGGCAGAACTTGGAGATAAAGGGATAAGAGTACCATCCCAGACATGGAAGATTACAGAACTATTGATAAAGCTGATCGAAGAAGAGAACCCCCGAGAAATCATTGTGTTAGGTGATCTAAAACATAAGATCCCACTTTCTTCATCGATTGAATGGGAAGAGATGCCTAGAGCAATAGAGAAGATAAGAGAAGCTGGCGTTGAAGTAATACTGGTTCCCGGGAATCATGATGGAAACATAAAAAAGATCCTAGGGAACACTGTTAGATATGCTCCGAGCAGCGGTCTACTCATTGAAGGTGAGAGAAGAATCTTCATGTATCATGGACATAGGTGGCCTAGCATAGATATAGTTAAAAGCGACATAGTTTTTATTGGTCATCTCCACCCAATGATAAATCTCAGAACAGACGTAGGAAGTATAGTTAAGAAACCTGTGTGGATGCTGATAGAAGGAGATAAGAGAGACTTGGTCAAAACATTCAGAGAGAAGTATGGTATAAGATTGAAAGGTCGTGGAAGAATCGATCTAATAATTATGCCCGCCTTCAACCCAATACTTACAGGGATATCGGTAAATAATATAAGACCGGAAGATAGGCTGTGGCCCCTAATAAGAACAAATAGTTTCTCAATCTCGCTAGCTGAAATAATTCTATTGGGTGGGCAAAACCTTGGGAGACTAGAACAGATAGAGAGGATAACGGAGGATACATTATGACCCGAGATGAATTGGACTCAAAAGCTTTAGAAGCCATTAGAGAGAGCCGGGTTAAACTATACATCTTTAAGCCAAGTGGGAGGAGAATGTGGATAGTGGTCGGTAAACATGGACGCTACCTAGTCTTACCAGATGCAGAATACTGTACATGTAATGACTTCTTCTTTAGAGTAATGAGCGGGGAGAAACCATCATGCTACCATATACTAGCTGTTAAGAAAGCAGTTAAAGAAGAAACATACAGCATTATAGAGAAAGAAGATACATCATATAAGAGGATGCTCGAAGACCTACTTAAGGAAGGAAATAGAATAAGATAATAAAATATCGGGAATCAGCCGATAAAACTCGTAGGGGTTAAATCGAGTTTACGGAGAAGACGCCTCCAATAAGAATATTACCTAGAAGTAATCCAGAAGCAAATAGCTTAAACCATCATTTTGTAATAGCTTCGATTGATAACTTTTGATACTCTTTAGTATTATCATAATTTTTCTGACTACTTATAGTGTAGATATGTATTCTCACACTTTTCTCTACAACTCTCACAGCACTCATTTCCCACTTGTTTTATTGAAAAATTTATTTCTAATTTTGGCAATCTTAAATAAAGGGTACTTATGCCGAGAGGTCAATTATGCGGTAGGAAGACAGAGAAACTCTACTATATCGAAGGAAAAAGAGTATGTGATAAGTGCAGGTCGAAAACTAGCTCTTGAATATGTTCTTCCTAGTTTAAGACAGTCTTACAAGTGTACATTTGCTGCCAAGATAGGAGCCATGCTCCATTAGAATTTCTAAACAATCTCTTTTACATGATTCATAGCTGGTAGTAACAATGATTTATCCTTTAGTCAGGGTTTGAGTTATTCCTAAATTTATTATTCATCCTTTGATTTTTCTATCATATTCTACGAGATCTCCATGTACAAATCTGCCTGCGTGAGTTACGGGAATTCCATCAAAATAGACTTCTGGATTGAAGATTCCTAAGTCTGTATGTGATTTAGCCTTGCCTATCTTTCCCTTAAATTTTAAGCTTTGAGAACCGAAGCCGAATTCAACGCATGCGTACATTCTTTCATCTTCTAAAGGTATTCCAGTCAGCCTAGCTTTCGGATGAAACCCCCAGGAGGCATGCGCAAGATAGTACATCTTTTCATCATTGAGGCCCCTAAGCCAACTCTCAAATATTCTTGCTTCTACGCCTCCTTCTATCTTCGTTATCCTCCCCCCTCTTATCGTTATTCTAACAGGGTTTCTGAGAACCCCAATCTCCGAGGGTGGCCATATGAATGTATCAGCAACTATGACGCCCTCAATACTATCTTCAATAGGCGCCCAAGATATTTGCCCTCCTAGGGGCTTGTATATCCCCCCCTCATTTAGTATTCCATCATTGTGGAAGACAGGTCTATTAACATCATTCTCAAACTTAATGTTTGTTCCATTCTCACTCTTGATTAATACTTCTCTAGCTTTTTTAGTCAGCTCTGTTAGACGTTCTCCGAGCTCACACATCATTGGATAGTCAGTTCTACCTATAAGCCTGATCATCATGTCAGGAGTAGTACCCGTTAACTCTAGTATCCTGGCACCGGCTTTGAGAGCATCGGTATAAGCAGTTGTATGGAGTATATACATTAGCGGAAGACTAACTACAACGTCGCTAGACTTCATGGCCTCTGCTACAGGTTTTGGAGGTTCAATATTCACATCATCTCTCGTCTCGTATATCATAATGCTTGGTTGTGCGCCTAGAATACGTGCTGCTGAAGATAGAAGTTTAATCATTTCCCAATCTATGGCAGTATCAGCTAAGATCAAAACTTGCTCACCAGCTTTTATTCTAGCAAGGTCTCTAGCAGTTTTTAAGGAAGCTTCATAAAGCTCCATAAACATGCTCAATTCTTATCACCTAATACACGATCTGAGAAAACACATAACATCCTAATAAACCTGAGTCAAGATGCACCATTTAATGGTAGAGGGTCTCTCTAAGAAGTAATTAGTGTTCTCCTGATTTGGAATTAAATATTAAATACCTTCGCTCTTAATCTATTTTGTGTTGGTGGGTTTAGGGTTTATTTTACGGTCTTTCTAACCGTTGTGGGATGCTGTCTGACCTTCTAGCTATATTTATGTCTGAGGCTTCTGCTGCTAGGCTTCTTAGAGAGGTTAGGTGGCCTAATGGTGTTAGGTGTATCTACTGTGGTTCTCTATCTATTATAGGCTGGGGATGGTATAGGCGTGTATACAGGAGGTATAGGTGTAAGGCCTGTTTAAAGACGTTCAACGATAAGAGTGGTACGGAGTTCGAATATTCAAGGATACCCCTGAATGAATACCTGTTCATAATATACCTCAGTGGATGCCATAATATACCCTTCTCGAGGGCC
>Ga0080004_1212458_pt1 | contig 16344 bp, 10 predicted proteins | sample WasSprMetagenome_FD_69207 | JGI IMG/M metagenome (GOLD analysis project Ga0080004, IMG submission 69207) | Sulfidic aquatic microbial communities from Washburn Spring, Yellowstone National Park, USA - WS (SPADES assembly) (version 2) | ecosystem: Environmental > Aquatic > Thermal springs > Hot... | reverse complement strand
AAAATAGCAACGAACAAAAGCAATAAAGCTAAAGTCCTAGCGTTCATTTTTATACTTTCTAGTACAAAATAAATTTATAAGCCTTTTTAAGCACCAATAAAGAACAGTTTAGTAATTAAAATACAAAAGTCAATCAAAAATATAAACCCTTAGAAACTCTACGGGAAAGCTTTTTTGAAAGGATCACTTCTTTCTTTAAGTTATGCATTAATGCTTATATACTAAAATTAGCAAAAGTATATTCTACAAGAGAAAAATATGCAAAAGGATCCAGAGTCCTCAATGAAGAAATACTCACAGAGTTACTTAATAGATGAAACTATAAAACAACTTGGAGTAGATAGATTTGTAGTATTTCTTGCAGTTCAAAGTTCTTATAACTGAAAGGAGGGGATACAGAAGTTTGGAGAAAAGCAAAGAGAATCTTTCTTATAGGATTAAAGGAAGAGAAATGTTCAGCGTTCACAGTGTAATAAAATTTTGGGCAAGAAAAGAACCTGAACTTATACTTCAGGATATAAAAGGAGCGAGAATAATTGCTGATCCGTTTTGCGGTTCTGGATCCTCAGGATTTTCTGCTGCCCTTGTTGGCGCATCGAGTTTTCTTTCTGATATAAATCCAGTATCTATATTTATAGCCTATAACATTTTAAACAACGAAACGTTGAGGATTGAAACGATTGAAACTATGAAAGAAATTTGTTCTGAAGTCGATGAAGAAGTTTACACTTTAAGTAATACAAACAAGGTTAATTTTGCCGTATGGAACGGTAATAAGATTATTTTACTTAAGTTTACTTCAGGGAAGAATACACAAAATAGTAAGCTAATTAGAGAGTATATGACAACTGAAGAAAATCTTAAAATGAGATTTTGGTACCCAAGGGGAAATTTTGTATATCCTGGAACTGAAATCGATTTTAGGGACGGTCCTCATAAATCAATTGAAATCAAAGAGCTATTCACTAAACGTAACTTGTATGCTGTATCTAAGATATACTATCATATTGAAAAAATTTGGAAAAGAGATAAGGGCCAAGGAGATCTGCTAAAGCTAGCATTCATAGCTTCTTTAGCTGAAGCAACAAAAATGATACCTCACGCAAAAAGTAGTGGCCCCTCTTGGAAGATACCTAGATACTGGATTCCAGAGTTAAGAGAAGAAAGAAATTTCTGTAGAACATTCTTAAGAAGGTTATTGCTTTTACGTTCTTTCAAAGAGAATTGGTCTACTATTACTTCAAAATATCAAGTTGTCGTATCTTTTGATGGAGAAACGATTGTACCAAAAAAGAAGTTCATCTACTTACGCCAAGCCGATGCACTTGACATATGTTCTGAGTTACCTAAATTAGACCTAGTAGTGCTAGATCCTCCGCATTATGATGAGATAAATTACTTTGAACTTACTTATCTTTGGCAAAAATGGTTAGAAGGTAGTTATAGTGATGCTCGGTTTAAACACTATGATTATTGGAATAGAGAAATATGTGTTAATAGGAAGTTTGGTAAAGATTTAGAATGGTATAACAATAAGCTTTGCGAAGTGGTTTCTTGTTACGTAAATCGTTTGCACAAAAACGGTAAAGCTATTTTGATTTTGCACAATAAGGATAGGAATCTTTTAGAAAAAACAGTTAATAAAATAAAGAAAGTTGTTGGAAGTGATTTTACATTTAAAGTCAAATACAAATTTCCAAAAGTTCCTTCTTCTACTCAAGGATTACATGGGCATAAAAAATATTTATGTGTTCTGAAGATTAGTCGAGTTAGCTAGTTCCATAATTTGAGAGATCTGTAGCTTTCTTCCACAGTTCCTCATATTGGTTCTTTTCGGTCCTAACTGTTTGCGGGTGAAGTTTTATTTCAGCTCTTTCGAAGTTCCCATAAAATGCGCTTTCCGTTAAATTAAATGATCCTGTAAGAACAATGTTATCTACAATATATGTCTTGTCATGAATTAGCCTAATCTCTGGTTTATCTTCTACCTTAACTAAGAGATTTTCTAAGCTTAAATTCTCTCTCAAAATTTTAAGAGATTCTTTTTGGAATTCGAATTCTTCATCTTCCTTTCTAGGCATCCAAGTAACTACTCTCACTCTTACTCCTTTAGATGCTAACTGAACTAATTTACTAGCATAAGTTGGCGAGATATATGGGCAAAGAACATCTAAACTTTTTTTTGCATTAAACAGTATAGGCTCTAAGTATTCTCCTAGCTCGTTAGATCTTTCAGTTAATCCACGTGTTATAGTATCTTTTAGATATTCAGTAAATTTGTGAAGTAACATTTTACTAGTTGTTAATATTTGTTGAATCCCTTCTCCGCAGTATCTTTCTAATCTAACACATCCATTACATCCATCTAAACATAGCTTAAAACCATACTTTTCAAGAATATCATCAAAATAATCGCCTATTTCTTCTACATCGGTTTCGCTTACAATCCCACCAACTAGCAACACAGTTCTAGCAAGAGTTATGTCAAGTTCTACGTTAGAGTTGTTTAATGCCTTCTTAAACTCCTCAACTTTATCGCATACCTTTATAATCTTCTTGGCTATGCTCTGCTCTTCTGGAGCCCCTCTCTCTAATCTACTTATTGTCTGATTTAGAGTTCTTTCAGCCTCTTCTATTCTTAATAAAGTTAATCTATCAAAATTATTACTATGAAGGTCAAGATAGTTAGATAACCAGTCTGCGAAATAATAAACGAAGGTATGTAATCCATTCTCCCTAATTACTCTAGTGATGGTATCTACTATACCTATCCTACCATTCTTAGCGTTTTCTGCTAGGATTATCTTGTCGTTATACGTGTAGTAATACTTAGTAAGAACGAAGTTCATATCAACACCAGCAAATTTATCTAATACGTATTGAGTTAAATTATGTTCCATTGAATGCAAAAGAGTTCTTCTAGCGAAGTTTAATAATTCATCATTAATGTATGAGTCTTCAACATATTTTGTGTACTCTTTCGCTAATTCACTTTCTTTATTCACCAATTCTTGAATAGTTTTACCAAGTCGTTTAAAGTCAAGAGTTCTACCTAGTGCTTTGTAAAGAATGAATTTAAGAGCTATATTCTTTCTTACTTCCTTTTCCTTACTTAGGATTTCTTTTATTATATTGTTTAGCCATTTTCTTTCAAATGAGATTTCCATAATTGATGTTGGTATAGCGTAGCCAATCTCTTCGTCAAAAAATATTCTTACTGTAGGTCGCGCATTAATAAACCACGTGCCGATTTCGACAGCATACCATCTAGATTCCACTTTTTTCTTTTCATACGCTTTAAAATCAATAAGAGAAAGTGGGAATTTTTCCTCATATGCTGATAAACCTCCTCTTCCAATACGTAACCTTCTTAGGGGGTATAATTTTGGGTAAAATCTCCTTTTATAATATTTTCCGCTCCAGAATGTTTTTCCGTCACAAGGACCACCTAGCCTTGAACTAAGTGGACATCTATCTTCAAATGGGCAACTAATATCAAATGGATCGGTTGATAGCCCTAAACCCTTATAGCAAAAGTAAGGATAATCTAACCTTAACCTCCATGAGGCCAATATGGGTCCTATATTCTTTTCTACAGTAGCAGATTTTTCTTTTAAATACTGAAGTAACTTCTGTTTAGTTTTCTTTGAAGTTGTTTCTTTTTCTATTGTGGAACTTCCTAATTTTAAGAAAAATGGATATCTTCCTCTGACTTCTACAACTATGCTTTTTGCTGACAAATCGATTAGTTCTATGGATTTAGGGATAATTAATGCTCCTTCATAAGTATATTTTCCTTTAATCAATGAAGTTGCTTTTCCATTTGTTGTTTTTCTTAAAATTTTATTCCAAGAATCCCAAGATACTTCTTCGGGCTTTAAAAGCCATACAAATCTAGATCCAAGTATATCTGTTACTTCTTTATCGTTTTCTGTTTCATACATACATTTTGCTAATTCAAAGGGAGGAACTCTATACATAAAGCTTGTTATGGAGACCTCCGATAAAGGGTTTTCTCCTTCTTTTAAGAGAACATTTTCATATTTTATTTCATCAATCTTATGATCTATAGTTTCTATTCCAAGACCTCTAAAACCAGCTATAGCTTCTGCTACTTGTTTTCCTGACCCTACTACAGCCGGTACATCAGGTAGTGATAAAAGATAGACGAGCTCTTCAGGAGAATCTCTAAACTTCTCAGAAAGCTCCGCAAACTTAAGTACCTTAATTTTATTATCATTGATTTTACTTAATGCATCTAAGATATCAGTTGATATAGAACTAGCAACTTTAGCTTCCTCAAGCAATCTTTTTTCGTAGAGTTCATCTTCTTTTGATTTAACTCTTTTCCGAAGTTCATCTAACCTCTTTCTTAGGTTTTCTATGATTTCATTCGTCTGACTATTCATGGATATAACCTCCTTAGTAATTTAAATAGATCCTTAGCTAGATTCTTCATCTCTTCGTCTTCAACTCTTTCTCCGAACTTCCAAACTCTTCTAGCAACTACCGTAACAGTATTGATTACTTCGCCAGTAACAAGAGCGTACTCATTTAACTTCGCCCATTCATCTACTCTCTTCGGTAACTTTTCAAATTCTTCTTTTAACTCCTTAAGTAAAAGTTGAGCATCCACATCTTCTTCTTTCCTAACTTTTGCATCGAGTTTATTCAACAGTGCTTCTGCTTTTGTTGCTATTTGCATTATTTCGTCAAGAAATTCGTTTAAACTTGAAAACCTTCCATCTGGTCCAAGAACATAAGTACTTTTTCCCTCTCGGCCCATCTCATCCATAAGTAGTGAAAACGTATGATATCTTTTTACGGCTGTATTTTTCCACGCAACTGGAATATCCTTATTTCTAAAACCTTCTATGAGTTCTTCAGGATTATATAAATAATAAAGCTCCATAGGTGTGTTTCTAAGTACTATTATGGCTAGCGTTGTATAGAGAGTCTTTTCGATGTTCCTTCCAGCTCGCCCTATTCTTTGAGGTATACTTTCCAACATAAAAGGTACTCCTACTATTCCTATGAAGGTTACATTGGGATAATCAACTCCGAGTTCGAGAGTTGAAGTCGAGATCAACGTACCAAGTTTACCATCTACAAATTCTTTCTCTATTTTTTCTCTGTCCTTTACTCCAGCATGATGTAACCTTATTTTTTGAAACATTTCATGTGGAGTCCTTGAAGAATCGAAATTAGAATCTAGCATATAAGGCCAGTAAGCATATGGATCGAAGGGATCGGGAACTAGTTTTCGATTAAAATGGTCTTTTGGTTCATAATAATAGGTAGCTGCTACTCTTGCTTGGTGAAAAATTCTATACAGTTCTCTTATGCTATCAATGAATATAACGCTCTGCGCCTTTCTATAGTAGTAAACTGTATTAAGAAGTAAAGCAAGCTCATAAACAACTGTTTCCCATGACCTTAACGGATTCACTGCTAAGATTAAATAAATAACTTTTTTATTCTCCCCTGTTTCTCTAGACTCTACAATGGCAAAATCCTTATCCGGCTCAAGATCAAGCAAGTCTCTCGCAAATTCTCTTGGTTTAGATATAGTTGCTGAAGATAGCACGATTAGTGGCTCCGTTTTTGAACTTATTTCTAATCTTTTCAATAGGTATCTTACATTTCCTCCAAGTAGAGATTGATAAACATGAGCCTCATCTAATACAATCATTTTTAGGCCTTTAAATACTTCAAAATCATGTTGAATTGTTTTACTGGGAAGTCTCCAATCAAGAGTCCAAACATTGGTTAATAAAATGTCAGGTTTTTCCTCCCAGATTTTTTCTTTGTATCCATAAACCCAATCGAATGTAGTTCCACAATTAGAACATCGAATCCGTATTTTGTTGGTAGCTCTTACATACTTCAGCTCTCCACCTTCTTTTCCACTAGCTCCACACATAGGACAAATAGCCCCTCTAAAGGGTGCACCAGATTCTACTTCTTTCTCCCACGGAGTTTCACCGTCATCTATGCCAATAGTTATTTTTGCGTTTTCTGAGCCAAAGTTTTCGAAGTACTGATTAATTCTGTATAAGATTGCAAGTATTTTATTGAGTTGATCTCTTTCTAGAGATTTTCTGGGGTATATAAGTAAAACTTTAATGTTTTTTTCATTTCTCTCTCTATTAAGTTTATTCTGTAAAATCGTAATTAGTGCAGGTATAAAAAAGGCATAGGTTTTTCCACCTGAAGTAGGAGCTGTAAGAACATATGCCTTTTTATTATCTTCTAAAATGGCCCTTATAGCTTTAAACTGGAAATCGGAAAGACCTTCCATTTCTCCAAAGCCCTCAATTCCTTTAGGGTCTTTATACAAAGCATGCCTAATTATCGAATATATTTCTTGGGGAACAAAGTCTGATATTTCGTCAAACGAGTGATCTGAAAAACTTGATATTTTTTCGTCTCTTACGTAAATTTTAGTTTCTAAAGGATAGCGTAAGCTCCCGTACTCAATTGTGATATTTGAAACTCTATAAGCTACATCAAAATGTAGACTCCTTATCTTATCTTTTCCATTAAAAACAACAAAACCCATTTTAATCAAAGTGTCTAAAAGATTTTTCGCATCACTCAAACTGCATTTTAAGCACGAAACTATGGCATTGATTGCCTCAGACTCTGTCAAGTAAGCTTCCTCTATTCTCTCTTTATTCCTTTTATACTTCTCATATTCACATTCTATTAAGGAATGATAAGCTAATGCCGCATCCCTCATATTGTTCACCTGAAGTTGATCGTCTTAATATTTATTAAAAACCTGTATTTAAATAGTTGGCTGTGTATGAAGGTATGACGCTTGCTTATCCCTTTACTCTATTAGATGAGAGACTCCAATATTGGATTAGTAAACTAGGCTTTTCTGAGCCAACAGAAATTCAGAAACTTAGTTTTGAGCCTATACTTAAGGGCGAGGGCGTTTTGTTAATAAGCCCTACAGGTACAGGAAAAACCGAGGCCGCACTTTTTCCACTTTTACATAAAATTTTAAAGGAAGATTACAATAATGATGGTATTAAACTCCTTTATGTCAATCCTCTTAAGGCTCTTACTAGAGATCTCACTCAGAGAATAAGAACCTACGCATATTTCCTTAAGCTAAGAGCTAGGCCCTTTTATAGCGACGTAAGTAAAACATTTAAGAAACCTATTCCTGAAATTGCCATAATAACTCCTGAAAGTTTAGAGATAATGCTTGATTGGGCACCTCGTTGGTGGCCTTATTTTAAAACTATAAGGTATGTTATAATTGATGAAGTTCATGAGCTTATTTTTTCTAAGAGGGGCTACCAGTTGTTAGTTCTTTTAGAAAGGCTGAAGTATCTCACCAATAGAAATCTTCAAAGAGTTTGTTTATCAGCAACTATAACTAATGCTGAAGCAGTCGCTGAGATATTTGGAGGTTCTGATGGAAAATTAAAAGTCGTACATTTTCTTAAGGAAAGAGAACATGAATTTGAAGTAGGATTGGCTATACCCTTAACTAATGAAGAAAGGGAAGACCCCTTTATTGCTGGAGCTAGAATAATTTCTGAATCCATTGATAATGTAAAATCTCTAATATTTGTAAACTCAAGGTACTCTGCGGAAAGACTAAAAGCTGAAATTGAAAAAAGAGGTATACAGGTAGGAGTACATCATGGTTCTATTGGTTTAGAGGAAAGAGAGTTTTCTGAAGATGCATTTAAACAAGGACTATTAAAGGCTATTATTGCTACAAAAACACTTGAACTAGGTATAGACATTGGTAATGTAGAACAAGTTATTCAGTACAGATCTCCTGGTCAGGTTAATGCTTTAATTCAAAGAGCTGGTAGGAGCCGCCATAGACCAGGAGAAAAATCTGTTTGTAAAATAACTTCTACAGACCCAGAAGACTTCTTAGAATGTTTAGCGCTGGTAAGTTTATTCAACAAAGGTTTCCTTGAAGAACCAACTATTCTCGAAAAACCTCTTGACGTTTTAGCTAAAGAGATCTTAGGCTATGCTTTGCACAATTACAGGGGAGCAAGAAGTTATAAAAATCAGTTTACACCAGTTAACTTAGAATCTATTTATAAAACGATTAAAAAGTGTCTTTTGTTTAAAACACTTTCTGAAAGAGAATTCGAAGACGTCGTAAATAATCTGATTACCAGCAGATTATTGAGTTTAGATAACAATAAGACACCATACCCTGGATCTAGATTTTGGAACGTATGGAGGTTCGAAGAAGCCGAAATTACAGAGTGGCCTTCTTTAAACTTTAAAGAATTCTTTAGCATGATTCCTAAACGAGAGTCTTTTACTCTCTGGGTTGAACATGGTTTCGGTAAGCGGAGAAAGCTTGGCGAACTTGATTCATCTTTTGTTTTTAGGTCTTTAGCTACAGGAATGATCATAAGGTTTGCAGGCTCCAATTGGAAGATTAGCGAAATAGATGAGAAAGAGCATAATGTTTTTGTCGTTGAAGTAAAAGAAAGTGGAGAAGTCCCTTCGTGGAAAAGTGAAGGACCTCAAAGAAGTGAGATCGTTGCTAAAGAGATGCTAACTATTTTATGTTCAATAATTAATAACCCGCAAGTTGCTTTAAAATTAGCTAGAGATGAAAAAGCCGCAGAAACGATTTTAGAATATGCTAATAGTATAGAAAGGCCCTATGTAGATGCTGTAGCTGATGGTAAGATTATAGTTGAACATATCCCCTCCTTAAAAACATGGATTTTTATAACATTTTTAGGAGAAAATATTAATCGCACACTAGCTGCAGCCATTTACGAGAAAATTAGTGAAGTTAGTTTGTTAGTTAAATATATTGTTTCACCTATAGGTTTCGCTTTTAGATCAGAAATAATTAATCCTCTCCGTGCTTTAGAGAAAATAAGCCTTGAAGAATTTGAAGAACTAGTTAAAAAGCACATAAGGGAACAATCACCTTTCACAAGATTAGTTCAAGATCAAATAAAGGAGCATTTTGGTTTTCCGCAAGATGAAGTCTTACTAAAGAAAGAAGCTAGTAAACAGGCAATGAGAATCTACTATGATGTAAAAGGTGGAATAGAGATCTTTAAGAAAATTAAGAGCGGTTATTTAATTGAAGTTTCTGGAGAAAAAGTTTCTCAGCTAGGGGAAAGTATAATAAGGTATCCTTTTGAAAGGACATGGAACGTTAGTTTAAAAGCAATTATAAAGGAGGCGCTAGAGAAATTCCACTCTGGAATTCTAGATGATATTTTTGAATACACATGGAGCAACCCACTAGAAGCTAAGAATGAACTACAGAAGTTATCAAGAGAACTCGACATTGTAGCTTTTCTTGATTTAACTGCGAAAGGTTGGAGTGTGGCTAAGCTACCTTTAAGAGAAGAGTGGGTAACTATTAGGATACCAATAGCGACTAGGTTCTTCGTAATGAAAAGTAGGGAAGATTTTGAAAAGGTTAAAAAGGAATTAACTAAAGAGAATTTTCCCTTAGCAAAGTTGTTAAATTCACAGATAGAATTTACCTTTACTGGAATTAATGACGGTATAGAAGTACCCTACAGCTTAAAGGTAAAGGACGTGTTCGAGAGGGTACTTGATAAGTTAATTGAAGCTAAGATAGAGAACAAATACAATAAGGCAGATCTTAAGGTTCATATTAAAGGAACTAGAGTTACTATGATACACTATGGAGTTCCCGTAGTTTTATTAGGACACATCATTCAAAAGGACATTGCAACAAGTCATATGCTTATTGAAAAGGGTATAGTTAGTGGAAGAAGGCAACTTATTTTTGAATTCCCTTAAAGCTTTATGTTTAATTTAAACCTAACGTAATTGCATTCATCAAGCATTTTTAGCATACTTTCTCTGAATGAAAAAGCCATTATAAAATCTTTATCTATAAAGGTTAAATGATCGCTCCAAATATCATCCTCACTTCTTCTACTCAAGATTGTTTTTATTATTTCTTGAGATTGTTTAAGAAATTCAAGATAACACTCAGGACTACCTGATTTATGATCTTCGACGTGCAACTCGTGATATGCATTTCTAATATTATTATCCCACATCATAAACACGAAAGGATTTAGTACATGAAGAATTTTAGATGCACCTGTAAACCCTATGGACTTTTTTAATGAAAATTCTAGAAATATTCTCTTAATAGTCTCTCCAAATTCACCATCATTTAAGTTTAAGTTCTCTAATCTTTCTCCTCTTAATTTTTCTAACTCCAATTCAGTTTTCGTATAAGCTTCAAGTATATCATTTTCCGATTTATCTCTAACTTCTTTTGATAACCTTTGAAATCGTACTGCATTCCAAGTTATAATTATGATCTTAGCACCCGCTAATACAAAACTGATATTGCTTGAGTCTTTAGAGATGACATTTCTTGAAACTACATAGGCTATATCTCTTTTTTCTTCTTCATGATACTTTTTGCAATACTCAACAAATTTCCCAGGAGTCTCTATGCTTTTAATGTATTCGATTACTTCATTTCTTCTCATTTTATATACCTTGTCTGGAGAAGAGAAGACTCCAAACCCTATCTTCAACTTTCTTTCTAACTTTTGTATCAGGTATCAACGTTAATAAAAAAGTGTTAACCTCTTCCTTTAACTTACTATAATCCTTCTCAAAAGCTTCTACAGCAGCTCTTATAACTTGCTTATCAAGAGGTAATTTTACGCTTGAGGCTCCTGTTAATGCGGCAAAATATATGAACCTCGCTTCATCATGATTCCATCCTCTATAAACTTCCTCTCCTCTTACCCGGACACAAAATCCATTAATATCACTTCCGAGTACAGGTTGACCGGTAGGAATTTTTATTTCCTTAGACCACAAACCTTTATAACTAGTTAGGTAAGCTTGAGGAAACCTCTCAATTTTTGTAGTTAACCTAGTTATAATACCATTGGCTAAAGATTCTATGTCAACACCTTTCTTCTTTTTTCTTCTAGCAACAGTTTTAGCTTTTTCGATTCTGGTTTTAACAAGATCAATAACAGCTTTATAAACCTCCACTTGATCTTCTTCAGTTAGTCCTAGAACGTTCTCTATAATAATTTTATCAAGAGCCCGTCTCCTAGGCTCCACCTTATCAATTGAGACTTCCTGAGGTGCTTTGGCGCCAATTTCTTTAAAGACGGATTCTATTTTCCTTCTAGAGATTTCATTTAGAATAGCATAAATTTTGTCAGCATGACCCTTAACTGCAACAGGTTCTATTATTGGCATATTCCTGTATTCATATACTTTTACATCAAGTGCACCTTGACCTAAGTTCACTCGCCCCCAAAGTTCGACAAGAATTGGAACAAAGGACGAGTTCAATATTGCTGAGAGAATTCTTGCTTTATCACTATAACTTGGATTTAAGAAAATTCCATAAAGTCGCGCATCAATGAATGAATTAACTTCATTTAACCAAAAGATATGTCTATCATTGAGAGTCATCATGCATAACAAATTGCCTTGTACTTCGCTTAATTCGTACCATCTTTGTCTTGATGCACAAGTAGGTTTTTTATGAAATCCTTGCTCTTCGCCCCACTCAATATATTTTAGAACGTTGGTGCCTCTTAGTTCCTCTTTGTCCTTATGGATTAACAAGACTCTATACTTAATATCTTTTGGCTTCACAATGATCGACTTACACTCTCTCGGCGATTTAATTACATGATTAGGAATCCATATAACGTTTCCATCTATTAGAACATCATCAAATTTGTATTCTTCAGCATATTGTGATCTTTTGAAATATTTTCCATTTTTATCAATCCAAATGTCTTCTTGGGGTATGAAATCTTTAATCTTAAGCCACTCATCATATTTTACTGGACGCATCCAGAATTCCCTTTCAATCCCTAATTCATTAATTCTCTCTTGAGTTAAATAGAAGAATTTATTAGCGCCTGTTGTGAATCCTCTTCTTACAGTTGCTACTTTCTTTAGAGGAACAAACAGATCCTTACCTTTCTCCAGAATCTTAAAGAATATTTCAGGTGCTCTTACATATTTACCCCATTTTGACCCTTCATACTTGTTTTTCTCTTCGTTCCACCCTTCAGCCCAAAGATCCGCTTGACTAATCATTGTAATCCTGAGATCTTCGTTTTCATAAACCCAAAGTGTTTTATCGAGAAAATCTATTTTCTTCATTTGGGCTCTTATTCTTTCATCTTTATCAAAATTCTCTATAAAGTTCACAAATCGCTCTACATTATTCCATCTTTCCTCTTCATTCTCTCCAATTGGTATTATCTCCCTTAGTTTTCTCTTAAGATAAACAAACTTTACTAGGTTTGGATCTCTAACTTTTTCGTCATCACATTTTTCAAGAATAGTTATAGCCGTGTTAATATCGGCGTCTTCAAACCATCTTTCAACTTTGGATTCAATAACTGCTATAACCTTGAAGTTTTTAAGAAAGAACTCTTGAAGGTATTTACCAAAATCTACATCAAGCCATGAATTTGAGGTTATTAGGCCTATTCTTCCATTTTTAACTAAAAAGTTGGCTCCATGTAAGAAGAAATATACATAAATACTAGACCTCTTGCTAACTCTCACTTTACAAGTACTTTTAATCATTTCTCGAAGTCTATCTTTATATCCTCCTAAGAAAATATCTTCCATCTCTTCCTGTCTTGTATAAGGAGGATTCGTCACTACTACATTACAATCCTTTGGAAACTCTATTTCAATTCCCTCCTTTTTCATTTTTGGTACTGGAAACGCAAGTTTATACAGTAGAGACTTCTTACCAGGTAAAACTTCAAAGAAATCTTTACAAGCTATATTTGGGATATTTTCAATAGCTTCTATATCTTCTCTAAGTATGTTGATTAAGGCTAAATGTGCTGGAAATTTAGAGACATCTATACCCCAAATCTCTTTAACTAATTCTTCATGAGTTTTGAGTTGTTTTGCATACTTTCCTTCTTTATATAATTTCTGAGCTAAAAATCTCTTTCTATGGTATGCTCTAACTAAGAAAGTCCCTGATCCACATGCGGGATCTAACACTTTATCATCAGGATGTTTTACTGTGAACCCAAGAATTAAATCGACAATATCTGTAGGAGTAAAGTATTGCCCTAATTTATGTCTTTCTGTTTTTGGAATCAGCTTCTCGAATATCTTTCCAACTATGTCATATCCTATTTCTGAGAAGTCATATTTATTAAGTTCCACTATTACCCGTTTAAGTTCATCTACAATTTCATCTGGAGTAGGAATTCTTTCTAAGAAGTCTGTTGCAAAAATTATACCATATCGTGGGTTAATTATCATGCCAAAATTAAAATATTCTTGAAGCTTTTCCTTTAGATCCTCACCACTAGAAACATCTTTAACATCAATATCTTTTAAACCAAATTTTTCTTTCAGAATGTTATAGAAAAGGATTTTGTTAATCATTAGGTAGACTGCCTGCCTAGCAATTCTATCATAGTTATCTTCACTATCTTCAAATAACCAGCCTTGTTCAACAAACCATTCAATCAAATCATTATAAAATTTAGGATCTTTCTTCCTTCTTTCAATAATGTTGTTGGAAACAGGAATGTAGAGAGAATCAACAGCTGTTTTGAGGTAGTGAACTAAAATCTCATCTGGCGATAGCTTAGGTAAAACATATATTTCTGGAGGCTTTGTTATCTTTTCTTCATAATATGCTTGAAGAGTTTTTAGAAAATTAACTAAAAACGATTTTATGATTTTCTCAACCTCGTTTTTTGTTAATTCTTTGAGGTCCTTAATTTCTAAAACATCCTTGTAAAGCAATCTTCTTTCGAGTAAAGTGGTTCCAGGTCGAAAAGTTTCCCAAAGGACTAACTTATTTATATTCCAGGTTACAAAAAAGGGAATTCCAGCGTCAATAGATTTCTTTAATGCATCTTCAACTAATTCATCATTGTAAGCACTAGTCTTAGGAGTTTTAAGCTCTATTAGGCATACAACTTTTTCTCCCGTTCCGTTCCATATGACTATGTCAGGATATTTGACCATACCACTAACAGTCTTAATCTGAACTTCTTGATCGGCTCTTTTAAATAGAAGCTCTTGTTCTTTTATAATCTGGTTAATCCACTGAAGGATTAAGCCTTGAGCCCAACGCTCTCCGTATTCAACACTCATGACTTACCCGCTCTTAGAATTTCTAAATTAGAATTATTAAATCTTTAACCATTCCTGTTATGCATTCTTAGAACGAATTCGGTTTTATACTCCTATAGCTGTCGTTGCTGTTTATCCATAAATTAATATAAACAAATAAAAAGAGAATTTTCCAGTTTTCCTAAAAAAGGCTTCTGGGCAAGAAATGAAAGATGCAAAAGGTTGCTTTCGAAAAATACGGACTATGGTAGTTATTAGACAAGCACTGAGCAAGGAAGATACAAGTATTTCACTTTTGGAAACGAGGGGTTATCTACTTTAAAGAGTATTTAGAGGATATGATTAGGAGCATTAAAAAGTTTTAACCTGAAAGCCCGCTGTAACAAATGAGCATAAAGAGGCTACTTGGAAGAAATTTGTAATGATGAGGAAGATAACCTACTTCATAAGGAGGTGCGTGAGGAAAACAGGAGTTTATAAAAGGCCTTATGTGTTTAGATTATATTTTGATGCGAATACGATAATCGTAGAGCCTAGAGGATTTCTCATCTACATCTTTAATTCTTAGTAGGACATAATAGTGATACAGATAGCACGCTGACATATGATGAATTCTCTAATCTCAAGTACGGTGTACTTAATTTGTATATGGGACTAAACCTCCATTTTAAGATAACCTGACCTAGTTGTAAAGGCATGTCTTGGATCGTTAAACCGTAGTTCATTTCTGACCTTTTCTATAAAAGGTCTACCTGTACCTTCATGACCATGAATATGCCAGTCCTCTGAAACAATGTTTGGAACATTTTCTAAACCACAAATACCTATGTGTACCATATCTTGAAATTTTAATGGACGTACTTCTTGTCTTATGCAAAAACGATGCAAAGACAATATTTGATTATTGTTAGGAATGAATTTTATATTGGAACTTTGTTTGACTTTAATATAATTATTTAACATAATATCTTTTCTTTCATAAAATTTTTCTGCATGTCTCAAAACACTTTTTAATTCATTTTCCATGTACTCTGAGAAAACACGCAAACCTTTAATTTGAGTAATGGCGCACACTACTTTTTTATTAAACGAAGAACGATCGTCAATGTAATCAATTATTGTGCAAGTATCGAAATAGTATTTATCCATAAAATTCACCGCCCAAACCACCTAAGAAGTATATTAAGTTGAGCCTCGAGAAGAGGAAACGCTTCTTTTCTCTTTAAAAGCTCTTCGACATCTTTTTTAAAACTTTCCTCAAGCTCTTTACGAGTAAGTCCTAGAATAGAAACATATTTTTCTGTTCCTATTGTGTGAGAAATAAACTGGTAAAGCCTGTTCCTATATGCTCGAATGAGCTTGACAGAATCACGATAATGCTTTATTAAGAAAAATCTATCGAGCATTCTTATTAGCTTTAAAAGATCCTCGTCTTTAATTAATTCATTGACTATGTTTTCAGCTTTACTTAATGGTATTTCTATTCCATCAGAAATTTTATTTATTAATAACTCTTGTTCAATGTAAACTTTAGCTAAATGATCAAACAATTCCTCGTGAGGCAATTTTAACCAATCCTCGTTTTATGTTAAATCGTCCTTTTTAAGCCTTTTTTACTTTAGTTATTCACTAGCGGTCGATGTGGTAAGTTGCTTATAAGGGGAACGAAAGACAGCATCTATCCTCAAGATTAATTCCTAAATAAACTGGAGCGCTAATGCGAACAAGAAGTTTGGTATTTAAAGATGTTTTGAGTAAGGAGGAGATTAATAATCCATCTCTTTATTTAGAGTCTCTTCGTTTGGAGATATGTTATTCTCCGGAAGTTTTCTTATTCTTTATCGTTTGGAGCTCCCCATTTATTAGAGTGATTAGTCAAGCTTAAATAAAGCTTGCATGAATAATAGAGCATCCTAAGTAAAAGTTAAAAAACGCTTTATACTAACTACTTGGTAATAGCCGGCATAGCTCAGCTGGTAGAGCAGCAGGCTGTTAACCTGTTGGTCGGAGGTTCGAATCCTCCTGCCGGCGCTTTCTTTACTTCTAAAATGAATTCTATTGGTAAAGTGAGCTTTGAAATCTAAAAATAAATTCGGAAAGAAAGAATTAGTAGGGATTTTTTGGCTTTATCGTGTCTTACTAAGGGAAGAGCGTTCTTTTTTAAAGAGTGCAAAAGAGAAAAACTAATTAAGCGTACTTTTTGACTTTGATGCGGTGCTCCGGTGG
>Ga0080004_1123018_pt1 | contig 16356 bp, 20 predicted proteins | sample WasSprMetagenome_FD_69207 | JGI IMG/M metagenome (GOLD analysis project Ga0080004, IMG submission 69207) | Sulfidic aquatic microbial communities from Washburn Spring, Yellowstone National Park, USA - WS (SPADES assembly) (version 2) | ecosystem: Environmental > Aquatic > Thermal springs > Hot... | reverse complement strand
ATCCGGGGAGGAAAGGCGTGTATTCCTTCTGCTTCCACTTTGAAGGCTCAAATGTTTGGGATGAGAGAGTAACCGTTGGCATTGATAATGAATTAACGAACTACACCAAGTTTCTCGATGCTTGGCATCTTATTGAACAAGCATTAAAGTGAGGCACATTCCCAGAGGCCGGTTTATCCCGTAAATTAAATAATTTTTGAGAGGGTTTCGACTATTTTCTCCTTTTCTTCATATATTTCGGCTTCTCTCGCCTTGATCAGTAGGTTAATTAGGTCTACTAAAGGTTTGACTATTCTTGACGTTACGAGGTGATCTAATACTTCATGTCTTAGAGCTTGTATGGCTTTTTCCTCTTCAACTTCGTAAATGTATATAGTGTTGTCTTTAACTTCGCCTGAAAGTTCTTTTGTAGAGTCCGGCGTCCATGCGATTTTTAGGTTTGGATTTAAGTTTAGCTTTTCCTTTAGTCTTTCAAGCTCATCTTCCAATTTTGCTTGGACAGGGGCGCTGTCATGCTTGATTCTTTTAGTTTGGGCCAAGGTTTTCAACGTCGCCGTTTGATGACTTGCCACGATTTAACAAGCATCCAGCTTTCACGTGTTTCTATGAGAAGCGTGCCTATTCCGCCATGCTGGCTTTGGTCAGCCCTCCTTAAAACTCCGGAAACTTCGCCTACCGGCGTTTCAATTGTAACGGGCTTATCTTGAAAAGGTTCAAAAAGGGTGTTGCCCGGGGCAACACTTAGGCAACGTGTCAGCTTAATGTCGCTTTTTCTCATTTTGATGTTCCGTCTAGGTCGTCGAACCTTTTTCCCTTCGGATTTTTATTATTTCTTCAAGGAGCCATTGGGCGCAAGTGGAGCATATTGAGTTGTTTAGTATTTGGCCTCCCCTTACGTTTAGGGGCCTTTGTAAACCACATATGAAGCATGTGAAGGTTCGCTGTTCAATGCTTACCGGTTCCCTAGGCATGACGCGCTCTGAAAGTTTGCTGGCAAGGTTAACTTTGGCCAAAAACTCTTTGCGGGATATTTGACCCATACAATACTGGTTTGCAAGTTCAGCCTGATGTTTTGGCTCTTTAACTTTAAGAAGTTCTAGGGCAAGCCTGAATGGAAGCTTACCGCGGTATACGCACTCTTGAACGTCTGGATTCAACTTTAAGAGTTGAAGTCTTCGGGTAACATATTTTACATCCAATCCTAAACGACGCGCAATCTCCCGAGCGGATAGGCCGAATTCCCTCTGAAGCTTCATAAAATATTCTGCCTCTTTCATTGGATTCAAGTTCCTACGTTGAATGTTCTCAACACCCTTAAGCAGCGCTGCCTCTTCATCATCAACGTCTAAAACGATGGCCGGAATCTCCTTTAACCCAGCCTTTTGAGCGGCTTTGTAACGTCTATAACCATAAACGAGCTCATACTTTTCGTTTTTAGGTCTAACCCCTACTGGTTGAAGGAAACCGCGCTTTAGACTTTTGATCAGCCTCTCCAGCCTAAGCTCATCTTCGTCCCTTAAGACCCATTTAGGGTTAATTATAATATCGCTAAGCTTCAGCGATGTTAAAGGTGTTCCCCGGGGGAACACTTTCTCCACGAATTGAGCTTCTTTTTTGGAAAACGCCTTTTTTCTCAGTTTTTGTGCGCAGGTACCAGCATGTGATGTAGTGAAACCTTCAGAGACAGCTTCATTTTTCCGCTTTTCCATTTAAAACCACCTCAATTTCGAAGCGTCTTGTACAAATAGACTAATATTTTGTCGGACCCGTCGTTATAAACAGGATATTTGAGCGGTGCACCATAAAACCACCTTAAAAAGGCCCAATGCGCAAGGCTTTGCACGTGAATTCCGCTCCATCTGGATGGGATAATAGCCTTGAAAACCGGCGGAGGTGACCCTCCCCTCGATGATATCCTCAGGATGACCATGCCCATCTTTTGGCGGCATTCCGCGGATTTAAACCACGGGTCAGCCTCAGACTCCTTTATAATTTCACAGATTTTCGCGTATGGAAACTTGTCTAAGATATAGCAGTGGAAGCCGTGTATGGTTTGACAAAGCAAGGCATCGCTCAGCCTAAACTTCTTTTGTAGTTTTTGAACATCCCTTGTCGCATCTTCGAAATTTAACGCGTCATAATCGATCATGATGACATGCTGGTTGTCGTGGCATAAGGAGCTTATCCCTAGGCATGAATTGCCATAGAAAACAAGTTTTCGCCACTTCTCCTCATCGAAAACCATTATAATCGCTCCCAATTCAAAAATCTGCCGTTATTTCGCTCGGTGTAAACAATCCAGCCATTTTTCCATCGCTCAATGTTCCAGCTATGCAATCCTGAGCTTGTTTTCTCAGACCAGACCATTTTAGGCTGCTTTTCCGATTTAGCCTTCTCTATTGCCGCCTTTAAAACCTCTTCCTTTAACCATTGAATTATGGCTTCTTTGCCTTTTTGCTGACCAAATCTTGTCTTTTTGGCTATTTCCTCGATGCTTTCAGGAGTTTCCTTCGAGAAGTCTATTTTTAGGTTTAATTGAAGCCATTCTTTTATTCTTGGATAGGTCTTAACTGCCATGCAACGCCCACCATTGTAGCGTCCGTAGTGCAAACACTTGCTGTGGCAGCGGTCATTATCATTATAACGCTACACGCCAGAAGCCTGTTGATTCATCGTATCTAAGCATTATTTCCATCCCTTTACGTGGCCAGTCACCATATGTGTTGTAAAACCTCATGATGTTGGCGTTTGGATGTGAAGATAAAGCCATAGCTTTTCGGACGGTGTATCCCTCAGGTGTTTCAACAGTTATTTGAATGGCTTGCTTTTTAGCTCTGTTTGGATTGCGGAGCTTCTCTGGTGGTATGAAAGATGATAATGGCCCTATCTTTACGTCAATTATTCGACCTTTTACTCCCTTTTGGCTGCGGGTTCTCATCTGCTTTTCTAATTCATTGTAGAGCTTTTGCAATTCTTCTTCATTCATTTTCTCACCTCCTTTTCCAGTTCTAAACGATGTTGAAGATCTTTTTTGATAACTTCTATACCCTTTAAAACCAAAGCTATGGGTGTGTCAGCTGAATAGATCACTCCTGTTTTTGCGTTACAAATTAGTTCTAATTCTTCACCAAGCTCTTGCCTGACCTCTTTTGGGAGATAATATTGGCCGCTTGGGTTTGCCTTAATTTTAAACTTCACCATTTTTCTGTGGGTCTCCTACAAAAATTTAATAAGGTTCCAGCATAGACCCTATTTTTCGATAAAGGCTATGAAACTTCAAACAGTTTACGAAACTAATGCAGACTATTACAAAACTTGGGAGAGGATGAAGGGACATCCGCTTATAGGTACCGTTGAAGCAAGTAGAAAGGGCCATTTGTGCTTCAAATTTAAGACCGGTAAACATATTCTAGAATTGGTCGGGGAAACTAGCCGCTTAGTAGCTCTTTGGGAAGATGAAGAGGAGGAGAAAAAGCTGTTCCCATTGCTGAAAGAGGTTTTGGTAACAGCAAATGGGCGACCGTTGGAGATTCGTCCTTCACATACAAGTGTTTATGGAATGCCACTTCCTCCGCCAACTGCGTTGAGTTTTCCTTGTTGTGGCTCCGAAGTGCTTTATGTTAATAGGAACCGTGACCCTCTTGTCCCAATAGTCTGTTCAATGTTGGTGAGAGAGTTCTGGTCCGCTACGTTAAGAGCCTTAAAAAACGCACTGAACGCCGCATATAGCTCCACTAGATTTTCTTCCAATGCCTAGCGCGGGTACAACCAGGTAAAAATATTTATAAACTTTACAATAGCTTTTATTGAAAAGACTTTGAGAGATGAAACGAAAACTAAGCTTGAAATCATTAAAACGCTTGTAATTCATTACTATTCCATAAACGAGGCTAAATTATGGCTTAGAAAACACAAAGCAGGAATTGGTGAAGGAACATTTTATAAATATGCCGAAAATCACGTTTACCGTTTTATTGATCGGGAAAGGGTTCTTCTTTGGACAGCTGTTTATATGGAGCATCCACAGTATTATCGGCTTGAAAGGTTGAAAGGTGAAACGGAAGCCTTAAGACTGCTTGAAATAATTAAGAAGTCTAGTGGAAAAGTTAAGGAAGTCAACGGAGCTTAAAATTCACCTTCTTTGGTTGATGTTGGGCTGGAGTAAGGTGGTTGTATGTGCAACTGAATGGCTCAACTTAAAGTAAAAGAAATATTTTAAATTATTAGGAGAGAATGATATGATTGAGATAGTGTTTCCGAAAGAATCAAGGTATGTCGAGTTCTTTGACAATGTTAAAGATGTCGATGGAAACTTAGTTTTGACACCTTATTATGAGATTGACTATAAAGGAGAGAAAAGGAGAAGTTTTGGACACCTTTGCTTACAGGTTAAAGATGTTATCAACGATGAGTTTGAGATAACTCTGGGAAAGTTCATTAAGGACTTGGTGGAAAAATGTAAACCTACACTTTGGAGTAAATATTTGCAACGGTGCGTCAATGCTATCCGCTGGATGGACCCAGTATTATCTGAATTTAAGCAAACTCTTTATGGGTATGAAATAGAAATCGAAATTCAGCTCGAAAAAATTAGGGTTTTAAAACAATGGGGCTCGGTTGACGAAGCAAAAGAAGTTAAGCTCAGCTTTCGACCCTACGTTCAAAGGATTCAACGCTAAAAACATTCATACATGAGCTTATCACATAGTCCAATTTGCTTAATCTGCGAACGACCCTCTTATCGGCAATTTTGCAAAAGTCTAATTTTTATTGGTCAAAACTTTTTTGAACTTTCAAGTTCAAATAGAGGGTTAAAATAGCCTATTTTGGTTTTATAAGCGTTTAAATAATTCCTTTTTCATGTTATTAGGTAGGAAAAACTATTGGGCAGTGCAATGCTTTGAGGGAGTTAACGAGGTTTAAAATTGAGTTGTTGAGGTCCCTGCTGGCTCAAGGTGACAGCGTTAGACATGCCTTAAAATTATTAAGATTAGGAGGAAGCACTTACTCTAAATATCATCATTTAGTTTGGCAGGATGCTTTAAGGAACGACCTAGAGACGACTTTGAAAGAGACGACCTTGAAGACCGACGAGAAAATAGAGGTTAAAAAAGCTGACACTGACGAAAGGGTCAAAAAGTTAGCCCGACTAATTGATCGCTTATATTATTGGGAAAACATTTTAAAAAGGCGAAAAAGGAGAAAGGGGGCCTTGTTTTAAGCAAGCTAAGCTGCTTAAACTTCATTTAACAATCCTAATTATTGATGCGAAACATTTTTAGATAATTAAAACCCGCCAAAAAAGGTAGATTTTAGCCTTTAGACGATTTTCATTAGGACAAATGAATAAATAATCTTAAATTTGTGGCGCAAATAGCTAAAGAAGCCCATTTTTAGACTTAAAAATTTTCGTTGAAAAATTAGGATTATTAGGATGTTTCCAATATTTCCAAAACTTCATGAATTAAGGGGGAAGCCCCCTCCCACATAACCACATAAGCACACACACGTCTTTCTTAAAAGCATTAGCATATAGCCCCCTTCAGCTTACTTGTTAAGCGTATAGCCTAAAGCCTATAACAGTTTAAAGTGGACGTGTGTGTGCCTTTAAGTGTAAATTATTATGAGTGGGCTTTGGGAGAGAGAACATTTTTTATTTCGATTAGTCGTCTCGCAATTTCTTGGCCTTTTTCCGTAAGCGAATAATATGATTGTATAGGTTTAGTTGTAACAACTTTTCTCTTAATTAGCTCTTCTTTCTCTAGTCCTTTTAAATTCGCAGATAAGGTGCCGCGGCTAGCTATAATCTTCGTTAAATCGGCGTATCTAACCTCTCCCTTTCCATAAATGAAGAGCAGAATCTTAACCGAAGGGATTTCCAGTATACGTGAGACCTTCACCATTAAGCCCTATTCGAAATGAACTATTTTCAAGTGATAATATCATAGCACGTATAGATGAGCAAGGTTCACCAAAAAGAATTTAGGTTTTAAGAAGAACAAATAAACTGAAATGTCGAAAAGAATTCCTTCCCTGATGGTTCTCACTCTAATAATATTTAACTTGCTTGCACCATTGACCACTTTTGGAAACGTAGGAAATGTTTGGGAAGGTAGAGGAATTTGGGTTTGGGCGTGGCAATTTAAAAGCGAGGAAGAACTTGCCAAAGCATTTGCTAACATTTCAAGCCTAAATTTCAACATGATTTACTTCTTAGTTAAAGATTCCGGAAACATTTATTACAACAGCAGCATACGCCCAATAAGGAGTGGTTATGAATGGGATCCGTTGAGAGTAGCTGTCAACGAAGCGCATAAGCTTGGCTTAGAAATTCACGCATGGTTTGTTGTTTTTTACGATTCATGGCTGGTGAGTAAAAGGCCTGACCTGGCTGCCGTCGATATCAAAGGAAACTCATCACCAAATTGGACCTGCCCAGCAAAGGCGGAGGTTCGCCAGTACAACCTAGATTTAATCCTTGAGATTGTCCGAAATTATGACGTTGACGGCATTCATTTGGATTATATTAGGTATGAAAATGAAAGCTTCTGTTATTGTGATTACTGTAAAAGCGAATTCAAGAAGGAAACAGGCTTGGATCCTATGCCCACAAGTCCCGCTTGGATCGAGTGGCGAGCTGAGCAGATCACGAGTTTTGTTCAAAACGTAAGCGCTACAGTCAAAAGTGTAACACCACATATTAAGGTTTCAGCCGCCGTCCTTAAAGTACTGAAAAGTGCAAGAGAAAATAATGGCCAGGACTGGGGTCAGTGGGTTGAAAAGCGTATAGTCGACTTTCTCGCTCCGATGACGTACACTAATAGTGGTCAAAAATTTCAAGAATATGTCAGCAATATAATTGGCACAGTAAATTGGAGAATCCCGATATATTGTGGTATAAGCCTATATGAGCTTAGGAACGTTGCCAACCCCAAAGCAAGCCTATTACAACAAATAAACTTAACCCGCACATTAGCTGCTCAAGGCCAAGCAATATTCAACTGGCATTGGCTCACGTATAACGCGACATTATACCAACAATTCATTGAGGCTATTAGAGAAGCCTATGCTGAAAAAGCCATTCCACCCCACAAAATCGACCATACACCTCCAAAAATTAAGATTGTAAGCCAAGAGCCCAAAGATAATGTTCAACCACACCAAAACGTCACGGTAAAGATAAATGTTACGGACTTGGAATCCGAAATTGCCACAGTTGCTCTTTATTACACAACGGATAGAGGACTAAACTGGAAAACTTCCATTGCAAACACTTCAGATTCCACATCAAGCCGCCCCGCAATATACGTAGCGTTAATACCTGGAATGTCCCCTGGAACAACCATACAATATAAAATAGTGGCACTCGACAGGGCTGGAAATCTGGCCATAGACGACAATAATGGCCAATACTATGTCTATAACGTCATACCCGAATTCCAAAACACAATTCTCTTGGCAGTGGCATTTTTAGCATGCACATTGTTGGTGACTTTAATACTTATAAGCGCAAGGCTAAAAAGCGTGCAAAAGTTGCCTAAAGCGCGAATAAACAATTACGGGGTCGTTCAAAAATCATGAGAAATAGGCAAAGCGCATTAATATATTTCTTGCTTGCGCTGTCAATTATAATGACCCTTTGGATGTTTTGTTCAGCAATGATACTAGGTGCAATCCTTGAGGCAGCTATCGCTGAAGAAGAATGGATATACTACAAGCCCAGCCCTATCATAGAGTTTCTTGAAAGTGTTTACAACGCATCACCGGCTTTAGCTAAGTTTTTATTGTTCATGGCCCTTATCGGTGCACCCCCTTTAGGCCCTTTAATCGTTTTGACGCTCTGGATTATAACTCTCTACGTAATGATGTCACGGAAGGATGAGAAAGATGCGATGCATAATTTAAAGGATGGCTTTATTTTCTCACTCATTACGGTGTCAGCATTACTTGCAATATTGCTTTTGAGCTGGAGCGGACAAAAAGTTGCGATATTACCTTTTGCGTTACCATTTGTTTTCGCCTTCTTTATCCTTGGCTGGTGCAATCGTGTAAAGGCATGGGAAAAACTAAAACAAAACCGGATAAGATATGCTTTACTCTGCGAAATTATCGTATTTATTGTAATAATTTGTTTCATTGGATTTTATCCCGTGATGCCTCGGTTATTCGGTTTGATAATTTTCACATTGCCTATTACAGTATGGATAACAGCGACCTATGTGGAATCTGGCGGGTTCGAGTGGATCAAACAAAACCTTAACATCAACCTCTCATTATCAAAGAAAATGAATGTTCTCGGCATAACTTTCTCTATTATCGGAGTAGCCGTTCAATTCATGTATACTATTCCTTATCTTACGTTAGATATTTGGACCATCTTTGTCAGAAATTATCCAATTCTTCTCAGCTATCCATTTCTTATAGCATCTTGCATAATGTCCATAATAAAGCTAAGGTCATAATAAATTTAAGTCAAAATCCTTGCACGCGTTTACTTTTGCTTTTGCAACAGCTTGTTATTTGTTTGGGAACATGCAAATCCTCGAAAAACTAAAAAGATTCCAATGAAGAACATGACCGCTAATATTAAATAAAATATTGCAATTTCAGTTGGCGTTATAACCGGGACCTCTTTAAGATATTGCGATGCATCGGGGTCTTCCATTTTTAAATCAATATCCACAGCATAGAAAAAGAAACCAATAAAACCCCATGTTCCCAAGGATATCGAAACACCAATCAATAAAAGACCCAATATGCCCAAAAGTTCTTTATCCATTCCAGTAATTATTTCACAAAAGACATATTTAGATTTTACCAATCCTTAGCGTTCTAAATAGGTACACAGATAATTGATTTTTAATTTGCCAGTTGATTGAGGGCAGGGATAATAAATTTAACTCACAGTCATTTGTACAAGCGAACTCACAATTATTAAATAAAAGCAGTACTTTTGCCCATATTTACCGCTAATACTTCTTTACAGTCCAAGGAAGTATTTCAATGCAATTAAAGTCTCTCCTGAAATTTCCATATACGAACCTTCGCTGAAAACTATAGACCTTTAAATCCTAAAGTTAAGCATAAAGGTTCGTGTATAGAAACTTTATACGCTCAATTTTAATGTGACTGGTGATTAACATTAATTTATGGTTTTATCTTTGTTTACGTGTACTTATTGATTGGGGTTCACAACCCTTCCTAAGAATAATATGTTGCCTGTATCGTTTTGTTGTATTATAAAAATGAAGGGATGATCTGCCATGAATATTTTGTTAATGCCAAGAGTCATCCCGGCTGCTGTTGCTGCTGCAGCCTCCGTTCCCTTTTCATCAACTTTCACGTAGGCCTGATGAATTACGAAATCTATCCAAACTTTTATTGGGGACATGCCCGAGAAGTCTGCTTCATGAGGGTTGAATGCCGTAGGCATTCCCAATGTTTTCAAATAGTCATTTAGAAGATATTTTGTCTCGAACTCGAATTTCGGAAGGTAAATTGCATCCAACACTGTTTCTTTCATTTCACTTTTCCATTCTTCGAGTTTTTCAATTGTTAAAGGTTCTATACTGCTTAAATCCGCCTTTGGCAATAAAATTAGCATGGAAACATTTCCATTAGAATATGGCAGTTCTAGAATCTGAAGATTCTCCAGTTCAGCGTATTTGAACTTCACTCCGGAGGAGGGCATGCACATCATTGGAACTTTCACTTTGCCTTTTGGAGTTTCAAAGTCCATTTCCCTTGTTTCTTTGGGGTCAAACTCCCATAGCCATGCTCCCTTAAAGTAGATGGCGTTTGTAACGACCAACGCTGTTTGCGAATTCAGAAAGCCGGGTGGAATTAAATCTTTAATTTTGCCATTAGTTTGCTTTTCAATAAAACTGTTTATCGTTTGCCTAGACTCTTCCTTCGAAAAGTCTAAATTCGTGGCTTTTCCGCCATAATATCTTTCAACAACGGTTCTATAACTCTCCAGCAACGGAAAACCTTCCTGAACCCATAAAGCGTTTCCCGTTCTCAGCTCACAGCCACTGTAATTTTTATTAATGCTGTTGTAAATTTCTGCAAAGTTTGGTCTTAATACTTCGTAATCTGGAAAATGGAAAACCGCCCTTATTTCATCCGCCGTTTCTCCCCTGGCGCCCTCATAAACAATTGCTAATGCCGATGAAATACTATAAGGAGAGAAGAAAATATTCCCGGTCTCACGCTTACTTAATTCAGAATAAAGTTCTAAAGCAAACTTATTATTAGCAAATACTACTTCTCGAACACCTTCCCAAGTCCAGCCCGCAACATCTGTTTTGGGTGGTCTTTTAGGCTCATACGGATAAGTAAAAATTATAGCTGAAGCAACTGCCGCAACTATGGCAATCACAAGGAGTGATATCCCAATAATTAAAGACGTTTTGAAAGGTCTCATCTCATAATAATTTTTATAAAAAGCTATTTAAAAATAATTCTAGGCTCGTATATTACTAAACTATACATTCAAAATATCGTTCGCAAATGTAGCTTGTAGAATTTATGACTCTCGCACTTAAAAGGATTCGCTTAATTATTTAATTGCATACGGTCCGGCCCACTTTTAGGCTTTGTTAAACTTTTATAGTTGCTCTGGTCAATTATGGTTGGAAGTTTAAAAGCTTATGTTAGGGGGTGTTTTATGGGGCTGTTTGGCACTTCTGGCTTGAGGGGCTTGGTTAATGCGGATTTAACCCCTTGTCTGGCTGTTAGGGTTGGGATGGCTTTGGGAACCTTCATCGGAACTGGTAAGGTTTTTGTGGCGAGGGACGGCCGGGTTTCTGGTTTGGTGCTTGAGGATGCTTTGGTTTCTGGTTTAATGGCTTGTGGAATAGACACCTATCGTTTTGGTGTTTTGCCCACTCCTGTTTTGGCTTATTTGACTGTGAGGCTTGGGGCTAATGCTGGTTTGATGGTTACTGCATCCCATAACCCACCCCAATATAACGGGATAAAAATCTTCGACATGGATGGCATGGCGTATGATGAAGAGCGTCAAGGGAAACTTGAAAAAATTATTGAAGGTGGGGATTTTAGGCTGGCTGATTGGCGGAACCTAGGCAGAGTTGAGTATGGCGACCAAAGCCAAATGTACGTGGACATGGTTTTAAAAAGCATAAAGCTTGGCAAGAAGTGGCGGGTGGTAGTTGACCCTGGCTGTGGAGCCACAAGCCACATCGCGCCAAAAATTTTCCAAAAGCTGGGATGCGAGGTTAAGGCCATAAACAGTCAACCAGACGGCTTCTTCCCGTGCAGAAGCCCAGAGCCGAATGCTGAATCCTTGAAGCCCTTGTCAAAAATTGTTAAAGGGCTTAGTGCTGATTTGGGCGTGGCTTATGATGGGGATGGGGATAGGGCTGCCTTCATAGATGAGAGAGGCGTTTTTGTGGATTTTGATAGGGTTTTGGCGGCGTATGCGGCTTACGTCCTAAAGAGGAGTGGGGGTGGGGCTGTTGTTACAAATGTTGAGGCTTCCATGTGCCTTGAGAAGATGGTTGAGCCTTTTGGCGGGAAAGTTGTCAGAACAAGGGTTGGGGATGTTTACGTTGCCGAGGCTGTGAAAAAGTTTGGGGCGGTTTTTGGCGGAGAACCTTGTGGCGCATGGATACACCCAAAACATCACTATTGTCCGGACGGAATCCTCTCCTCGGTGCTTCTTTTGCAGGCATTAGAGGATGAAGGTAAAAGCCTTTCAGAATTTGTTGCGGATGCTCCGTCATATCCAATTGTTAGAAAGAACATCCACTGTAGGAACGAGGTTAAGCATTTGGCCGTCAAAAGGGCTGAGGATTTGCTGAAAAGGGCATTTCCCGATTATAATCAGATTTCAACTGTTGATGGTGTCCGCTTATCCCTTAGGGATGGTTGGGTTTTGGTTAGGGCTTCTGGCACAGAGCCACTTATAAGGCTGACTGCAGAGGGTGAATCTTTAAAGACTGCTGAGGCAATAATGGATAGGGCTTTAGCCGCTGTTAAAAGGGCTTTGGAGGATTTGGCAAAGTGAAGGCTGTTGTTTTGGCTGCCGGCGAAGGCGCGAGACTTCAGCCCATCACTTTAACCCGTCCAAAACACCTAATCAGCATTGGCGGAAAACCTATTCTTGAGCACTGTTTAACCGCCATTAAGGCTTGTGGAATAAGCGAAATCGTAATAGTTGTGCATTATATGGCTGAAGCCATCCGCGAATATTTTGGCTCTGGAGAAAAACTGGGGCTAAAAATTGAATATGCTTATCAAAAAGGCGTTCTTGGGACCGGGAACGCTGCGGGTGTTGCCGAGCCATATGTTGATGGAGACTTTCTGCTAGTCTATGGCGACTTACTATTCACAGCAGAAGCCCTCAAAAAGGTTCTGGAAACCCACAACCGTAAGAAGCCTTCGGCAACACTTTCTGTGGTGCATGTTGAGCGCCCAGAGGATTATGGCATAGTTGAGCTTAAGGATGATGGAAGGGTGAAGCGCATAATTGAAAAGCCCCGTCGGGAGGAAGCGCCAACAAACTTGGCTAATGCTGGGCTCTACGTTTTTTCCCCTGAAATTTTTGAAAAAGTTAAGCGGATATCAGCCTCCTCAAGGGGTGAATGGGAAATAACAGACGCCATAGAACTCCTCATTAAGGAGGAAAAACCAGTTTTTGCCGTTGAAATTTCAAAGGATGAGTGGTTTGACATAGGTAGACCTTGGGATTTACTTGAAGCTAATCGTTGGGTACTTACAAGGATGGAGCCTTCTGTTCTTGGAAAAGTTGAGGAGGGCGCCCACATAATCGGCCCAGTAACTGTTGCTGAAAGTGCATGCATACGTTCGGGAGCTTACATTGAAGGCCCAGCCTATATAGGCGAGCATAGCGATGTGGGGCCCAACTGTTACATACGCCCATGCACAAGCATAGGCAGAAACGTTCGGATAGGAAATGCTTGTGAGATAAAGAACAGCATAATTATGGACGGCGTACACATTGGGCATTTGTCCTATGTTGGCGACAGCATAATCGGCGAAAAATGCAACTTGGGCGCTGGAACAATAACAGCCAACTATCGGCTTGACGCTGGAACAATAAAAATGATGATTAAGGATAGGCTTGTGGACACTGGCAGAACAAAGCTGGGCGCAGTTTTGGGGGACAACGTTAAAACAGGGATAGGCGCGCTCTTAATGCCCGGCGTAAAAGTTGGGAACAACTGTTGGATAGGCCCAAACGTAATAGTCCATCGCGATTTACCGCCGAATACAGCCGTATTTCTAAAGCAAAGCCTAGAAGAAAGGAAAATGGGCTGATTTGAAAGGATTTAGCCAACCATTATTGCAGTTCCACAGTATTCGCACTGAACAGTTGTTTGCCCCTTATAGATTTCTTTTGTGTAGGGTGCCCCACAGTTTGGACATCGGATAACCATTATTGTTGGCGCTTCTTTTGGTGTTATTCCTCGTATCGTTGCTATGTCTCTGTCTGCTTCGCCGCCTATAATGTATTGGAAGAACCTTGTTATCACGTCGGCCTCCCAGTCCTTAACGTCGAAGGGGGTTTCCTCCAATCCGCGTTCCGGCTTGAAGCGGATGTAAACCCCTGTCCATGCTATTAGCCCTACCCTCCCTTTTGAGATTTCTTGAAGTGCCCCTATGGGCTGTTCTATTAGCACTGTGCGTTCGGTCTTCTTTTTAGTGGCGATGAAAAGCTTCTTTTCAAGGACAACTTCCTTCTTCCCCTCGAAAATGAACCTCTGATTTGTGAAGTATAATGTTCCATCGCATTTGTCCTTCGTCATAATTTTTCCTTCAATGGCTAGTACTGGGCTTTCCTCTGGCTTTAGTGGAAAACACGCGAAGGAAAAGAGCTCCATGGTTTTTTCAGCTATTTTTAAGTCTCTGTCTATGGCGTCTATGCTTCCCAGAAACTCGCCAGGGGAGGCGTTAATCTTGGCTGTTTCAGCGGCAACCCTTGCCCTTAAAGTTGAGGCTTCGGCTGAAAGACGCCCTACCGAAGCCCAACCGAAAGCCGCGCCGCCAAAACTCGCCCCAGCCTTCAGCCTCTGGACCTCGGCTTGGAGTGCGCGAATCTGGCCTGTCAATGGTTGGACGTTGCTGTAAAAGTTCTGCTTTATTGCCGGGGAAACCTCCATCCATTTTTTGGTGAAAAGCTCTATGCTTTTTTCAAGATGCCCCATGGCAGCATAGCCGCGCCCACGAACAGTTGTGAGTCTGCTTGGAAGAGAAGCCGTGGCTCCGTCAATGCGGGCGAATTTGCTTTCCACTTCACTTATTGCAGCCAAAGCGCTTGAAAGGTCGGACTCTATGGACCTAAGCCTCGAGTATAGGGCTTCCCTTTCCCTATCAACCTGCGCCATCCCATTTCGCCAAAACTATTTTGCCGTTTACCCTAAATAATGCTTGTGCGCGGTTAAACCCTAAAATATGTGTTCATATAACGTGTACGTAGAGGAGGATGAGCATTGTCAGTGGCTCAGAGGAGGTTCTTCACAGAGGTTTCGGCTCTCATAGACAAAACTGTAATTGTCACAACAACGGCTGGCAAAACATATAACGGAACACTGATAGGGATTAATCCGGACAATTTAAGCCTATGCTTGGCAGACGCCAAAGACGAGGAGGGCAAAAAGCTTCATAGAGTTTTCTTAAACGGTAATGTTGTCGCCCAAATTTTAAGCGTTGAAAAACCCTTCGACTTGAAGGCTTTGGCTGAACGCCTTGAAAGGGTTTTCCCAACAATGGTTAAGCTTTATGAGGATAAGGGTTTCATCTGGGTTATGGACAAGGTTAAAGTAACCGAGAAAGGTGTTGTTGAGGGTTCAGGTCCGGCTGCAGAAAGAGTGCAAAAAGTGTATGAACAGTTTATCAGCGAAACTAGGGGCTAGACAAACCAGCGGAATTGCTCTTCCCTTTTCTTTTCTTCCTTAACGGTTCTAACCCAGCCGAAGGACTCCAAAATTTTCGTTGTCTTCTCCGCTGCAGCATCAAGCCTTGACAAGTCAACTTTTAGGTTCAAATACTTGTTTAGGGCTGAAAGCGCATAACGGGCAGCATTCGCATCCGGATAAGTGCCCAAAGTCTCAACTAAAAGCGAGAAGCCTCTGAAACCTCTGAGGCTTCCAAGCCCTATCAGTATGCCAGCCACACCGAAAATGTTTCCAACCATAATTTTTGCACCCAAGTTCAAAGCCTCCTTCAGAGTTTCTGGGTCTGAGGCTGCACAGTAGATTTGCGGCGTCTCTTTAACCTCCTCCTGCTTGAATCCCCCAATGGTTATGAGGAATCGGCATCCCAGCTCCTCAGCAATGTCGAGAACTTTTCCGCAAAGCTCATACTGCCCAAAGGTTGTTAGGGCTTGGGTGTTGCCATACCAAATAATCAAGTCCCGACTTTCCCCTTTACTCTTGTAGTAGTATAGCTCGTTTATTGGGGAGCGGGTGCCTCCAGTTTCTGTTGTTACTGCCAAGTCTTGGAAGGACGCCGAAAAGATTCTGGCAAAGCGTTTTGCCCCCAGCTCGTGGATAAGGTGCAATGCCACTATGTTGGCTACGAAGCCTATTCCGGGCAATCCCTCGATTAGGACTGGGTTTTCAAGTTTTGGCTTCTCCTCCATCTGAACTGTTAAAGCCATTGGCATATCTCCTATTTTGGCAATAATAGAAACGCGTGTTACAATATAAGTTTGCGGCTCTACATTTTATAAGTATGTTTAACCGATTTTGTTTAGACTCATAATGAGCTTCGAAGTAAGAGAAAGGGACTTACTCGCGAGAATTGGGAGACTGAAAACCAAAAGCGGCACAGTGGAGACCCCCCTCCTTTTCCCAGTTATAAATCCGGCTATACAGCCAATTCCACCAAAGCGAATCCGCGAGGAGTTTGGCTTCGAAGCCCTAATAACGAATGCCTACATACTAAAAAGGCGCTTCCAAAACCAGCCAGCCGAAAAGGGCTTACACGATTTTCTGGACTTTAAAGGTGTGATAATGACGGACTCCGGAGCCTACCAAATTCTGGTTTATGGAGATGTGGAAATAACCCCAGAAGAAATTGTAGATTATCAAGAGCGGATAGACACAGACATAGCCACAATACTGGATTGGCCGACGGGATGGAGGGTTTCAAGAAGACATGCAGAGCAAACCGTAAATGAGACGCTGAAAAGGGCTGCTGAACTCTTCAAGGTTAAAAAGCGGGAGGACATCCTATGGGTTGGACCTGTTCAAGGTGGACGTTATCTGGATTTGGTGGCTTGGTCAGCCTCTGAGATGGCTAAGCTTCCATTTGACATCCACGCCTTGGGAAGCCCAACCGAGGTTATGGAAAACTACCGCTTCGACG
>Ga0080004_1166989_pt1 | contig 16358 bp, 12 predicted proteins | sample WasSprMetagenome_FD_69207 | JGI IMG/M metagenome (GOLD analysis project Ga0080004, IMG submission 69207) | Sulfidic aquatic microbial communities from Washburn Spring, Yellowstone National Park, USA - WS (SPADES assembly) (version 2) | ecosystem: Environmental > Aquatic > Thermal springs > Hot... | reverse complement strand
CTTTCTTTGTTACCTCTATTCCATGCTGTTCGGCAAGCTTTATTACATCTAACCTAAACTCAACCATCTCTTCTCCATTTAAATCTCTTCTCAAATAAAACTTTCCTCTCTTCATATCTTCTAAGCTAACTTTTTATTTCTAAAAAATCAACTATCTTTCTTCCTCTTATCTTTATCTATAAATTCCAATATCTTTTTGAAATTATTCAAGGGGGGCGGAGCGAAGCTCCGCCCCCCTTTATGGAAATTTCTCTTCTATTTAACGAGGGAAGGTCGGTAAAGTTTGCGTTAAATCAAGATATTTTAAAAATCTTTAGAGCAGAATAACATCACTGACGATTCTCTGATATTTTACTACTAAGAGCAGGATTCTGAAAGACGAAATCGTCTCAGGATGGTATTGACAAGATATGGTTGGGGCATAAAATATAAATTGATATCAGGAAGGTACTCTTGCTAAGAGAACTGCCCTGCAAGAGAAGGCAGGTGTGATTAAGTGAGATGGCTTAGTGTTATTCCCTCTAACCGCCGAGATTCGCTCGGAAAGGGAGAGATTTCTTTCGCAGGGAGAAGCAGTATGAGGTGAGAGGAAATGGATAGAATCGATTATCCACAACAGGAAGAGAGGGAGATCCCTAAAGATTTAATTATTCATTTGGTGAAAAAATGCGCTGGATTTTATATAAGAAATCTCCCCCACATCATAGCGCTATCGCTTCATTATTTTATCCCCACTCTCTTATCCCTCTATCTCCTTTATTATCTTCAGAAAAACTCCCTTTGGATATTCTCACTGGTTCATTCTGCTCGTTTTCCTTTACCCCCTTCTACCACTATTTCTCTTTAGACATTACTTCTTCTCTCTCTTGACCTTTATCGGAGAAGTAGAGGGGAAGAGAGAATTTGTTGAAGGGCTCATAAAGAATCTCTCAATTGGTTCACGAGCCTTTTACACGATTGGATTTGTAGCTACTTTCTCGTTGTTGAGCTTCTCGGGTCTTATTCTGCCAGAGGCTTTTTACTCCTTTATCATTTGGATAATTATCCTCACTTTTATACCCGGGCTTGAGAAGTTATTGGGGGACCTTCGCAGGGGAGAGCGGGAAATCAGCCCATTTTATAAAAGAGAAGGATTTCTCAAAGAGCTACTTAAGGGGGTTTATCTAATTATCGCTCTGTATATCTTCCTGGGCTTGCTGATTTTCCCCACTTTTCTTCCCTGGTACTTTGATAGAGGGGATTTGGGTGTTATATATTCTTCCCTTATCCTTTTCGTCATTCAGCTTTTTCTCATATCGTTTGCTTGTTTATTGACCGCCATCATACATTTGACTTATATGGAAATAAAGCCCTTCATCACCTATAAGCCGCTCTCTAATAGGGATAAATTCGGCATTAGATTTCGCTTTCTTGTCCTTATCTTACTTTATATTTCCTTCTTGACTTTAGATAGCGTTCGCCTTCTTAACTGCCGGGATAGCCCGCCGGTGAACGATAGCGATTTGCGTCTGAGCAAAATAGAGATTACCAAAAGCGAGAACGCCTTCTATGAATTTATGCGTGCTTACGATGAATCTCGCCTGCCAGATGATACAAAGGTCCTTTCCGATTTGCTCAGAAATTAGGGACTATAAAGCCATTGGCGTTATCTTGAAGCAAAACGAGAAGGTCTTCCCAATAATAGAAAAGGCTTTAAAGCTTCCCGTTTTCCAATCTCCCCAGCTTCAAGACCCAAGCAAAGTAAGCTTCAATACAAGATTCCCCGGATACACTAAGCTGAGAAAACTCGCCCATTTATGCGTCCTCAAAGCGGATTATCTTTTTGAGAAAGGCAAGGAGAGGGAGGCTTTTGATTGGATTTTAAAGGCAATGAAAATCGGGCAGATGATTGAGGAAAGCCCAAGACCGCTCTACATAACAAATATTGTAGGGAAAGCATGTAAAGAAATAGGTTTGAAGGAGATAAGGAAGCTCGTCCCCCGAACGAGGCTTGCCCCTGAAGAACTCAGATTCTACGCTGAGGCTGTTCTTTCTCTCGAGCCGAGCGATGAGGCTTTCATTAGAGCGGTCAAGATGGATTATAGGCTGGCAGATAATTCCTTGCGAAAATTGGAGGAAGCTTTTCAATCTCGCTACATTTATGAGGAGCTCGAGAAGGAAGGGGTTTTAGATAAAAATATTCGTCTCCTTGTCAAGCATCTGGGGAAGCCTTATTATTTGCCCAACGAAACGAGGCTTATATATGTGGAGAGGCTGAGGAAGTTGATCAGCTACGCCAAGAAACTTTACAAGGATGCAGATGTCTCCTCTCTGGAATTGCCACCACGAAAAGGGTTCATATTAGTCAGAAGGAATCCCGTAGGAGAAGCTTTTCTCTATATCCTGATGCCTATTTATCCAAGCGCGTTTTATCGTCATCTTGCCTTCAAGTTCTCCCATAGGGCAACCGCTATTCTCCTCGCCTTAAAGGCATATAAAAGAGAAAAAGGGTATCTTCCCGAGAGACTATCGGAGCTCGTGCCCAAATATCTCTCCAAGATACCAATTGACCCCTTTGACGGGCAACCCCTGAGATATTCAAGGGAGGGGCAGGTAATCTACTCCGTGGGAAGGATTTTGAGGGATTTGGGACCTCCTCCCAAGGGCTTTAAGAAGATTATTTTGGAGAAGATTAATTATGCGGATATGCTTAATCCCTCTTTCTTCATCGATTTTTGATATAATTGTAAGGGGATGAAGAATGAACGAAAGATTGTCTTATGAAAAGTTCTTCAGCGAGAAGGAGGAAACTCCTCCGCCTAAAAAGCTGAAAGGGATTCTTTTCCTTTTGAAGGAAAGCTTTCGCTTCTATTTATCCAATTTCAAGTTCATTTTGGGTGTTTTGGGGCTTCCCCTCGGTCTCTTTATCCTCCTCTTCAATATCTCCTATATCTCAAATTTCACTTCTCTTAAATATTCTCTCGCCCTCACTGTTTTTAAATTCCTTTTCGGAATCTTCTCCTCTCTTCTTCTCTTAACTTCCTCTCTCGCCTTGATTCGGAGCTTTGAGGAGGAGATCAGCGTAAGGGATGCTTACAAAAGGGGATTGAGGCTTCTTCCTGCATATCTATGGCTTCTGATAATTCTCACCTCGATAGAGATGGGAGGCTTCGTTTTAGGATTTATCCCGGGCATCATCTTCCAAATCTGGTTTTCCCTTGCCGTTTTCGTATTCGTATTTGAAAATCTGAAGGGATTTCAAGCTCTTTTGAGAAGCAAGCAGATGGTTAAGGGAAAATTATGGGCGCTTTTCCTCAGGCTCTTGATATTGGGGATAATTTTGGAAGCAATCTCTACGGGATTTAGATTTCTCGCAACCTCTACAATAGATTACATACCGCTTTCAAATTTCGTTGACACTATAATCAATGTATTTCTCCAAATTTTCCTGCTCCCTATCTCCCTCTTTTACATTTATCTGATTTATAGGGACCTAAAAGAGATAAAGGTTGAGGAACCAGTTGGGGTTCCGTCATTGGGAGCGAAGGCTTTTTATGGGATTTTCGCTTTTGTTGGGGCAATTCCCTTTCTTCTTCTCTTCAGCTGGCTTACTTTCACTGTTTTCTGGGGCAGGGACATTCCGGGATTTGACGACAGCGACTTGCATCTGGGGAAGATAGAGATACCGAAGGAACAAAACGCCTTTTATGATTTTCTGGAGTTATTGGAAAACGATGCGGAACGCGATCCTCGTTATTCCCGCCTTTATAGGGATATGATGAACGAAAGGAGATTGGAGACAAAGGAGGCGAAGGAATTTATGGAGAGGAACGAGAAGATTTTCCTGAAATTAGAGAAAGCATTAAGCCATCCCTATTTTCAATTCCCCCAACTGCAAGACCCCGAGAAATTCGACCAAGATTTAATATATAAGGAAGTCTATCCCCGGCTCGCTGATTTAAGAAAGCTCGCCTGGTTAGGAATGACGCGAGGACACTATCTCTTCGCCCAAAGGAAAGAAAAGGAAGCATTCCAGTGGTATATAAATGTGGTTAAATTGGGGAAGATGGTGAAAAATAGCCCCAGACCAGCGGGATTGGTTCAGTATCTTGATTCAGAGACGATAATGGAGCTGGGATTACAACCTTTGAGAGACAAGATAGGGAAGGAACATCTGCCTCCTTCCGAGTTAAAGAGATACGCGAGGGAATTAGAGAGGTTTGGGGAAAACGGAGAAGGCATAAAGAGGGCATTGAAAATGGAATATATTTTCTCCCGTAATTCCCACGCGAGAATCGTGCAAATCTTGGACCACAAGCCGAGAAACGAGTATGAAGAATTCGCCCAATCATATCTTTATTCAATGTTTCCCCTTCATCTCCTCTCACCTTGTTATTTTAAACCCAATAAAACCATATTTTTACAGGCCGAAGTGATAAGGACGATGATTAAGAACATTGATAAACCCTATAAGAATATGAAATTTCTTCCGATTGAAAAGGATGCTTCTGAAGAATTGGAGGAAAATGGCTTCCTTCCATTAAAAATAATCCGATATCTCTTTTGGGAAAATTCCATCGGAGAGACATTGGTGGACTTTTCAGATTCTCAATTTCTATTGGCGGAACACATCTGCCGAGAAAGGTTCTCCCTTCGAGCAACCGCTGTTCTACTCGCCTTGAGGGCTTATCAGAAGGAAAAGGGGAAGCTCCCCGATAGCTTAAACGAGCTGGTGCCGGAATATCTCAGCCATCTGCCCCTTGACCCATTTGATGGGAAGCCGTTGAGATATTCAAAGGAGAAGAAAATCGTTTATTGCGTGGGGAAGGATTTGGTGGATTCGGGAGGCAATAGGGAATGGGGTTCTTGGACAAATTGGAAAGACCCGGGATTTCCCATAGATTTTTGATTATATAAGCTTCAACGGATTCGCCTTGCCTCGGGGAAAATGCTGCGAAACAGCTTCCCTTCCTCGCTTTCCTCCCTTTTGTTCCTCTCTTTCCTTTCCACCTCTCTCCTCTCTACCTCCACCTTAACCTCTTCGCCCTTCTCTTCTTCTTCCTCTTCTACAAGCACGGTCTTTATCCTCTGCGAGAAGCCGGGAAAGACGGTCCGCAAGACGACCAATAGTTTCTCCTGCTTTTCCCCGTTTTTATCCAAATTCTTCTTCAGAAACTCTTTGCTTTTGGGAAATCCTATCGTGAGGAACTTATCGTCTATAGAAATAGGCTTAGCTTCCCTCAAAAAGACGCCCAATTGCGTATGCTCTTCATCCGCCATAGCTGTATCCAATATCTCTTCCCACCTCTCTTTTATCAGCCCGATATCTATCCTTGCAACCACCTTCGGCTCCGGAACTTCCTCAATCTCTCCCTCCAACGCTACACCCTCAACTAAGCCTTCCTCATCCGCACCTATTAACTCTTCCTCCTTCACTTCCTCCTTCGAGATCGCTTCTTCAGTGGGAACCTCTTCAGCGGGGACCTCTTCAGCGGGTGCCTCCCCAGTGGGAGCCTCCTTAGTGGGAGCTTCTCCAGCGGGAGCCTCCTCTGCTTCCTCTTCCACAGCCAACCTCCCTTCCTTGATTTCTTCCCACTTCCCACCTATCTGGATGAGCCTGACTAAAAGCATCTCCAAAGGGAGGCGAGGGGAGGGGGAAAGCCTGAGCCAGCTCTCGCTGGAAAAGCATTCCTCCAACATTTTGAGGAGAACATCGGGAGAGAAATAGCTCGCCTCCTTCCGCAGTTTGTTTCTCCTCTCGGTCTCCAAAAGTGATTCCGCTCTCATATTTATCAGAAGAAGCTCCCTGAAACGATTAGTGAGAGCTCTTAGGAACTCCTTGGGGTCATTTCCCCTATTAAGCACTTCCTCAATAATTTTTACTCCCTCCGCAAATCTCCCTTCCGCAACGGCGCGAACGAAACGAGACAGAGTTTCCGCCTCAACTATCCCCAACACCTCCTCCACATCCTCAAGCCCTATCTTCTTATTCTGGTTCTGGGTATATGCCCACACCTGCTCAAGGAGGGACAAAGCATCTCGCCAGCTGCCCTCCGCTTGCTCGGCGAGGAGGGAGAGGGCGGAATCCTCGATTTCTATGCCCTCTCCCTCACATACTTTTTTAAGATGAGTCTTTATTTCGCTAACGCTTCCTCTGCGAAAATCGAATCTCTGACAGCGGGAGACAATCGTGGGCGGCACCTTGTTCGGTTCAGTTGTGGCGAGAACGAAGATGACATTGGGAGGAGGCTCCTCAATCGTCTTAAGGAGGGCGTCAAAGGCGGAACGGGAGAGCCTGTGAACTTCGTCAATGATGTAAAATTTATAGCGCGCATGGGCGGGGGCGAGCTTGACCGTTTCCCTTAGCTCCCTCACATCGTCAACGCTTGTGCTTGAAGCAGCATCCATCTCAATTACATCCATCGTTGCCCTTCCCTCGTGGATTGCCCGGCACATCTCGCACTTGCCACAGGGCTCGGGAGCGGGTCCTTTCTCGCAATTAAGAGCCATAGCCAGAAGGCGAGCGGTGGTTGTCTTTCCGCTACCTCTGGGACCGCAGAAGAGATAGGCGTGAGCGATGTTCCCGCTCGCCACAGCGTTTTTCAGCGTCTGAACTATGTGCTTTTGCCCAACTACTTCCTCAAATTTTTTCGGGCGATACTTCGTATAAAGCGCCTTACGATTTTTTTCTTCCTTTTGATTATCTATTTCTATCTATGATCAACCTCCCTCCGATGGCGACATTCTCGGGAAGATTCTCCCTTATAGTGACGATTATCGTTTCCTTTGGCAAGCCAAATGCCTCAGCCGCCGCATCGGTTATCTCGGCAACCAATTTCCTCTTCTTATCCAAATCCTTTAAAGGTGGACCCTCTATGTAGATGTTCGGCATTTCCTCACCTCCCTTCCTATACCTTTAAAGCGGTTGATTTTGAAAGCTGCCTAACCTCCTCGGCGGTTACCTCTCTCCCCAAATCATTGGAGAGGTAAATCCCCTCGGAGATGAGCATAGTATTGAGGGCTATTTCAGCTGTGGGGAGGAGGGGAACTCTTCCCTTGAGAGCTGCTACCCAGTGCTGTTGAGGGCTATCGTAGGCATCGGCGTTCTCTCTGAGTGTGTGCCAGCGCCAATCAGCCTCTCCTAAATCCACGGAGCAGTTAAAGGAGAGGTCTCCCTCGCTCGTGAAGAAGCCGAAGGGATTGAGTCTTATCCCTCCCAAGCTCCCCACGATAAACGAGCTCTCAAAATTATCAAGATGAATAGCCCATGCTTCTATTATATCTAAAGTGAATCCATCCTTACATTTGACCAATCCAACGGCGAGCTCTTCCACATCGTATCCGCTTATCTCCCTCCGCTTTTCGTCCATAGGGGTCTCCTGGAATGTTTTCCCGGAGATTCTCTCAACGACAGGGTTTCCGGCGAGATAGAGGATGTTGGATATATTGTAAACGCCGGTATCGTAGAGGGCACCACCACCAGCATATTCCTTCTTGACGAAATAATATGTTCCATAGCCATCAACATAGGGACGTCCTCTCCTGCGGAAGCCTGTGGAGCGGGCGAAGTATATCTTCCCCAGCTTTCCCTCATCTATGAGAATCTTCGCCACCTTCGTTTCCCGGGAGAAGAGAGTGGAAAGCTGAATGCTCAACATCCTACCCGTTTCCTGAGCAGCTTGCCACATATATTCAGCGTCCCTATAGGAGCCCGCCATCGGTTTCTCACAGTAGACATGCTTGCCCGCCTGAAGGGCTTCCACGGTCACGGGCATATGGAGGTTGTTGTGGAGGCAAACATCGACGGCGATTATATCATCCCTTTTTAGGAGCTCGCGGAAATCGGTGTAATAATAGGGGATTCCATAGACCTCCGAGACCCTTTTCGCCTCCGCTTCATTTATATCCGCTATAGCGACGATTTCCACATCAGGTATCCTCTTGTAATTCTCTATGTGATGCTTTCCGATTTGTCCGACGCCGATTATTCCTACTCTTACCTTCTCCTCAGCCATATAGCTTACTCCTCCATTATTTTCTTCAAGTTCTTTAGACAGAGCTCAACGCATTGGAGCGGTGGATAGGCGTAGCTCTCCTGCTCAACGATATACCACTCCGTTCCGCCAACAGTCTCGCAGAGGGAGAGGAACTCCTTCCATTTCATATCCCCTTCACCAAGAATAGCCTTATCGTTTGTTGCGGAGTATTCCTTAAGATGGACGGTTATAGCCCTTCCGGGATATTTCTTAATGAACTCAAGAACCTCATCGGCGCTCACTCCTCCATGCATAGCATTGCCCGTGTCCAACTGCATAATCACATCGGGGGAGGTGGCTCCGAAGAAGATATCCCATATGGTCTCTCCATTTACTCGTTTGAACTCCTCCGTGTGATTATGATAGCCGGTGCGCATTCCCTCTGCCTTCAGCTTCTCTGCTATCTCATTGAAGAGCTTCGCCGTATCCAGAATCTCTTCCTTCGTGCTGAATTTCTCCGGTGGAATCCAGGGGACAATCAGGTTTTTGTTCCCCAATATCTTGTGGAACTCCACCGTCTTCTTGAATTCATCCCCGAGAAGGGAATCAAGAGGGATATGAGCCCCCGCTACAGCTAATCCGAGGCTATCAAGAAGCTTCCTCCATTCCTCGGCGCTCCTATCGTAGTAGCCAGCCAGCTCTACTCCCTCATAACCCATCTTCGCTACTGCCTCAATCGTCTTCTCCCATTCCCTTTGACAATCGTCGCGCACAGAATAAAGCTGAAGCGCAATCCTTGGTTTAGACATCAGACATCTCTCCTTTCTTGAAATTTTTATCTCTGATAGTTTTAAACATACTCAAGGATTTTGGCAACTAATTTTTTATGTCCCCTTCCTCATAGCGAACGCAGATAGCATATTCTTTCAAATCGGGATAATCAAGATGCTCCACTCCATAATAAATCGTCACAATCTTCCCATCATCCAATTGAACTGAGCTGGGATATCCGCAATCCGCGTTCTTCGCTCCCCATTCCAAGAGGAAAACCCTCTCCTTATCCCAGCTTTTCCCTTTATCGTAGCTCATCATCCCTTCAACTCCATAGGGAGGAATGCGTCTTCCATAGACCAACAGAATTTTTCCGCTTTTGAGGAGGATGGCATCGGCGGGGAGCCTCGGACCCTCCGTTAACCTCACTGGCTCACTCCAAGTTCTCCCGCCATCCTTTGATATGCTCTGCCAAAGACCGGAGCTTTTCTCATCCCTTAAAAAAGCCAAAACGCTGTTATCTGGCAAGGGTAAAAGGGCGGTTTCATCGTAATGAGGGGCAATCAATGTGGGTTCACCCCAAGTCCTTCCGTTATCTTCTGAGCGGAATACATAGCTGTAAACTTCCTTCATTTTCTCATTCCAGGCGTAGATATTCATAAGGAGAGTGCCATCGGGTAATTGGACTATTTTCCCATAGGGTGAGCCATATTGGAGGGGAGATATATCCAGCTTTTGGGGCTTCTCCCAAGTTTCCCCATTATCAGAGGAGCGGGTAATCCAGACGGTATATTCCTCTGTTTTTGCTGTAAATTGACCGTTTTCATAGGGACCTGTGACGGCGAAGGCGAGGATTAGAGTGCCGTCTTTTGCTTGTCCGAAGGCGGGATTGCGGGAATCGGGAGGCATATCGGCGATTGTTTTCGGCTTGGACCAGCTTTTACCACCATCTTTTGATTTAATCAAATCAAGCCTTCCACCTACGCCGAGGTGGGGAGCCCCGCCCCTAACGACAGCTGCCAATTCCCCATTCTTCAGCTTGATCAAAACAGGGAAATAACCTCCTCCTCTTACGGCGATAATCCTTTCTCCCTTTATCATCTTCTCTTGCATTGGGAAAACCTCCCTTCCTTGAAAGGGCAGAATGGCGAAGATTAAGAAGTAAAAAAGCGGATAGGAAAATCTTTTCATTTCAAGAGCCCTCGGCTGCGCACCCACCTTCGCTGCTTCCTTTCCAGCAGGATATTCCTCCCCTCTGGCTCCAGCCAGGTTTGCCGAGCGCGCTTTCCCATCTCCTTACCGTTGCTTCCTTCCGGACCTGGCGGGGTTTGGAGCGGGAACTCGCCATCGGGACCCGACCTTCATCGCCTTTGGAAAGGACCCTTACCACAAAGGAAGAGCTCTTGGCGGGAATTCAGCCCCGCATAGGCGGATTTCGGGTTCAGGGCACCGCCAGCTCCCCGCCTAGCGCAGCCGAGAGCAAGAAAATTATAATCATTAAGGAAAGGGCAGTCAAGATGGATGGATTCCTTATTACTTGATAACCGTGATCGGCTTATTGCTTTCGTTTAGCTTTTATGGTAAGATTACAATAAACATATGAAAGAAGAAAAGGAATACGAGGCATCTTCTGAATATCTCTTGATAAAAGAGGAAGCAATCCGGCATTATCTTTCTTCTCAAATGACCCTCCCAGAGAGACTTAAGACCATCAGAAAGGATTACGGAATATTCTTCACACCTCAATATATCGTTGACCTGATGGTGAGCTTGATAGACTTGGAACGATTTTCTGGGAAGGAAATAAATATCCTTGAGCCAGCCTGTGGCTTGGCTCAATTTTTGATAGGGATTAAAAGAAATTTACCTTCCCTTTACGAAAAAGCGAGGCTTTTTGGCGTTGAAATAAACGAGGAAATAGCCGATTATCTCTCCGCACTTGATATCAGCAAAGAGATAGTGATTATCAACTCCGACTATTTGCTTTGGGATACCGATATCAGCTTCGATTTAATTATCGGGAATCCACCCTATGGAATTCCCAGCCATTCTGAACACTATGCGATTAAAGTTGCGCCGGAAATAAAAGAGAAATACAAGAAACTCTACCAAACATGGTATGGGAAATATAATGTTTACGGTGCATTTATAGAGAAATCCGTGAAACTTCTCAAAGATAATGGACAACTGATTTTCATCGTGCCAGCTACATTTATGATATTGGATGAGTTCAGGAAGTTGAGGGAGTTCCTATCCCAAAATGGTGGAACAGCGATTATTTATCTGGGAGCGGATGTATTTAAGCCGGAGGCGGATGTCGCCTGCGTTATTCTAAACTACATCAAATCCTCAAATTTTGCCCATAGATTGGAGCTTTTCGAATACGAGGATGGAGTAATTAAGCAGATAAAATCGAGGACGAATTGGCAGGGTGAAGTTATCACTTTTGAAACGGATTATACCAGGAAAATGGAGAGCTTATGTAAATATCGCTTAGGAGATATCTATGATGTGCGCATATCACCTCGCACACCGGAAATAAGAAACAATCCCTTGATAGTCAAAAGCAATAGCCAACCTTCTCCCGATTTCCTCCCTATATTAAATGGGAGAAACCTAAAGCGTAATCAAGTTATTTACGAGAATTACACAGGTTATTGGATTAAAGCCAACCAAATGCAAAAATTAAGGGCTTTCTTCGGCTCCCCTCATATTGTTGTGGGATTGGGCTTTCGAGAAGGTGGAAAGGTGGCTGCTGGCTACGACCATAAAGGCTATCCCTGGATGGGCGATGTCTATCATCTCATAAGAAGAAGCAGTCTTTTTGCCTTTGATATGGATGAAAGCGAAGTGGTGGAATATTTAAACTCAGAATATGTATCAAGATATGTTAAAGAAGTGTATAGGGAAATAACTTACCATCTAAGCATAACCCAATTGGAGAACATTCCTTTGCCTACAAGGAATGAATGGGAGGAAATGAGGAAATCCCTGAGATGATTGAGAGTTTGACCGATTTTGAGAGATTTCGCAGATTTTTAGAAAGCATCCCTTTGGATAAACATAGGGAAGAGTTAAAGAATGTTAAATGGGTGGAACAAGACCTTTATAAGGAACTTCTCCCTTTGGAATCGATATTCAAATATTATTGGGAAACAAGGGAATTTCTCAGCTTTGAGGACTGGTTCGAAAATTTCTTGAGGGAAATAAATACCATTCCTGAGAAGAAGGAAGCTTTGGAGAAATTTAAAAGATACTATTTCAATAGAGAGCTTGGAGAGAACGACTGGTTCAGGAAGGGATTTAAGGCGAGGATGTATAGGACTTGGATTTCTCTACTTACCCAACTCGATTTTTGTTATGTTTTTGAATATGTAGCGTCAAGAAAGGGTTTGAATTTGCAATTGGTATGCAATGCTGATTTGGACGCTAAAGGGATAGATGCGATGGTTAATGATATAGGCTTTCAAATTGCTAAGATAAGCGAGAGGAAAGAAGCAAGAGCTGGTAAGACGAAGAAGAAAATTGTTCCAATACCGTATGCGGTTTTCAATTTAGAGGCGATGAAAAGGAGAATGGAAAGCCCCCGGACGAGAAAGAAAGAGGAATATATAAGGAAGTTAAAAGCCTTTGATAAATATTTTTCCCTCTTGAAAAATGGTTTTGTCGTTTTCAAGGAGGAATATATAGAGCTTGTCGTTGATAATATCAACGATTATGAAGCTTTAAAGAAGATTATAGCCGAAATTAATCTGGAATTGGCATAAGGAAAAATCAAATTTCGAAGCATATTAAAGAGGAGGTATTTTGATATGAAAGAGAAATACGACCTCGTTGTTGTTGGAGGAGGGCTTGCGGGAGTTTGCGGAGCTCTCGCAGCACGAAGGCACGGGCTATCCGTTTGCATAATTCAGGATAGACCGGTTTTCGGAGGAAATGCGAGCTCTGAGATAAGGGTTCCCATAGGAGGCGCCGCTTCCTTCAACCCTTGGGCAAGGGAAACGGGAATCATCGCCGAGCTCTTCTTGGAGGAAAGGAGGAGAAATTTCCAATACCACGACAGCTCGCTCGCCAATTCCATCTTGGACCTCGTCCTCTACGATGCCCTGAGGGAAGAGGGAGTCGATATGTTCCTCAATACCTCCTGCAGAAAGGGGATTATGAAAAGCAAGGATTTGATTGAGGCGGTTTATTGCGTTCAGCTTGGCTCGGAGAAGGAATTGATAATAAAAGGCGATTATTTCCTTGATGCCTCCGGAGATGGCGCCCTTGCCTTCTCAGTGGGAGCGGAATTCAGGATGGGAAGGGAGGGGAAAAATGAATTCGGAGAGGAGCTCGCTCCCGATGAACCCGATAATGGAATTATGGGAAACTCTCTTATGTTTCTCGTTAAGGATTGCGGTAAGCCGGTTCCCTTTGAGCCACCCTCCTGGGCTATCAAATATCCTGAGGATGATATCGCCTTGAAACTCCGTCCCCACAATTATATGCCCGGCTATTGGTGGATTGAAATCGGCTATCCCTACGATACAATCTACGACAACGAGGAAATAAAGCACAATCTCCTTGCCCATCTCTTGGGAATCTGGGACCACTTGAAAAATCAGGGGAATCACGGCTTTGAGAACTTCTCCCTTGAATGGGTGGGAATGGTGCCCGGGAAGAGGGAATCGAGGCGTTTCATCGGCGATTACATTTTGAAGGAGCAGGACTTGAAGGAAAGAAGGCAATTTCCCGATGCAATTGCTTATGGCGGATGGTTCATTGACCTCCATACCCCGGGTGGAATCCTCGCGAGGGAGGATTATCCCGAGCCCTGCACGAGCGATAGAATTGAGGAATGGGAGAAAAGATTCGTCTATATCTATCAAATTCCCTTCAGATGCCTCTATTCCAAAAACATAAAAAATCTGTTGCTCGCCGGCAGAAACATAAGCGTAACCCATATAGCCTTGGGAAGCACGAGGCTTATGGGAACCTGCGCCATTTTGGGGCAGACCGTAGGAACCGCAGTTTCTATTTGCAAGAAATACAGCATTTTCCCAAGGGATATATTTCCAAATCACATTAAAGAATTACAACAGGAGCTTCTCAAGGATGGTTGCTTCATCCCGGGAGTGAGAAACGAGGACGAAAACGACCTTCTGAGAAAAGCGAAAATAACCGCTTCCTCTTCCCTTCCCCTCCTCTTCAAAAATTGGGATAGCGAAGTGGAATTGACAAATCCTATCGGACAGAAATTGCCCCTTCAAGGCTATGTGGAGAAGCTGGTTTTGCATATCCGTGCGGAAAAGCCAACAAGGCTTTTCTTTCATCTGAGAGGTTCCTCCGACCTCTGGGATTTCGGGGCGAGCGAGGATATCTTGCGAAGAGAGGTAGATTTGAAGGAGGGAGAGCAGGAGATTGAGATAGAGCTCAAAAGAGAATTTGATGAGGGGATTTATTGGTTTTATCTTGAGCCTGAAAAGGGGGTTTATCTAAGGGAAACGAACGAGGAGCTTCCCGGCTTGACGGAGATTTATAAAACGGGCAATCTTTGGCGCTTCAGGATGGGAAGAAATCTCTTCTTCAAACTCATACCGACCTTGTATCCCTTCACGCCGGACAATATCATCTCGGGAGTTTCTCGCCCGGAGAAGTGGACGAATGTCTGGATATCGGATGGGGAAAAGGGATTTCCTCAGTATCTGGAGATGGATTTGGGGGAGGAAAGGGAGTTCAATATGCTTCAATTTTTCTTTGATGCCTCAATTGAGAAGGAATACAGCCAGCTACCTCCTTTCTACATCCCACCCCATATCCCGAAGGACTTCAAAATCTATGCTCTTTTAGACGAAGATTGGCGGGAAATTCTTGAGGTGAAAGATAATAAAAAATATTTCCTCAGGCTGAGATTCCCAAAGGTTAAAGCGAGGAAATTGAAAGTTGAGTTTCATTCCTCAAATGGAGGAAGCGAGATTTATGTTTACGAAGCGAGGTTGTATCTGGTAGAATAAATTCTATGATTGCGCTAAACGGAACAGCGAAAGAAGTAGGATATATTTTCGGAGAAATAGCGAAGCAGAGTATCCGGGAGACCGTTATTTCCCTAAACCTTCCCGATGGATGGGAAGGAAGAGCTGAGAGGTTCAGGAAAATTGTGGAAGAATCAGCTCCCCACTGGTTGGAGGAAGGGGAGGCAATCGCTAAGGCTTCAGGCGTTGATTTCTCCGTCCTCCTCGCCTACAATCTTCCTTCCCTAAAGGAGGATTGCACTTCCTTCATAGCCCTATCAAGTAGGGATGGATTTCCCATTCTGCACAAAAATAGGGACTTCGCTATTCAGAGACAGAGCTTTTACATAAAGAGAATAGAGGGATTCCTTAAATACATCGCCGGCGCTTCTCCCTCGGATTTGGGAGTTGCCTATTTCCTCAATGAGGCTGGTCTTGCCGGCGCCTGCAATACTGGTGGATATTGCGATATCCCTCCCTCCGAGGGCTTATTAGACCGCCACATCCTACGCCTGATAGCGGAAAGGGCGAGGAATAGAGGGGAAGCGCTCAAGATAGTGGAGGAACATTTGAATAAGGGTTTTCTCTCTACGGAGGGGGAAAACCGCGGCTTCATCCTTTTATTGTTGGATGGGGAAGGCGGGATGATAATCGAATATACTCCCAATGAACTCAAATGGGAGGAAGCGAGGGAAGGATTGATGATCAGAAGCAATTTGTTTTTGCTTTTAAACGATAAGAAAGAGGATATCTCCTCTCAGCAGCGTCTTAAAAGGGCACAGGAGCTTTTGGGAGGGAAGGGGAAACTCGGATTGGAGGATATCTGGGAAACGGCAAGGGATAGAAGCGGCAGCTATCCCATCTGTAGCCATCATACGGTGAGCGCCTTCACCGCCCTTCTTCATCCCCAGCTCCCCTCTCTTTCCATAGCCTTTTGCTTCCCCGGTCCTCCCGATAAAGCGATTCCCTTCCCCCTATCAATAGTCGCTGATGAGACTCCGGAGGAGCTTTTGCGGGGAGATTTCTGGGTGAATCCAAGAGAGGAATAAGGAATGGAAAAGATAATATATTCCCCCCTCACTGGAAAGGTCTTACCATTGGAGGAGGTTCCCGACCCCGTCTTCGCCCAGAAAATCGTGGGAGATGGAATCGCTATAGAGCCCTCATCCAATATCGCTTACGCTCCAATTGATGGGATTGTTTCCGCTGTGGTAAAGGGCGGTCATGCCTTAACGATAAAAGATGAGGATGGATTGGAGATCCTCGTCCACATAGGAATAGACACAATCAAGCTGAAGGGAGATGGGTTTCAATGCTTTGTTAAAGAAGGAGATAGGGTGAAGAAGGGAGAGAAGATAATAGAATTTGATATGGAAAAGATTGAAAAAGCGGGGTTGCCGCTCGTCTCTCCAATTGTTGTAATAACGCAAAATTGTGAGATATCGCCCCTCATTCCATTTGGACAATTGGCTCAAGCGGTTGAGACCACCATCCTCAAAGTCAATTTATGAACAATTGATTTGACCTTTTAATTGAAAGGTTTAAAATTCAATTTGATTATGGCTTATCCGCCTATTGAGGAACTCGGGAAGATGATAGATTATGCAATCCTTCGCCCCGATGCGAGCGAGGAAATGGT
>Ga0080004_1127000_pt1 | contig 16359 bp, 13 predicted proteins | sample WasSprMetagenome_FD_69207 | JGI IMG/M metagenome (GOLD analysis project Ga0080004, IMG submission 69207) | Sulfidic aquatic microbial communities from Washburn Spring, Yellowstone National Park, USA - WS (SPADES assembly) (version 2) | ecosystem: Environmental > Aquatic > Thermal springs > Hot... | reverse complement strand
GGAGGAGTTATTGAAAATAGTGAAGTTGTTGGACGAGGCGCGAGCAAAGGCACGGGAAGCATTCTTGCGTGAGCAAGAATGCTATGACGAGGATAGAATAGAGGGTGGGGATATGATTGTCTATGAGGCATGCGTAAGGCGTGCTTTGCAGGCGGTGCGCAGGGAGATACTTTGGTTGCTTGACATAGCCTAAAAGGAGGTGATGTTTATGGTTAGTATGGGTGGTATGGGTAGTATGGTTAGTGTGATTTTACAAGTAGCTTGTCTTTTGGGGATGTTGCTGTTTAGCATTGGGATGTTGGTAGGATTTTGGTATGACAACGAGGCGTGCTACGAAAAAGCGTATAGATGGTATATGGTGGGGCTGATTAGTGGTTTTGTTGTTGCGTTAGTTTTGTGGGTAGCGGTTTTGTGTCATTTTGTGTGGCACATATTTTAAGGGGGTGAGATGAGATGAGTTGGAAGGACAAGTCTGCAGGAGACATACGGTATGTATTAGAAGGAGGTGATGCATAATGCAAGTCAAGAAAATCATTAATTGCACACCGCATGATATTGTTGTCTATGATGATGATGGCAAAACCGTCATTGTTACGATACCCAGAAGCGAACCTATCAGGCTGAAGGAAATAGACGAAGAAGCGGGTGAAATTAAAATTATAGACACCGAACGAAGCATACGTATCCCTTTGATTGCGCGTGATTTTGTTTGTCCGTCAATAACACCTCCTGACGATGGCGATGGTGGTGGTGATGGTTTCGAGGTATACATCGTTTCATTACCGATGTTGATGATGTTAGCGTTGAAAGCGGACGACTTACCTCGCAGTGTGCTATTTGTTGCTCCTGACACGGGGAGCGGAGCCGTAAGGGATGAAAAGGGGCAAATCATAGGAACGAAGAGGTTTATTACACTCAAACAACTGATAAACAAATGATGGACAACTGATAAACAAATGGTGAACAAATGATGAAAGAGGAGGGGGAATGGCAATGGCAATGAAAGAAGAAAACAAGTTTGGGGTGTTGGAAGTCGAAACGCGAGTGATTGAGGGAGGGGATTGTTATGTTTGCGGGAATACCGCTCATGAAATGATACAGGCTGTTATAAGGGCACGAAATGCAAGTGACATATACAGGTTGCGTGAAGTAATTGTATGTTCACATAAATGTTTGTTAGCGTATATCAAGCGGTTCGAACTTGAAGGATTAATAGAATGCATGAAAGAAATAGACGAAGCTACACATCGTCTTGCAACGAACATTAAGCACCTGCAACGCGAAGCTTCACAGTTAATACAGTTGCTACAACAGTTGTCATTCTGGAAAGGCGCTGTTTTCAAAAAGGATGACATGGATGAATATATGGAACTGAGTAAACCCCTGCGCAACATGGTAACAAACTTAGCACTCGAGGGGATACGGGAGATATTGACAAGGTTGCTGTGAATACTTACCCGCCATCCCAACCCTGTCCCCGGGAGTTGTCCAACCCCGGGGGCAACTTTGCAACAAAGGAGGGAGGAGCAACTTGCATTGTAGCCCTCTTGACATTGCATGTCCCCTATGTAGCAAGAACATTCACTCCTCATTTTGTCCCTCGTTTGTGTTACCAAAGTTTGTCTTGACAAATATAACTCGTGCACACTATTATTCTCCTCTTCTTTGTGTATGTCAACTATACGCTAATTTTCCTCTTTCGCCCTTCTTATTTTGCCTTTATTTTGTCTTGTTATGCCTCATTTTTTATGCATTGACATTATACACATCTTACGTGATACAACATGCACATCGTGCACACTTGTGCACAAGCCCGTGCACAGCCGTTTTTGCCCGAATTTTTTTGATTTTGATGGAATTATTTATTTTTAGGGTATGTGTGCACGGAGGGGGGAGGGGGGGGTAGGGGTAAAGAGAGAGAGGGAGAGAGCGAGCGAGCGGAGGGGGAACCCACCCCCTCTTTCTATAGCGTGCACACGTGCACAAAAGCCATTTTCCCTCCCTAACGAGAAAAAAATAAATAAAAAGTGCTGTGCACGAGCCGTGCACAAAGTGTGCACGATGTGCACGCGCTATTTCGTAAGAGATGTATAATGTCAAGGGTTAAAAATGAAGTATCATGAGGCGAAAATGTATAAAAATAAGGATGAACATTTGCCAAGCAACGTAGGGGTTGAACAATAGTGTGCACGAGTTATATGTGTCAATATACAATATAGCAACAAAAGGGAGGGGTGCGACATGGTAGTGTTGGGTATAGATCCGGGCATCAAGAGAATTGGCATAGCACTTGTTGATGTTTCAAAGAAGGAGTTGTTATATTCTACCGTTGCCAATTCTCCTGTTGAGTTTTATACGAGGTTACTTGAACTACCCAAGTTACCAAATGTCATCATTGTTGAAGCAATATCGCCGTGGGGGGTTGCACCGATGACGGTTGTATTTACGGCGACGGTGATGGGCATGATGCTTGTTCCGATGCTGGGTGAGTTTTTATTACAGGTTCCAGTTTATTTTATTCAGAGGCAGAGTATCAAATCGCTGTTAGTTGGATCAGCGAAGGCGAGAGATAAGGATGTGCGTGATTATTTGATTGGTTTTTGGGGCAAGGAGCAATGCAAGCGAGCGAAGGTGAAGGGGGATGCATGGAGTGCGCTTGCGCTTGCAACCTTGCCTGCGTTTTTCAATTTGGAAGTTTTGCAGCAAAATGAATATATGAGGGAGTTGAAGCAGCTTGTAGAAGAGTGGCTCAATGCACCTATGCAGGCAATACTTGTCGATACGAACAAGGAAGGAGAGGAAATGCTATGACGGAAAAACAGTATCATCAACTACGAACGCTATTGCACGAGTATTATGTGTATAAGGTAGCAAGTGAAAAATATCCAAGTGCACGGAAAGAAGCACGTGTTTGTTTTACGGCGTTGATAAATCTTTTACACAAGATACCTGAATTTCGGTTGTTGGACGAGCGTGGCAATATTGGTGTTGAATACATTGCGAGGTTGCTTGTAGCGTTAAAGCCACATCAAAACGATAAGCGCACGCTGAGGCAATGGTGGTCATACTGTGGAGTAGGGTTAGGACGAGCGGTTCCGCAGAAGGGGGCGGGTTTTGGTTTTTCTTTGAAGGCTCGCTCTCTTTTGTTCTACTACATCAGGGTATCAAAGAAGGGGCAAAGCATTTTCAAAAGGGAACTACAGAAATACCTTGAGCGTGGGAATACAAAGAGACGAGCGGTATTTTTAGCGTTACGTAATTCTGCTCGCAAGTTATTGAAGATGCTTTATAATGAAAGAAAGGGGGAGAGGAAGCTCAAGCCCTCCTCAGCCGCCGATGGCTCGTCACTGCTGCACTGCGATACATTCTCACACGCCCAGCACGAAAGCAGTGCGAGCGCAGCTTCCTCTCTCCTTCCAAATTAAAAGAGAGGGGAGTTGGGTATGGCAAAGCTTGAGGACATGATACGCTCACATCTCATTTCACATTTTGTGAAGCAGTCAGGAGATGAATATTGGTATCATTGTCCTTTCCACCATGACGAACACGCAAGCATGCACATCAACTTTGATAAAGGGATATGGTATTGCCATGCCTGTCAACCAAGCGGTTTTGAAGCGACTTTGAAGGGTTTAGCGATAAAGTTAGGGTTACTTGAGAGTGTCCAAGACAGGGAAGAAGTTTTGGGGGTGCGCACATTCGAAGAACTTGTTGAAGTGTGGCATGCACAATTGCTTCGTGAAAAAACTTTCATGAGTTATCTTGAAACCAAGAGGGCACTTCCAAGTGACATTATAAAGCGAGCAAAACTTGGGTTAGCAAGGTTGCGTGTGGGCGATTTCCTTGCAATTCCAATTATGGACGAAGAGGGCAAACCTCAGGCAGTTAAGTTTCGTCGTCTTGAGCGTTCGCCTCATGGGCTTGTTTTCTCATCTCAATCACCTCGCTATTTCTGGGCAAAGTCTTCAATGCATCCTCTCATTCCTGATGCTACTCCACTTGATGTTTATCCGCTGCATTTACTCTCTCATGTTACAAGTGATGTTGTTTACATCACAGGGGGCGAGCTTGATGCGCTGGTGCTGTGGTCGAGAGGAAAAGTAGCACTCACAAGCACGAAGGGAGAGTTGGCAACACACAAGCTTGAAGACTTAGTTGAACGTGTGGCAGGCAAAACAGTTATCTTGGCACTCGACAATGAACCAAGCGTTCAATCCATCTTGAAAGATATAGCGAGTGTGCTTTCTCAGAAGGCGTTCGCTGTGTATTCTTTGCGACCTTTAGAGGGATTAAAAGATGTGACTGACATTGCAGTTGCAGGCAAACTTGAAGAATACCTTTCCACAGCATCCTTTGTTCCGATGCTTAACGAGAGCGAAGCTGAAGTGTGGATTGACGAAGGAAAGTATTGGACGAGAGAAGGAGACAAAGCGATTGCACTCACATCGTTTGTGATAAAGCCCCTAAGGTGGCTTGTTCGTGATGACCGCACTCAATGTTTCCTTGAAGCCACTGTTGTGACACAACAAGACAGAATAAACGCGCTTATTCCTGTTGCAGTATTCGAAACACCCTATCTGCGACAGCAGTGGTGTGCTCAATTGGCATCGCCTTACTTTATTGTCTTCTCACAGAAAGACAAGTATTGGCGCTCCCTGCTGATACACTTGAGACGCACATGCAAAGAATACACTTACTACGTTCCCATTCTTGGATTGACCAAACTGGATAACCAGTGGGTGTTCATTACATCACAAAGGACATACCCACCAACTAATTACACCTTCCTTGACCCCGAAAACATTGAATACATGCCCTTTAGAACTTCCGAAGGTGAACCTTTACATCAGAGCCAGTTGAGCGAACTTAGACCAGTGTGCGAAACTCTCTTACACATACATGAACATTCTGTCGTCATCCCACTTGCATCGTTGTTCCATGCCATTTTGCTTGCTCCTTTCATTCGTGAATGCAATGTTAACCAATTCCCTGTGACGATGGTTTGGGGTGAGGCAGGCACAGGCAAAACTACATTGCTCTTTGAAGTGTTCTCACGCCTAATTGGTTTTGAGCCCGCTCAATTGATTGCTCCTAACCAGACCGAAAGCACATTGCGCAAATACACTTCAATGCTTTCTTCATTCCCTCTTATACTTGATGAATTCACGCCACATCGCTACGGTGATGAAGCCTTACAGAATGCGAGGCTTGTCATCCATGCCTGCTACGGACAAATCGTGCGTCAGGTTTCAAAAGATGCAACAATGCTTGAGCGCCCATATATCGCCCGCGCCCCTCTCATCCTGATAGGGGAACGCAGTTACTTCATCACAAAAGAAGAAGCACTCGCCGAACGAGTTCGCCTCATCCGTATTACACAGCGCCCCTCAGGCGATTACATCACCGCACTACGAAAATGGGAAGAACTTAGAGAACAAGGGTTAGTTGCCTCATATGCCCACTCCTTGATTGATTTCATAATGAAAAACGAAAGTGAATGGCTTGCATGGTGGAAAGAAGCACGAGACGAAGTAAATGACTTGCACGCATACCTCGATGAACCTTTAACATTCCGTAAACTCTTTATGTGGTATGTAGCTCAGTTTGGTTACAACATTATGAAAAGATTTTGGAGCTTAATTGGATGCGCTGATTTACTTACAACCAACGACTATGTTCATTTAGCCCCTACTTCGCTCGTTTCATTCATTTCTACACCTCTAACAATTTTCCTTTCAGTCCTTGACCACCTTGCCAGCATCGGTAAAGCTAAAGCAGGAGAACATTTCCAAGTTGAAGACGGAAATAAACTTGTAATTGCAATACACAAATGTTATGAAGAAATTACGAAAAACTTGCCACGAAGTGAAGCAACTTCAATTACACCTGATTTTCTCAAGAATTTTTTGATAAACGAACAAGCACAGGGAATGAAATATGTAATCGAAGCATACAAAAGGATACGCATTGGTGGTGGGCAATATTACTGTGCCATCGTTGACTTGAACGAGTTATACAACATCTACGGGATCGAAGTGCCCAACATCTTGAATGCTCGTGAGGAAGGTGACTGGCTATGATGTGGTATAATATATATGGAGCATCACAACCTAAGGGAGGTGACACAAGATGAACCCAACGAAGCGTGATAAGTTGGAAGAAGCTGTAAAGAGACTTAAGGAGATTGATGTTCCTGAAGAACAAACCCAACAAGGAGGTGAACATGTAATGCAAGGTGAGCGTCCACAACCTCAACCTCAAGCACAACCTCAAGCACAACCTCAAGCACAACCTCAACAAAATGTGGGAGGTGAAAAGACAATGGAGCACAAGGAAACTCCCGTTGTTGAAGCTGAAGCCGTGGACGAAAAACTGGCAGCGTTAACCCAAATCATCGAGCCTGTCGTTACATTTACTGATACAACTGGGCAGACAGTGACCTTGTCCATTGAACATGTCAAGAAAATCATATGCCCCAAAGCTACCACCTTTGAGGCACTTGCTTTTCTCTGCACAGCGCGTGCACTTGGAGCAAACCCCTTCTTGCGCCAGATACATCTTGTGAAGTATGCTGAGAATGCACCTGCCTCTATCATCGTCGGACGAGATTTCTACCTGCATCTTGCATATACCGACCCTGAAAAGGAATTGGTCTCCCTCAGGTCTGGTGTTACTGTGTTCAAGCCCTCTCGCGAGAACGTCATCCTTAAAACACTTGCTGCAGTTCAAGACACCCTCAACACTATTGGCAAAGATGCACCAGATACAGTGAAATTGGCTCTAAGAGAGTTATGGAAACGCGTGGAAGGATTAAAACATGAAGTGCCTCCCGAAGGTGAACTGGTTGACATTGAAGGAGCGGTTGTCCCACCGGGGTGCACGCTCTACGGTGGATGGGCAGAGGTTGTTGTGCGTTACAAAGGACGTGAAATGACATTCAGGCAACGGGTCATGTTACGAGAGTATAACCGTGACCAAGCACTGTGGCGCACACACCCCGCTACCATGATACAGAAGGTAGCGGAAGCACAGGTGCTTCGGCATGTATTTCCGCTCAAGTTCTCGGGTGTCTATACACCTGAGGAAGTGGGTGAACCTGAGTAACATGTGTTATAATTACAAGTGGCATGGTATTTGGTATCCTTGTCTAAGTGAGGTGAAGGAAAGATGACAAAGCAAGATGCAAGCACTTACGCCAAGGATGCTCCAATGCCCAAGGCACTACCTTCATACAAGAAGATAGTGCCCAAGGGCACGGGCATGTTCCCGCATGAGCTAAGCCGTCAAAGCGGGAAACTGACTGAAAAGAATGCAACGAAGTAACAAGTAAAGGTTAAGGGGAGGGCATGATAAAATTGATAAAATGAAATAGCATGTGTGGGGCATATCGGCAGTCTACACCTCATGCCTTGTGCCCTCCCCTTCTCCCTTGTAAAAAGGAGGTGTTTACAATGTTTGCAGCATGGCTTGCATATCGGACATTGGGAGGGGATAAGGAATACATTAACATTTCACAAGTCATTGCAATGCGCTTTGATGCCAACAAGACGCGCATGAGGTTGCTTTTGCGAAATGGAGCTGAGGTAACGATTATCATTCATCCTGCATGGCGCGAAGTAATCGAAGAAGAACTGTTTGGTTCACTCAAGACAACAGGTATTGTCGTTGACCTCACTGAACCCCCACCTTCAAAATTGTCTCCTGAAGAGAGTGAGTTGTTGGATAAGATAATCAGTGAAGCTCTATTCACAGTAGCACAAGAACAACAAGAAAAAGAACAACAAGAAAAAGAGGGTGAACAAGGTGGAGAACAATCTTCTGGAGAACAAGCTACTGGAGAACAAGCTACTGATGAAACGCAGTGATGCTGCTGAAATTGATGTTATAGAAGGGGTGTTGTTGAAAGAACTGTCGGTAGATGACAAAGTATGTCGTGACTTATTGAGTAAAGGAATTGTCATCATCAGCGGTGAGCTAACTCCATGGAGCACCCCGCACCTGTTGCGCCTCATCTTAGGAGCATCTCTTTATGCCAACGAACTTCGTGTCCTTATTCACAGTGAGGGAGGTGTTCTTACAATTGGATGGGCTTTGTATGACTTACTTGAGGCAATCGCAGCACACAAAAGAGTTATAACGATAGGTTTAGGGCGTGTCCAAAGTGCTGCAACGCTACCTTTCTTAGCAGGCACAGAAAGATTGGCAACACGAGGTTGCATTTTCACATTGCATGAAGCTCACACAGTAACAGTAGGCAAAGTGAGTGAGCATGAAGACACACTCAAGATGTTGCGCAAATATGAGACTTTGTATGACGAGCTTGTCGCTTCAAAAACAAAGCTATCCAAAAGGACAATAAGGGAAAGAAGAAGCAGGCGTGAGTGGCACTTTACCGCTGAGGAAGCATTAAAGTATGGCTTTGCACATAGATTTGCTGAACCTGCAGACTTGTTACCCTTTTGACTAAAACACTAACATCAAGCATACGGAGGTGACTTTACTATGCGTGCCGTTGTAGATGCCCGCACATTCCATAAGGCTGTATCCTTTGCAACAACCGGATGCCACCACAGCCAGCTATTGCCCATCTTAAACAACATCAAAATAGAGACTACTCCTAATAAGCTTGTCCTTATGGGCACAGATATGGAATTTGCAGTTCAAGTCACAATGGATGCACAAGTGGAAAAAGAAGGAGCAACTGCTGTCAATGCAAAGCAACTTTTATCATTGTTATCCTTAATGAAAAACATGGGAAAGATAGAAATTGAAAGTAATGGATTGTTTAAGTTGTGTGCCGAAGAAGCTGAACATGAGTTCCCTGTAATACCTGCCAATGAGTTCCCTTTGTTTCCCGATGAACCCCAAGGACTTTCTTTTTCTTTGCCTCAGTGCACATTAAAACGCATGCTCCAGTGCACAATGTTTGCAATGGGAAATACGGCGGAAAACTTGACACTAAATTGCGTTTTATTCGAAATCGAAAAAGTGCCCCAAAAGATAGGACACGGTTATCGTTTCAATTGTGTAGCAACTGACACATACAGAATGTCCATCATTTCCGAGAAAATAAACATTAGTGAAACTACTGAGTTGCCTCGTTTTACAGTTCCTTCAAATTCCGTTCACAAACTCTTTAAAGTGCTACAAGAAATGGATGAAGAAATAAAAATTGTGTTCTCTCCTTCTTTGGTTTGGCTTGAAATACCACACAGTGATATGACTGTGCATTGTGCCATAAGCAACCTCGGTCGTAATTTCCCTAACTACGAGCATGTCCTCACGCTTGTTGAACATCCTATAACACAACTAAAAACAAGCTCTGTTGACTTATATCAAGCACTAAAAAAGATAGAACCACACGTGAAAACAATAAAAATCCCTCGCATTGTTTTCGATATTACACCCGAGTGTATTACTATCAAGTTTAATGAACCAGATGCACCAAGTGAAGGGAAGGTAAAAGTTCCTGTAGTAGAATTTGATGGTGAGCCTTTACAAATTGTTTTCAACTTCAATTTTATTTTCGAGTTCGTAAAAGAGGCAAAAAGAAACAGTGCGTTTGTGATTATGAGCTTGAAAGGGTCGAAGAGTTGTGTAAAAATTGACTGCTCCAATGAACCATTCTCGTATTACATCATGCCGATGGAGCCTCCTGAAGTGTAACTTCCTCTTGTTGCTCTTGAGCAAGCCCTTCAGGAGCAGGTATGCGCTCTATATCATCCACAGCCCCCACAAGATTGTATTCTACCCACCTGTTGTAGTATTTCAAAAAATCCTCAATGCCGTCTCGTAACCTCGCCTGCTTGTTCGGTATTTTCAACATTTTCACTGTCCGAACCACTTTGCGCCACGCCTCTACCGGATCTTCATCCGCCGCAACAACCTCGGCAATAATCGCATCCAACCCCGCACACACAAGCCTACCTTGTTCATCCTTCATTACATCGATTGCATAAACTTTGGCAGGATATGAACCCTCAAGCTTTACAGGTATACCTCGCGCTGTCTCATACACTTTTTCGGCAAGTTTTTCATCTGCAAGTTCGAGTGGGTAAGGAGGCATAGAAACACGAGCTGCACATGCAAACTTTGTTGTATCAACCGGTATAAAAGGCTCGAACTGGCGCATATCTTCATTGTAATTGAGCATTCTTAAGACGAGGTTGCCAAAACCCTCGGGAAGTAGCTCAATTTGACAATAGAAAGCGTTGTAGCCAAGGCGCGGTGTTGGCTCAAGCGCATAAATCCTGTTACTTCGGTCGCTTATCATAAGGTTGACAGAAATAAACCCTGTGTATCCGTAGCGCCTTGTAATTTTCTCAAGAGGAAGAACACCTTCCTTAACGGTGCGTGCCATGCGCTTTGATGCCCACACCACTGAACTACCGCATCCCACCGATGCCCCTAAATCATCTACCATAAACTTCTTTGTCTCAACTGTGTAATTTGCAGGGAACATAGCAAGCCCGTTGCCAAACCACAATTCCACATCCACATTGCGCCCCTTTATGTATTGCTGTATCGTTATTTCCATGTCATTGCCCGCTGTATCTTTCCAATACTCCAGACATTCAAGTGCATCCTCAACTCCGTCGGCAATGTATGTAAAAAGCTTGTTTTCATGAGGTTTGAGCACATAGCGCTTTGGATTTTGTCTTATAAAATTGATTGCCTCGTCTATAGAACGAGCTACATACGAAGGCGGTATCGGTATACCGCAACTCAAAAAAACTTTCGCTGCATATTCCCGGTCTTTCTCAAATTTATCAGCCCATGCACAACCACCCCATACCCGCCACCCAAGCCTCCTAAGTTCATCCAGAATGCGCCCGCACCCAATACTATCGGCAACAATTATCCATTCACGATGCTTGTCATCTTTGAGCACTTCAAGATAATCATCAACCTTGTCTACAAGCCCCTCGGCAACATAAGGACGAGCCCTTTCAGAATGCACATACAAAACAGCTTCATGCCCTTCTTTTTGTAGCAACGGAACTAAATTCCAACAATCACCCTTGGGAGAAAATACCAAAAACTTTGCCATACCACATCACTGCGCTTCATCCAAAATTTTCTCAAGGTTTGCCTCCTTCAATGCCTGCCTGATACGAAAAAGAGGCACCGCTAAGTTTATTGTCTCACCAGAACCTCGTGTAAGCATGCCTGCATAGTAACATTTACCGTCATCTTCTACAACAAAAATACCACCACCTGAAGAACCAGGACGAGCAGGAGTTGACAGCTGTATGAAAGAAGCATTCTTATACATGCGCACAGGCGCCGAAACAACACCAAATGTAACGCTATTTGTGAGCATCCCTTCAAGCGAGCCAACATGATACACAGGCTGCCCCGCATAGACTTTCCTATCAGACGGCAAAGGACGCGCCCCATAAGGCAACATATCACCTTCATATGGCTCTAATACTGCTACATCATGCCCTCCCTCTTCTTCAACTTGCTTGTAAAACACAATCTTGCAACGTAAACGCACTTCCGCAGTTGTTATGTCATCTTTGACACGCTCAATTACAACCCATACATCATTAAACACCCTCTTCTTAACCTCTTTCTCCTCACCCTCTTTGTCTTTGACCCAGTCGGTCTTCACTTCAATGGCATTTTCCACTACATGCCCTGCCGTAAGAATATATGTCTTCCCATCCTTGAGCTTAAATACAACACCAGAACCTGCTACAGCCCCCGCATCTGTTGATGATACAACTTGCACCGAACACCCCACCACCCTCCTTTCAATCTCTTCGCGCCCCACTTGCACTACACTAAATAGCGTCGAACATAAAATGCTCGCTATAACACATGCACTCATTACTAAGATAGTCAATTTTGATTTCATTTGACATCACCCCTTATCATTTACCATTTATATTGCCTTCGACGCATACGCATTTGCATCCTCTGCCTTTCTTTTATTTCCATTGCCTTTCTTATAGCTACAGCTCTCAAGTTCTGCTGTGCTGTCTTTCTTTCTATGTCCATTATAAAGTATGCCAGCTGTGGATTGTCACGTCCTGCAATTCTCAGTGCCTCGTTCCAGCGTTCCTTATAATGTGCCATCCTTTCCTCTCGTGGTAGTTTTCTAAGTTCTTGATGTAGTTGTGGTATGTAAGCTCCTAATAGTATTTTAATGTAATCGCTTCCAAAGATAGCACATAGAGCCATATAGTCATGCGGTGATAGCATGATTGTCTCGGCAACTTTACTTAAGCCACCCTTTTGTGCATCCTCTTTAAGCTTGTTCCAATACAGAAGCAAACGAGAAGGTTCAGCAGGTGCATCCTCACGCCTAACTACCCATGCATCAGGAGTATTCACAAGTTGTAGGCATGCATTTATGTCAACTGGTTTATTGGCATTCGTTATGTATTCCAAAAGCCCAATAAACCCAAGCCAAGGCGGTAATGTTTGCACGCCCTTCACAAACCAGTTGGCACGCTCAATTGATTTGCCTTTCGGTGAGCGCAATATTTCACTCACAAGCCCCGCCATACTTTGCATACCTGTTATCATTGTAGGTGTGCGTTGCATATACGGTAACCCAAGCAAATATTGCAATGCTACACCTACCCTGCCTGCAGTCAATTCAGCAGGCATTGGCATCCCGTAACCTCGTTCCTCTGCCACTCTGATTGCCGTTTGTATTTCAGCAATGGGCACAAACGGCACAACTTTGGGGCTCCAACCCTTCGTTGCTAATATCCAAGGAAGTGCATTTAGGAGCAAGTCGGCAAAAATTGAATAGCGCCGCCGCTCAGGCGTTCCAAGCCCCGATGCATACCTAATAGCTTCGCCCCAATCACCATACTCAGAATGAGCTCGTATCAACTGACCTAAGCGTATAAAGTTGTTGAGGTTTTGAGCAGCATTGCGCACCGCCGGAGGCAAGTTCGGCGATTGTGCAGCTTCAAGAACTGCATTTTGCCCTGCAGCCCCTTCAAGCGTAGCTGCAATCAAGTTCCACAAACGCATCACCGCAATCGGAGCAACCTGTGTAGCCATGCTACTTGCAATGTTTAGCCAATCATCGTCAGAACGAGGTGTGCCTGTCGGCGGTTCCTCCATCTGTCGTCCCGTCATCGTTGTCCATAGACTATTGAACAATGCATAAATAAGCACAGCAGCCGATACTGTAAGCATTGCATTGAGAAGATGTGATGCACCTTCCCTGACAGCGTTAACATCGATACGCGTAACACCTTTTGTAAATTTTGACAGTGCCTCAAGCCCCTCACTGTATGCCCGTTGATATTGTGCTGCTAATGAGAATGTATAAACGACGAATTGACGAAGCATCGGCGAAAGTATTTCTTGTATAACAGGGTGCTGGAAAAATGGCGGCAGGTAATGTGTAGAAGGTGATGCTTGTGTATCTTCACCTGCACCCTTGGCATACCAAACAGCTCTTTGAACAACTTCAGGAGTTATAGGATTACCCCTTTCAAGCTCGCGCAAAATATACTGGCGTGCAAGTAATGACGCTCCCACTCTTATCATCAACCTGTCAAAGTATTCAAGTGCTCCCATTGCTAACCTGTATGCAGCATTCCATAACCCTCTGTCGGTTTCAAGTATGCGCTCAAGTTGCATAGCTGCAGCCTCTTGCTGTTGCACAGGCACTGTAGGGTCAACAAGAGCTTTTACAACATCGGGATGTTTTTGCGCAAGCTCTGTTATCATTTCAATGCCTAATTGTGTCCATGCTCGTTTTTGTTGTGCATCGCGTGCAATCAATGCAGGTATATGCGCCATAAGCACGCGGTCAATCTCATCATATTTAGAGAGCCATCGCGTCAAAGGAAAATCAGCAAACACTTGCCTTGCCATTTCTTTCAGCAGTGCCCAACTTGCTATGATAGGATTGACACCAAGTTCGTGCACCAGCTTCATTACAATCGTAGCAGCACCAAACGGCTGCCTTAAAACTGAGCGTGGATTGAAAGTAATGTATCCCACTTGTATGTTTGCAAACAATTTCGAAAGATATGAGCGTTTGGGGTCATTAGCAACTTCAACGGGCAAGTTGAGCAAGTTCACAAAAGCCTGTAAAGCATCCCCTGTATTACTTGCATACCTTGTAAGCCCTTCAACGATACTCCGGATCGCAGAAGGCACACCAGCTGCGGATGCCCATTCGCTTATCAACGCATTCCCATACACCGACGGAGCAAGCATAATCAGCGCTCGTATTATTGGTTCATACTTGGCTGTGCGCGCTCTAATTGCCGACGCAATTGCAAATCTGTTTATGACCGTAAAGAAACTCTTAGGGTCTGGTTCCGCTCTACCAGTCCTTACCTTCTCAAAGAAACGACGCCACCCGGGTCTTCTCACGCCTTCATCAAGCACAAGAAACAGCGTCTCAAGAAGCTCCGATGAGAATGCCTCTCGTAATGATGCCACCCCCTCCTTGGATGCAGCTTGAGCTTGAGAGTAATAGGCTCGTTCCACAAGGTCAACAGGGTTCTCCGCAAGCAATAATTGTATAGTTGCAACCTTAGCACCTCCTACATGCGTAAGATAATGCGCAAGCAATGAAGCTCCTACAACATGAGCTTCCCATTGCCCCCTTGTATTCCCCAAGATACGCCTAACATTTTCAGGAACTCGTTGTAATGCAGCACCTACAGGATCAGTAGCTTCAGCAATTTCTCGTATGTTTGCTGCGCTGTAAAGTGCATAAGCAATTTGTGCAAACGCTTCATTAAAGTCTTTTGCGGTCAACCCCGCTGACTTCGCATCAGGCGTTTGAGCCAATTTTTCAGCAATGCCCTCGAGCGCTTTCGTCAACGCAGTCCATTCAGCATAAGGCAAATGTCTTTCAGGATGCATTCTTATACTATCATTGAGGTGCTGTGCTACTGGATGATTGCGCACATTGTCTGCTATGTGAGGTGAATAGAAAACTCTCTCCCAAATCACAGGGTCTGCTTGCGTAATACGAAGGTCAGCAACTGCCTGTGAAGTGTCCGCATGGAACATAGAAAAAATGTGTGCAAGCCGTGTAGCAAATTCCTCTGTGCCCCGAATAATTGTCAAGCGTGATACGGGTATTGCTACAAGGCTTCTCCAAATTGAACGCAATATCCTGTATTGTGAATTGAGCCACTCAATCAAACGCATCCGTGGCTTTGTCCTTAACAATCTCGCATGTTCTCTATCAACAGCCTGCTGTATTTTCCTCCATAATGTTTCTGCTTGCCCATAAAGCTCTTTCGTATCTGGATTAGTAGCAAGTTCGTGTAAGTAATCGTTGATGAACCTGTAGATGCGTTCGCCTACATCGCCAAAGATTGAGCGAGCACCAGCAATTGGGTCTTGTGGGTTGATGAGCTCAAATACATGTCGTAGTTCAAGCAACTTCAAGACAAGCAAAGTTTGTGTTTCTGTAGGCACTGCTTCAATTGCAGCAAGCAATGACGGGTCACCAAACACACGCTTCAATGTCCTTAGTTTGCTTATGAGGGTGCGCGCAATATCCAAGCGTTCAGGCGCAATATCAGGCTGTGATTTTACAAACGCTCTCTCTAATGCATCCTTGAACTCTTTCCTAAACGCCCCAATAACATTTTCTCTAACCCTTCGTATTTCTCTTATCGCTCCCGCAGGTTGCGTCGTAGCGGTTATAGTATCCCACGATGCTGTAGGTATGCGCCTTGCAACATACAAGTCCCACGCCTCACGCACCGTCAGCTCGTAGAATTTCCTGCGGTTGCCCTGCATGTCAGTAACTTCAAAATCAAAATCCGTAGCTTTCAAAGTTACTGTTTTACTCCTTCCTGTTTGTGGGTCTATAACTACAGCTTTAGCAAAATCAGGGAACGCATCTTTAATAGTTGCATTTGAATTGTTCACTAATTCCGTAGTTGGCTTCCGTAACAAGGTTAACACTGCAAGTTTTTCAAGTGCTTCACGAGATACAGGGTCATGCGGGTTATCTACAACATAGCGCATACCTCGTAAATTAATCCATGCATTGGCGGTATGTCGTGTCAATTCTTCAAATTCAGCCCATAGCTGTTGATGTTGTTGCAATGCCATCAAAGTGGATATGCGTTGTGCAAGCAATGCAACCATATCCTGCACAGGTCGTGGACGCCACTTGCCCGTAGGTGTCATAAGCGCTTGCGCTTGTATCGCATTCTGTAACGCTTGCACAACATCTCCAATTGCCATCGGTGTAATAAACATCGGTTCTTCTTTCAATATGTTGCTGACAACTTCAATAATTCTCTTTGAAGGATGGTCATCGGGCATTCCTTTGGCAATTTCTTGAGTGAACTTATCAATTTGTTGTTTTCTAAGCTGGTCAGTGTTCTCTATGTCTGCAAAGTG
>Ga0080004_1114593_pt1 | contig 16364 bp, 21 predicted proteins | sample WasSprMetagenome_FD_69207 | JGI IMG/M metagenome (GOLD analysis project Ga0080004, IMG submission 69207) | Sulfidic aquatic microbial communities from Washburn Spring, Yellowstone National Park, USA - WS (SPADES assembly) (version 2) | ecosystem: Environmental > Aquatic > Thermal springs > Hot... | reverse complement strand
TACCATGCAATTTTTATCAACAAAGGAGTATTTAAATTATTTGGACCCGTAGCTCAGCTTGGATAGAGCACCTGCCTCCTAAGCAGGGGGTCGCGGGTTCAAATCCCGCCGGGTCCGAACCCATTTGGGTTCAGAACCTTTAAATATTCTTAATCTCTAATTTAATTATGAGGAAAACGTATACCGAGCTTTTAAACAACACGCAAGTTAAAAGATGGTTTGAAAACATTGCTAGAGGCTCTATTGCGACTGCCGAAGTTTATTTAAGAAGACTTGGAAACTTTTGTGAAAATTATAAGATTTCTCCACAAGAAATGTTGAAATTAAACCAAGAGCAGCTTTATACTTTGCTTTTAGATGTTGTTAGCGATTTAGAGAAAAAAGGTAAAGCTGGAAGCTATATTGCAAGCGTAATAAAAGCAATAAAATCTTGGCTTTCATTCAACGGAATAGAAATTAAAAGAAAAATTAAAATTAAAGGAGCTCAAGATACTCCTCGCTTAAGAGAGGAAAGAGTTCCAACTCAAGAGGAGTTGAAGAAAATTTTTCTTGCAGCAGACCTTAAATCAAAGGTTTGTTGTGTTCTTGTTGCTCATGCTGGTTTAAGAATCGAATGTTTAGGAAACTATAAAGGTGAGGACGGACTTAGAATTAAAGACTTTCCCGAGTTGAAAATAGACGAAAAAGAAGGAAAAGTTGAATTTGAAAAAATACCAACTTTGATAAGAATAAGAAGGGAATTGAGTAAAGCGGGACATGAATATTTTACATTTTTAAGTAAAGAAGGTTGCGAATATTTGAAGGAATATCTTGAAAGTAGGATGAGAAAGGGAGAAAAATTAACTAAAGAATCTCCTATTATCGTACCAAAATTTGGCGATAAAAAGTTTATTACTTCAACAAACGTTGGTGATGCAATAAGAAAAGCTATTAGAAAGGCTGGTTTTCCTTGGAGACCCTATGTATTAAGAAGCTATTTTGATACTCAAATGATGCTTGCAGAATCTAAAGGATTAGTTTTAAGGGATTACAGACAATATTGGATGGGGCATAAAGGAGATATTGAACATACTTATACTTTAAACAAAGGAAAATTGCCACCTAATTTGATTGAAGAAATGAGAGAAAGCTATAGAAAGGCTCAGAAATATTTGCAGACAATCAGCTTTGAAGAAAGCAAAGAGGACATAGAAAAACTTTTCAAAAAGCAACTTTTGCTCGTTGCTGGATTTAAGCCTGAAGAAATTAAAGAAGAAGATCTGGAACTTAGCGATGAAGAATTTCAGAAGAAAATAAGAGAAAGATTGCTAATGGAAATGAAAAACAATGGAGCAAAGCAAAAAGTTATTAGATTAAATGAAGTTGAAAAATACTTACAAGAAGGTTGGGAGTTTATTTCTGTGTTACCAAGGAATAAGGCTATTGTTAAGTTACCTGAGGCTTAGTGTTTTTTTGCAAATTCATACTCTCAGATAATTTATTTATACTTCTGTAAAACTTCCTTTTATATGTCGGTATTCTTTTCTCTAATCGTAGCAACTCTCTTGCTCTAGAGAGATTATCCAAGAATATTGCTACTTGTTGCATGTATTTTTCCCTTTCCTCAGCTTTTGATATAACCATGGCTTTGCGTTGGTGAAAGATCTCCCAAACTTTTTTCAGTACAGTTAATAATTCCTTATCATAAATCAGTATTAAATCGAGCAAAGGCGGTAAATACCTAATTAGTTCAAGTGTAAACCTTCCTGTAACACCCGCAAATCTTTCATCTTTTAAACATTCCTCAGTAAGTGGTTCGTATTTTCCTATATTCTTGAATCTGTAAGCAAATTTACTTTTAATTACTCTTCTGCGAAATGATCCATCTGGCTGTAGCTCTATCTTGGTTAGTTCTTTTCTTAATTGCGGTGTAATTTCTATTTTTTCTATCCACCCGCTTTTGGTAAGTTCGTTCAAAAACCTATGTAAAAATGTGTCATCGTGAACATCATACCAATATTTCCCTCTTTTCTCTGATAATCCTATTACTTTTTTTAACGTATTGGCAAAGACGTATGAATTCCTATCTATTCCGTAAAAGATAAGTAGTGCAATCAAGGCTCGAAGTTTAAAGCGCTCCGTCTTTTTCTTATACATTCTCCTAAACTTATACTTAAAACTTCTTACACTAAAAAGTTTTTTACCACTATAGCGTGAGAATAACTTTTCTAGTGTCGCGGAAATCCCGGCTTTTTGCAACACATACTCTCGCATAAAATGAATATGCGAGGCAATAAAAAAATTAACCTACAGCCTCTAAAAAGGTTCGTAGTAAGATTTCCAACTACTTTTGTTACTCGCTATCTTATTGAATCTGAGCAAGATTTTGTAAACAAAGAGGAATTTCTCGTAAAGAGTAGCTTATGGCTAAAGACCTTACGCTGGGATTTATCTTCTCGTAATGAGTAAAGGGTGATAGAGTTGAGTGAGATAGAACAGAACCTTAAACAAGAAGTAAAAGACGAGTCAAAAAGCGCTTCAGGATTTTTTACTTCTAATACCTCTAGTATAGAAGAAATAAGAAAAAAGTTGGCAAGCATTAGGAACATTTCGCTTTTTCGCAAAATCATAAAAGAGTTAGAAAAATGGAATTATCAATCAGAGGTTGCAAAAAGATTAAAAATAAAAAAACAGCTTTGCTGGTACTACGTGAAAAAAGCTGAAAAATTAGGGCTTATAAGAAAGGAGTACAGAACTAGTATTGCGGTGTACGAAGTCTTACCTATTTGGAAAGAAGTAGAGAAAATAATACTTGAGCTCCTTAAAAGTAAAAACACAACACTAAGAGTGAAAAGTGTGCGCACCCATAATTTGGCCGTAAAATTCCCAATCTTACAAGATAATCCGGGGGCAAAATTTGAGAGAGAGGTTAAAGTTAACGGATGGGTTAAAAGGCTCGACTTCGTTACCTCTCCGATAAGAATGACTGTAGAAAAAACACCGCGGAACGTAATTTTATATTTTCATGAATTTTCTGTGGATCCCGCAGATTTTCTAACTTATATGTTCCGTTATGTTTTAAAAGGAGTCCTGTTAGCGTATGAACACCTCCGAAAGAAAGGGATTAAAATCAATATTTGGGAAGGGGAAGTTATAAGAGAGCATATATCTAATGAGATTCCTTCATTAAATTCTCTAATTCCTAAAACTAGGACGGTAGAAGTTAAGCTTGGTAGAAAGGCAAGAAGCATCTATCCTTTTGATGAAGAAGGTAGGGTTTGGATTGATAGAAGTGGGGGCAATGTTGAAGTTGAAACGAATGACCTGCTATATGAGGAGAAGCTCTTACTTATACCAGAGCGAGTAGATGAGATACCTTACCTGCGAAGAGAAGTAGAGGAAGTAAAAAAAGAAATACAAGAGATTAACAGCAAGCTTTCTAAAATAGAAGCTGTTGTTGAAAACACGTGGAGGAGGAATAATGGTTCAAATCGTATCTCAGAATCTAACTCCCAATCAAATATAGAGAGCAATTCTGCGGAAAGTAAGTGAGGTGTCCTAGAGAAAAATCGGTTTGTTGGTAAATGTTCTTATTGTAATAATGAAACACAACTAATTATCGGACACAAAATCTTAAATAGCTAATTACATTAAGATTGTTATGAAGCTAAATATTTCGCCAATCAAAGAAGCTCTGGAAGACTATGTTTGTCAACAGATAAAGAGAGGAATGATACCTATAGCTTTCTCTATTAATCCTCTCCTGGGTGCTGCAATTGTCGCAAAAGAAGTTTATGATGACATAAATGCTTTTTTGGCTTTTAAAGAAAAATTGGAAAAGGTCATTGGTTAAAATGTCGCATACATTATATAAAGTTAAAGTCAAGATACTGAGATAAAACTAAGTTGCGTAGTCATGAAACAATAATGAAAAGTGAAGACTTAAAAGGATAAAAAGCCTTAGAACTAAATATGGCTGTTGATCTAACAACAATACCTCAACTGTTAATTTTAATTATTGTTCTTCCGCTTCTTATTGCATTTATCTCTCAGCTTCAAAAATCAAATTGCGAGTCATATTGTCAACAAGTAGCAACAGAAAATTACAACAAAGGTTATCAAGCTGGTAAATCTGAGGGTTTTGTAGAAGGTCGTCAGAAAGGTTATCAAGAATGTGAAGAAATTTACAAGAGCAGATATTTAGAGTGTTTAGGTTTGCTCAATTTAACTAACTTAAATTTACAAAATTGTACAAAGGAGTTGGAAAATTGTAAGTTTCAACTAAACAAGACTGTTAGTCTTTACTCCTTGATAAATGAGTATAAAATTTACCCGAAAAATATTACAGTTAAGCAACTTTTTATCTATTTCACGATAACAATAGTAGTTACGTTTACATTAATTGAAATATCAATCAAAATAATTCTGAAAAAATACAAAAGATTAGAAGAAATTTTGGATAGAATATTTTTAATTTTAGCATTAACCATCCTCGTAATAAAATTAATAGATATTTTCGTTGAGGTAGCGTATTTCTTGGCTCATTGATTAGGTATTGTTAAAATATCTAGTTGGTGATTTCAAAAGATTTTTAACAAAATTATGGTATGTAAAGTTTTATGGAATTTCAATGATGTTTAAAAGTTAAAGCAACACTGAAAAATAGTTATATGAGATTAAACCTTAAAGAAGCAAAAGAAATAGTTGGAAAATTAAAGTCAGGGAAATTCGGATTGCTAAGTCTAGCCAAAGAATACAATATTTCTCCAAAAATAATTATCGAACTACCAAAGCTTATTGAAAAGGAAGAAGAGAAAGAAAAAGCAAGGAAAAAAACTACTCTACAGCAAAATAAAGGTCTATTAATAGGCAAAATAAATTATTATCTCGCTCTACTTGAAGAAACAATAAATAGTGAAGATGCCGATTACACTAATAAATTCCTTGAATATTGTCATCAATACATACAAGCTTTGAGGGAATTGAAAAAAGAGATTAAGGAATGTAAAGGTGAAGAAGAATTCTATATACTAGAAAATTTAGCTAACCTTTACTTTAGTGGAATAAAAGTTAGTAATGGTGAAATTGTTGACTTTGAACCTCCTGATGAGAGACTACTTGAGTGGTTGCATTCTTAGACTTTAAACTCTCTATTTTCTCTAAATAACTTTTAACATCTGAAGAGATTGAATTAATATATGCAAAAATCTTTCGAAGGGATGAAGGATCTGAGGCAGAATTTAGGCAGAATCTAGTGAAGTTTACCTCTGACATTTCTACTATTTCTCTTAATGGAATAAGCTTTTCGTAAGTGTCTCTTAGAATTTCCAAAACAAAATCAGGATTGAGAGTAATGCTAGTCTCTAATTCATTTTTCTTCTGTTCTAACTTCTTTATCTCTTCATTTAATTTTCCAATTTCCGCTCCTCGACTTTTCAAAAAAACTAAAGATTCCCTAATTTCCTTTTCACCACCAACTTCTTTCAAGAGTTTATAAACTTCTACACATTTCTTTAATGTGTCAAAATCTATTCCTAGACTCTGAAGCTCGTAAGCGACCTCTGCCAAATCTACAATTGTTATGTTACGTTGTCTACAAAATTCTTGTAATTCGTTCATAGTAGCTTCTTCATAACTCATTGGTTTTTCTTCTTTTTTAACTTCCCCTTTCTCTAAATTATAGTATTTTGAAACTATTGGCTGCGAAATGCCTAGCTTCTTCGCTACCTCTTTTTTTGTCAGCTTTTCTTCATCTATTAATCTAACGATTTCTTTCCTCAATTTTTTTGAAATCACCTTTGGCATAATCCCCCCTTTTGAAACTTGATTAAGAGAACTCTGTCTATCTACTACTAGATTGCTTTAAGAATTTAAATTTCTAGCAAAATCCGAGAAATTTAAATTAAAAATAAGAGTTTAATATAAAAATATTTTTCTACCTAGAGAATAGGCGTAAAAAACGAACAAATTGTGTTGGTAATATAAGTGCCCATTCTTTGCCTAATTTTGAATTTTTATTAAATTTATTTTTAATTTTTCTTCAACTATTTTAGCGTTTTTGAAATTAGTTTTCCTCGCTCATGATTTTTATTGCTTTTTCTAACTTTTCTCTAATGGTTGCGTCTTGTTCCTTTTCGACCAGTTTTTGAAGAGAAGAAATGGTATTCTTATCTCTCAGTTCTATTATATTTTCAATCGCCCATTCTTTAAATTCTCTTTGTCTTTGTGGATTAGCTAAAAACCTGATTAATGAATTAGAAAGCTCTACTAATACTTCTTTATCAATTTTCGATTTGTACTTCAAAAAATATGGCAAGTCTACCCTTAAAACTGCATCAATCAACCAATTATCTCCACTCTCCAACCATTTCACAAGAAGTTTGCCTATCTTACTGTAAGTCTTTTTATCAATATTCTCTGGCATAGCTCGTAAACACTTACCTATTGCAATTTTGTATGCATAAGAAAGTTCGCCAATAGGAGAGTTTAAAGCTTGATTTACTAAATAAGGAAGTGCATGTAAATAACTTAGCTCACCTAGGCTTCTTATTAGATAATACCTTATTGCATCATCCTTTTCGTTTTTTAATCTTTTAAAGATTAATGGAGCTAACTCATTAAGCCCGAATCTTTCAGTCTCATCTAATGCATTAATTATTTCTTGGTAATGTTGACTTTTTAATCTTTCCTGTAATCTAGATATTACGCCAATTCTACTTTCCTTATCTCCAAGCATTAAAAGTAAACCCTCAATCTCATTAATTATATGCTCATATTTCGATTTCTCTAATTCTGTTTTCGATTTCGATCTTATTTCTTGTAGATATTTTTTAAGTGGTTTTATAGCTAGCTTTCCGTATCCTAGTATCTCCCCCCTTATTTGAAAGTTAGGATCGCCAAAATGTTCAAACTTTAAAAGTAATCTTCTAATCTTTCTTTCTACTTTCTCATGGGTTTTAACCTTCCATAGAATAATTCCAGCAATAATTGGTGCTAACCAAATATTCATCCATGTTATAATAGTTTCCATTCCTAGGGTCATGTTATCCTCCAGATATGTAAGAGCTATTCACCAACTCCCAATCTGTTATTCGACCTTGGTATCTGACAGGTCTATACATGCAAGAAATTCCTCTTGTTGACCAAAAGTCACATGGAGCTTCTATACCTTGGCAGAAATATTCAATAGTTACGTTAAATTCTTCTGTTTTCGTATAGTCCGGATAAAGGATAACTCTATTTGTCGCTAGTTTGCCTCCTGGTAATATAAATGAGGTAGGACCTTCGATGGAATAATTTAAATTCCCGTCAATTTTTACATTTAACTTTGCAGTTGCAGCATACTTTCCGTAGTTTTCAATAAAGAGTGTTATTTCCCTCTCAGGATGGTATACACCTACATACTGAGGGCAGATTGCATCTATTCCGAAATGAGGATAAATAAGATATGTTTCGATATTAAAATGTTCTTTTTCCAAGTTGGCAGATATATACGTTACATATACAAGTCCAATGTTCACCAAAACAAGTGTAATATTCACTAAAACTGTCAAAAACTGTGAATTAGGAAGAGCCCAATCAACTATCTTTTTGTACATCGATTTGTTATTCTCTTTTAATTTTTTTAGAGATCGTCTTTGTTTTTTCATTAATTTTCTTCTTTAAGTAAATATTTAAACGAAAATTTAAAGTTATTTTTATGAAGATGGATTACAAACTCTTGGTGCTAATGTCCTTTTTTATTCTTGCGGTTTTTTCTTTTTCTCTAAGTAAAACAGTGGTTGCCCCTATATGTGGTAATAATATTTGTGAGTCTGAAAGTGGAGAGAACTCCATAAACTGTCCACAAGACTGTGGTAACCCCCAATGGACTATTGTAACTGATAGTGGGGGGTGGATTCCTCCACCTACACTTAAATTTTCATACATTACGACTGATGAAGCAAGAAAAATGATAGATGAAAAAATTTCTGAGGTGAGAAGCGAAATCAACAATATAAAGAATGAAATTGCTGGCATAAAAAACGAAACAAACTCTAGAATTAATGCAACAAATGAGCTGATTGAGAAAAGACTTAATGAATTAGAAAAAAGAATATCAAAAATCGAGGAGCTACTTAAAAATATAGTAAAACAGTTAGAACTTCTAAAAGAAGTTAAAGTAAAATTAGAGGCAAAAAAATTTACTTGTAATTTATCCGATGAGAATGAGGGATTAGTCCTTGATTGTTCTCAAAGCCTACAACCAAAAATAGAAAATGTAAATCAAAGGTTATCCAACATAACTGAAAATAATACAGCAATTAACAAAAATAACACATCTCAAACTCAAAATTTTGTTACTGCTTCAACTGGTCTTTTTTCTTTTGTGAAAAGAATATTTTCAAGCTTGTCCAGACATTAGGATTAAATCTTTTAAATAATTCCTCCTATACTTTCTACTACAGAAATTTTCTTTAACTTGCAATCTTAAACTAGCTATGAAGATTGAAAGATATTTTATAGAAATCTATCCAGAAATCATCCTACTAAATATAGTAAAAGAGAAAGTTTTGCTGGCTAGAGAAAAATTAGAAGCTTGCGAAAAATTCGTAAAAGAAAAGCTCGGTGATAAAGCTAATGGTATTAATTTGCCTTTATGGATTGGAAATAGCGTGAAGTCTGCAAGTGAGCTTGTTGAATTTTTAGATTTGCTAAAGAAAAAGGGCTTAGATGAAAACGATATAAAAAGCGTTGAAAAGCAAATTGTGGAAGTAAGAGAATTGTTAGGATATTGATAATTTGAGAAACCTGTAATAGTTATAGAAAGGTTCGTCAAACTTAAAAACAGCTGTCAAAATTTTAAACTTTTTAATCTATAAAGAAAGATAGATTATGGTTGTAGAAGAATCAATTAAGGCAATTATTTCAAAAATGAAAGAAGAATCTCACACAGCTAAGATTAAGCCAAAATATATTTTATTTAAATCAAAATACGAGGAATATCAATTGTATGTTATCGTTGGTGTAAATGAGACATTTGTATTTGTAAAAATTCCAAAAAATAGTCCATATTTCGAGAAACAAAATCTTGTCTATGAAGAGCACCCAATTATTTTATGGTATAAAAGCCACAAACTTCCCTGGGAAAAAGAAGAAAACAAAGAAAATTGGTATTGGGGCTTTATTCCTTGGGAAGGAGTTTCTTCTCAAGAGTTTGTAGAAGGAGTGAAGCAAATCCTTGTTAAAATTATTAATAAAAATTTTCATCCATTATGGGAAATAGAAAATCCTAAGTCAGTTATAGAAGCGTGGGCAAAACATCTTCAGGAGATAGAGCGTACAGAAAAAAGAAAATATAAAAAGTTTTTAGCAATTGAAGAAATAAAAGAAGAAGAAATAGCAGGCAGTATTGATATAGATTTTGAAGAACTAATTAGGGTTTTACCAACTATCAAGTTTTAAAGAAAACAATCATTACTCTAAAAGTCCAATAACAAATTTTTTTAGTATCTTTTGTAAATCTTCTTCATGGTGTACATAATCTTTTTTCACATCATGAAAAATTAGTTCTCCGCTTTTTGTAAAACTAATAGTACCTACATCTTCTTCTTTCTTATCTGTTAAAGGGCCCGCAGCGAACGATTTATGATGATATTCTCCTTTTTTTATTCTCGCCTCAGCAAATCCCTTATACTTGGTGCTATATGGCGATGATTCGGCTTCAATGTATATAAACTCCACATTTTTGTCTATTGAAGTATTTTCAATTTCAGTTACACCTACTTTCCTTTCAGATAATGAGATTTCACCGAAAAAAGCTCCATTTCCTTCCACTATTCCCTTTTCCTTTAAGAACGAAACTAAGCTTGGATAAAAATAAGCTCCTGCGTCTTCGCTAGAAGGAAAAATCGGTTTGCCAACTAAATATCCTTTTTTCCTAAAAATTATTCCACTCATGTACTCAAAAAACGGTTCAGGTATGTAAAAATCCTTATCATCTCCAGAAGTAGTGACCAACTTCAGCTTCATTATCAAGAATTTTGTGTATTTGCCATATTTTTCTATATTACCAAGAAGGTTTCCGAATCTTCTTTCAGCATTTTTTCGAGAGTACTTACTCTCTACAGAAGTTGGGTCCATTGTTATGATTAAATGTTTTGTTTCCTCAGTAAAAATCTCTGGGTATTTATCTTTTATCTTTCTTAACACTGTTCTGAAACGTAAAAATAGATATGTTTCAGGAATTGGTATTGGAGATAATAACTGTGACTCAAACCAAAGATTAGAACCGATACTTACTGTTAACCTAGAAAATTGATCCGGGAGAAAAACGGATTCTGGAGGAGAAAACTTTAAATAGTACTCTCTATTTAATAGAAAGCTTGTGTTTTGACTAGTGTACATGGCAAATAGTATTGCCTCTTTAGTAGATGGTATATCCATACATATTTCGGTTACCCCATCTAGTTGAAGTTTTTCACCCAATTCTTTGTTTTCTTCGAAGCCACACTGTTTAATTAAGATATTCTTTATGTATTCTCTATCTGTTATTTCAGACATAATATAAAGTCTACTAAAGTGTATTTTTAAATTTCGAAAACATGCAGAGGAATGAAAATAAATATAGTTCTAACTTAGGTTAGGAAATTAATTACATAAGCTCCTCAAAAAACTGTTGCTAAAAATCTTTCATATTCCTTATACTTTTCTTCTCTAACGATCAAAAGTATGAAAACAAACAATGCTTTCTCTTCAATTAATTGAGTTAAGCGTTGATGATCCACCCTTGTTATTTTATATGCATAAGGGTTATAAACAAAAGATAAAGAAACTCCTCCAGCATCAATTTTTTTATTTGGGTTTCCATTTGAAAGTAGAAAAGATAAAGAGATAGGTGAGTTTCCATTCCTAATGTCACTGACTAATTCCTTCCATGAAATTACAGGGAAATTATTTTCACTTCCTGAGTTCAACTCTATTACATTTTTTAAGGAAAACTTTTTCTCCAGTATATCTTTAATAGGTTTGTATCTCTCCTGGGGTTTGAGAATTTTATTTCCTTTCCCTAATAGCGGAAGAAAAATAGGTCTCGATATAACTTTTATTCCAGATATAACCTCTGGTAGGTTTATTGCAAAAACTATCTTAAACAGTTTCCCAAATATTTTATTTCCTAGTATCCTGTGGACTATTCTTTCTCTCAACTTCCGTTTTTCCTCACTGGGGGTATATGTAAAATACCAAAGTAAGGAATCTAAAAATATATTGGAGACCAATCCACTAAACTCGTTTATTTCTTTACTTTTGCTTGGCATATTAAAAAGAAGATCAAATCCTTCAGACTTGATTTCACAAAAACTTACTGAAATAAAAAATAACACAATTAAAAGTAATGTTAGAAAATTTCCATTTTTTATTTCGAGTAAATACAGGCTATTTGAAGTTAAAATATCGGAAAACAAAACCCATAGTGCACTAAAGAAGATAACGAATGAAAGAAAGTAGAGGAGCAAATAAACTAAAAGATAACCTATTATCGCTGTTTTTGTTTTATCGATACTGGATACCTCTTTGCTTTCTCCTTTCTGTTTCATCTCTGAAATAAGCTTGTTAAAGATTTCTCCAATCGATTTCCCTCTTGGAATATCATTAATATATTCTAAAATGGCGGATCTTAGCCTATTTTCTTCAATTGAGTGAAGGATGTGAACACCCAGAAATAAACCATTGTAGAAAGTTCTCAAACCAATATTAAATGAAATCACAGATAACCAAAACAAAACAAGAGAAACTACTATCATTTGAAAAAGAAAATTACGAAAATAGTCATGAAAAAAATAAAAAAGAAAACCACTAATTAAAGAATAAATAAGCACAAAAGCGAATAGATCTTTCTTAGTAGTCTCTGAAGATATAATATCGACAGCTCTGAGTATAAAATCTGAAAGCACCATATAGAAATTTAAAGCAACAATAATATTAAGTGAGAGTTGTGGATACAAAGATATTAGTAAAACAAATAGCAAAATTCCACGAAAACTATGAAGAAAAATTTCTCAAAGATAGAATTAAGAATAAGATGCTTTACTTAAAATCTCCAAAAGATGCTCTTTTCTTTATTTTCTCTTATTCGTTTTATCAAATATAGGAAAGCATTCCATACAAATTTTATTGAAAAATATTGAAGTTATAAAATGAAGATTGACACTACTTCCAACTTTTCGCTCTAAACTCTTTTGGTATTTCATTACTTTTAGCAATTCCTCGTTCTTTTAACTATTTCAATATTAGTGGTTCTGAACCCATTTGTATATAAAAACCGCCGGGTCCGATTTTTAAATAACTCAGATGATCTTTTTATTTACTATTTCTCAATTCTATTTATCAAAGGGTCCGTAGTCTAGCGGTTAGGACGCCACCCTGACGCGGTGGAGATCCCGGTTCGACTCCGGGCGGACCCAAAAATTTAATTCTTGATACAATTTCTCTTATGGAAGATGTTGAAAAAGAATTAGAAAAATTATCATTACAAATAAAAAGTTGCAATAAATGTCCTTTACATAAAAGCAGAAAAAATGCTGTTCCTGGTGAAGGAAATTGGAAAAGCAAAATAATGTTTATTGGAGAAGCTCCGGGATTTAATGAAGATGAACAAGGAAGACCTTTTGTTGGAAGAGCAGGTAAATTGCTTGAAGAGTTTTTAAGTTCTATTGGAAAAAAGAGAGAAGAAGTTTTCATAACTAATGTTGTCAAATGCAGACCTCCTAACAATAGACAACCAGAAGAAGAGGAAATAAAAATTTGCACGTCTCTATACTTAGATAAGCAAATAGAATTGATTAAACCCAAATTGATAGTTTGTCTTGGCAATGTTTCTGCTAACTACATTTTCAAAAAGTTTGGACTAAAGTTTGAAAGCATGAATAAACAACATGGAAAGATTTTTTCAGTTTCCAATCTTTTCCTTCAAACAAAAATAATAGCAACTTATCATCCGGCAGCAATTTTAAGAAATCAAAATTTAATGCCAGTGGCAAAAGCTGACTGGGAAATTATAAAAGAAGTGATTGATGGGTTGCTATAAGTTTAAAACTTCTTTTTTCAAATCGGAGGTTTTCTTCCTCCCTCTTCTTTTTTTACTAGATCAAATATAAGTTGATGAACTTCTTCGGAATTAGTTAATCCTAATAGTCTAAGTTCGGTGCCAAATGGTACATAAGGTGCATACTGACCCACAAGTGACTGAACAAGTAAGATTCCAATGCCCAATAATTTCTCTAGCCAGTTTATGCTGACAATTATATCCGAAATTCTCTCCAAAGGAACAATTTGAATGCTATGGCCTATTAGTCCCCCTTTTCGAACTACAATTCTTTTATTAGTTATCCAGTAGTATTCCCACTTATAAGCTAGACTAACAGGTAGCAAAACAAAAAGGGGGAAAAAGTAGGAACGCACCTGCTATTAGCATTATAAAAAGTATGAAAAATCTAAAGGCGAAAATAGCTATAAGGGGGAGAAGTGGGATGGAGAAAATAGTTAGAAGTAGAAGAGGAACTCCAAAAATGAGAAAGAAAAATAGAAGAAGCGATAATAGCTGGTTAGAAAGAATGAGTTCAAATTTTGCGCGAGGTGAAGGTTTTATTTCCATAACAATTTTTTCATCGCTTGTAAGCCGAATTGGGATTTTTCCACAACATTGTTTGTTTTTATACTATAAGAACTTTTAGTATGATACTCATAGAAAGTAAATCTCACCTAATATTTAAAAATACGGAAAACACATGAATTTATGCTTGAAGTACTTAAGAGAACTTTAGAAGCGTTAAAGGAGGATAAAATTATAATTTTTCTCTCATTTCTGCCTTTTCTTCTCATGATTATAATCTTCTATGCACTGAAAATGTATTTACCATCTAAAGGGTTATCATCCTTAGGACCTCTTATCCCTCCTTTCATGGGAACGGAAATTTTCGTAGGGAACTTACAAATAGACGAATGGTCGAGTTATGTAAAATATAAAAAATGGAATGATTTAGTGGCACAAATATTTTTCCTTTTCTCTATTATTTACTATTTCTTCATCTATTCATTTTACTCCAAATCTAAACTAGGTGGAAATTTGGCTGTTTTGCATTCCCTGCTGTTGGCTCTACTTTTTGTATTTCTTTACAATTATCTTTCTCATCTTAGAATCGTAATTGTAACTTCTTTAGCCATAATTTTTCTATTTGTAATACCTCTCGCAACTTCTGGCCTCGGTTTTGTGGAAAGTTTTCAACAGAGTTTTAAAATCGTTAAGGAAAACCTTATGGAAATCCTCCTTCTATTTCTACTTTCGGTTGGAATTAATAGTGTTTCCTTTTTGTTCATGACTGAAATCTCTGCATTTATACTAGAATTTTTCCGCCTTTCCTTTACCCAACAGGCCGTAGCTCTTTACATTTTAAATTCACTCGCTCAGGCAATAATAATCGCTTTCCAAATTAGTCTCTTTACAAACTACCTTATACTCAAGTTTGCTAAAAAGGAAAATACAGGATTAGGATGAAGAAAGGAATAAGCTGGATAGTGCCAATCATTGTTATTGCTATTCTCGGGATAGTTATTGTGATTGTTGTCCTTTAAATTCCATCTCAAATCGGGATAAGCTCTCGAATCTGGGAAGAGGAACTTAGAGAATTCTTAAAAAGGAAGGCCAAAAACCAAAAAACTTTATTCTAGAACAAGTATTGGAAAATAAGGTCGAAGGATCAGGAAAAGGAATAGATAGGCTTGTACAAAGCTTAAAAACTGAAGAATACAAAACAATATTCGAGACAGTAAAAAGAGGGGGATACTACTCGAGTATATGCAAGAATGGAAAGTCCTTTTAAAATGAGAGTATTCCTGCTTGATAATCCTGGAAAAGAAAATGACTATGAATGTAAAAATTTCGATGAAGAATGTTCATGTAAAAAACAACATTCATTAGTCCTGAGGAAAAAACTAAGAATCCAGAATTATTGAAGTCGATAGGAGATTATATAAAGAATTGGGAAATGGGTTTGGAAAGGGAGGGATTAATAAAAGTGTGGGGAAGTAGATGCAACAAAACTTACTCAAGAAAGCTTTTCAAGAGTGCTTGGAACTGAAGCACGAATTGATAGATACTATGGGTATTTATTCATGGAAGAAAAAAGTAAAATTTACTTAGAAGGTGGGCTCGAATTGAAAATGAGTGTTGCGACTAAAGATGCGAAAGGTTATGTCATAGTAAAGGGTGGAGTCATCACCGCACACTTTGAGGAAGTAGAACCTCCTCTAAAGAAATTTAAATTGCCAACAGAAAGCAGAAGTTCAGTCTTACGCGAATTTGAATCAAAATATGGTTATATTATACCAATTACTACTGTAGTGAAATGTTGGGGGAGTAATGATTTTCGGGCAGTTAGAAGTTGAAGACTTGTTCGAGGGTGTAGGTACATCCTCGACTGTTAAGGTAAGATGGGTCTTGAACGTTAAAAAAATAGTAACTGGAAAAGATTATACGTGTGCAATAACAGAAAATGGAACAGCTAAATGCTGGGGAAACATTCCTCTTGAAAAAGTTCGTGAAATTTCAGATGTGGCTTCATTATCCATAGGAAGATTGCATGCTTTTGTTCTACTGAAAAATGGAACAGTAAAATTTTGGGAGGATAATAATTATGGACAGTTGGAGAATGAAAGTTTTTTTTATAGCACATCGCCAATTGGCATTAAAGAATTCTCTAATGTTATTGCTATATCGACTGGAGATTAGCTTGATCCTGATTGTAATATTCCAAATGAAACAGTAATTAAGCCAACAGGGAAAAAAAACGAATCATTGTTTATTCCTCGAGAGAAAAAATGAAAAATCGAGATTGACTTTAGTAATTTTAATTGGAATTTTAGGACTATTACTACTTGCAGTTGTTATTCTAATACTTATCAAAAAAACGGACTAAAGCTGTACAAAAATCTGACTCATGGATATAGCCAACCTTCTCTCAACCTTGGGAAAGGCAAAGTGTCTCTTATATGCTCTAGCTTGCAAACCCACATTAACAATCTTTCTGTTCCCAAACCCATTCCGCTATGCGGAACTGAACCAAATCTTCTCAAATCTAAATACCATTCATAAGCAGAAATCTCTTCATCTCCAATTTTAACTTTAAGTTTATCCAAATTCCACTCTTTAATTTTCTTCTCCAAAACATCAAATCTCCATTCTCTTTCTGAACCACCAACAATTTCTCCATAGCCTTCTGGTGCTAACAAATCAAAGTTCTTTACAACATTTTCATCTTTATCAAACATGTAAAACGCTTTTAACTTTCTCGGATATTCTATAACAAAAATTGGAGTATCAAACTGTAAAGTTAAAACTCTTTCTTCAT
>Ga0080004_1102781_pt1 | contig 16367 bp, 12 predicted proteins | sample WasSprMetagenome_FD_69207 | JGI IMG/M metagenome (GOLD analysis project Ga0080004, IMG submission 69207) | Sulfidic aquatic microbial communities from Washburn Spring, Yellowstone National Park, USA - WS (SPADES assembly) (version 2) | ecosystem: Environmental > Aquatic > Thermal springs > Hot... | reverse complement strand
AGCCCCCTCCTCGATAGCCCGTAGTTTTGGGAGTAGCTCCTCCATGGCTATCCTAAGCCTCCTCACCTTCTCCAACAGCTTCCCCCTCTCCTCCACACCCGCTCGGCCTACCTCCTCAATCAGCTTCGCCACGACGCTGCGGACTATTCTCGCTGGGTCTTGGTGTAGTACGTTCGTTAGGCCGAGCTCGTGGACCTTCTCAACGTATACGTAGTCTCTATTGATTGGGCCGAGGTAGCATACCCTCTTCCTCCTACCCCCCTCCTTGATGTAGTGGACGACTCTCCAATACCCGTACTCCTTGCGCTTTCCCCCGCTCTCCTCTTTGACCTTTACGAAGTGCTCTTCAAGGTTTCCAAGTTCCCCGCACTTGGGGCACGTGATCTTCATTTCCTACCCCAAATTTGGGGTACATCCAAGCTTTTATAAGTCTTCTGCCCGCGATGAGGGGTTTGAGGCTCTATGGCCCTGACGTTCTCAAGCCGCGATCGAAGAAGCTAGTGGCGAGTCTTTCATGACTTGAGGAGATCACTCGCGTGAAGTTCTCCTCTCTACTAGGTGGGGTCTTCGTTGTCTTGAGCTATGTTAGGTTGAGACCTTCTCAGTTCTCGTCGGTCAATTCGTCAGCTGATGGTCAGTCCCTACGCTGGAATATCTTTGAGTTCTGGTCAGAAGCTTCTGACCTAGATATAGGCTAGTGAAGCACCAGCTCATCGCAGGTAAAGTAACAGCAAAGACATAGAGGGGGGATGTGATGTTGCCCTAGTAGTACCTATGGTCACGCTTGCAACTCTTTAGGTGGAGCAACGACTCCCAAGATTGAAAAGAGATAAAGTCATTTAGGGAGTTGCGAAGGTCTCCTTCAAGCACTTCTCGACTACTTGAGGGCTTATGGTGGGGGAAAGCTCAATTTGCCAAACAACCCCTCTCCCCTTGCCCCTCCCTCTCTTAGTCACTACGACGTAGCCGAGCATTTCGAGCTGGCTGACGTAATCCGATATCCTCCTTGAGGAAAGCTTGTCTCCAGTCTTCGTTGCATATAGCTCAACGAGCTCAGAAGGAGTGACCCTCTTCTTCTCGACTATTATGGAGAGGAGGGCTCTCTGACCTCCCCCCAAGCTCGCGATGCCCTTTGCTATGTAGTCCATCTCGACCTCCTCCTTGGCCTCCTCCACCTCTCTAGTCGTTATCTTCTGCAAGCCCTTCTTCAAGGCTACTTCAACTGAGAACCTGAGCACGTCTATCGCATACCTCGCATCTCCTCCTCTCCTAGCAGCTAGAGCAGCCATGTACCTTAAAGCTCCTTCCTCGACTACCCCCTCTTCTAGCGCTTCTTCTATCCTCAGCTTGACTATCTTCTCGAGCTCTTCAGCGCTGTAAGGGGGGAAGAGCATTACTCGAGGGACGAAGCTACTCCTGACTCTCTGATCTCTTATGTGCTCGTAGACGTCTAGTCTATTGCTCACGCCTATTATCGTCGTCATGGGCCTCCTCGATAGCTTGTAGAGCAGCTCATCTCCCTTACCCGGCACGACTATCTTGTCGAGCTCGTCCAATACTACGACGATCGGATTGTCCCCCACTTCCTCCTCAAAGACCTCCCACACCTTGTTAAAGCCATAGCCCCACAACTTCTTCTCACTCACGCTCTCGGCCATCTCCACGAGAGTCGTGTAGGAAGTCCCCTGGCAGACAACGTACACAGCCCTACAGCCCCTGTGATCCTCAATAGCCCTCCTCACCGTCACGGTCTTGCCGGAGCCCGTAGGCCCTAAGAGCAGGAGGCTCGAAGGGGCCAAGCCCTTCTCCAACAGCTTGAGGTGGTCCGCGATGACCTTGTACTGCTCCTCTCTAAAGAGGAGCTTTGAGGGCAAGTAGTCGTGATAGAGAGCTCTAGGGTTCTTAAGCAAGGAGATCCGCCCCTGACACACATTTCAAGTAGAAGCTTATGAAATCTACTCCCCCCTCCCCCTCCCCTTTCCACTTGTAAGGGAGAAGGCCAGGCAGAGCAGAGAGCAGTGTGCAACCTTATGCAATCGAATTCTTACGACTCCACGATCTTTTAGGTGATGGAAGAGACACTATCGTTTTTAGCGATTCTATTATAGAGCCCTCTTTATAAAGAATTTGATGTAAAATTTTCCTTCTTTAGGGAACTTTAATGTTGAGGAGATCATAAAATCTTCTACTCAAAAATGCGCTTTTTCATGTGGGGTGAGAAAGCGAGGAGCTAGGAGTAGTCGGTAGAGAGAGGTTCTGTTACAAGTGGAAAGGGGGGAGGGGGAGGGTCGGGGGCCTCACGATTATAGAACGCCTGATGGCCTTGGACGTGGAGGGGCTTAGTATTTTTGAGCTCTTCGACCTTGCTGACCCCAACAGCTCCATCGCGTACTTTAGGTCTCAGAAGCTTCTGACCTGCATGAAAAATGAGAGTAAATCAAGTGGTAAGATGTGGAGGTCTTATCCTCTTAGCTGAGGATTGCTACCTTACTCCTCTAATTGCATCTAGGACACTTGAGTCTCCTATGACCGTTCCCTTCAGTCGAGAGCCGTTGTCGGGCTAACATCATTTGTCAACACCTTTGAACAGCTTTAAGCACATGCTTTACTCGCTCTCCTCGATGACAATGACCTTCACTCTCTTACCGTGGAGCTTCCTCAACCTCTCTTGATACTCCTTTGGAGGGTAGATCAAGTACCTCTGGCTCGACTTGACCACCTTACCCTCGAAGACGTATATCGAGACCATATGACTCACCACGACTAGAGAAGTGCATAAAAACTTATAAATTTGTGCACAAAGCAACGACTCGTGACCTCTGCGAGCCCTGTGAGGGGGTCTATCTGCCTAGCGAGGCAGATCCCCGGACCTGGCAACTTAACATGTTGCAACTGACATCCTAGGTTGCCAGGTCCCAGATCCCCGAGGGGAAGCACTACAGGGCGTTGAAGGCGGAAGCCCAAGTAGTAGAAGGCGACCTCAACGACCTCCTATGGGATCTAGCCGTCCACAGGCACGCATTGCAGAGGGTCGTTGACGCTCTTTGGGAACTCGACAAGCTACCCAATAAATCACAAGCACACCAGATGTTCTACGCCATGTTGAGGAGCTACGGGCTTAGAGCTCACGTGGCCAAGAACGTCTACGAGCAGGCCCTAGCGCTCGTGAAGGCCTCTAGAGAGAACGGTGGAAGCAGGCCGACGATAAGGAAGCTCTCAGCTAGGCTGGACTACCAAGACGCTAAAGTTGATGTGAAACAGAGCCTTGTTGAGGTGACTTTGAGGGATAAACGCTACCTCTTGAGGCTTAGGCAGAGGAGGGAGTACGTCGCCAAGTTCTTGGGCCTCAGGTGGAAGGAAGTCCACTTGAAGTACGTGAGAGGAAGGCTCTTCGTGAGCATCGTCTTCGAGTTCAACTACAGGCCCTACGCTCCAAGGGGTCTAATGGCCTTGGACGTGAACTTAAGGAAAGTCGCGACCTTCGACGGCTCCGATGTCAAGAGGTACGAGACTAGGTTTTCAGAGGCTTTGAACAAGAGGGCTAGGGCTGAGGAGCTTCAAAAGAGGTACCCGAAGAGGTGGAGGTACAGCGGGAGAATCCTCAGGAGGGTCAGGTCGCTGCACAGGAAGGCGAGGAACGTCGTAATCGATAGGTGCTGGAAGCTCGCGAGAGAGGTCGTCTCCAAAGCTCTGAAGTGGAGGTGCGCGATAGTCTTAGAGGACCTCGAAGGCCTTCGGGAAAGCATCAACGAGAAGAGCAGGAGGGCTAGGTGGGAGCTCGAGATGTTCGCCTATAGAAAGTTGCAACACTCCATCGTGAGCAAGGCCTTGGAGCGCGGAGTCCCCGTGGTATTGGTAGAGCCAGAGCATACATCATCCCTCTGTCCAAAATGTGGCAGTAAGTTGAAGTACGTTGATAGGATGGCGATCTGCAGGTGCGGCTTCAAGGGTGATAGGGATCGCGTCGGGGCGATGAACATCTGGCTTAGAGCTCTCTCGTGGATCTCGCAAACTTCAATTGCAGATGCGGGGGCGCGCGGGTCGCTCCAAAGCGCTCCTCCTGTGAACGGTGAAGCCCGAGAGAGGGGGAGAGCTGAAGATGAGGGGATGAGGTACGTCCACAGAACTATTTGCATTTGATTGTAAGTGTTTATCGGACCCAAACCCACCGCTTTCTCCTGCCACTTATGAAGAAATGTCAACAAATCGCTAACCACGCTTCTTAATTGCGCAACTACGGTTATGTGATTATAATGCTGATGGGTTAACGTCGCGAGCATGACCGGCGCGCGAAATGCTCATATACTCGTCCTGGTCAGAAGCTTCTGAGACGCGAAAAAGCAGGAGCAGAAGGCAATGGCCGAGGAGGAGAACAACATGGAGGTGTGAGAGTTGGGGTTCATGGGGATTCAAAGTGCTCGAGATAATTCAAAGCCAAGTGAGTCAAAGCCTAGTGAGAAGTCGAGTGAATCAGAGAAGCCTGTCTGTCCTCGTTGTGGTAGGCCGATATCGTTCATTGAGGAGCAGCGCAAGGGAGATAGAGTCTACTACATAGCCCACCACTACCTAGGCTATGAGGGGGGCAGGAAGAAGGAGGAGCGCTGCTACTTGGGTCCTAAGAAGTACGTCTTAGTCGAGAGGCTTCACGGCCTAGAGCTGGCTGGCATGATAGATCCGTCTAGGGAGAGGAGGTATCTAGAGAAGCTATTGATGAAGGCGAACCTGCCCTTAGCAGACCTGCTGGAGTTGATTGGTCTTTTGGCTAAGAGGGCTCTAGAGCTCGCCAGGACCGCAAAGTACGACAAGCAGTTGCTTGCTCTTGCTGGTATTGTGAAGGAGAGGGTTAAGGGGATATACGACGAGATCTACGTAAAGCGCTGGACTCAAGCGCGATGACGATTGAAGGTGGCCGAGGGCTTCATTTAGAAGCTTCTACACTAAGCCTCAGAGACGTTGACTATGGCGGTTGTCTGATGGGCTGTTGATCGTCCTCCCCATTGATGAAGTCCCCATCTCGACCCCCTAGAAGTTAGTCGTGCAAAGGCCTCGAACGCCCCTATTAAACAGGGTTCTCGTCCTCTAGATGCAACTCAACAACTCCAAAGGCCATTAAGGCGTCCGGCAGTTGCTGGGCGGGTTGATGGCGAGCACTCTACGACCAACTCCCGAAGGTTCGGGAGAAGATTGTGAGCGGCGCCCTAGGAAGACGACAAAGCGTGGAAGACTTCTCGACACCTCCAACGACTTCTTAGAGCTCGACGACTTGCGCGCAAGGGATTGTCGGGCTCGCCGTTAAGGCATCCTCCTCTTATCTGTTCCACAAAAGTGTGGAAAATGAGCTGAGAGAGGGCGACGCCGAGCAGTCATCGAACCAGCCAGCTTTCTCCATGAAATTCACACGTTTATGATATAACGACGACTGCCCCCACGACGACCTTGCTTCTCAAAGTGTCCAGTAGCTACTGGACCACCGGTGAGATTTTTCGAAGCATTATCGCTTCGGCACCGAAGGCCTTCGAAGCGACCAGCAACTGCTGGATAGCTTGAAGGCCGTAACGGCTGAAAAGCCTCTAGGGGCCGAACGCCGGTAAATGGGAAAGAGCAACCCCCTCAGACCACATGATTGAAGGCCGAGCCCGCGCGATGTTCTGGAGCGTATCGTCGGGAGTATCGGGTAGTCCAGAACATGTTTATAAAGCATCAGAACCATCAGTTTGATGTAGAGCGACGTAACAAATTGGGATGAGGGGTATCGGAGCTATCGGGTAGTTCAGGATGGGGGCGGGCTAGCGGTCTGATGTGTGCAGCTCTGATGTTGTCGTGCACGGTGGGGATTTGATGGCCTTCGGGATCGTGATAGGTGTCGTGCAGAACCCGCTTTTTATCCTCCTTAAGGGGCTATGGAGGGGTGAGGTATGGTCTACGTGAGCGCTCCGAGGGAGCTCTATGGAGGGGGAGATCGCGGGCGATGGGAGTGAGCTGCATTTTGGGAGGTGGTGGACGATGGGGGATCGTGGAAGGACGATAGGGTGTGGGGACGAGGAAGGGTGGACGAAGAGGGGTGGACGAGGGGAAACCCCGTCCCCCACCCCCAATCCCATATGCCACTACCATGAATCCCCAGACTGGATGCGGACTCCCCCAGAATCCGCCAGATTCAACATCAACTGCTCCGCCGGATTCCGCCGGATTCCCATATGCCACTACATGGAACGTATCGGATTGCATATGCTAACACATCAGAAAACCCAGAATCGATGAAATTCATGAAGGGGAAAGGGAGAAGAACCGAGATCTCCACATGAACGACGTGGAGGCCACGACCAGACCATTCTACTTTAGAACTCAGAGGATGTGAGCGCTCTGTGTTCGCGTGTGTGTTCGGGGGAGGCGGAGCGCTGGCTCCTCGGGCCCCTCCCCCTCATCACTTACGACCTTGACTTTACATAAAACGCTTTACTAGTATTCTGTTCTGTATAGGACCGAAGACTCTCTTATGACGCTTTTCTAGAATTAAAGAATAAATTCTAGAATTCAGGGAGACTCCCGGGGAGCAACATGCCGAAGCTACCAAAGGGTAAGAGGGGCTTGTACGTCTTGATAAGTGAAGACGTCTACGAAATCTTGATAAAGAAAGCACCTGAGCTGTATGGGAAGAGTCACGGTGCAATAAGCCACGTTGTGGAGGAGGCCCTGAAGCAGTACCTCTACCCCCTGGCCAGAACACACACGAAAACACAGGCGAACCCGAAGATGAGCGTAAGGGCCGTCTACGACCTGGTGGTGGCGAAGGTGAGGGAGTTAATGAACCTCCCCTTCAAGCCTTACCAGGTGCCCGAGCAGGTGCTGAATAGGGCGATAGCCTTGGTGAGGGGTCCAACTGTGGTGGAGAGGTGGAAGAGGTTCTTTAGGGAGCAGGGCCTGATAAAGTACATTGGGGGCCTGTACCCGAACAGGGTTGTCGAGCTCCTCTAGAACTCCCACTCCTCCACATTTTTCCATCGATGAGGTAGCAGTGGGAGTTGGGGGTTCAACTTCTGAGTCGCATGAGACCCCTCGGCGCTCTACGATACCTTGACCTCCCGCCCAGCCTCTCCCGGCTTTTCCTCCGACTCCATTAATCTCCCCGGTGAGGCTCCGCCCCACAAGCTTGTGGGGTGCGAACTATGAGGAGAGGAAGTGGAAAGGGGATAAGAGGCTTCTGCCCTCATGGCCCTCGGGGTGGAGCTTTCCACCATTTCCGGTTGCTGGGATGCAAGAGATCGCACCGCCGACCAACGACCTCGAAGCTCGACTTTGAATATTGATTCATCTCGGTCATGCCTCAGCCCGCGTCGGGCTGTGGTCGGCGTCGCTTTTGAGGCTGAGGCCAATGACGCTACCTCTCTATTGCCGTCGCCCGGCGTTGCCCAGCACCAACTCATGTTTCCACAGAACTTTCTGGAGAAACGTGGAGGGGGTGGCTTTCGGCGTGTCCTTGAACGCCTCTACTTCAAGCTGCTCTCGAGGAGAACCTCTCCGAGTAGATCGTCTGGGCCCTCCCCCAAGCCCCTCAATAGCAGCTGGTAGCAATCCCTCAACTCCTCGCCAAGTCCTCGTCTCCTCTCTTTTGAACGGCGGTTGCTGGGGGAATTGCGAGATTAAGGGAGGGAGTAAAACGTTACTGCTTACTGCGTGGATAAGCGAAACAGGCCCTAAAAACTACGTGCCGGAATGAGGGTGAAAGCTGCCGTAGTTAAGAGGGAGCCTGAGAAGTGTCTAGCCTAGACGAGATTAAACCAGTAAAAGAATAGGTACTGGTGTTTATGTGGAAATGCTATCTAGATCGGCTTCCTAAGCTCTTAGTATTATACTATCCCTACTAATTCCTTCACTATTTTCTTCCTCAGCTCAAAATCGTACGATCTTCTAATAGCCATCTCCTCCATGATGGGGGATCCTCCTCCATGAAACGCAGCAGCCAACCAGTATCCTCCAAATCGGGTGCACGTTCTATCATGGATGAACCTCCATAGCCTATGTATATGTTCGATGGGTATGTCATCCCTCCTCCTAAGGTATGTTTTAATGCTATCTTTAACTTCTTGTGCAGGGGTTATTATGTCCTCCTCCGATACTAGGGTAGCAGCCATCCCCCCAGCGAGATCCACCAGGACTTGATATTCATGGAATACATTGATTCCGGATAGGTATCTTGAGCAGTTCACATAGATTTCATTCGGAATTTGAGTCCCGGATCTATGTTTAGTAGAGGTTACAGCAGCGGCAATACCAGCCGCGTAGGCGAGCTCCGCTACTACTACGACTTCGACTATCTTCCTCCAAACGGTTTCCCTATCAGCCACATTGTTGTACTCCGCCGCTAAGGCTGCTGCTCCAACTATGATGTCTCCCAGACCGGGTTTGCATCCCGTATATCCATGCCTATGGTATAGTGCTACTAGCCTTGCTAGCTGGGATGCATAGGTATGCTCCTTGTAGAGGAATACGTTATCCCACGGTACGAATACGTTGTCGAATATAACCACGCTATCCGCGAACCCATAGTTTGCATAGGGGCATCTGAGAAATCTCTGTTGTGGGGGATATACGGGTGAGACAATCATCTTGATCCCTTCAGCATCCGCCGGAACCGCGAAGCTAACAGCCCAATCCCTGTCCTTCTCAGTCATAGCTCTAGTGGGAACCACCACAAGAAACTCTGATTGAGCGGCAGCGGTTATACAGTGCTTTACTCCAGAAACAACAATTCCGTCCGATCTGGTCTCCACGATTCTCAAGTAAACATTCTTGTCTGATTGTTGATGTGGTCTTAGGCTTCTATCGCCCTTAACATCAGTCATCGTTATCGGAATAACAAGATCTCTCCTCTGGAATTCCTCCAGAAACCTCCTAAATCTGGAGTTGTAATCTGTTCCAAGCTCCTTATCCATGTCGTATGTAACAATTGAGAGAGCGGACATGCAGTCTTGACCGCCGCAGCGGATCGCGCAGATCGATGTTTTATGCGTGTAGAATCTAATCATCTCCTGCTCCTTAAGCAGATCCTCTGGGGATTGAGGTATATGTGTTAGCCTATCTATTCCTCCCACAGTTAGTAGGTCTCGATATTTCGGGTCGTTGGCAAGCTCAAACATTCTACAGATTAGATTAACGGCTGGCCTCAGGACCTTGTCGTCACGTCTGATAAGCTTCCCCTTAAAATATATGTTTGGACGCATCGACTTCAAGCTCTCCAGATAGTCTTCAACAGATCTAACCATAATCCACCCCAATATCTAATGGCTGTAGCTAATTAATTTTTTATCGATTCTCCGAACCTAGCAACTTAACATATCGCGTCTAGCATCCTAAGTTGCCACACCTTACAGCTTTAAAAGTATTTGATCTATGTGTGAGCTGTCTATAGCCTTTATAATACGTTGTGCTTATATATTGCTACCAGGATGATTATACTAGCAAATATCCACATAGCTATGTTCCATAGCCATAGGCTATACCCATAGAATAGGCAAGATATAGGACCCAGATGTAGGAACATGTAGATTATGGCTAGAGTAAATATGGTCCAGCCCAATCTTGTTCTAGGTAGTAGGCTTCTCGGAAGCCTATCTCTCTCCTCCTCAGCTAGGTATCCGTGAAATTTCTGTATCCTCTCTGTTGGAACCGGGCTTGTGAACCTGCTTACCACCGTGCAGACAAGAAGGTTGGGAATTATTCCCCAGACAGCACTATGGATTGTGAATGGATTCATCCATATCAGGCCTGTTAATACTACAACAATCATCCCTACAATCAGTCCTGAAACTACTCCAGCCTTAGTGAACCGGGCAACTCTAGTCATTGCTAGCAGTACGGGGATCATCTGCAGCCCGAATGAGGTTGCCACAGGAGCGAAAAGCGCTATGTACGTATACATGGCTTTCCAGAACACCATAGCTATCGTGGCCAGCAACAGGAGGATAATTATGATCCTTGAATACACTATTTGCTTAGCCTCCGATATCCCGGCTTGACCCTGAGATTTACGTGTGGTAAGCGGTAATACTATATCCCTCATTATTATGCCGCTTGTGTAAAGCATATAGATGTCCGCTGTAGAGTTCATAGCTGCCAGCAAACCAATTACATAGATAATTCCAAGTGCTGGATGCATCAGTTCGCTAGCTATAACTACTGGAAGAGTGTCGGGAGCCTTCAAACCGGGGAGTAGTAATCGTCCTCCCATGCCTATGACGACGGTGTTTATAAAGTAGTAGAAGCTTACCACGGATAACATGACGAGAACGAATGCTCTAACAGTTTTAAAGCTTCTCGCCGAGAAAATGGACATTGAGTATTGGGGTGATGTATAGATGCCTACTGTTGATATTGCAAGCCCAATCATGAATGGCAGACCCCAAGCCACAAGCCCCGGATTTATTTTGAAGTAGCTTTCAGGCAATTCCCTTAGTGCACGATCCCAGAGAGGCCCCCATCCCCCTACATGCCATAATACCGCACCCATCAGCACAAACATGCCTAATACAAGCAGACATCCCTGTAGGCAATCGGTCCAAGCAGTACTACGCCAACCACCACTAAATACATACATTGCAACCACAGCCGACATTATGATTGCTCCAGCCCACGCCGGTATTAAACCACCGGAAAATACTTCGAAGACGTATCCTGCACCGACAAGCTGAACGGCCATATAGCCTATTCCGTAGAAGAACGCTAAGATACCGATCAGTATCCTAACCAATATTGAGTTGAAGTAGTCCCCCGCCATCTCCCCAACAGTGATGTATCCATACTTATGCGATAGAAGCCATAACGCCTTGTAGAATGGCAGTAAGCCGAGGAGGAACATGAAGTATAGATGTGCGAAGTAGGTGGTGTAGGCAAGCCCTACGGTGTACTGTAGTCCTTGATGTCCAAGCATAAGCCAAGCACTCTGTACCGTTGCCAGCAATGCCATCGCAATAACGAATGAGCCCAGTCTTCTTTCAGCTAGGAAGTAGCTTTCAGCTGTAGACAGTGTTTTCTTATATCCCATATAACCAATAAATAGAAGTACTGCCCAGTATGCAACAACTGCTCCTAGGAATAGAGGGAGAGGTACCACAAGTTTTATGTGCCCCAATTTAGTATTTAAATTTTATGAACCCTCAACAGAGTTTTGATAGACCGTGGTTTAAGTATTGGCCGCAGAACCTCCCTAGAGAATTGGACTATCCACGCGTCCCCATCTTCGATATAATTGAAAGAAGCGCACATAGATACCCGGATAAGGCTGCAGTAATATTTTATGGTAGAAAGATAACGTACTCAGAGCTGTATAGGAGCAGCATAAAGCTAGCCGGCCACCTCCACGATGTTGGGATTCGGAAGGGGGATAGGGTAGCTGTATGCATAGGGAACTCGCCTCACTGGCATGTATGCGCGTTTGGAGTTCTTATGTCGGGTGCAATCCTGGTGTCAGTAAATCCACTACTTTCAGAGGGGGAGTTCGAGTATGTGTTGAGGGATAGTGGGGCTAGAGCTTTAATATGCCTATCTGATGTCGCTGAGACCATGCTCAGGCTTAAAGATAAAACCTATGTCGAGCATATAGTTTGTGGGCACTGGATGGATTATCTTCCAAGTCAGCCTGAGGTAAGAGTCCCGGACGACCTACTTAAAGCCCCAAGTATTCCGGAGGGGGTCTCCAAGACGTGGAGCGAGGTGATGAAGGAGGAGCACACACCTCCGAAGGTCGAAGTCGGAGTTGATGACAAGGCGATGATAATTTACACTTCAGGCACCACCGGAGTTCCTAAAGGTGTGGTACATACTCATAGGACCATGTGGCCAAGCATACTTGGCTCCATATACTGGTTTGGCCGTACCCCAGCTGAAGTCAATTTATCCTCCGTAGCCATATTCCACGTAACTGGGCTTGTTCATAACTTGTATTCAGTACATGAGCTGGGTGCAACAGCGGTCTTAATGGCTAGATGGAATGCTGAAACAGCTGCAGAGATTATTCAGAAGTATCGGGTCACATTTTGGTTTGGAATACCGACGATAATCGTGGATTTTCTCAAACTTCCAAACCTTAAAGACTATGATCTTTCAAGCTTGAAGATAGTTGGTGGTGGCGGCGCACCCATGCCCGAGCCTATAGCAAAAAAGCTGGAGGAATTAACTGGGGTTAAATATATTGAGGCGTACGGCTACACTGAGTCGTTTTCACAAACTCACATAGTTCCTCCACATAGGGTTAAGTACTCATGTCTCGGCATACCGCACTTCGGCGTGGACTCTCTCATAATAGACCCTGAAACCCTTAAGGTTCTACCACCGAACGATACGGGCGAAATCGTGGTTAGCGCGCCGAACATGTTCATTGAGTACTGGAATAAACCCGAGGAAACTAAGAAGGCATTCATCGAGATTAATGGTAGGAAGTATTTTAGAAGCGGGGATCTTGGATTTATGGACGAGGACGGTTATTTCTTCATAAGGGATAGGATTAAGAGAATGATTAATCGAGCTGGATACAAGGTCTGGCCAACAGCTGTGGAGAATGTGCTTTACGGCCATCCAGCCATAGCCGAGGTATGTGTTGTTAAGACACCGGATCCAAGAGTATTAGAGGAGGTTAAAGCATACGTGGTCCTTAAACCGGAGTATCAGGAGAAGCTTGATAAAGGGGAGATCACAGGAGATCAGCTCGCTCAAGAGATCATAGAGTGGAGTAGACAGAGAATGGCGAAATACGAGTACCCTAGGATTATCGAATTCGTTAAGTCTCTGCCCAAAACAGCTTCCGGGAAGATCCTATGGAGGGTAGTACAAGAGTGGGAGGAGGCTAGGTCGAGAAGAGAGGAGAGGGGAGGGTAGGCACGACTAGATCCGTGAGGGATTACTTGAAATGCGTGCATTGTTCCTCTTAATGTTATACTTTGCTGGTGAAGTCTATAAGTGAAAGTATTGGAACCCACAAACTTTGCGGTCGTGTAACGCCTATTAGAACGCATAGAGTGCAATTGCACCAGTTATCTGCCTGTACGCGTTTAGATAACGTTATTAGAAGCGCTTTTAGATAACGTTTTACTAAATTTTGTAACTCCGTATAGGCCAAATAACAGTTTCGCGCCATAAAGTGTTATTAGAGGAAGCCCCGAACTTTTTAGAGGTGATTCCATGCGTGACGTGGCAATAGTTGGAGTTGGGCATAGCGTTTTTGGCAATAGATACGATGTTAGATTAGATGAGCTAGCCTTTGAGGCCTTTAAAGAAGCCATATCTGATGCAGGGCTATCGGCTAAAGACGTGGAATTCGTTGTCTGCGCGAACATGGGCGGATGGAGTGCTGAAGCTCTCCCAGCTGTGCTCTGTTCAGAGTATTGCGGTACACTCCCGAAGGGAAGCATGAGGGTTGAAGCTGCATGTTCCTCAGGTAGTGCAGCTATTGCCGTTGCGTACAACCTCGTCGCGAGCGGATACGTTAATGTAGCATTAGCCCTCGGCGTAGAGAAGATGCACGAATCCCCCAGCCCTGTTCAAGTAGAATTGATCGGGAGAGCAGGGAACTACTTCTGGGAATACGAGAACTTCGGCATGACGTTTCCAGCGTACTACGCCCTCCACGCCACGGCTTATATGTGGAAGTACGGTTTGAAGGAGGAGGACTTGGCAGAGATAGCGGTCAAAAACCACTACTACGCGTCCATGAACCCCAAAGCCCAATTTAGGACGAAGATAACTGTTGAAACTGTCATGAAGTCGAGGTACATTGCCTGGCCTCTAAAGCTCTTCGATTGTTGCCCATTAACGGACGGCTCTGCTGCCGTGATATTGGCAGATGAGAAGACCGCCAAGAAGCTGACGGACACGCCTGTGTGGATAAGCGGCATAGGAAGCGCCACAGGGACTGCCAATCTGTCAACGCGAGATAAGCTCTTGAAGCCCGGGTATACTGGCTTAGAGAGCGCTGTGGAGGCCGCGAAGCAAGCCTACAAAATGAGCGGAATAGACTACGAGAATGCCGCGAAGTTCATAGACGTCGCATGTGTGCACGACTGCTTCACAATCGCAGAGCTCATGGCGTACGAGGACCTAGGCTTCTGTAGAAGAGGAGAAGGCGTGAAGCTCATAAGGGAGAGGCAGACCTACAACGGTGGCCTTGTACCGGTCAACATAGATGGAGGGTTGAAGGCTAAAGGCCATCCTATTGGCGCTACTGGTTGCTCCATGCTTTACGCGCTTACAAAGCAACTGCGTAGAGAATTTGCTAAGTATGCTAGCCCAGAAGCTCAAGCAACGATCAGGCATGGAAGGGCTCTGGCCCACAACGTAGGCGGGACCGGACACTACGCCTACGTGACAATACTATCACTCGAAAAGCCTCATGCGTGAGGTGATGTGACTTGTCTCAGCTCGGTGAAAGAGCGAAAAAGGCGATAGAGGATAAGGGATTACCCATAATCGTAGACGAGAAGACTAAACTGCCTTTGTACGTCGACGTCAATGAGCTACCACTAAGATACCAATTTGGGATTGCTAAGATCCAGAAGTTTTTCGAAGGGCTAAGAGAGGGAAAGATCTACATGACTCGATGTAGGAAATGTGGTGAGAAGTTCTTCCCACCACGAGCTGACTGCTTAAAGTGCTTAAGCCAAGACGTGGAATGGATACCGCTCAGTGGTCGAGGCGAGCTCTTGACGTTTACCATAGTAAACGTCAAACCCCCATCCTTTGCTCACTACAAGGACTACGTAGTCGCCATTGCCGAGATGGAGGAGGGTGTTAGGGTCTTAGCTTGGTTGAACGTAGATGACCCTAAGAAAATAAGGCCGAGGATGAAGGTCTGCTTAAGGACTGTGAAAAGGCCAGAAGGTTACGTAACATACGAATTTACCCCAATTTAAAGGCAAAGGTCTACTGCCAGAGAGCCTTCAAGAAGACTATCAATGCTATGGAGATGCTGGAGCTTCTCCACGTATCTATAGGCCTTGGGTCCTAGGTAGCACTTCCTCACCCCCCCCAACCCTCTCGTAGCCCTCGTAGTGGACTGCCAAGTAGCACGTCTGTTTGCCCTTCTTTTGAACCTCCATGTAGGAGAACTTCCCCCCGCACCTCGGACATACCTTTTCATCAGCCTGGCTTTCTCGGGCCTCTCGAGCCCCGACCTTCTCGGCCCCCTCAGCTGTTCGAGAGCCCTTACAGCTCCCCCTTCCGCACTCTTTGAAACTGGTGGTGTGGCTAGGTACACGTATGGAAAGCAGGCTTGATATTTACGAGCTTGATCGGTCGCAAAATCTATGACGGACTTGGCGGGTAGGACACTTCCTTTACTGCCCTTGCACTCGACGGCTAAAGCCTCGACTTGGTAGCTGTCGATCCACTTAAAAGCAACGAGGTCGGGCATCGTGCCAACATTAAACGGCTCCTCAACGACAATATAGCCCCCCTCCTTAAGGAAATTGGCGACTCTTTCCTTAACCTTACGCTCTTTAGGCAAGGCGGGATCCCCTAACACTCTTTAGACTTAAATTCTCCGTTTAAATGGCTACGCGGAACTGGTAAAGCTATTGTTTGGGGCAGCGCCGAGCGAAGTGAGGGAGAAGGGGGCGGAAGGGAAAGAGAAGGGAAAGAAGGGGGCGAGCTGCTCTTGGCTCGACGCCCCGCTACCCTCTACGAAACCTTCACCTCGTACAGCTTTGGGCTGATCCTCTTCAATATCCCGCAATCCTCGAAAACCCTGGGCCACTTCCTCAAAGTCCTCCCGTCGGAACCCCTGACGGCTGCGACGGCCCTCACAAGGTCTTCGTGTAGGAGGAGGCGCGTGTAGTTGAAGTCGTACTTCAGAACGCCCTCCAAGTAGTCCTTGACCTGGAGCCATACCTTCAAGTAGCGTGGTGGTGGGTTGAGCTTCGAGGCCTCCAGCTTCGCGCCACCAGTAGAAGAGGCACCGCCGGTGGAGGGGGTGGTAGTGGGCTGTTTTGTGCGTGTGTGCTCCATTATCCAGTGCCTGAGAGCCTCCTCAACCTCGTAGCTTAGGGCTCCGTGAAGGAGCTCGTGCTTCATCTTAACGAGCTCCCTGAACTTCCTCATGACCTCCTTGTCTACGTAGATGTAGACGCCGACCTTATCCTTCGGCACCTTCGGCATGCACGCCTCACCCATTTACTAGTGATCACTAGTAATCTTAATAGTTTACTAGTGAAGCGTGTGTAGTGATTTCTTCACATCATCCCCCTCAACTCTCCAGAAGAGCGTCGCCCACCGCGCTCTGCACGAGTTGCTAGCAATCCTTGCACGCAATTCTAGAATACTAGTGTGTTGTGGGGCTCGCGGAAGTGATGTTGTGCTTTGGACGTGGGCTCACGTTGCGG
>Ga0080004_1182885_pt1 | contig 16368 bp, 10 predicted proteins | sample WasSprMetagenome_FD_69207 | JGI IMG/M metagenome (GOLD analysis project Ga0080004, IMG submission 69207) | Sulfidic aquatic microbial communities from Washburn Spring, Yellowstone National Park, USA - WS (SPADES assembly) (version 2) | ecosystem: Environmental > Aquatic > Thermal springs > Hot... | reverse complement strand
TGCTTACCAAGCATATAATGGAAGGACAGGACTTCCTGAAGAGCTCTTTCCTTACAAACCCGGTTGGCTCAGGTCCTTACAAGCTGAGCTCATGGGTGAAGGGAAGCTACATCGAGCTCGTTAGAAACGACAACTACTGGGACGACTCCAAGCCATACCTCTCAAAGATAATAATAAAATTCATCTCAGATCCCTCATCATTAGTTGCTTCGCTGAAGAAGGGAGACGTGAACTACGTTTTCAGAGGGCTTCCGTTCGAGACAGTCAATGATCTGAAGGGGCTTCCCGGTTTAAATGTAACTATTTCACTCAGGCCTCCATATAATGCAGCGCTTTGGATCAATTGCAATGATACCATTCTATCTAACCCTCTGGTGAGGCAGGCTATAGCGTATGCGATAAACAGGACGGAGATCTCCGAGAAGGCAACGCTAGGCAACTCTCCTACGGCTGACTACATAATAGACCCGGATCTCGTTCCGCCGCCCACCGGGCTCATACATTACGATAGGAACTTAACGCTTGCTAACCAATTGCTAGATCAGGCGGGTTATCCGAGAAAGGCAGATGGGACGAGGTTCACAATAGAGCTTCTCACTAGACCAGAAGCTGATGAGCAGATCGTGGCGCAATTGGTCAAAGACCAACTGGCCGACGTCGGCATTGTAGTCAATATAAAAAGCGTGGACATGTCAACGTGGCTTAATCTCCAAGCCAACGGTCAATATCAGATTGCAACGAGCAAGTATTGGCTGTCACCATTATGGACCTACCAGCTTTTCAGTTCATCTTGGATAGGAAAAGGCCCCTTCACCAATGTGATGTTCTACAATAATTCATCTGTGGATAAGCTATTAGATGATTGGCTCTCACAGCCGGATAAGCAAAAACAGATAGAGGATCTTCAAAAGGTGGAGCTTCAAGTTAACAAAGACCTACCTCAGATAGTTCTATATAGAGTTGCGTGGGTCAATGCATTCAGCAATAGCTTCGGAGGGAGCGATATACCGATCAGGGGAACTTGGTACTTCGCCGATACTTTGCTCGATGTATACTATTTGCCCGCCCAGACGGCATCTCCGACCTCTACAACTTCGGCACAGACCACGACATCGAGCGGTCAAGGGAATATCTCTCTAGCAACAATAGGGATTGGAATAGCAGGTGTTTTAATTGTAATCGCAGTAGCTATAGTATTGTCTATAAAACGCAAAAAATGATTTTTTAAAGTAAAAATCATAAAACGGTAAGAGGTGCCCAAAATTGGGAGCAAACAAGAAATATAATGGATATAGATCTTGGCAGTTCCTTGAAGAGGGTAAGGACTATAAGCCTTTCAAGCTCGCTAAGCAGGTAGGGAGGGTTCCTTCTAAGAAGGTGGAGCTATCTAAATCGGAGGAGGAAAGGGCTCAGTCGATCATAGAAAAAAACATAATGATATCAACCCATGACCACACCGAGGTGTTCCCTGAAGACCCATCGGAGTTCGTAGAGCATTCTAGGGTTGGGAGGCCATTCATAGGATATGAGGGTCTTGCCGCCTCTGGGCTGGATGCCGTATTTGAAAATATGATGGATGGAACAGCCCTCATGTTTTCTCCGGATGCTTGGCACTGGGAAAACGTAGTGCATCAGATCGGGATCTGGCAATCAGATATAGATCATCAGGATCTGGTATTCGTAGCTAGAAAGGTCGAGGATATAGAGAGGGCACATGCTAGTGGTAAAATAGCTATGGTTCTCTCTCTCGAGGCTCCACCGAAGATCGGAGAGGATCTATCTAAGCTAGATGTTCTATACGGCCTCGGAGTGAGGGTAATGGGCATCGTGTATAGCAAAAACAACGAGTTTGGAAGCGGTTTGGCCGATGTCCATGATAAAGGGCTAACGGACTGGGGATATCTTCTCGTAGAGAGGCTCAACAAGTTAGGCGTCTTGGTCGATGTTTCTCATGCTAGCGACAAAACGAGCATGGAAGCGATAGAAGCATCCAAATACCCCGTCGTAGTGACCCACGCGGGTGCGAGATCCCTATGGCCATCTCGCAGGATGAAGCCGGACGAGGTTATCCAAGCTATAGCGGAGAAGAAGGGGTTCTTCGCCATAGAGGCTGCACCGCATACAACGATCACAAAAAACCATCCGAGACACAGCATCGACAGCATAATGGAGCATTTCCAGTACGTTGAAAAATTGGTGGGGATAGATTACGTAGCTTTTGGCCCAGATACTCTCTTCGGCGATCACGTAGCTCTGCATAAGGTCTTCGCAGAGTACTTATCCATAAAAGCGAGCAGTGAAGAGGGGTTGCCTCCGTATGAAAAGGTGCCATTCGTCGATGGACTCGAAAACCCCTCAGAGTTTCCGAACATCGTCAGATGGCTCGTCAAGAACGGCTACTCTGACCAGGAGATCGCCAAGGTCGTAGGAGGAAACGTGATCCGAGTCCTAAAAGCTGTATGGAAGTGATTTTTCTCAATTCGCGAGGTAAAACTAAGAGAACTTTTTTATTTGTCGGCAAATGATTTATTTTTATTCGATTTTTATCATAAATAATAATCATTATCTTTCTTTATTTTCATAGAAATTTTTAAATATTAAGAAAAATAATTAAAAAATAGGCGAAGAATTTGGAGCTCTCCAATATTCCTGAAAAGGTAAAAACTATGGAGAGAAAACCGGCGCCATTATTCGCGCCTGAGTTCGGACCTCTGAAGGGTGTAAGAGTTCTGCTCACAGGAAGCATTGTGGCAGGCCCATTCATAGCCACGATGTTGGGCGATCTGGGAGCTGAAGTTATACATATAGAGCCTCCAGGTTCTGGTGATACTTATAGAACTCTGGGACCATTTCTAGTAAAGGATGGGAAAAAGGTGTCATTGCCCTTCTCCAACGATGCTAGGAATAGGCTCAGCATGACGCTTGACTTGCGCATAAACAAGAATCCCGAGTCAAGAGAGATTTTCCTAGGATTGATAAAACAATCGGACATATGGGTCGAGAACATGGTTTGGCTGGAAGAGAGGTATGGAATCACTGATGATTTGGTGATGGAAGTAAATCCGAGAATCGTCATAGTACACGTGAGTGGCTATGGTCACCCGAACTTCGGGGGAGATCCGAAAATATGCAAGAGGGCATCATACGACCTGATAGGGCAGGCCTATAGCGGGTGGCCCAATGTCACAGGATTTAGGGACGGACCTCCTACGAGGCTTTCGCTCTGGGCATGCGACTACGTTACAGCTCTATTTGGGACGATAGGTGCCTTGGCAGGATATCTGCATGCGCAGAAGACAGGCGAAGGACAAGTTATCGATGTCGCTCAATATGAAGCAGTAGCGAGGATGCTGGAATCATATTATACAGCATACTTGAATGCCAGAATAGAAAGGGAAAGAGAAGGGAATAAGGCTACCGGGTTCCAACCTTATGGGATCTTCAAAGCTAGCAATGGCTGGGTAGCAATAGGAGCCTTCGGTCCTGCCGTATATAAAAGATTCTTGGAAGCGATGAAGGAGGCTGTAGGATTAGATCCCAACGAATATCCTTGGGAAGAGTGCGCGGCAACTTCGCAGGCTGTCTCCTCTCCAAAAGGTAGAAAGCTTGACTCCATACTGACGGAATACGTTGAAAAGCATACGGTCGAAGAGATCGAAGAGCTGTTCAATAAATATTCTGTTCCATGCTCCAGAGTGATGACTCCGAAGGATGCTGCTAACGATGCGCATTGGCTGTCTAGGCAGCTGTTCGTGGAAGCCTTTGACTATAATGCGATGGAGACGCTGAAGTTCTTCGGCGTTGTTCCGAAATTCAATAAGACTCCAGGCAAGGTTTGGAGAGGTTCCCCCAAGCTAGGTCAGGATACAGACGAGATACTCAAAAAGCTTCTCGGTTATACCGACGAGGAGATCAAAAGATTGAGGGAGAAAAAAATAGTATGAGGCGGTGAAAATGGTAGAATATCCATATTTCGAAGAATCGCACAAGGATGTTAGGGATGTAGCAAGGTCTGCTGCCGAGGAGTTCAAGGAGAAGGCCCCTGAGGCCGATGAGAAGGAAGACTTCACCATAATAGAGAGAAATCTTAAGAGGCTCGGAGAACTCGGACTGCTTGGTCTGAGGATTCCCCCGGAATATGGGGGCGCAGGAATGGATGTGAGGTCATACGTCATTGCGTTAGAGGAACTGGCGAAGGTTTGCGCCTCGACTGCCCTATCCTATGATGCTCATGTCCTGGCAGCTGACAGCATACTGATAGGAGGAACAGAGGAGCAGAAGAAGAAGTATTTGCCTCAGCTGAGCAAGGATAAAATAGGTGCCTTCGCGCTTTCTGAGCCGATGGCTGGTTCAGATGCAGCTGCGCTGAGGGCAACTGCAGAGCTCAAAGACGGAAAATATGTGCTGAGAGGAGAGAAGCACTTCATCACAAATGGGAAAATAGCCGATGTCATAGTCGTTTATGCCAAGACGGATCCTTCTAAAGGGGCGAAGGGTATAAGCGCCTTCATAGTTGAGAAGGGAATGCCTGGATTAAAAATAGGAAAGGTAGAGTCGAAGATGGGAGTGAGAGGATCGCCTACGACGCAGATCTTCCTCGACGGCGTTGAGTTGCCTAAAGACAACCTTCTAGGCAAGGAAAATGAGGGTTTCAAGATAGCGATGAGCACTCTGGATATCGGCAGAATCGCTGTGGCAGCCCAATCCCTTGGTATATCGAAGGCAGCATTTGAAGTGGCATCGAAATATGCAAAGGAGAGAGTGCAGTTCGGTCAGCCCATCATTAACTTCCAGGCCATACAGTTCATGCTAGCTGATATGTACGTGAAGATAAAAGCGTCAGAGAGCCTCACCTATTATGCTGCTTGGATTGCAGATAAGGGCGAAAGAGCCACCCTTCCTGCTTCTGTTGCTAAGCTATATGCCAGCGAGGCAGCTTTGGAGATAACGGATAAGGCCATTCAAATACTAGGCGGAGTGGGCTATACGAGGGACTATCCAGTGGAAAGGATGCACAGGGACGCGAAAGTGATGACCATAGGTGAAGGTAGTTCGGAGATCCAGAGGCTGGTAATAGCAAGGAACGCTCTTTCACTCAAATGATTTTTTAAACTTTTCCTCAAATCCATTTGAGGATTTTTTCGCAGTTTACCTCTAAATGATGGGAGACCTCATCTATTATTTTTTCAGGCTTTGCTTCCGCATTTGCTATAAATGGGATAATGCACATCTCTAACTCGCTTCCCCACCTCTCTTCTGCAATCTTGATTTGCTCTTTCTGTTCAGCTCCGATGTTTTCCATTTCCACGCATCCCGGACATCTGGAGGAAGCTATGACCTTATTGATTAATAACCCGCTCACGGGGATTCCATGGGATCCAAGTTCTCTAAGGATCTTATCCGTTACGGATATGGAAAATGCGCCTGGCTCGAGAACGATCAGCGATCTATTTAAATCTGAAGCTAATAATTTCAGGACATCGTTCGCTAGATTCCTCCAGCTATTGATTAGTTCCAGGGGATCTCCACGCCCTCTCCTGATCTTTTCCAAAGATCCCTTGACTCTCAAATAAACCCTTGTTGCTTCACCAAGATGCTCATAGAACTCCTTTTCCAGCCTCAAAAGCCTTATGCTTTCCCCAGCCGCTGCTGTATCCCAGACAATGATATCATATGTTTCATTCTTCCATAGCTCCCAAACATAATACATGATGAACTCGTCTGCTATACCGGGAGCTCCTGCGACGTAATCTATTATCCAATCCTCAACAGGGAAAAATGATGATGCAACTTCATAAACTTCTTTTCCGAACCTCTTGACCCACATCCTTTTAACTTCTTCTTCCCCCAAAATTAGAGCTTCCATATTTTCTCCACATTCGATTTTTTCACCCTCGCCTTTACAGTTCCACATGCCTTGAAGCGAAACGGGGTGAGCAACGTCTGTAGCTAAGTATAGCAATTTAAGCCCTTGTGCGGAAAGAGATCTAGAAATGGCAAGCGAAACCGTTGTCTTTCCTACTCCACCCTTCCCCCAGATGCCTATGAGCTTCGTTGGCATAAAGAACCCCAACCGTCTTTAGTATATAAAAGTTTTTAGCGCTTTTTAGGCTCTTACGAACTTCTTACCTATCGCATATAGACATATCAACCTATAAAGAGATCCCGTTTCTTTCAAGAAACGCGCTACCTCGCACAACGGAAAACTCTCTTATAACCGAAGCTAAGTTAAACATTTTTTAACTTAATTGTATGTCCTTGAATATAATATCGCCGTTGCGGCCAGGTCAAGTACTATTTCATATAAGGATGTTTCCCGGAGCAACTAAATTACCAAACGTTAAAAGGAACGTGCCCGGAGAGGTTAAAAAAGCCTGAAGATCACATGAAGCTTTGCGCAAAGGCCTTGAAAAGTTAATGAGCTCTCGCGGAAAAAAGAGGGATTCGCATCATGAAGGCATTTAAGAAGTTCAGCGGATGGCTGTTTAGAAAAATGACTAGAGCTATTTAGAAAGCTAATGTTGATGATGTGGGGGGAGGGAGGGGTATATAGCCTTGGACAGAGAAATGAAGGTGATATCGGCTTCTGTTTTCGCCTTCAGCTTCACCACAGCGGTTATAAACCTCTCCTCCGGGCTGAGAGTTTATTCATTATCTAAATCGGCTTCGCTTCTCTCCCTCGCAACGCTAGTCTACAACGTGTTTTATACCTTAGCTAGTTACTATTATGGAAAAATATCCTATCACCGCCTTTCACAGGTGGATCTGATCTTCTCATCTTTCCTCGCCATAGGGGCTTCGTCCATACTGATGGGTACGCTAAATGATCCTTACGCCGTAGTCGCTATGAATGCTATATTCGGCTTCGGGGCAGCACTGGGATCACCTACGCTCACTGCAGTTTTGGCAAACCACCTGATGAAGGACAACATAGCGGTGACCAGATACAATATACTTGTAAGTCTAGGAACGATATTCGGCTACCTAACTGCATCATTTCTGGGACTGCTGCCGCTCTCTTACATACTTATAATCATGGGAGCAATCCTTTTGTCTTTTGCGCCTTTGGCTTTCATGCTACCTCCAAAGTTCAGAGCAAAAATGCGGGAGAGAGTAACTATTGCTCCCATGCTGTCTCACCTCGTTGGCAAAATGAGATCTCTCCCAAGCGATATGGCGCACTGGGAGAAGCTCCTTTCCTTCGGAGAAGTTGGAAGGGAAATGAGGAAGATGCTCAGAGTCAGGATAGCTAGGTCCTCAACTTTGACCCTCCTCGGTATCGTTACGCTCTTCACCGCTATAAACGTGTTCTTCACACCCATGCCAGCTTATTTGAGGATGGCGGGATACAGCAACAACGAAATCTATGCGATATACATGCTCAGCAACTTCACCACCCTTTTGTTATACGACTTCGTTAAAGAAAGAATAGGCAACTCTGAGCAGACATGGAGAGTCCTATTGTTTTCAGTTAGCATTAGGCCAGCCCTGTTTCTATTGCCATTTACCCTCGATCTCTTATCACCGAAACTGGTTTTTCCACTTTTGTACATTTTGGTTGGAGCGACATGGGCTGGAATATCGGCATCGCTACCTGTAATAATGATGCGTCATGCTGTTCCAGAAAAGAAGGGCGAAGCGCTGAGCAAGATGAATGCAATGACGAGCCTAGGAGCTATACTCGGATCTTTCGTGGCAAGCATCCTCTCCATTTGGGGTATAAGTTATACTTCAGCTGTAGCAAGTGTTACCGTATTAGTCGCTTTGCTTATATTCCGCGAGGCTTCTAGGGCTTCGATCGACTGAATCTATGAAAAGCATTTATATAGTAAAAAAACAATGTTTTTATGAGAAAAGGGTGCATTTCTATGAGCGTATCATCAGCTATGCTCGAGTTCGAGAACTTGGATAAGCTTAAGCAATACACAGATAAGAAAATTGCGGAGATAAGCGCAGAGCTCGGAGAGATCCTGAGAAGGGTCGATGTTCTACATAGCACCATAGAGGTCAAAAAGAAGTTCCTCGAGGCCCTTAGCATAAAGGGGCAGGAAAAACCTTACGAAGGGATCGCTCTGGGAGGAGAAATATATCTCATGGTAGATCCACCAGCGGAGTCGCTTGTCAGCCTCTACGAATCTCTCTCAGAGAACTTAAACAGGAAGCTGACCTCTTACAGGAACTTGAAAAACGCGCTTTCCAAGATCCCCTCTACACCGGAATTGCAGGTCTCAGCCACCTTAATCCTAGATAACGACATTCCCAAATACATAATAATAAAGACTTCAAAGTAAGGTTTTATAACTTGAATTCGATGAAAAAATTAGCAATAGCGCTTTTCTTTTCCATCTTTTTTATCCTTATAGTGGGGCTCCTTCAAGCATCTGCCCAGGGTATAGAGAGCATAAGCCTCAGCGATCTGGAGAACACAGTGCAAAAGCCCTTTATATACACAATTGAGAACTCCTTTCCTAATCCGTTTATAATAAACGGCGGGAGATCAATCCTCTACCAGCCTGATCCCAATTCTCTCTCAATTTACGATTACTTCTATAATAAAAAAATATTCAATTATTCGATCAAAGGTCTAATTACCTCCGTCGACGAGAGCCCTCCTATCCTCGTGGTTGGTACAGACAAGGGCGAGGTGCTCGTGTTAGACGAGTCGAACGGCTACTCTCCGAAGAAGTTCGAGGGTAGCTTCGGAGCTGTAAAGCAGGTGCTTGCCTTAGGAGGGAAATACGCATACGTCCTCTTTTCCGATGGTTCCATGCTGCAATACGACGTAGGGTCCGATTCATGGATCGCATATAGATCATTTGCGCTTAACGTTACCGCCGAGAAAACGCAGCAGTACCAAGTCCTTAGGATGTGGAAGGATGGGGGAAACATGCTTCTCCTCTGTATGCCAGTCTATACCCCTATAGGCAAGATCTACATACAGCTCTCCCCGGCCACAAACGCAACAAGCGTTGCCGGAGTGGGGGTGATACTCAACTTTACAGATACTGGCTTCGTTTTATCCTCAAAGACTGATGAGAGCGGCTACGCAGAATTCAGCGTTCCTCCTGGAGAGAGCGCGTCGGCCTTCGTTCAAATATATATAGCTTCGGAAAAGGCCGGGTTCTACTATTTAATTTCTTATACCCTAGGTGAACTTATGAACAAGCTCAGCGTGTTCACTTATCCGCCTTCGAATGCTCCCCTAGTATCCGTGAAAATCGCCGCCTCAAACTACGTCCTTTATTCTGCTTCTCCCTCTTCCAGCGGCCTCAATTTCGTGAACAACTACTCCTTTACCGCGGATTCGGTCGATGACCTCCTAATAGTAGACGGTTCGTTGGGATTTAAGTACATATTATTAGATTCTAAAGGCGGCGCTCAGGAGATTACTAGGCTTACCTCTTCTTTAGTTTCATCTGGCAAGGATACTTTCTCTAGAACAGAGGTCACAGCCTTCGATTCAGATGCCTCGGGAAGGTTTTTGGTCCTAGGATTTTCAGATGGTACGCTGATAGCCTTCCGCCTCGATGGAGGATCTTACTCCGCTTTTCAGAGCTACAAGCTATCATCCCAGCCTGTTCTACTTCACGTATCATCCTCTTCCCCGCTTTCATTAATTACCTATGACGGGATTTATCTACAGGCCCTGAGATATAATCAGAATAACTTCACCCTATGGCCTATTTTGAGGGGTGAAAGCTACTTAGGCTATATCATGGGTGGAGTGGAGAAAGCCTATATGGGCACGGAGGATACAGCCCTCTTCTTCACGGGAACAGAGACGATAGTCTTGGACGGAGTTCTAGAGACATACTCATACTATTCTCTTGACCTCAGGACGAGGACCTTGAGTACGGTAACGATATACGTGAATGGAGAAGACGGTAGCATCCCTTCCTCCTTTTCAGCGACACTTGAAGGGAGAATAGTCTACTCTCAGCGAGGAGGGGGAGGCCAGCCTATAGTGTTCAGAAACGTTCTCCCCGAGAACTACACTCTTAGGATCGTACCCGATCAGAACATCTATGATCCGATTTCCATCGATCTGCATGTTACTGGAAGCGGTTCGTTCAATGCAACTCTTCCGCTCCACGTCTTCAACGTGACTTTTGCTCTCATAGACAGTTTGACGAATGGCCCACCCAAGGGATCCTTCGTCTACATCGTTAACCCGCCGAGAGGCAATGCGACGTCCGGAACCTGGATCCCATCTGAGGGGCCCTTATCTATTAATGCAACATATGGGAAATACACCATGACTCTCTCTCCAGAATACCCTTCCATCTACTCGACTTCGAGCATCTCATTCAGCGTCCCGGAGAACCTCTCCCTATCTCTCTCGATAGATAGACATTCGTTCGTCTACGGAGTACAGGTTTTGGATTCTACTAGCAAAGCTCCTGCGATCGGCAGTTTCCTCGTTGAGGTATTAGATACGCTAGGAGTATCGCACAGCGCATATACAGATTTGAACTCTATAGCATATGTCTCTCTCAACGACGTTGGCAACATGAATATAAGCGTGACGCCGGCAGACGATGTGACTTCGAAGATCTATAAATCCGCATCCTTTGAAAAATCGATATACTTCCAGGTCGTTTCCCCATTCTATATCGATAGGAACAACTACACCCTTACTCTAATCGTAAAGGACCTCGATACAAACATCCCCGCCTCAGGCGCTAATGTGAAAATAGGGCCATACTCACAGACTGTAGGACCTAATGGGACGCTCCAGTTCGTTCTTCCCGCGGGAAACTATACCGTCACTGTTCAAGGTGGTATATACGCGACGGCGCAGAAGGCCATATTGCTTTCTGGAAACGTTACTCAGGAAGTAGGGGTTAGGAGGATCCTCGGCACTATGACGGTTAGGGTTTATCAGGCCGGGGGAACACCTATAGCCAATGCGATCGTCTCCATAGACGGAATAGATAATATAAACACCTTCACTTTCGTCACAGACTATACTGGAGAGATATCTACGAACATACCTCTTGGATTATACAAGATCACGGTAACAGCCAGCGACTATGTAACGCAAACGAAGGTCTGGAACATAAGCAACACTACTCCACAGCTTGTAGAGGTGAAGATGAACTATACGGTTCTAGGATACTTCAAGGCATATGGCATATACATCTTGGTGATTATCGTCGCAGCTGCATTGATACTCTACATGAGGAGGTACGTGAAGAAGAGGCTCGATGTCCTTGCCCAGAAGGAGCTCGAAGAGGTGTTCTGATGGTGCCTTCTCTAAAGCAAAAATCGAAGTCGAAGGAACTTAGCAACTCCGGAGGGAAGGAGAAGAGCGAGGAAAAGGAATCTGCTTTATTCTTCGAGCGTCTTTTTGAAGAAGGCGTTACCATTTACCACATGCAGAGGGCAGGCGGTTATACCTTTGCGGAAATAGGTGCCAACTACGGTGAAGTTGAGAGATATCCTTTGAATCCTCCTTGGGCCTACGCTAGGATAATGTTCAACAAGGAAGACGGGACCTACCTCTATGTGATAGACGAGGTAACCCTCTCGCCTCTCGAGAGAAAGATCTACGGAATACTTTTGAACATAATAATACATGAGCTTCAGCCCCCTCCGAGCGGAGTTGATGCGCTGCAGTACTTCAAAGAAAAGGCTAGAGAGATACTAAGGAAGTACGCAATAAGGATGGGAAGGACGCCGGGCGTCTCATGGGCTAAGATGATGTATTATATAGAGAGGGATGTGGTGGGATTCGGATACATAGACCCTCTGATGAGGGATCCGTACATTGAGGACATATCATGCGATGGAGTAGGGAAGCCTATATACGTTTGGCACAGGAACTACGAGAGCCTCCCTACTAACCTGAAGATAGATGATGAAGACTCCTTAGACAGCTTTCTAGTTAGGCTGGCGCACCTCGCTGGGGCGCACATAAGCGTCGCCTTCCCAATAGTAGACGCCATTCTCCCGGGCGGTCACAGGCTAGCTGGAACGTTCAAGAAGGAGGTAACCACAAAGGGATCCACATTCACTGTGAGGAAGTTCAGGGAAGACCCGATTACGATAGTTGACATGATAGGTTGGAACAACATCTCCCCAGATATCGCAGCATACCTCTGGATGATGCTTGAGCATAAGATGACTGGTCTGATCCTAGGAGTCACGGGATCCGGAAAGACCACAGCCCTGAACGCAATAGCTTCTTTAATTAGACCATCGATGAAGGTCGTAACCATAGAGGATACCCCAGAGCTTAGGCTCCCCTTGGAGAACTGGGTGCAATTAGTTACTAGGCAGAGCTACGGGATAGGAACGGAGAAGATAGGAGAGGTGAACCTCTTCGACCTCATAAGGGTAAGCCTTAGGTATAGGCCGGACTACATAATAGTCGGGGAGGTGAGGGGAGAAGAGGCTTATGCTCTAATGCAGGCGGTGGCAACTGGACACGGAGGTCTAACGACGCTGCATGCGGAGAACGTGGTCCAGGCAGTCAACAGGCTAACCAGCGAGCCAATGAACACACCTAAGAGCTTCATCCCATTCTTGAACTTCGCTCTAGTGACTAAGAGGCACATGATAATAGCGCCCGACGGCAGCTTCCAGATCGTCAGGAGGGTAACTAACCTTTGGGAGATAATTGAATATGGAGATTATGTGGAGGTCTTCAGATGGGACCCCGGCAAGGATGTTCACATGTCCGATGTATCTAAGAGCACGATGCTTAAAAAAGTAGCGGAGATGAGAGGTAAGGATTGGACCTGGGTAGAGGAGGAGCTTCTCAGGAGGAAGCAGGTTCTCCTATATCTGAAGAAGGAGAACAAGAGGTTCTACCTAGATATTGCGAAGGTCATAAGGATGTACTATCAGAAACCTGAAGAGACTATGAGAGAGGTGAGGGAGAAGCTTTCATCCGAGCCTCAGGAATCAGGAGCAGGGGGGCAGGCTTGAATAAGGAGGAGAGGAAGGAGAGAAAGATTCCTCTGAGGCTCATATACGATAGGCTCTCCCTATTTTATTTTGGGGAGCTCGGGAAGAGGCTCGCGAAGGCATACGAGCTAGAGGACAAGCTAACAAAGGCAATGATATTCACACACCCAGTCGTCTATGCATCTAGGCTCCTTATGGACTCATTCGTTGTCGCAGTTCCATCGATTTTAGCAGCGATAATCCTTTTCATAAAATACAAATTTTTGCTATCCATCTTAGGTGCAATGGGAGTAATAATTCCAGTCATAGTCCTATTCATCCCCGTCATATTCTTCTTGACAAAGATAGCAGTTTTAGGTTCCGCTATGTCTTCCAGGGCTCATGAGGTTGAATCCGAGCTTCCACTCTTCGCTTCATATGTTACCTCAATGGTCGTCTCAGGGATAAGCCCAGAAAGAGTGATAGAAACAGTTGCTGAAACCGATCTGTTCTACGCGATAAAGAAGGAGGCGCAACTCATAAAGAGGAACATAAAGGTTCTTGGCATGGATGCTCTGACTGCGATAGAGGAGGTTGCAAAGAACCATCCGAGCAGAGAGTTCAGGGAGTTCATGATGGGGTACACCTCTACGATAAGGGGAGGAGGAGACGTTTCCCATTACTTGCAGCTGAAGACAGAGTCCTACTTCAAGGAGAAGGAGAGGGATATGGAGAAGATGGTTGACAGGGTTAGCCTAACTCTAAGCACCTACATGATAATCTACGTCTTAGTAGGGCTCACCGTGAACATAATCATAGCGATACAGGGGGCAGGGTTGGCCAAGTTCATAGGCGGGACCACGAACGTAATGCCCATGATAATCGCCTTCAATTACATACTCATGCCTATGCTTACCATATTAATGATATATATCATTGGAGGTTCGCTGCCATCATACCACGTAGCCTATAGAGAGCCCTATCTTTCTCTTTTCGTTTCAGCACCAGCGGGAGCTCTGATCTTCTCCCTCATGATGGCATTCGGCGGCTACAGGGCTTTCATTTCGCCGGATCGCTTAAACATGACATTAGCTATATTGGCAATAGGAGTCGCATTCATTGCGGCTTCGATCCCCCCAATAATTGAGTGGAGGAGGATAGACAAGAGGGAGAGGGGAGTCGTGAAATACCTCGGCAGCTTCCTCACAGATCTGGCGGAGATAAGGAAGGCTGGGCTGAACCCGGAGAAGAGCATAATCTATCTAAGCAGCAGGGACTATGGAAGCTTCAATCCTATACTGAAGAAGCTATCCTCAGCTCTTCAAATAGGGCTGAACATAAAGAAAGCTGTGAGGCTCGCGGTTCTAGGATACAAGAACTGGTTCATGAGGACCATAATGAGGATGCTCGTTGACATCGTCGAGTATGGGGGAGGGACTCCAAACTTATTGGATACGATAGCTGCTTATGGTAGGAAGCTTTCGGACTTCGAAAACCAGCTCAAATCAGCGCTCAGGACAGATACATATTTGCCTTATCTGGGCTCCATACTGAACATAATCTCCACCGTCATGATAATTTACCTGATGGTAAGCTCTATCAATATAATGCAGCCCGTTGGGCCTGGAGGACCTACATCGGGGGCTATGGCAGTGAACCCAAGTTATCTTTCCACGCTTACTTTCCAGCTACTCCTTAGCCTCATCCTGAATTCATGGCTGGCGGGTCTTCTCGTTGGGAAGGCCGTCTCAACCTCAGTCGCGGGCGGATTCAAACACTCAGCGGTGCTCACAGCTTTAAGCGTTGCTGTTGCTATAATAACGATAGATGTTCTGCTCGTGCCTCTCTTCTCTTTGACGAGATGATGAGGTAATACCTCAAATTTTCTTCTTAAAAAAATTTTAAAAAAGATATATTTATATGTGAATCGACCATAATTTTGTATTAGTGAGACCTCTGAAATCATAGGTCCTCTTCAAGAATAGGGGGCCTTGCTTTTTTATGAAAGAGGTCTGTATAGAGTAAAACGGTTTGCTTTTTTTATACCTAGTAGGAAAAAATGATATATGAGAGAAAATAAAAGGTGAGGAAATAATGAAACAGAGAGCAATATCTCCAATTATAGCTACGGTAATATTGGTGGCAGTGACTATAGCATTGGCTGTCGGTGTAGCACTTTGGTTCTCCGGAATAATCGGAGGAGCTGGAAGCCACGAGCAGCTTCTAGTACTGCCGGACGGAAACATAACTGTTAGTAGTAGTAGCACCTCCTCGGGCTTGTTATATCTTCATGTAAAGAATTCTGGTTCAATCGACTCACAGATAATTTCAATTAAGGTAGGAAACTATACTATACCAATATCTAGTGCCCAAACATTTGCGGCGACGGAATATACAACAGTATCAACAAGCTATATTTTAGTACCAGCTGGAAAAGATGTTTGGATAAATGCTACTATTAATAGTTATGGATTTATTCCAGGGTCTTCGTACAAGGTTACTGTAGTTACTGCAGCAGGGAACAGCTACATACAGGAACTCCAGGCAGTTCAAGGATCATCGTAGGGAACCGGATAATAGCTATCGCCGTAAAATGATGAAAAGCTTGTATAATATATTAAACTTTTTTTAAATTTTTTATTAGGAACTAATGTAGTTTTGAGTTTTCCCATCTTCAAAAAAGAGTATTTTTCCATGTTTCAGCATATTTTTAAAGTAATAATGTGAGCTGCCCCGCCCTAAAGGACAAGGCTTCCAGCGTTTAGCTGGTGCTTTTCGCCTTTAGCCTAATTTGCTTGTTCAGCGGGCTCACTGCTCCCCCATCCCGCAGAGCTCATTACCCTAGGGAGTATGTTTATGCTTGCATTTAGATACCTGTGAGGCAAAAAAGCTTTTCTCACCTTTTCTCGCTATCCTGGCCTTGAACGGCTAGGTTTTCAGCTATAAACTTAGTCCATAACCTTATACGTCTAAGTCAGTGTTAGGTATATAACTAAACCAAAAACTACCTAACACCAATCGAGACACATAAATTTATGGTACTAGCTATACCATAAACTTATGGTACTTAGCTTCAGAGGATCCTGCCATATTCAAAATAAATATTCAAATATTTTGGGCATATCTCACATAATTTATTTTGAGTGAGATTGATGTCAACAGCTAAGGCTGTCGTGCTGTTCATTGTAGGGTTATTACTAGCAATATTAGTGTTTCCAGTAGCATTCTTTGCATCAGCAGCTTTTGGCTACATCTTTGGAGTTATAGCGCTTATAATAGGTGTTTGGCTAGTTGCTTTTCTATTTCGAGGAGCGGAAAAGCTAGCTCCGCTTTTTGAAAGTCGTTTAAATACATCCTCTTTAGCATTGACTCAATATGATGACGTGTTTCCTTTATTTATTCAGAGCTGCGTTCTTCATTTTCGGAACAAAAATTCTCTTATCTTAACCAAATCTGTGAAGTTCCCAACAAACATCT
>Ga0080004_1208837_pt1 | contig 16369 bp, 11 predicted proteins | sample WasSprMetagenome_FD_69207 | JGI IMG/M metagenome (GOLD analysis project Ga0080004, IMG submission 69207) | Sulfidic aquatic microbial communities from Washburn Spring, Yellowstone National Park, USA - WS (SPADES assembly) (version 2) | ecosystem: Environmental > Aquatic > Thermal springs > Hot... | reverse complement strand
TTGGGGTAATGGTTTAAAGGAGGGTTCGGGTAGTGTTTTGTGGAGCGGGATTGGTCTAGTGGTTAGGATGCCAGCCTCCCAAGCTGGTGGTCCCGGGTTCGAATCCCGGATCCCGCACCAAGCCTTTGTGTGGTTGAGATGTTGGGGTATTTTTGTGTGTAGTAATAACCCTTATAAGGTGAGTTGATCAATTAGATGGGGTATCATTTATGCGTAGTAGATGTGTAGAAACAGGGGAAGATGTAGGAAGATGCGCGTATTGGGGAGGGTGAAGGATTCAGTTGGGGTTTGAATCTTCTGGGAGGGCTTTTGAGAGTAGGCTTAACGGGCATCTTGCTAGTCTGTTGAGTAGTGAGCTACGCTTTAGAGCTGTGAGTGAGCATCTATCAGGTAGGGGTAGGCCTGATGTCGTGGTGTGGGTAAATGGTGTGAAGGTGGTTTTAGAGGGTTCTTATTCGCGGGTGGACGCAGAGAATGATGTGAAGCGTAGAATTGAAGAAGAATTTGGAGATTTGGGTGTGGCGATTTACTATAAGGAAAGTTTTCCCTCGAACCTTACGGAGTTAGAGCTCGAAGAGAGATTGAAGAGCTCCGTCTTTGAGGTTAGGTTGATAGCCCCGGCAGATATCTCAGCGGTGTTGCTCGCTTATTTAACCAGTAAAAAAGTTGAGTCTAGATGGGTTACTGGTTGGATGGAAGCAAGGATTACAGATCTGACCTCCATATTGAATGAAGCTGTACAGTTCATAATAAGTGAGGAAGATTTTACACGCGTAATCGGCGAGATTGAGCAGAAAATCAACGAGTTTGTTGAAAGTTTGAGTAGCGTTGACCAAGGAAAACAGATAGCTAGAAACCTTTACGAGATATTTTATAAGCTGTATGGGCTTTCCGTCGGTAATTATGCGGATATAGGGGAGTTGATTTACGCTAAGGCTGCGCTAACAGTACTGCTTAGCACAACATTCTACGAGTCTATACACGCTCAGCTAGGGCTAAGCAGTATAAGTAGTCTGTGTAGTCAGTACGGTTTCAAACTTGGGTTAAGGAGGGCTTTCGAGGAGATGTCGAAAAAAGTCGATTACGAACCAGTCTATAACTTAGCTATTCAAGTCGTTGATGCCTTGCCTCCAGACATAACCCTAGCCCTCAAGAAGATTGTTGAGCTCGCAGAGACATGTGCCTCCAAAAGAACCCTTCTTAAAAAGGACTTCTCCGGTAAGATTTATCATAGGGTTGTTGGGGATTGGGCTGTAAGGAAGGGCTTCGCAACATACTTTACCACGGTTCCAGCTGCCTACCTCCTCGCTTACCTTACTGTCTTTACAAGAACTGGCATCTTTGAAGAGTTTAAGGATTCGATTGTAGTTGGAGACCTTACGTGTGGGAGCGGAACATTATTGACGGCAGCATATAACGCATTAAAGGATCTATACATATATTCGAGGTTTAGAAGAGGTGAAGTAGATCTCAAAGGTTTCCATAAGTCGATGCTTGAGGAAGGCATTTGGGGTATTGACACCTTAAGGTATGCTGTTCAGATAGCTTCTACAAACCTTGCGCTGCAAGATTCAACAACAAAAGTAAGCCACATGAATACCTACACTATACCTTTGGGGAAAGAGAATAGTAAAGTAACGTTAGGCTCTCTGGAGTTCGTGAAAGGTAGAAGAATACCATCGATAGCTATGTGGTTTGAGGGGGCTTCTCAAAAGTTTGCAGAGGGGGCTGAAGCAGCATCCATAACTGAGGCTGAGAAAGTGCCGGAGGAGATACCTGAATTCGACCTTCTAATCATGAACCCACCCTTCACAAGAGCCACGGGTAGAGGGGGGAGGGAGAGGGGAGGTCTCTTCGGCTTCATAGTGGATGGAGCGGTGAGAAAAGATGTTCTAGATAAATATAGTGATGTGAGAGAGATAATACAGCGAAACCTTCGAGCGTTGACATATCCGGAAGAGAGACTAACAACCTTAAGTGGCTTCAAGGAGTTAAATGAGCAATACGCCGTTATACCCAAGCTTGATGTTGAGGAAGTATATAATATAGGTCAGGCTGGTGAGGGTCTTCTCTTCCTCTACCTCGCTTCCAAACTGATTAGGGATGGTGGTAAGATAGCCTTCGTACTACCCAAATCGTTTTTGACTGGTGTAAGCTGGTTCTTAGCACGCAACCTACTGTTGAGAAAGTTACATCTTGAGCATATAGTAGTGAGCTATGATGCGGAAAACGGCTACAACTTCTCTGAATCGACAAGCTTAAGCGAGGCGCTTGTAGTTGCGAGGCGGAGAGAACCACATGAGGAAGATGAGGAGGCCACCATTACGATCTTACTTAGAAAGCCATCGACGTCTTTGGAGGCTAGGGCCTTAGCGTTCAAGATACTTGCAACAAAAGATGGTGGTTACCTTGAGGTTAATGGGTCTAGAGCCTACGCTTATAGGGTTTCGAGGAAGAAGTTTGCTGAAAGGATATTTAACTGGGGGAGCCTTCTAGCCTTCCCAGAACCAAAGCTGACGCAAATAGCAAGCGATGTATTAGACGGAATAATATTCAACACAAATCTTCCGATGGCAAGGCTGGGCGAAATAGCAACAATAGGTATCGACAGACACCAATTCCACGACGCCTTCCAAAGAGTACCTCAAGGAACCCCAGGCTCTTATCCAGCTGTTTACGGAGGTGAAGAGGAAATAAGGTCACGAATGCTAACAGAACCTAACACCAGAATAATGTCACGAGAAGCGAGGTCGAAGGATGGGGAAGTAAGAAGACCAGGAGAGAGACTATTTAATGAATTTTCAAGTAGGCTCCTTGTCCCAGACAGAATAAGAGTTAACACCGCTCACGTTATAGCTCTATACACCGCTGAACCAGTTCTCTCGAATATCTTCTATGCACTTAGACTCAAAAACAGCAAAGACGAGGATAGGGTGAAGGCTCTATGCTTATGGCTAAACACAACTTGGGGTATACTATCCCTCTTAGCGAATAGATCAGAAACTGAAGGTGCTTGGGTTAATCTTAAGATGACTCACTGGAGACTCCAGCCGATATTAGATGTTACAAGACTTGATGAAGAGAAAGTCAGAGGGCTTGCTTCAGTTTTCGACAAATATTGCAGAGAGGAGCTGCGTAGGCTACCAGAGCAGTTCAAACCAAACGATACAGACCCAATTAGAGAAGGCATCGACAAAGACTTCCTACAAGTTATGGAAGTTAAGTTCAGCGACAAAGAACTTAACGATCTATATAGTTTGGTCAACCAAAATCTCAGCACGTGGACTGGGGAAAGCTTGATCGAATGATGATAGAAGAACTGTACCTGAAGTGGCGCCGGGAGGGGGATTTGAACCCCCGAGACCCTTGCGGGTCACAGACTTAGCAGGAGCGTTAAAGGGGTTCCAGGACTTCCTAGTGGTTGATCAAGGCCTCACTAAGAGAACGGCTAAGCGGTACTATTCGATCATAAGCCGCGTTATTTCGCAGAGCAGCGAGGTAACAACCGATGCGCTTAGATCGATCCTTAAAAGTGTTGAGAACACGAATACGCGGGCAAATTACGTCAAGGCGTTCAGGGTGTTCTTCAAAAGGTATCTTGGGTTGAGTGTAGCCGACGGCTTTAAGATCCCTCAGCCAACTCCAAAACCCATCAAGGTGCCTCCTAAGGAGGATCTTCAAGCCTTCTTCTACGCGCTCCCAAGCCTCCAGTCAAAAACAGCCTTCCTACTCTGGGCTACGACCGGAAGGAGGAGGGACGAGGTCTTAACCCTCACTTTAAGCGACATCGACCTCGACGAGCGACTCATCATCAGGAGGGTTGAAAGGGGTGGGACGAAGAGGGAGTGGGTCTCAATCTTCAATGAAGAGGCTCAAGAGTACCTCCGCCAATATCTCAAGACTAACCCAAACCCCAACCGCCTCTTCAGCTACAAACACATTCGAAACGCCTTCAAAGAAGCTGAAGAAGCCACAGGTGTAAAAGTCACGCCACAGATACTCAGAGAGTGGTTCTGCAACGAAATGGCTAACCTCGGAGCCCCAGATAGATACATAGATGCCTTCTGCGGTCGAACGCCAAAAACCATCCTAGCAAAACACTACACAGATTACACACCTCAAAGACTCAAGAAGATCTACGATCAAGCCGGGCTGAAAGTGCTATCCTAAGATGCCTAAAGAGGGCCTCGGAGCCCAGATATGGTCCAACCACGAGGCCCTTCCCCATTTTTTGCCGCCTAGATCGATCTCAACCTATAACGGCGAAATTAGTCCAGTAAGAGGGGGTGTATCTTGCGGGCTGCGGGCATGTCGACATGTCTACCCCTTTACTGGAATTTTTTTCTAACCGCTTTTGCCAAACAAAGCATAGTTTTTGCCCCTTTTCTCGCACGCTTAGATCGATCTAGGGTTGCGCTTCATCGACCTTTATATTGCCTATAGGCCCCCTCTTGCTCTATGTGGGAGCGTGCCTAAAGCCAACCAGGTGGTTTATTGACTATTTCACCTCGAAACTTCTTCCTGCATCTCTTGCAGAAGTAGAAGTGCGCTCTCCTACCTTCGCTATACACACACCAGCCTACCCCCCAAACATCGCTGCTGTCGCATTTGGGGCAGTTTGGCTTCATCTAGCGTAAATCCGACTTTAGCAATATTAAACTTTTCGCCCTACTTTGTTTAACAGGATTAAATGCGGGTGCTGAAGAATAGGGCATCAAGAGGATAACATAGGATAATCGACTCCCGATCTTCAATGAATTATGGTGCGGTATCAGGATAACAGGTCTATAGTGGGTGGTGTAGCAGATGTAGTAGATGTAGAAGTGTAGATATCTACGGGATGGCTTGGTTTTCTGCAAGTTGTGAAAGTTGTGGAAGTTGTGATGCAACGGGTGACAGAGGGTGTTGTGCTACGGGTGGCTCAGGGGTTTGGTGACGGTTGTTCCGGTTGTTCCAGTTGTGACCAAACGGGTGACGGGGGGTGTTGCTCTGCTACCGACGATACCGAACATACCGAACTACCGAAGATACCGACTGGAGGGGGGTTGGTTCGGGTACCGAAGGTGCCGAAGGTGCCGAGGTGACGATACCTACAGAAGGGGGTTGCCAGGATCTTAACATGGTCTCTATGCGGTCGCATTCTAGTGCAAGATTGAGTTTGCTTAAGGATTTGTTGTATTTTACTGGTGCTATGCGGGTGCGGTATGCGTAAAATATCGGTTTTTGAACAAAGTTTATATAAATTTTTGACGATAGATAGTGCGAGGTGATGTGGATGGCTGTTCGCGATGCGAATGTGTTGGAATTGAATAGGAGGTATAGGGAGAGGTGGGAGAAGGTTGAGGGCTTTAGTGCTGTGAATGTGCAGGTTACAGGGTATTCCTCTGAATATGTTGATATGGTTGCTTTTCTCATTAATGAGAAGTTTAAGGGGGGATGCACCGCTTCGCCGATCTTCTACGATCCGGTGGATGAGATCTACCGCTGCTACGTGAACATAAGGTTTGTTATCAAAGGCGTAGATTTCTGAGGTAAGTAGCGTAGGGGTGTAAGATGATTTTGCTGCATCCGGAGTTGAGGCGGTTTGAGCATAAAGAGTTTCTAAGAGATAAGGGTGCATCGAGGCTAAGCGGCTATCAGATCTTGAAGAGGGTTGCGTTAGGCGGGGAGGTTGTTTACAGCACTGGCGATAAGGTGTTTGTTGACGTAGGTAGGATCTGGTGTGCGCGTGAATCTGAGAAGTATGTTAAACGCTTCACCAAGCTCCTCAAGATGTTGGATGCGAAGCTGCTGTTTGCAGAAGGCGAGGGCACGTGGCTCATGATGGTTGATAGGGAGAGGGCTGCTATGGCTCAGCTCCTATACAAGAGTTGGGTCTTCAACCACGAGTTCTGTCTACATAAGCGTAGCCGGAAGATGAACGCTGAATGTGTAAAAGGGAAGCTGGGGCAACCCTGGTAACCTCGCGGAAGCAAAAAGTTTCTCTCCAAACATACTACTTCTGCTTGCTACTGCACTCTCTCCAGTGATTTAGAAAATCAGAAGATGACGCGGTCTTGTAGCCGCATCTTTGGCAGATATGTGATACGATAGTTCCCTTTTCAGATGGGGTTTTAACTTCCTTATCTTTTTGGTTACCTACGAAGAGCAGAAGCTTCTCACCCCTCTCAGCAGTTTCAGCTTCCTTATCCTTTTGGCTTTCCGCCTTTATCTTATTTAACATCCTCCTTGTAGCTTCGAGTCTTAGATCGTAGCTGCCTACTGAACCCTTTTCAACAATCACTTCTTTAATCACCTTACGATAGTCCTCAGAATCTACAAACCTATCCCCAAATCGGTTTACGAGAACCGCTTCTATAGCCGCTTTAAAAAGATCTCTACAACTATCGGCAAACTCCTCTACCTCCCATTTAATAAAGCTTAAGGCGTGATCATCCGGTAGATTCTCGATCATCTTCAAACAAGAAATTAAACTGAAAAATCTGAACACAGCTTCACTAGCTAAGCTGTGGCATAGCCACATCCAATATTTCACGTTAACTGCATAGGTCTCCTCCGCAACTTTCTCAGCTTCTTCGCCACTAACTCCCCTACATATCCCTACTATTTTTGCAACTTCTTTCCACCGCGTAAGATCAAGTCCGTCCCCAAAGTATTTAAAAAGTAGCTCAGGTCCCAGCTTCTCACCGCACCAGTCTCTAAACGTCGGGGTAAGCCTATACACCTTCTTCAAAAACCTACCATCCTTAACCACTGATGAAACGACTAAGCCTTCTTTTTCTAGCATTCTTAACTGCTTCAGAATGAAGTTTGGTGAAGACGCTATTTTTCTTCCTTGAACAGCTCCAATTAACTCTCTAACATAGAAACATTCTCTCTCCCCTAGCAAATGAAGGATTTTATATTTAGCGAGGTCTTTCTCTGTTATGCTCTTATGAGGTTTTCTCCTCATCATCACCTGTTATTCACAGATAACGCTTATAAAGGTTACTCTACTAATAAAAGATGGGTCAAGAATGGATCGTACTACAATCAGTCTAAGCAAAGAGTTGCACCAGGAGCTTTGCCGATTAGGGAGAAAAGGAGAACGATTCGAGGACATTATCAAGAGACTCATCGAGTGCTATAAAAGGTATTGTAAGGAGGGTACCGTTAGTTGAGCTTCAGTATTAACATCTCGATTAAGGCTTTGGATGAGGCTTCAGCTACTTTGCGGCAGGTGGACGCCTGTGCTAAGAGCCTGTTAGATAGGGCTAGGGAGCTCTACGCTGCAACCGAGAGGGGCACCAAGATCACCGATTCAGCGGCTAAAGAGATCAGAAAGCTTGCAAGTGACATTAGGGTGCAGGAGCAAGCTCAGAGGCTTCTCAGCAGAGTGTGGCTCGCTTCGCATGATAGCTTGCTTCTGGTTATGGATGGGTTTAGGAGGGCTGCCCACGTAGGTAGGGATCTGCTCTCAATCGTCAACAGCCTGATGCTAGCCTCAACAACACACGCAACCGCAGCGAAGAACCTTAGGGACGCTCAAGTAGATTTGGCGAAGGCTGAGGAGGATGTAGCATACTGGCAGAGCGAGGTCAACAGGGCGCAGGAGGAAGGCGACCCTGAGAGGCTCGCTGAGGCTCAGAGGGAGCTTGAGAGTGCTTTGAGGGGGCTTGAATCAGCCCAGAGGAGGCTTAGGGACGCTCAAGACGATTTGAATAGGGTTCAGGCTCAGAGCCAGATTCAGCTTGTGGGTTTGGGTTTAACTGCGCTTGACTTGGTGCCTAGTGTATTGGCTTTAGTGGCTTCCCTAGCTGCTTTGAAGGCCGCTGGTTTAGCCGCTGCTTTAGGCACATCGCTGCTGGTTGGTGCTGTGGCTGTTTTAGGTGCTGGTTTAGCGTATGGTGTGGTTAACGTTTTTCAGCATAAGACTGCTTTGAACACTTGGGAGGATGCTGTTAGAGCCGCGTACGCTGAGACCCAGAAGCTCCCATCCGGCTTAAGAGAGGTGGCGTATGGGTTCACGGTTGCCGGAGCCGGGTTGATCCTCATAGGCGATAAACTCGGCGTGTTCTTCGGCACCACCCTACCTAAGATGTTCAGCGAGGGCTTCGAGTGGATCAGAAGCGGATTCGCCGAACTCGGTGGAAAAATGAGGGAAGTAGCCGACGGCATCTGGAGTTTTCTGCAAGAGGGTTGGAGCAGATTCACAGCGACCCTAAGCGGAATCTGGGGCACGATTTCATCTAACGCCTCCGCAGCTTGGAGCGGGGTATCTAGCACCGTGATCTCGTTTGCCCAAAGCCTCTGGGGTAGGCTGCAAGAGGGTTGGAACACAATGGTCTCAGCGGCTTCTCAAGCGTGGGAGAACGTTAAGTCAGCGGCATCATCCGCTTGGGGCTATCTGCGAGACGGGTGGGAGCGTTTGAAGACGGGGTTGGAGGGTTTGTGGAAGGGTATGGTCTCTAGAGCGGGTGAGATCTGGGAGGGGCTGGTTTCAATAGTTAGAGGCATTTTAAATCGGGTTATAGCGTTAGCCAACAGCGTGATCTCAGCCCTCAACAGCATCAGAATCACGGTCCCAGAGTGGATACCTGGGATAGGCGGGTTAAGCTGGGGGGTCAGCATACCGCTCATACCCAGCCTACAAGGGCTTAGGGAGCCTGTGGAGATCGCTAGGGAGACTCTGGTTAAGCTGCATCCAGGCGAGATGGTGCTACCCAGAGGTTGGGGTGCAGCTGGGGGTAACGTGTATGTGAACGTGAACCTAACTGTGAAGGGGAATGTGATCGGTGTGGATGATCTTGTGGATACAGTAAGCAGGGGGATTGCGGCTAACTTGAGGAGGATGATTCGATGATCTACAAACCTAAGTTGAGGAAGATTGAGGGCGACCCCTTCATAGTGATCGAGGACGATCTCTCTGAAGTTTTTGATGTTTATGCGAAGCTGTTGTTAAGGAGGTATCAGGAGGATGCGAGGTTTAACTTTACAAGAGATTGAGGATAGAAGGGTTGGCGTAATAGGGCAGTTTGCTTTCCAGAGTCTGCTGCAAGAGTGGCGTATCCCGTATTTAACGGATTATCCGCTGTTTAGGTTTAGGGAGCACAGACTATTCGTAGATTTCATTGTACCGGGCTTCGGCTCCATCGAAGTCAAGTCATTCCCTCGGTATGCTGAGCGATTCATCGTGAAGAAGCGGCTGTGGGACGCTACGCTCAAGACTCCGGACTACGTGGTCGCAATTCGGGTGATAAGCGACTCGATGTGCAAAATCGAGGGCTGGCTGCCTGGATCTGAGGTTGCCAAGCTACCCTATGACCCTAAGGTGTGCCCGTATGAGGAGTGCTATCAAACGCGTTTCGAGAATCTGCGGCGTTTCAGAGAGCTGCTGCCTAAGCTGCTCGCATGTAGTATCGATGAAGAGGTGAAGAAGAGGGTAAGCGAAGAATTCCAGATTTAAGGGTTTGGAAAAAGAGGGAGGGGCTGTTGAAAGGGTGGGTCGAATCACCGATTTATAGGTTACGGGGACTCGCAGGCAGTGAGCATAGTGAGTTCTGTAAAGGGCTAGCGTTTGGTAACAGAGGGGTGAGACGGATTTTTGGCCGATGAAACAGTAGTCGATAACAGAATAACAGCGCAAAAACCAAACATAGAAAGGGTGAAGGAGGTCATCGAGTGGTCTTCCCTACTTACCGCTGAAAGTAGGCAGTGGATGGAGGAGTATGTTCCGCCGCTGGCTGTGAGGAGGCTGTTTGCGAAGCTTCAGTTGGCTAAAGGTGCTCTCATCGGGCTTGTTGGGCTGCAGGGTGTAGGTAAGAGCCAAGCGTTGATTCAACTCTACGATTGGCTCACGAATTTGCGGGGAGAAGAGGAAAAGGGGGTAGCGGCTGTTGTGTTCTTCAAGTGGCCTGGCGGCTCAGATCCAATTAACGGGGTATTCAAGGTGCTGATGGAGACTTATGAGGATGAGTATCGAGAGTTTATGTTCGCTGAGATAAAGCAAAGAATGCCTCGCAACCCGAAGAGAAAGCAGAAGTTCAACCGCTTCTTTAGAAGAATACCTAACGCTGTGATACGCCCCTTCCATTATGATCAGCTGCGTAAAACGGTCGACGACATCAGCATACCATACGAGGATCTAGAGGACGCTTTCTTTTTCAGTTGGGAAATAAGGGAGCTGAGGAGAAAGTTTGTTCTAAGCACTTTGGCAGATGCGAGGGCTGTGTTGATCGATATGAGGGACTATGGGAAATCCGATCGCAGGGTCTTTGAAGCCGACATCATGGGTATTCAGATGCTGTGGAACGATGTTTCAAACTACGCTTTCAGTTACCGCGATAAAGCACCACCAAACTTTGTGGTAGCGATTCAGAAAGAGCTTTTCTTCGGCCCTAAAGGAGTCACCCACTTCCTGCTCGGCAAGATGGAGACGTATGAGCTGAAGCCTTTGACCCCGCAGGAGCTGCTCAGCATCTATCTACAGACGTTTAAGGATCCGTATCCGTTTCAGTCAGACGCTTTGATGAGGCTCGCTAAGTTGAGTAGGGGTATTCCAAGGCGTTTTCTACGCTACGTCAACCTCTGTGCTGAAGCCTGGTTCGTGGGTTGGCTAAAGTCTCCTCTAATCGATGTAGCCGGAACCGAGCAGGTTGTGACCGAGGAGGAGCTCCGCAGAGACCTCGACCTCGAGTTCTCATCGCTGTTCCCCAAGAGCGAGGAGATGAAGATGAAGGCACTTAGGCTCCTATCCTACCTCTCGGCTAGAGAAGGGGGTTTGAATCAGAAGCGGCTCGCCGAAGCCCTAGGCTACTCTGAGATGGATGTCTCACGCATCTGCGATAAGTTGGAGATGTACGGCTACATTAGAAGAGAGTCGACTAAGGAGGGGAAGATGGTCTATGTTAACGTTTAGCAGCACCCTTTTAGTGCTGTTATCTTGTTATCGGCTGCTGCTTCATCAAATGGTTAACCTTGCTGAGACGGGTTTAGAGGAGGTGAGAGAGTGGGTGAAGAAATAGGAGGAGGGGACCTAAGATGCGAGGCTCTTCTGGCTGCTGCTCTCCTGAAGATCGCTGACAGAGACGGCTACTACTACCTCCGAGACATCAAGAAGAAGATGGCTGAGATGCTCGGCGAGGAGCCTAACTGGCTGAACGAGGAGTGGATAGGCAACGCCCTCAAGCGGCTAGGGTTTCTCGAAAAGAGAAGGTTGAGTAGAGGTCGTCAGGTGCGGCTAACACCCAAGCTGGTCAACGCAGCGGCATCTAAACTGCTTCCACCAGAGGTCCTCGCTAAGATCTATGGGGGAAGCGGCTGAAAACCTAATGCAGCTTAGGCTGCTGATTCAAGCCGTAGGGTCCTACCGCACCCCTCCTGTCGGTATCGTCGGTAGCAGAGCAACACCCCCCGTCACCCGTTTGGTCACAACTGGAACAACCGGAACAACCGTCACCAAACCCCTGAGCCACCCGTAGCACAACACCCTCTGTCACCCGTTGCATCACAACTTCCACAACTTTCACAACTTGCAGAAAACCAAGCCATCCCGTAGATATCTACACTTCTACATCTACTACATCTGCTACACCACCCACTATAGACCTGTTATCCTGATACCGCACCATAATTCATTGAAGATCGGGAGTCGATTATCCTATGTTATCCTCTTGATGCCCTATTCTTCAGCACCCGCATTTAATCCTGTTAAACAAAGTAGGGCGAAAAGTTTAATATTGCTAAAGTCGGATTTACGCTAGATGAAGCCAAACTGCCCCAAATGCGACAGCAGCGATGTTTGGGGGGTAGGCTGGTGTGTGTATAGCGAAGGTAGGAGAGCGCACTTCTACTTCTGCAAGAGATGCAGGAAGAAGTTTCGAGGTGAAATAGTCAATAAACCACCTGGTTGGCTTTAGGCACGCTCCCACATAGAGCAAGAGGGGGCCTATAGGCAATATAAAGGTCGATGAAGCGCAACCCTAGATCGATCTAAGCGTGCGAGAAAAGGGGCAAAAACTATGCTTTGTTTGGCAAAAGCGGTTAGAAAAAAATTCCAGTAAAGGGGTAGACATGTCGACATGCCCGCAGCCCGCAAGATACACCCCCTCTTACTGGACTAATTTCGCCGTTATAGGTTGAGATCGATCTAGGCGGCAAAAAATGGGGAAGGGCCTCGTGGTTGGACCATATCTGGGCTCCGAGGCCCTCTTTAGGCATCTTAGGATAGCACTTTCAGCCCGGCTTGATCGTAGATCTTCTTGAGTCTTTGAGGTGTGTAATCTGTGTAGTGTTTTGCTAGGATGGTTTTTGGCGTTCGACCGCAGAAGGCATCTATGTATCTATCTGGGGCTCCGAGGTTAGCCATTTCGTTGCAGAACCACTCTCTGAGTATCTGTGGCGTGACTTTTACACCTGTGGCTTCTTCAGCTTCTTTGAAGGCGTTTCGAATGTGTTTGTAGCTGAAGAGGCGGTTGGGGTTTGGGTTAGTCTTGAGATATTGGCGGAGGTACTCTTGAGCCTCTTCATTGAAGATTGAGACCCACTCCCTCTTCGTCCCACCCCTTTCAACCCTCCTGATGATGAGTCGCTCGTCGAGGTCGATGTCGCTTAAAGTGAGGGTTAAGACCTCGTCCCTCCTCCTTCCGGTCGTAGCCCAGAGTAGGAAGGCTGTTTTTGACTGGAGGCTTGGGAGCGCGTAGAAGAAGGCTTGAAGATCCTCCTTAGGAGGCACCTTGATGGGTTTTGGAGTTGGCTGAGGGATCTTAAAGCCGTCGGCTACACTCAACCCAAGATACCTTTTGAAGAACACCCTGAACGCCTTGACGTAATTTGCCCGCGTATTCGTGTTCTCAACACTTTTAAGGATCGATCTAAGCGCATCGGTTGTTACCTCGCTGCTCTGCGAAATAACGCGGCTTATGATCGAATAGTACCGCTTAGCCGTTCTCTTAGTGAGGCCTTGATCAACCACTAGGAAGTCCTGGAACCCCTTTAACGCTCCTGCTAAGTCTGTGACCCGCAAGGGTCTCGGGGGTTCAAATCCCCCTCCCGGCGCCACTTCAGGTACAGTTCTTCTATCATCATTCGATCAAGCTTTCCCCAGTCCACGTGCTGAGATTTTGGTTGACCAAACTATATAGATCGTTAAGTTCTTTGTCGCTGAACTTAACTTCCATAACTTGTAGGAAGTCTTTGTCGATGCCTTCTCTAATTGGGTCTGTATCGTTTGGTTTGAACTGCTCTGGTAGCCTACGCAGCTCCTCTCTGCAATATTTGTCGAAAACTGAAGCAAGCCCTCTGACTTTCTCTTCATCAAGTCTTGTAACATCTAATATCGGCTGGAGTCTCCAGTGAGTCATCTTAAGATTAACCCAAGCACCTTCAGTTTCTGATCTATTCGCTAAGAGGGATAGTATACCCCAAGTTGTGTTTAGCCATAAGCATAGAGCCTTCACCCTATCCTCGTCTTTGCTGTTTTTGAGTCTAAGTGCATAGAAGATATTCGAGAGAACTGGTTCAGCGGTGTATAGAGCTATAACGTGAGCGGTGTTAACTCTTATTCTGTCTGGGACAAGGAGCCTACTTGAAAATTCATTAAATAGTCTCTCTCCTGGTCTTCTTACTTCCCCATCCTTCGACCTCGCTTCTCGTGACATTATTCTGGTGTTAGGTTCTGTTAGCATTCGTGACCTTATTTCCTCTTCACCTCCGTAAACAGCTGGATAAGAGCCTGGGGTTCCTTGAGGTACTCTTTGGAAGGCGTCGTGGAATTGGTGTCTGTCGATACCTATTGTTGCTATTTCGCCCAGCCTTGCCATCGGAAGATTTGTGTTGAATATTATTCCGTCTAATACATCGCTTGCTATTTGCGTCAGCTTTGGTTCTGGGAAGGCTAGAAGGCTCCCCCAGTTAAATATCCTTTCAGCAAACTTCTTCCTCGAAACCCTATAAGCGTAGGCTCTAGACCCATTAACCTCAAGGTAACCACCATCTTTTGTTGCAAGTATCTTGAACGCTAAGGCCCTAGCCTCCAAAGACGTCGATGGCTTTCTAAGTAAGATCGTAATGGTGGCCTCCTCATCTTCCTCATGTGGTTCTCTCCGCCTCGCAACTACAAGCGCCTCGCTTAAGCTTGTCGATTCAGAGAAGTTGTAGCCGTTTTCCGCATCATAGCTCACTACTATATGCTCAAGATGTAACTTTCTCAACAGTAGGTTGCGTGCTAAGAACCAGCTTACACCAGTCAAAAACGATTTGGGTAGTACGAAGGCTATCTTACCACCATCCCTAATCAGTTTGGAAGCGAGGTAGAGGAAGAGAAGACCCTCACCAGCCTGACCTATATTATATACTTCCTCAACATCAAGCTTGGGTATAACGGCGTATTGCTCATTTAACTCCTTGAAGCCACTTAAGGTTGTTAGTCTCTCTTCCGGATATGTCAACGCTCGAAGGTTTCGCTGTATTATCTCTCTCACATCACTATATTTATCTAGAACATCTTTTCTCACCGCTCCATCCACTATGAAGCCGAAGAGACCTCCCCTCTCCCTCCCCCCTCTACCCGTGGCTCTTGTGAAGGGTGGGTTCATGATTAGAAGGTCGAATTCAGGTATCTCCTCCGGCACTTTCTCAGCCTCAGTTATGGATGCTGCTTCAGCCCCCTCTGCAAACTTTTGAGAAGCCCCCTCAAACCACATAGCTATCGATGGTATTCTTCTACCTTTCACGAACTCCAGAGAGCCTAACGTTACTTTACTATTCTCTTTCCCCAAAGGTATAGTGTAGGTATTCATGTGGCTTACTTTTGTTGTTGAATCTTGCAGCGCAAGGTTTGTAGAAGCTATCTGAACAGCATACCTTAAGGTGTCAATACCCCAAATGCCTTCCTCAAGCATCGACTTATGGAAACCTTTGAGATCTACTTCACCTCTTCTAAACCTCGAATATATGTATAGATCCTTTAATGCGTTATATGCTGCCGTCAATAATGTTCCGCTCCCACACGTAAGGTCTCCAACTACAATCGAATCCTTAAACTCTTCAAAGATGCCAGTTCTTGTAAAGACAGTAAGGTAAGCGAGGAGGTAGGCAGCTGGAACCGTGGTAAAGTATGTTGCGAAGCCCTTCCTTACAGCCCAATCCCCAACAACCCTATGATAAATCTTACCGGAGAAGTCCTTTTTAAGAAGGGTTCTTTTGGAGGCACATGTCTCTGCGAGCTCAACAATCTTCTTGAGGGCTAGGGTTATGTCTGGAGGCAAGGCATCAACGACTTGAATAGCTAAGTTATAGACTGGTTCGTAATCGACTTTTTTCGACATCTCCTCGAAAGCCCTCCTTAACCCAAGTTTGAAACCGTACTGACTACACAGACTACTTATACTGCTTAGCCCTAGCTGAGCGTGTATAGACTCGTAGAATGTTGTGCTAAGCAGTACTGTTAGCGCAGCCTTAGCGTAAATCAACTCCCCTATATCCGCATAATTACCGACGGAAAGCCCATACAGCTTATAAAATATCTCGTAAAGGTTTCTAGCTATCTGTTTTCCTTGGTCAACGCTACTCAAACTTTCAACAAACTCGTTGATTTTCTGCTCAATCTCGCCGATTACGCGTGTAAAATCTTCCTCACTTATTATGAACTGTACAGCTTCATTCAATATGGAGGTCAGATCTGTAATCCTTGCTTCCATCCAACCAGTAACCCATCTAGACTCAACTTTTTTACTGGTTAAATAAGCGAGCAACACCGCTGAGATATCTGCCGGGGCTATCAACCTAACCTCAAAGACGGAGCTCTTCAATCTCTCTTCGAGCTCTAACTCCGTAAGGTTCGAGGGAAAACTTTCCTTATAGTAAATCGCCACACCCAAATCTCCAAATTCTTCTTCAATTCTACGCTTCACATCATTCTCTGCGTCCACCCGCGAATAAGAACCCTCTAAAACCACCTTCACACCATTTACCCACACCACGACATCAGGCCTACCCCTACCTGATAGATGCTCACTCACAGCTCTAAAGCGTAGCTCACTACTCAACAGACTAGCAAGATGCCCGTTAAGCCTACTCTCAAAAGCCCTCCCAGAAGATTCAAACCCCAACTGAATCCTTCACCCTCCCCAATACGCGCATCTTCCTACATCTTCCCCTGTTTCTACACATCTACTACGCATAAATGATACCCCATCTAATTGATCAACTCACCTTATAAGGGTTATTACTACACACAAAAATACCCCAACATCTCAACCACACAAAGGCTTGGTGCGGGATCCGGGATTCGAACCCGGGACCACCAGCTTGGGAGGCTGGCATCCTAACCACTAGACCAATCCCGCTCCACAAAACACTACCCGAACCCTCCTTTAAACCATTACCCCAA
>Ga0080004_1111124_pt1 | contig 16380 bp, 19 predicted proteins | sample WasSprMetagenome_FD_69207 | JGI IMG/M metagenome (GOLD analysis project Ga0080004, IMG submission 69207) | Sulfidic aquatic microbial communities from Washburn Spring, Yellowstone National Park, USA - WS (SPADES assembly) (version 2) | ecosystem: Environmental > Aquatic > Thermal springs > Hot... | reverse complement strand
CTTTCGTTATGTTTGAAGCTATTGTTTTATTTCCACTATACCAAAAACTTCCGATCAAATCTAAAATCGTTTTATTTAGCTCCTCTTGTTTTATCGTTCCATTTTTAATCAAGCTTTTTATAGTTGAAGTTTGAGAAAAAGAACTTACTTTTAGCGTGGACAAAACATTTACTATATCTCTTGCTTCTATCGAATTTGTTTGAAAGGAAATTTCTTGAGAAGTTTCTGGTTTACTTAAAAAACTAGCTAAAATAAAAACTACAAGCAACCCAATTCCAATCAAGATGTCAGTTGTGAATATTATACTTTTTGCCATACTAACGTTCTCACCTTTACTACACTATCATTCCAAATTGCTATTCTTTCTAAAACCAAAACATTCTTCGCGTTTTCATAAGACAAACTTGGAAAAGAATAAATCAAGCTTCCATTTTGCAAATAAACAAAATAATTAACGTTAAAAGTTCCCAAGCTTAAAAGCGAAGCGAGCTTTTGGTATCCCATTTCTTCCATGAGCCTAACTTTTGTTGTGTTTATTTGATTGTTATTTGCTAAACCAATTTCTATAACATTATCAACATTCCAATATTTTGGATATCCTTCTTTGAACCAAATGTCAGAAGCGGAAATTAACACATTCACCATTTCGCTCTTTTCCTTTTCTTCTTCTATATTTTCAATTTTGTAGTAGAAAAGGAAGAATGTTGCTATTAGCAATAAAAGAAGCAAGGAAGTTGCTATGAAGAAATCGTAAGTTAAAGTTTGGGCTTTAATTGACATAAATTTCACCATTAACATTCCTTATCCAGTTTTCCCTCTTTTTTAAAGCTCCATTTATGTTTTTTGTATAAACTACGCTTTGAGTAGAGCCACCATTCCAATAAACATAAACCCTATAGTTTGTAATATTAATTTCAAAATCTATTGCGTTTAAAATTTTTTCTGGAATGTAGAAAATTCTGCTATAGCCATCTCCAGCTTTCAAAGCCAGATTTATTTCGCTTGCTATACTTTGAGAAATTTCGCTTGCTTCCGAATAAATTTGAAGCTGGTTGAATTGATAATAGTAGGAAGAACTGAAATACATCACTACTGTTAAAATTATAATCAGCAAGGAAACTAAAACGAAAAATTCTAAGCTAGCTTGTAGCAACACTTATGTTAACACCTCCTTCTATAGCTTCTACACTAACAAAATATTCTCCTTCTCTATTCGACAAATATCCTGTAACGTTTGAAAGACAATTGTAGTAAATGTCAGAAAGTCCAGCGCTGCTCCTAACTTTCCAAAGAATTGTTTTGTTTATGAATGTAATGTTTTCAACATTTTTAGGCACAACTATTTTCAAAGTTAGTTTTGCAGGCTCTCCTTGCAAATAAATCCAATCGCAAGCTTCTCCTATTTTCTTTACACTTTCGCTAGCAATAGTTAAAGAGTTTTGCTCTTGATATTGTTGGGAAGCTGAATATAAATACAAAACGTAGGGAATTAAAACCATTAAGGCAAAAGAAACTATTATTAAATACTCGGTAGCTATTTGAAGCTTCATTCATTTAATTGTTTTTCTATTTTTTCAAAATTTTCTTCAACTTCTCTGGTATTTCTTCGCTAGCAAACCCAATAACTTTTGACATTTTATAAACTCTTAAAGAAGCTTGTAAGAATTTTATCGCTGATATTAAAAAGAAAATTCTTTGAATAAAATCAAGGATTGAATTTTGCAAATTTAACGCTTCCACTATGAGAAGAGAAACTAAAGCACCAAAAAAGAAGAAAGTTCCATAAGAGAAATCTAATGTTATTTTTTGCATTTCTCCCTTAGTGAATCTTATGTTAGACTTTAAAAGATAAATTACAGCTAAAATTACAACCAGATTACTAAAGAAAGTTATTGAGGTTAGTAAAATAGTAAATTCAATCATATTTCGATCACCTCATCGCACATCTCCATTAATATATTTATCATTCTTTCATCTAATAACTTTTCAACTGAGATTATTAGGCCAATTAACCCAAAAATTCTTAAACGAGAAACTATAAAGTGGACAAATTTTGCTACCGTTTCAAAATCATTGTATATTAGCAAAGTTGATATGGAATCTAAAATCAAAAATTTACTCTTCTTTTCTTTCATACTTTCCAAAGCTTGGGTTAATGCTATTCCCAAATCTGTTAGATGAGATGGAGAAGGAATGAATAAACAATTTTCAGTTAACCTTATTTCTTGTGAAACCGACTTAGAGATAGCATCTATGAAAAAAATGTTTTCTGTAGGAATTTTATTTTTCTTTAAATATTCTATTAATGCATCATAAGGCTTATTAACTGTTATGTAAATTCCTGAGAACTTTTTAATTTTGATTATTCCTTTTAAAATTTTTACATGAATAGATTGATATTTTTTTGGATCGATAATAAATAAAACTACCTTGTTTGATCCTAAACTTTTTAAAACATTGTTAATTTGACTCTCTTTCACTTTTTTTCTCATTAATATAAATTCATTTTCGAATTAAAATAATGGAACAAGTGACAACTGGAATTAAAGGGTTGGATGTGCTTTTGAAAGGAGGCTTATCGAAAGGTTCGACAACTTTAGTTTCCGGAACTCCTGGAAGTGGAAAAACAATTTTAAGCATGCAGTTTTTAGTCAATGGTTATTTGCAAGCAAAAGAAAAAGGATTTTACATTTCTTTAGAGGAAGATGTAGATAGGATGGAAAATTATATGAGCAAATCTTTTGGTTGGCCGATAAAAGAATTAAGGAAAAAGGGAAAATTAATTTTAGTTCGTTCAGATATTTATGATTTTGAAAAGTTTAAGAATTTGATAGAAACTACAGTAGAAAAAAATGGGATAGAAAGAGTTGTTATAGATCCAATTACAGTCATAAGCTTATTCTTTGAAAAACCATTAGAAATAAGAAGAAGTCTTTTAGAGCTCGATAGAATGCTAAAAAAATTGAATTGCACTTCTTTGTTAACATGCGAAATTCCGGAAGGTAGCAACTCAATTTCTTCTTTTGGAATAGAAGAGTTTACTTCAGACGGAATAATTATTTTAACTTATAGAATAGGGGCACCAAGAGGGATTGTTATAAGAAAGATGCGTTTGATTGATCATGATAAAGAAATCCATCCGTTTGAAATAAAAAGTGGTAAAGGAATAGTAGTTTACCCGACAGAAAAGCTTTTTAAATGAGTAAACATAACTTGAGAAGTGTTTAAGAATTAAGCGGCTTGCCCAATATCTTTACCCTCTTCTTTCAAAGCTCTAGAAAGCTCGTGAATAAGTTTTCTTACGTATTCTCTTAATTGCTCAACTTCATTTCCCTTTAATTTTTCTAACTTTCTCTCATCTATAACTTCTTTCTTTAATCCTTCAATCCTTTTCCAAACATCAAGATAATATCCTTCAATCCTTTTTGAATCCACGAAATCTCTTTTGAAAGCATCTCTTATGCTAATCCCAAGATGTTTCTCTAACTCATCTATCTGTAAATTCTCTGGTAACTTATGCAAAGCTTTCAAAGCTGTTGCTGCGGCTTTTATCATAACTTCATGCGTTCTTTCAAGAATTTTTTCTTTCTTCCTTATTTCTAAAGCATTTAACAAGCTAAACATCTTATCAACATATTTTTCTGCTCTTTCTATCCACTGATCAACAAATTCACCTTTTGCTTCAAGTAATTTCTTATGTTCAATGTCTTTTCTTATTTGAACTATTTCCTTTAACCAATTTGCGTATTCTTCTTCTAACAAACCCGGCTTAACCAAATATTCCATAACGTCATCATAAAGTTTGCTTGGTACAGGTGGTTCTAAACCCATAAACATTAAAACTGCTTGAGTAGAATTTACCATAGCATAATAACAATCTTCTGCGAGCATTAGTAACTTTACAGTTTTTGCTCTTGCCAATTTTTTTGGTGCATCTTCCATGTAACTTTCAATAGCTTCTCTAGTCCCTTGAATTTTTCCAAGTTTTAGCAATCTTTTCCATGGCATGAAAAACCCAGCATCGAATAAAGGTTCACCTTCTTTTATGAAATTGTAGACAATTGGATGACCAGATTTTGCATAGTCAACAAATTCAGTTAATGTATAAGAAGGTTGGATGGAGAGCTTATCAGAAATACTTTTAGCAATCTTTTCTAAATCATCATCTATTGCATCCAGTTTTTCTCCGCTCAATTCTTCTAACGTATCATCTAAAATAACGATTATATCAATATCGCTTTCAGGTTTAAACTCCCCTCTCACAACAGAACCCATTAAAACAATCGATTTTATTAAATTGCCGTATTTTTCTAAAACTCTTTTTGCAAATTCTTTCGCTTCTTGCAATCTTTTTTCTTTTTCCTCCATTTTTATTCCTCCAAAACTTCTTTTGGAAGTAACTTTTTAAACCTCTCGATTATTTCTTGAGTTAAACTTAAGGCCTTCTGCAAATATTCACCGTTAACCTCCTTAATCATTTGATGGTCTATATCTTTCCAAAGTTTATCAATCTCTTTCCATTTTTCTAGAAATTCCTTCTCAATCTTACCTTCATTTATCATTTTTTCTAAGTATTTTGGAATTTCTTTTGGATCCGGTTGAGTTTTATAATGATACATCACAACAGCTTGAATTATATCACTGGCACAATATCTTAAATCAAAGACTATACTCTTTAAATCTCCCTTTATCTTTTCAAATCTTATTTCAGAAGCTTTTTGTTTTAGTTTAATAACTTCTTCGCTAGGGGGAATTAATCCAAGTTGTAGCATTCTTTGTATTGGTTTAACAAAACCTGTATCATAAAGAACCAATCCATATCTTAAGAAATTTATTAATTCAGGAGAACCCATCCTAACCCATTGCCAAAACTCTGTTAAATATGTTGTTTGTACGTGCAAATCCTTTAAATTTTCTGCAGTTACCAGAATTTCTTCTTTAACTCTATCAAAATCAACAGAGGTTTTTAATGCTGTATCATCTAAAATCACCCAGACATCAACATCAGAAGTTGGTTTAATATCGCCTCTAACGATCGAACCAAAAATCAATACAGATTTTATGATTTCACCAAATTTTTTCCTTATTTCATTCATGAATTTTACGCTTTTTTCAATCAAAATTTTCTTTCTTTCTTCTACTTCATCTTTTTTAACAAGTTTAGTATTTTCAAGTTCTTTTTCCAAATTTTCAATCATTATTCAAATTGTTTTTCAGCTTTTAAGCTTATTGAGTCTTCATTTCTTGGGTTTGGTATTTCCTAGATTATCTTTAATGCGTGCGAAAATAGAAAATGTCGTATTTGTTTAGGCTTACCCAAAATTCCTTAAGAAGTGTCGAATTAATTCGACAGTTAGAAATAAAATTAGATAGACTAGAAATAAACATTCTAATTCCTTAAATTTTTTCTTCTTTTCAATTTTTATCTCTAATTAACATAAACTCTTGAAAAAACTGTCGATTTCTGTCGACAGTTGGAATATTTTAGTTAAAAATCAAGGTTTCAATTTTTGAAATCATTGTTTGACTTTTGCTACTTGTAGAGAACAGAATGTAATACGTATTACACTAGTATATAAGCTTTGCCATAAGATAGTTCTAAGATTATTCTAACTTATTTCTAATTTTCTTAAAATGTCCCATATGGGACAATCTTTAAAAGAATTGTAAAAGGGTTTTTACGAATGTTCCAGCTGGGACAATTTATATGCATTGATTTTTAAATTTTACCAAATATGAAATGTCCCATATGGGACAACGAACTTATCTTAACTCTTCTTTTTTCCATTCCTCAGGCCTTTTACCTTTTTCTATTGCTTTACTTCCAAGGAATGTATATTCTTCTTCTGGTACTTGGAGTAAACCTTTTAATGGATCAAAAAAGTGTTCTTTTATTATAGCCAATTGTCTTTCTTCAGAAAGGATTTCTTGAGAAGAAACTCCATAGAATTCGAGAGGCAATTTTTCTGGTTCAATGTTTTTTTCTAGAAACTCGATGATAATTCTCAAAGCTGCAGCAGATTGTCCTATAAATTGAGCTGGATACTGTCCCCCTCTTGCGCCTCCTCTCTCAAAAATAAATATTCCTTCATTGTCTTTAACTCCAAACCCAAGTTTCTTTAACTCAAAAGCATATTTATAAATCCAAAACTGAGCTTCACTACCAATATCTATTGGTTGATGAGCAGGATGATATGGTTTAGGAGCGCCAACATGAAAAACGAGAAGAAATTTTCCTAAATCTTTTGCTTCATTTTCCAAGCTTTTTATTTCATTTAAAGGGTCTAAATTGTTATGCAAATAATGCTCTTGGTCAAAAACCATCCCCAAATAGATACCATGAGTTATTTGTTCTGCAGCTTTTACCATTCTATAAATATCAATAGCATGAATGAGTCTTTGTAGTCCCTCTTCTCCGGCTCTTGTAATTTCGGGGTTCTCAAAAACTATCATGAATTTTCTTTTGCCTTTTCCAACTTTTTCCGAAATAAGGTTATTTATTATAGCTAGCTTTTCAAAAGGAGTTTTACTTAAGAATTCTTTTTTGATTTTCTCTAATTTTTCCTTAGGTAAAAATTTTTTTAAATTTTCTAACTCTTCTAATAAGAATTCTTCTTTGTTTTTCTCATTAAAATGATCAAGAATGTATTTTGCTGAGACCATTGCTACTATTTGAGGCGGCAATTTAACCTCGCCTTTTTTTACATCAAAAAGTTTAACTTCTTCTTTTTCAAATTCCTCCCATCCATTTTCATTGCAGTATTTTGGAAAGAAAAGTTTCCATAAAGGTTCATTTGGATTATCCCTTTCTTCAAAGAGATATCTAGCAACTATAAGGTATGCTATATCTTCATAGGTTATTGCACCTTCAGCAAACCTAAGTCTCGTAACCTCTTTGAAAAATTCCCACGCATATTCATATTCTTTAGACATTACTTCTTTTTCTATTTTCTTTTCTTCTTCTTTAATTACAAAATCCTCAATCCTGGTTCTTTCTTCTGGAGGTATTTTACCAGTTTCTATCAGTTCATCTACCTTTTTTCTTACTACTTCTTCAATTTCTTTTTCTCTTTTTTGTCTTACCCAATTAATAATATGTCTTTTTATGTCTTCGGGTGATGTAAATCCATAAACACTTTCTTTTGCAATCAAAAAATAAAGCAAACCACTTTTTTCAACCCATTCTTTCAGTTTCTCATTTTTTTTAATAAAATCTGCCCAGTTAGTATCTCCTTGTGGAGTCACAGTTATTTGTCCAGCATATCTATAACTTTCTACAATCATGCCAATAGTTGGTAAATTAGAGGCATGAAAAACAATGTATATAGGAAGATATTCTCTGTAATCTCCTTCAATGAAAAATTTTAAGTAAACTGTATCAAGATATTGATGGAGCTTTCTATGACTATGTTTCCAAACTATTTCCAAGGCACTTTCTAAAGCCATTGCTTCTCCAATTTCTCCATGCATTCCCCAATCTACTTGTAGCGTATCTATCATTCTCTTTATGTTTTTAATAACGTCTGGTTCTTGAAATTCAGCAACGCTTTCAAAGTCAACTTGGACAAAATTTACTCCATAGGTTGCAGTAGAACCAATCTTACTAGCAAGACCTAAAAGCTCTTCACTTTTTGCAATACTCCACCATCCGCTTGAAACTCCAATTTTGTAACTCATACTTTAACCTCCACTTTAGCACCAGGGACGTTTAAAGATTCATTCAAGAAATCTCTTATCTGCCAGAAAAGAAGTTTTGAAATTTTTAAATAGTACTTTGCTACTCTGTATTCTATATTAAACTCATAAGGTCCTTTTGCTCTGAAAAACATAACATCCAATCCAAAGTATTTCAAGATTTTTTTTACTGGCTCAAAAAAATCAATTTTCTTTTCTTCTTTCTTTTCTTCTTTTTTCACAAGTTCTCCATAAATTCCTGGAAACTCTTCTTTAAGCAGTTCTTCTACTTTCTTGTATTTGCCTTCTTTATCAACTCCAAATTCTCCCATTAATGCACTTATTTCTTCCTCAAATTTCTTTTCTCTAGCTCTAATTTCAAGAAGATGTCCAATTATTACATTTTGAGTTTTAATATATGTTGCCAAATTCTTTACCTCTAAATCTTCAAGTTGAGCTCCATTTGGAAGTACAAGAACCCATCTTATTAATGGTATTTCAGCAAAAAGAAAATAAGGACTAAAAGGCCATGTAACTCCTGCTGCTCCCTCTAAGCCACCGCCTTTGTATCTATCTAATAATTTTTTTCTTGCATCAAAAAGATCTCTAGCTGTTATTTTTACATTATATTCTCTTTCAATCCTTTTAACAATTTCTCTAACAATTCTATCTATCGAAGGTTCTATGGGCAAAGCATCTATTAATCCATCTTTAATTTCTTTTTTAATTTCTTCATCTTTTTTCAATTCCTCTATTTCTTCTTTTGTAAATCCAGCCTTTTCTAATGGAACTTTATCAAAAATCTCTCTTGTAGCTTTCCATTTTTCTTCTACAGCATAAGCTTTCCATGCCCATACTGTCATTGAATCCATAGACCAAGCTTGGGCTCCAGGAGAAAAAGGAGCTGAAAGAAACGAGCTTCTCAATTTTTCTGAAGAAAGTGCGTCAACGATCATTTTATATCTAGCAATAATTGGTCTTAACATTTCCTTATATTCTTTAACAGACTTTCTTCTTGCCTCAACTAACTCTCTTAACCTTCTATATCTTTCTTTCACATTTTCCTCAAACATCTCTTTCCATTGTAAAAAAAGCTTATTCTTGGTTGCTAGAACAACTTTTTCTGCATAAGAAACATCGAGTTTTATATCTTCTGGTTTTGTTTCATTTTTAAGTTTCATGAAATCAGAAATTATTGTTGGCCATCTTGATACTATTGAACGCAAGGCTATTGGCGTATTTGGTAAATCTGTGTGAACATCTACTTGATCAATAAAAATTGATCTTAAGGTTTGCTCATTTATTTGTCTCTCCTTTTCCCATTTTTCTTTTTCTTCATTTGTTTTTGCCTCTTTTATTTTCTTTTCGGCTTCAGCAATTTTTTCAAAGTATTCTAAGTACTGTTTGTACTTTCTTAAGTCGTGAAGAATTAATTCTAAATCAGAATAAGCTTGAGCAATGCTTGCTAATCCTGCTTTGATTTGATTTGCAAGATTGTTCTTTTCTTCTAAAGTTATGTTATAATAAGCTTTGTTTGCTGGAGAAACAAACATTGATTCATCAATTTTAGCATATTCATAACCCCATTTTGGAAGTTGAAACATCAAACCATAATAAATTCCAGTGCAACCTCCTAAAGGAGTGGTATAATCTAAATGGTCATTTTGGTCTGGTGGATTTATATTTATTCCTTCTCCCGGTAATATTTCTTTTCCAGCAGGAGGAGGACCTCTAGGATATTCAACCATAATTTTAATTTCCTTCTTTAATTAAATCTTTCAGCTTTTTAACAAATAAATTCCTATTCCAAGAAGAATTATTCCAATGAATATTGCAGCTTTTCCTAAAGGTTCAGGTTGATATTTATCTAAAAAAGGAAAGAAAATTATTAAAGATAAGCCAACTAAAGTGAAACTCAACCCTGCAATTTTTGTAATCATTTTTTCACCTGAAATAAAGAGTTAGAAAAAGAAAAAGAGATGCAAGAAAAAGAGCCGTTTGAAATCCTCTAACATTTTTAGAGAAACCTGCGATGAAAGCAAACAGTAAAGAAAGAGTTAGGAAAGAGGAAAAAGCTAAAGCTTTCATAAACTTTTTTATCTGCCAATATAAATAAAATAATGCCTATATTTGCAAGAACAAAACTTGTAATTCATGATTATTGTTTGGAAATACCAGGTTCCCCCTTTCCTGGTAAAAGAACATTAACACTTGAATATAGCGGACCAAATCCACAGGCAGCTTATTATCAAGCAAGAAAGATAATTTCCTCAGTGTTTAAAGTTCCTGAAAGTGATGTTATAGAAAAAGATTTTCGTTCAGAAAAAAAAGGAGACGAAGAAGTTTTCGAAGTTACATTTGATATTATAAAAGATATGGATAGATTTTCCTTCCTTCAGATTTCTCTTAAAATGAAAGGAAAAACAAGACCGAGCAAAGAGTTTGGAAAAGAGGGAGAGTTATCGCTTGAAATAGATGGTTATTTAAGAACAGAATATCCACAAGATACCTTATGGCAGAGAAGTTTAATTTACGAAATGTTCAGAGCATTTTATCATAAGGTAATTTACGAAAGCACAAGAGAAAAATATAGAAAGGAATGTGCAAATCTTATGTATCAACTTTGGTCTCAGTTGAAAGAATTCTTGAACCTACTTCCAAGGAGATAATAATGGTTAAGTGGGTATTAGAAGATGATTGCTTAGTTCCTGGAAGACAAATAAAAATCGAATACAAGGGAAAAAACCCTTTTTTAGCTTATCAGGCAGCTATAGGGATTTTTACAGATGTTTTTCAAGTTGATAGTAGTGATTGTTATGAGAGAGATTTCAAATGGGATACAACATCAGATCCAAGAGGTTTTTATGCGAGGTTTATAGTAGAAAAAAAGTTAGATGCTAAGAGTAGAATTTTCTTTGAAATAATAATGCAAGGAAAACAACCCTCTTCTCCAGAAAAAGAAGGAGAAGTAGTAATTTTGATGAGTGGAAAGTTGAATACGAGTTATGATTTAGATACACCGTTTCAACAATCTGCTTTTTATAGGAGTTTACTTTGGTTATATAACTTCTTTTTCTATTTCAGAGTGAGAAGAAATTATATAAAGTTTTGTGAAGAGTGGTTATTCAAACTTAGAGATGCTTATATGTCGCTTTTAAAGTTAAAATAGAAAAAAAAATTATGGCTTTTGGAATAAGTCTCTTTAAAAAAGAGAAAAAAGAAACTCCAAAGATAGAAGTACCACCAACTCCAGAAATTCCTTTGGAGAAAAAGGAAGAGAAGCGAGAAGAGAAAAAACCAGAAGTTGAAGTTTTGTTGGCAAAAATCGATGCTTTAAGATTTCAGTATGAAGCACTGAATGAAAAAATTAGCAATATAGAGAAGATGGTAAAAGAGATTTATGAAATAGCAAAAGCTTCAAAATAAACTATCTAAATTTGATACAAACCTTCTTCCCTTTTCTTCCCTCTTGAATATACCGTTTCAAACCCATAGAAAGAGCTTTCTGAAGGTTGAATTTGTTGAGTTATAGATGGAGTATAAGTTAGTTCGGAAGTTTTTGTTTCTTCAAAAGTTTGTTTTGTTGCTTGCTTTCTTTCAACACTTGCTTTAAGTTCCAGCCAAACAGAAAGAGGTATTTGCGTTCTTAAACTTTCTAATACTCTTCTTAATTCTTCTCTACTACTTTCTGTTATTTCTGAAAGACTTGTAGCCATTCCACTTCTGTTTTTCATGTTTTCTATTTTTGCAGAATGCCATATTGTGTTTAAAGCTAAACAATTGTTCACATCGGCGTTATCGAAGTTTGCTTTTTCTACGATAGTTTGATTAAAAAAAGAATAACAAAGGCTAGCATTTGTGAAATCAGCTTCTCTTAGAGTTGCAAAAGAAAAGTCACACCATTCTAATTTTGAGTTTATGAATTTACATTCACTTAGGTCTGCGTTTCCAAAATCAGAAAAGCTTAAATCTGAATTGGAGAAATCAGCGCCTCTTAACCTAACGCCACGAAAATTTGCTCCTTTACAAACTATATTCCTAAAATCTCTTTCTCCGTTTGCATATTCTGTTAGAATTTCAGTAACACTTTTAAATTTTTTATCTGCAAAATCCATCATCATTAATTTTATTATTTCTTAAGGTTAAAAAACTGAATTCTACATATTTTTTAAATACTCAGGATAATAATTAAAATGCCACTAAAACTTCAAACTTTAAAAGAACTTTTAGTATCGCCTCATGAAGCATTATCAAAAGTAGCAAAAGCAAAAAACAAAAATGAAGCAATAGCAATGCTTATCATTAATTGGATTCTTGTGGCATTGGCAGTTTCACTAGCTTCCCAGAAATATGAATTACTTCCAGCAGTGTTAACTTTCGGTATCTTAGGGACATTAGTAGTAGCTTTCTTCGTTCAGCTTGCTTTCGTTACAATAGGAGGAAAGGGAGATTATACAAGTGTTTTGATTGCTTCAACTTATCCATTCTTTGGAGCAGCTTTCTCTTCTTTCATAGTTTCTCTCATATTTCTTTGGTCAGAAATAGCAGCAATAATAATAGGAGTTTTACTCTTCGCTCTTTATTTAACAGTAGCTTTTACAGGATCATTTAGAGTTCTAAAAGAAAGTTTTAAGCTAGATATAGTTACAGTTTGGATAGCAACTAGCTTATTAGTGCTAGCATTCTTTGCAAGCGTATATTCAATGATTATACTTTATTACTTCAAGACAGGTTTAGAGACAGGAATTTTATCTTCTCTTCTAAAATCAACAACTCTCTACTAACTTTCCTTTTTATTTTTCTTTTTTAATTGAGGAAAATGATAGAAATTGGTTTAGTTGGTAAGCCAAATGCAGGCAAATCTTCTTTTCTTAAAGCAGCAACATTACAAGATGTTAAGATATCGCCTATACCATTTACAACTCTTAAACCAAATGTTGCAGTAGCTTATGTTACAAAAAAATGTGTTTGCAGTGAATTTAACGTTAAATGTAATCCTAGGCAAGGAGCTTGTATAAATGGAATAAGATTTATTCCAATTGGTTTATGGGATTTACCAGGAATTGTTCCTGGAGCACATGAGGGTAGAGGTTTAGGATTGAAGTTTTTGGATGATATAAGAAAAACAAAAGCTTTAATACATGTTGTAGATTTTTCTGGTTTAACAGATGCAGAAGGAAGAGCAACAGAAAACTATGATGTAGAAAAAGATATAAGGTTTGTTGAAGAGGAAATAAACAATTGGTTTAAAGAAGTTATTGAGAGAGGACTTGAGAAATACAAGAGAAATTTAAGAAGTCTTTCAAGAGAGGAACTAGTTGATATTTTAGTTAAACAGTTGAGTGGATTGGAAGTAAAGAAAGAAGATGTAGAAAGGAGTTTAGATGTTGCTGGAATAGAAAATTTAGAAGAGTTTTCTAAAACCTTAAGAGAAATTTCTAAGCCAATTGTTATCGTTGCAAATAAGATGGATTTAGAAAGTGCTCAAAAAAATTATGAAAAATTAAAAACAAAATACAAAAATATCATTCCAGCTAGTGCTGAAAGTGAAATTGCTTTAAGATTAGCAAGTAGTAAGGGTCTAATAGAATATTTCCCAGGAGAAAAAGACTTTATTGTTAAAGGTAATTTGAGCGAAGAGCAAGAAAAAGCTTTGGAGATGATAAAGGAAAATGTGCTTAAAAAATTTGGTTCAACTGGAATACAAAAGGCATTAAATTTCACGGTTTTTGAAATACTGAATTTTATTGTTGTCTATCCAGTTGCAGATGCGAATAAGCTTTTAGATACAAAAGGAAATGTTTTACCAGATGCATTTCTTGTTAAGAAAGGAACAACGCTAAAAGAGTTTGCATTTTCTATTCATACAGACATTGGTGAAAAATTTATTTGTGGAATTGATGCAAGAACAAAAAAGAAGTTATCTGCAGATTATGAACTAAAAGACAATGATGTTTTTGAAATAGTATACAGGAAGTAAAATGAAGCGATTTATCTAGCTTGGAATTATGTTGAAGTAAAAAGATTTAGATTCTAAATAGTTGCAAGAGAGTTGTATGTTGGAAGGTATAGTATCAAAATCTTTTTCCTTTAAGTAAGAAATAGTATAATTGCATGGAATTTCTATCCTATTACTAGGTCTTGTTAGGATTTCAAAAGATCCTGTTAATTTGTTGTTATTGAAGAAGCAAATTAAATTTTCATTGGATTGAAGTTTTATGTTGATATTATCTGTACAAGCTCCTTTGCCCACGTTTTCAATGATAATTTTAAAAGGAGCAATATTTCTTTTTCCTTCCTCAAAAATGAAGTCTTTAGAAATGAAAGAGAATGATACAGTTAAAGGCAATCTGTTTATTTTATTACTCTCTTTTATTCCCATGTTTTCTACGCCACCATAAAACGAGAGACTATTGTTATTTACAACATTTATCGTGAAGTTTTTTAGGATTTTTGCGTTGTATAATACTTTCAATACTATTGGGATGTTTTTCATCTCAGATTTTATGTTTTCAACTTTCACATTTCCGAGGAAATATGTTGTGTTTGCTTTAGGAGGAAGGTTTGGAAAATTCCTTAAAGTAGTAGCATTGTTCAACAAATTTGATGATATTGTAAATAATCTTCCACTTTCTACCCAAACTCTTAGGTTTTCTAACGGAATATCATAGGAGTTTATAATGGTAAAATTCAGATTAAAATAACTGTTAGATTTTAAAGTGGTATTTCCATTAAATTTCATAGTTAATGTACTTTCTGATGTTTTGGTAGATGGAGTTGAGGTAAAAAGAGCAAAGATAATCAATACAATAACAAGGGCGGCACCGATGATTAAAAATATGGTAGTAGGAGTGGTTTTCTTTTCTTCTCCATTCATTTTGTTTTTTTGTATAGGAAAATTAAAAGTTTGGTAAATTAGATTTTGGGCTCGGTGGGATTTGAACCCACGACCCCCCGCTTTCTTAGGAGCATCGCCATATAAGGCGGGTGCTCCACCAGGCTAAGCTACGAGCCCATTTTTAACATTTTGTTCTTTTGTTTTTAATTTTTAATCTGATATCATGATGTGATGCATTCATTATTGAACTAACAAAAAACATTTAAATACTACAAAGTTAATTACTTATAGGTGATAATTATGAATATGGTTCGTGTTGGAATAGTTGTTTGGAATGGAAAGGTTTATGATGTTTCCTTGCCATCTTATTTCTCAAATATACCTCATTATACAGCTAGTTGGATTGGCGGCAAGTCTGGTGGTAGTTTCACAATAGCTCCCTCTGAGGGAGGAGTTTTAAAAGAAGGAGTTCTAAAGGAGGTAAAAGCTGAAAAAATAGTTGAAAATTACGATTTAAAAAGAAATATTTGTGGAGTTTTTTCTTCTGAAGACTCTAATTCAGTTATTCCTGTTTTATATTATTTTGAGGGAGGAAATTCTAGGAAGGCATTCCTAAGAGAACCAGTAAAAATTAATGGTAAACCTTATATAATTGAAATAAAAGGCGTCGGTAATAAAGGTAAAGAAATTGATACTCAACAATTACGAAGGATAGCACCTTCTTTTTATGATTCTCCAATTGGAGATACAGGACCAATTGGCGGTCTTCCATATAAAGAAGCAGTATATGATGTTGAAGTCATGAAAAAAATGAATAAAGCAGGCATATACCCTCCACTTTTTATCTCTTTATGTAGATTACCTCTTACGTATACAAACTTGCGAGGAGAAAATGATTCATTAGCTATTGAAGTAAGAGGAACGGATAGTACGATGAGGGCTTCTTGGATTAACCCAAACTTTAATAAATATTTATTCAGACATCTTGATACCTCTCCAGAGGAATACGCAAGAGTTTTCTCAGAAAAAACTTTAAAGGCATATCGCACTTTGTTGAACTTAGGTTATCTTCACATAAGCCCACACGAAGATAATCTACTTTTGACAGGAGGTATTACAGACTTAGGTGATACAATAAATTTAAATGAAGCTGAGAATAGTATAGTTAAGTCTAGTCTTGAATATTTTATTTTTTCACTTTTTAATGTTCTTCGGAACTCAAGACTACCAAAAGAAGATTCAGAAAAATGGAATAAAGGTGTGATTGAAATACTAAATGATAATATAAGAGAAGAATTTGATTTTGATCCGAACTTGAGTGAAATGACTTTTGATGAATTTAACAAACTGATTGAAAAAATGTATGAAAAAATTTAAGTGTTTTTAAATATTAATCAAAATTTTTAAAATGGTCAGCAAAAAAGAGATCTTGCAAATTTTGCAAAAAGAACCCGAAAAATATTGGAAAGTAGATTTGTTTGAGAGAGAAGGCTTTAAAAGAAAAGTTTGCCCGGTTTGTGGTAAAGGTTTCTGGAGTATAGAAGAAAGAGAACATTGCCCAGATCCGGAATGCGGAGAAGAATATGGCTTTATAGGAAATCAAATAGCAAAAAAGATGAGTTATATTGAGGTTTGGAAGAAAATGGAGGAATTTTTTGTAAAAAATGGGCACGCTTCAATACAAAGATATCCGGTATTGGCAAGATGGAGAGATGATATTTACTATAACATTGCATCTATCGTAGATTTTCAAAGGTTTGATAATGGAGTGATGGTTTTCGAATATCCTGCAAACCCTTTGATTGTTCCTCAAGTCTGTTTAAGGTTTAATGATATTTTGAATGTTGGTGTTACAGGAAGACATTTTA
>Ga0080004_1110835_pt1 | contig 16380 bp, 8 predicted proteins | sample WasSprMetagenome_FD_69207 | JGI IMG/M metagenome (GOLD analysis project Ga0080004, IMG submission 69207) | Sulfidic aquatic microbial communities from Washburn Spring, Yellowstone National Park, USA - WS (SPADES assembly) (version 2) | ecosystem: Environmental > Aquatic > Thermal springs > Hot... | reverse complement strand
GCGGCGCGCCGGCGAGGGTGTTGACTTCAGCGATGTGGGCGACGGCCCGCCCGAGAAGCTGGGGTACCTGGCGGTTGCGGTTGAGCGCGGCCTGCTCCAGGGCTTCCCCGACGGGACGATCCGGCCCAAAGAGAAGCTGACGCGGGCGCAGCTTGCCGCGCTGCTCGAGCGTGCCGCCCTGCACAGGAAGCAGCTCGGGAAGTATGAGGTCCGGGGTACGGTGGCCGAGGTGGTGTATGAGGAGAGGCGCGAGATAGCACTGCACGTGGACGGACTCCGCAAGGACCTGCGGCGGTATCCGGTTTCTCCCGATGCGCTGGTGCTGGTGGACGCGAAGGAGGCATCCCTGGCAGACGTGAAGCCCGGCTTCCGCGCCAGCCTGGTCCTGAACACGGAGGGCATTGCGGTGGTGGTATCCGCGCGGTCGGCGGAGGCCGAGAAGAAGGGCGTTGTGCTACGCGGCTGGTTGGTTGACCTGGAGGATCTGGAGGGTACGGACCTTTACGGCCTGGTCTCTGGCCTGAGGTGGGGCCAGGTTAAGGGCCTGCTGGACGGGAAGTTCCGGGTGCGTGAGGAGAAGGGCCCCGGCGAGGGCCTGGAGCAGCGAAAGGAGGGCAGGCTCCCGGCGTCCCGGAGCGTGATGGCCCTGGTGCCTGCCGATGAGAATGTGGCTAAGGCTATGGGGGCCCTGCTGGGGAAGTTTGTGGAGGTCCGTGCCGAGAGGATGCCGGAGCCGAACATTTACATGCGGCCGGTGTTCCGGGTAAATGAAGTGCGGGCGGTGGAGTTTCCGCCGCTAAAGCCTCGGTCAGAACCTCAGCCCGAACCGCAGCCGGAGTTCTAGCGGCAAACTCAAGGGAAGCGTGCGCTGTCGCTCGGAGGAGTGGCCCCGGTCAATAAACCGGGGCTGCTCTACTGGTGGCCTCCGGATGTCCCGGAGGTGCTTTCTTTTTGGGGCCTGGGCGTTGCTAAACCCGGGGTAGGCCGGGAGGTGAAAACTTGCGCTGCGTGAACGTGACCGATGCAGCCGGGATGCGCCTGGCAGCGCCGGTATTCGGCGAGCGCGGTCTGCTGCTTGCCGCGGGGACGGTAATCTCGCAGGAGCACATCGAAAGGCTAGCTGATGCCGGGATCCGGCGGGTGGTAGTCGAAGACGCGCGGTTTGCTGAACTGGAGTTGCCGGAGGGGGTTCCCGAACACTTGCTGGCCAGGTTCAGGGAGAGGCACCGGATCCTGTGGCAGCAGGCGCTGGGGCTTGGAGGAATGGTTCCGCCGGATGGCGTGCGGTGGAAGGTGTCCTGGGACGAGCTGCGGGAGCTTGCGCTGCGGGTTGTGGAGCACCTTGGCCGGTGCAGGCCGGGTTCTCTTTGGTTGGGGGACGGAAGCGAGCCGCAGGATCATGCGGTGGATGCCGCCGTTCTTTGTGGCTACCTGTCCCGGTTCGCGGGCCTGTGGGGGCAGGCGGTGGATCTTGTGCTGGCCGGGCTGCTTCACGACATCGGGGAAGCGGTGAAGCCCGGGCCGGAACACTGCCGGGTGGGGGTGGCATTGCTGAGGAGCTGGCCGGTTTCGGCATTTGTGCAGGCAGGAGTGGCCGGCCATCACGGCGGGCAGGTCTCCTGGCCGGGAGCAGCGGTGCTGGCCGTGGTGGAGTGTTACCTGAGCCTGCTTCTTGAAGGTCTTCCGCCGGGGACCGCCTGGGAGGCGGTGCTTGCGGCGGAAGACCTGGATCAAAAGGCGGTTTCTGCCTTCCGGTCCTGGTTTGCCCCCTATCCAGTGGGTTGTCCTGTGAGGCTGAACACGGGTGAGGAAGCGGTGGTTGTGGGGTACTCCGGCGGGGTGCTGCACCGACCGGTGGTGAAGTTGCTGGAAACCGGAGAGGTGAGGGACCTGAGCCGGCCTGAGCACCTGGCGGAAGTGCTGCTGTGAGTGGCCAATCAGTCTGCAGCAAAGAGGAGGTGGTTCAATGCGCGTGAACCTACGAAGAGCGATTCTGGCAGCCGTTCTCTGCAACGTTGTAGTGGCCGGCGTGCTGGTGCAGGGCCCTGGAGATGTCCGTTCCGCTCCGGGGTGGGAGCTGCTGCCCGGGTTGCCGGGCGGATTTGATGTTACCGGGCTGGTCCGGACGCCTGATGGTGTCATCTGGGCCTCGGACCGCAACGGCGGGCTGTACCGGTGGTCGGAGCAGGATCGGAATTGGGTGAGGGTAGCCTGGACGCCGCCGCCTTCTGCTGAGGTGACGAATGTCTATGCCATGGCGGTGGACCAGGCAGGAAGGGTTTGGGTGTTTACGAGCCGCGTGGACTACAACGGGGATGGCTACTGGGAATACGGTTATGGGTATGCGTCTGTCTGGAACGGCACTGCCTGGGAGCCTCGGGGTGCGCCGTTCGGGGGTCACACGAATCCTCCCTGCGGGGCCACGTGTGCTGTGGTGATGGATGATGGAACACTGTGGGTGGGCTCGCGCGGTGTGGCGGGCCGTGTGAGTCACTGGGTTGGCCCGGGTGCTGGGTGGGGCATGATGCCGGTACAGGGGTCGATTTATGTCTGGGACATGGCGACGGTACCCGGGTCTCAGACCGTTTGGGCGGTGGGAGTGGCCAATTTGTACAATCCGAACAATCCGCCGAAATCTTTCTCGGTGGCAGTGTGGAACGGTAGCAGCTGGACGCTAAAGTACAGCAATGTGGCGTACCCGAACAATGCGCCCGGGTTGGCCAATGCGCTGGTGGTGACTCCTGACGGATGGGTGTGGATGGGGGCATCGACCGGGTATGTGTACAAGTGGAAGGCGGATGGTTCTACGACGTCGCCGATATACGTCACAAAGCTGTCGAGTGTTTCTGACATGGCGGTAGATGCTGGAGGGGCCTTGTGGGTTGCGGGTGATGGGGTCTGGGTTGGTGCTTCCTTCGAAGCGCGCACTCCGGATGGCTTCAGAGGTCCAGCGAGGGCAATAGTTGCGGCCCCCGGTGGGGGCGTTTATGTTGCGGACTACTATGGCACTGTTTACTTCTGGGATGGTTCTGCGTGGCAGAACCTGGGAAAGCCTGCCGGGATGGCTTACGTGTTTGCGATGGTTGTTGCACCGGACGGCAAGCTGTGGGTCGGTGGTGACTACGGCCATGTGTCGTGCTGGGATGGGTCCCGGTGGCAGGACATGGGGCAGGTGCGGGGGAGCTGGGAGATTGGGTCGCTGGCCGCTGCTCCTGATGGGAGCATCTGGGCGGCGTCCTGGTGGCTCGGGAGGGTGGCCAGGTGGGACGGTTCGGCCTGGCACCAGGCTCCGGATGTGACTGTTCCCTACCCGGCTGATCCCAGTGTGATTTACGTCCCGTATTTCCATGACATTGCTGTAACCGAGGACGGGCGGGTGTGGGTATGTGGCGGTTATGAGGATGTGCTCCGGCTGGACGGAACGCAGTGGACCAGGTGGCGGCTTGTGAATGGTAGCGATTGGATGTACGAGCTGTGTTCCCTGCCCGGGAACCGGATGTTCGCCGGGGATTTGGGTTCACGGACGTTCTTCTGGAATGGTTCGGCCTGGCTCAACGGGGGCCAGATTGAGTACTACGCTGTTGTTGGATCTGCGGTTGCGCCTGACGGAAGCGTGTGGGTGACGCTGAGTAACAGCAAGCTTTTCCGCTGGAATGGCTCTGCATGGGAGTACCGGTCCTCTCCTCCCGTTCAGAGGGCTGCTTTTCTGTGGCCAAGCGGGTGGCCGTCCGGGGGCCACGCGACACTGTCCGTTGTTGTGCTGGACGACGGCCGGGTTGTGGTGGCGGGTCAGGACGGAAAAGCTGCGGTACTGAAGGACGGGGTTTGGGAATCCCTTGACCCCGTACCTGGCGGGTGGCACATTTACCACCTGTTGCTTCTTCCTGGAGGTGAGCTCTGGGCTGCCGGTGCCAATGGAAGGGTAGCACGGGTGCGGCTTCAGGGCGATACCGAGCCGCCGCAGGTCGTTTCGACGGATCCGGCGGATGGCGCCACCGGTGTTCCCGTGGGCAAGACCATCACGGTTACCTTCAGTGAGGACGTGGTGCAGAGCGACGGCTTCGGGCAGATTAGCGTCCGGGACACCAGCGGCAGGGTGGTGGACTGCAGCGTCTTCGTGGGCGGCAGCATGCTGACCATTGACCCCAGCACCGACCTTGCCTATGGCACCACCTACACCGTAACCATTCCGGCGACCGCCGTGAAGGACCTGGGGGGCAATACGCTAGCGGCGGACTACGCGTTCGGGTTCACCACCGGGGCGGCGCCGGATACCGCACCGCCGGTGGTGGTTGGTACGGATCCGGCGAACAATGCTGCGGACGTCCCGGTGGGCAAGACCGTCACCGTCACCTTCAGCGAGGATGTGCGGGCCGGGCCTGCATACAATGGCATCCGGGTTGAGGATGCTGCGGGCAATGCCGTTGTCGCGGCAAAGAGCATCGCCGGCAGGGTGCTGGTGATCGATCCCGGTGCCGACCTTGCTTGGAGCACGAGGTACAGTGTGGTCGTCCCGGCGGGTGCGGTGGAGGACCTGGCGGGGAATGCCCTGGCGGAGGGCTATGCCTTTGCCTTCACCACTCAGGCCGTTCCCTGCGGTGAAGAGCTGGACGTTGAAGTTGCCGGTGCAATTCCTTACGGTGAGGGCGAGGACATCTTCATCACCAGGACCTGCGTGGTGAGGCTGAGGCCGGTAAACCTCCCTCCGGGGGCGACGTGGCAGTACGGGTACGATGGTGTTACGTGGGGTGGGTCCTGGTATTGTGCGGACAAGGAAGTAGCGGTGCTCCTGCCCGTGAAGCAGGGTGATGTGGCGGAGTGGGTTTACGTGCGGGCTTCCACCGGTGCTCAGAAGCGGCTTTCGTTCGTCTATGATCCGGTGGCGCCGGAGATCCGGGTGCTGCGGGGCAGGGGTGGGGCCACCTGCGCGACCGGCCCTGCGTTCCAGATTGAGGTCCGGGCTTCGGACAACCTGGCGGAGCCGCTTTTTGTGCGCTGGAGGCTGGCGGGAGGGAAGTGGTCAGCCCCGGTGGAGCTTGGCGGCATCGTGGAGGTGTCCGGTCTAGCTCCGGGGGCGAACTATGTGGAGGTGGAGGTGTCTGACCTGGCGGGCAATGCCTCGCGGGGCGAGGTCCTGGTGTTCAGGGTGAGCGACTGATGGGGCCCCGGGATTCCGGGGCCCCGCCTTTGCCTGCGCCTGAAGGGAGGGGGTCTTGTTGCCCAGGCCGCTTGCGGCCGCTGCGCGTGGTTCGCAGGTGGTGCCACGGGTAAGAAATTCCTCGTGCGGGCTGGTGCGTCGGAGTTTCCGCTTGTTGTGTCCGGGGTGGGCGGACGCTCCGCGTTGCACAGGCTGGGAGTGGGGGTGTTTCCACCCTGCTCTCTTCTCCGGTGCCGGACAGCGAGCTGGTAGAGGTGATTGAGCAGATATCCTTCGGGCCGCTCGGGTTGCGTACGGGCTGTGGCACGGCTTTGTTCTGCTGCTGGACGGGCGTGTTGTCGCTCGTGGTGCAGACAATTAGGGCATAACAATTCGGGGAAGCTGGGCAACGGGACGGCGACAAACAGGTTGTATCCCGTGCTGGTGAACCTGCCTTGAGCTTCTACGTATGGGGAGCCGTTGGACCGGTTCCCCGTACGTTGTCTATGACCGCAAGGAGGTGGTTGGAATTGCGACTTGTTCTTGTGTGTGTCCGACCGGTCTGGTACCGGGTGACCCTGGCAGCTCTTGCGGTGCTGCTGGTAGCTTCCCTGGGCCTGGCGGAAGGGCCGGTGTCGAATCAGGTGGTGGTGAAGTTTCCCGTGCCGATGCAGATCGGCGGGGATGCGGGGGAGGCGTTGAGGATAAGGCCGGACCTTCCGGAAGGGATGCCGCTGCGGGCTTCCGGGCAGGACCTGGTGGTGGCAGCCGGTTTTTACCCGCCGGGAAGGCAGCTTGCGGTGTTTGAGTCGCAGAACCTGCTGGCGACGGGGCATACAGGTTCCGGGGGTAGCCAGCTGCGGCTAGCCTGGTTGCCTTCGGGGGAGCTGGTGGTGCTTGACTGCGAGGGCAGCGCCTTGCAGGTGAGGCAGGTTACTGGAGGCTGCGGGCATTTTGTAGCCCTGCTGTCCGACGGCCGTGTGGTGGCGTGGGGAGCAAACGACAGGGGGCAGCTAGGCGACGGGACCAGAGTCCACCGGGCCGGCCCGGTCCTGGTGCAGGGCGTCTCGGGTGCGGTGGGCGTGGGGGCAGGGGCGGACTTTTCGTTCGCGGTGCTCTCGGACGGCCGCGTGCTGGCCTGGGGTGCCAATGACGGTGGGCAGCTTGGAGACGGAACCAAGCAGGACAGGCTGGCGCCTGTGTGCGTGAAGGGCGTGGGCGGTTCAGGTCAGCTTACTGGTGTGGTGAAGGTGGTGGGCGGCAGCGACCATGCCCTCGCCCTGCTGTCGGACGGCCGGGTTGTAGCATGGGGATTCAACAGCTATGGGCAGCTGGGAGACAACACAACTGTATCCAAGAGCTACCCGGTGTACGTGCAGAACCTGAGCCCACCAGTCCAGGACGTGGCAGCGGGCGGCGACTTCTCGCTTGCCCTGAAGAACGGGTTTGTGTATGCGTGGGGCTCGAATGGTTCCGGCCAGCTCGGCGACGGCAGCCCGACCACCGCGAGCAGGCCTTACCCGAATCCCGTGAAGGCTCCCGGGGGAAGCTCGTACCTTTCCCAGGTCGTAGGGATCGCGGCGGGAAAACTGCACGGCCTGGCGGTGCTTTCGACAGGTGAGGTGGTAGCCTGGGGAGGAAATGCGAGTGGGCAGCTGGGTGATGGTACGACGCAGAACCGGACGGTGCCGGTGTTCGTGCTCGAGCCCGGCGGGTCACAGATTCTCTCCGGGATTGCCCGGGTGGCAGGAGGTGTCGCGAACTCATACGCAGTGACGCGGGACGGTGAAGTTCTGGCCTGGGGTGATGACCAGTACGGTGCGTGCGGAGACGGGGTTGCCGGGTCGCCGGGTGTTCAAGTGGTACCGACGTGGGTGAGAGGGACAGGCGGGGTTTCCCGGTTGTCCGGGGTAACTGCTGTTTCCGCCGGGTACGGCAGCGCCTGCGCGGTGCTTTCTGGAGGCACGTTCGTGTGCTGGGGCAACGGAGCGGGAGGTGCACTGGGCAACGACACGTGGGACATTTCTCCCGTTCCGGTTCAGGGTGCTGAGCTCGGGAGCCCGTGCGGGTACCTGGTTGGCGTGCAGCAGGTCGCGGCGGGCCTTGAACACTCCCTGGCCCTGCTTTCTGGCGGGCGCGTGGCCGCATGGGGGCGGAATGACTGCGGGCAGCTGGGGGCCGGTGACGGGGCCGCGTATTGGAGCCAAGCCGTGCTGGTGAAGGGTGCGGGAGGCGCCGGCCAGCTTCAGGGTGCGGTGCAGGTAGCAGCGGGCGGCAAGCATTCGCTCGCGGTGCTTTTCGACGGGCGGGTGCTGGCGTGGGGGAGCAACTCTCGCGGGAAGCTGGGAGACGGGACCACGAGCGACCGGCCCGTGCCGGTGTTTGTGAAGGACCCGTCGGGGTCAGCAGAACTCAGGGGAGTGGTGCAAGCAGCTGCGGGCAGGGACGCAGTTTTGGGCTGCTCGCTGGCGCTGCTTTCCGACGGGCACGTGCTGGCTTGGGGCGCGAACGACTACGGGCAGCTGGGCAACGGGATCTCCGGATCAGGCCGTTACAGCGCGCTCCCGGTGAGGGTGTTGGGTGTGGGCGGCACCGGCGAGCTCACCGGGGTGGTGCAGGTTGCGGCGGGTTATGACCACTGCCTGGCGCTGCTTGCTGACGGCAGCGTGGTGGCGTGGGGGAACAACGACCGGGGCCAGCTGGGCAATGGCACGTCCGGCTCCGGCACGGGGAAGGCGTATCCCGTGCGGGTCCGCGGGGTTGGCGGTAGTGGATACCTCACCGGCGTGGTGGAGATCGCGGCCGGCTACAAGTGCTCGCTTGCCCGGCTTTCGGACGGCCGTGTGGTGGCGTGGGGCTACAGCTACGTGTTGGGAGATGGGAACACCGCGGACCGGAGCGTCCCGGGCTACGTCAAGGGCGTCGGCGGTTCCGGCAGTCTTACCGGCGTAGTTGCACTGGCGGTTCACAGCTCACACGCGGTAGCAGTGTTGTCGGACGGGCGTGCTGTGGCCTGGGGAGTTAACACCGGAGGTCCGCTCGGTGACGGGACGGAAACGACGCGGTTGTACCCGGTGCTGGTGAAAGATGCATCCGGGGCTACACTAGCCGGAGTGTCGGGCTGTGCCGCTGGCGGTTCGCACACACTGTTGGCCATGTCCGACGGTCATTCGATGGGTTGCGGGAAGAACTCCTACGGCCAGGTGGGCACGTGGGTTGACAGTTACAATCCGAACGTGCTGAACCCGGTGCTGGTGAGGAAGAAGTGGCCCGGGTGGTGAGGGGGCGCGCCGACGCGCCCTTTCTTTTTTCGGAGGTGTGGGGCTTTGTGGCATCTGGGGTTCCTGGCTGCTGCCGGAGGGTGGCTGGCCGGGAAGGGGCGGGGGTGGTACTGGGTGATCCTGTGCCCGCTGGCGGCGGCGGGTGCCGGGGGTTCTCCGGGCCTTTGGTGCCTTGCTGCGCTGGTGGGCTGGGCGGCCGCCCGGGACCTGCGGGAGATGGAAGTACCGGACGTGGTGTGGTGGCTGGGCGGCGGCGCCTGGGTTGTTTTCGGGGGCCCGGTAGCGCGGGAGACCGGGATAGCTGGGGCTTACTTTGCGCTCGGTTTCGGGCTGCTTCTGCAGTACCTCGCCCGCGGGATGCTGGGGACGGACGGTTACGGCGATGCCGACGTTCTGTGCGGGGTGCTGGCCGGGCTGTACCTGGGTCCTCTGGGGGTATGTCTCTCCCTGACCGTTGGTGCGGCTGCCGGGCTGGTGCACGGGGTGTGGCTGAGGCGGCGGGGTGTTCTCGGTCCCGGCCAGCCCTTCCCGTTCCTGCCGGCGCTGTGTGTGGGAGTCCTGGCAGCAGCTGCGTTTTTGCAATTTTCAGTGGCACAGGTTCATGGTACTGGATTGTCTTTATAAGTGGAGGGGTGGATCAGGGCTTACGCGGACCCGCCCCTGCGTGGCCCGGGCCCCCCCTGATGGGAGAGTGCGGTGAAGGAGGTGAGTTTGGTGAGGAAGCTGCGCAGGAAGGGCTTCACGCTCGTCGAGCTGCTGGTGGTGGTGATCATCCTGGCTATCTTGGCGTCGATCGTCGTGGGTGTGGTTCCTGCCGCGACCGCTCGGGCGAAGAAGTCGGCGTTTGCGACGACCCTGAGCGTGCTGCAATCGGCGGTCGACCGGTTCTATGCCGAGTCGAACGCGTATCCCACCCAGACCCAGCCTGATGCCACCAAGGCCCAGCAGATCAGCATGAACGCGCAGGATGGCCTGGGGGCCCAGTTCCTGGGTGGGTACCTGCAGTTCGAGCCCAACAGCAAGGCTGTTGACATGGGCCTGAATGCTGCGGATGGCCAGACCGTGTACTACGGCGTGACGCCGACGGGCCGGGTGTTTGCCACCCAGACGGCTCCTGCCGCCGATGGTTCCTGGGACAAGACCACGAACGGTGCCATGAAGGTGTACACCCAGGACAAGGTGGACGGCAGCCTGACGCTCGCGGACATCATGCCGAAGTAATCGGTGATGTGTGGGCGGGGTGGTGTGCGGGCGGGGGATGATCCCCCGCCCGCCGCAGAATGCAGGACAGGTCGGGGACGGTGGTCCTACGTATGCAGCTGGCAGACGCCGGGTTGCAGAGCTGTGGCGAAGTGGCTGGTTCAGGGTGGGTGGCTTCTCAGGTCTTTTGCCCAGGTTGGTGTACGGACTGCTACCCGGTGTGCTGCGGCAAGGCTGCTGGACCCCGGGCTTCCTTGGGGGTAGAGGTGTGTTGTCCGAGGGACAGGTGTTAGAGCAGAGGGCTTTCACGCTGCTCATGGCCCTACCCGGCGTCGTGCGGGTGACAGCCGTGCGGGCGCAGGGGGTGCTCAAGCACTTTGTCGTAACTCGGATTTTTCCGAGGTCCGACCCGGCTGCGTTCTGGCGCCTTGCGCGGTTGTGGCCGTTCAACACGGCGGAGCTTGACCTGGTGTCGGGTTCCACCCGCGTGGACTTCCTGGTCCGCGCGGACGAAGTAAGCCGGTTCTGCGCCGTTCTGGGCGGGGTCGGCCGCGGACTGGAGGACGAGACAGCGAAGGGAGGTGGTAACGTTCAAGCGGTAGCCAAGTAAGCAGCCAAGTTACGGAGAGGTTCCGAGGGCGGGGAAACCGCATCGGTCCGGCCAGGTGCCGGGTGCCGGTGCGGTTTCTTTATTTCCAACCACCACGGCCAAAAGGAGGAAAGAGCACATGATGAAGAGGTTCTCAAAGTGCGCGGTCATACTGCTGATAGCCGCTTTGCTGGCCGGCCTGACAGCCGCTGGCCAGACCATAGCACAGGGCGATGGAAGCGGTGATCGGCTGCCGGTTGCAGCTGTTGTGCCCGCTGACGGGGCGAAAGTGGTGAGGCCTGACACACCCATCGAAATCAGTTTCGACGCGCGTGCGCGGGCGTGGGTGCACGTGCGCGAGCAGCTTGAGAAAGGTCACTTCCAGGCGTCGCTGAATGGTGCTCCCGTGCGTGCGGTTTACGATCCCGACCGGGCTGCGGTGCGGATTCTCCCGGGCGGCTTGCTCGATCGGTACACGAAGCACGCGGTGGAGTTTGTGCTGCACGGGCCGGACAGCGGCAAGCACAGCGGTGGGGGAAACCGGGAAGGCTGGAGCAAGAAGACGTGTGCCTTTTCCTTCGAGACCGGTTCGGCCCTCCACGAGCCCCGTCACGTGAAGGCGGCGCTGTCTGCCAGCCGCGTGCGGGTGACCGATGGAGGAGCGGTGCTGGAACTGTCTTTTGCTGATGACTACGGCCAGCCCGGGTGGGGTGCCAGGGGCAAGGTGATCCTCGAGGAGCGGGGTGTCAGGAAGCCCGGTTCCGCTGCGGCTGAGCCTTCCGAGTTCACCGTGCCCGAGGGTTCCGATGGCAAGGTGAAGATCCGGATTACGGATACCGAAGCGGAGCAGGTGGCCTACCGGGTTGAGATTTCCGGGCCCTACCCCGAGGATGCCGCGCAGATCAGCGGGGAGCTGACCTTCCGGCCGGGGCCTGCTGTGAAGGTCGGTCTTTCCCTGGACAGGGAAAAGGTGGTGGTAGGCCAGAAGGCGGTGGTTTCCGGGACGGCTGAGGACGTTTACGGCAACCCGGTCGAGGATGGTACGCCCGTGTCGGCCAGTGTTTCGGCCGGTCAGATTTCCAGCGCTGTCACTTCGGGTGGTGCGTTTGCGCTGGAGTTTGCCGCGCCGACGAAGAAGCAGGTCGTTGTTGTGACTGCGAGGGTGGACCAAGCCGAGGCGCAGCTTGAAGTGCCGGTGGCGGCTGACGTTCCAGCGCGGGTCACGGCGACGCCGGAGAAGCAGGAAGCCGCGGTTGGGACTCCGGTGAAGGTCGTGGTTCTGGTCGAGGATCAGTATGGCAACCGTGTGGAGGACGGCACCAGGGTCACGGTGACGGCTTCGGGTGCGTCGGTCGAGCCGGCTGAAGTGACCACGCAAAACGGGGAGGCAAAAGTGCGGGTAACCTCCACGCAGGCTGGCGAGGTACTTGTTGTTGCCTGCACGGACAACGGGGTCACGGGGTCGGCTAGCGTGAAGTTTGTCGCGCAGCAAGATGTCAGCGGTCCGGTGAAGGTGAGTGGACCCGATAGCGTCGCATACGGAACATTCCACAGCCTGGTGGTGCTACCCGATGGACGTGTTATAGCTCGTGGTGATAACCTCTACGGTCAACTTGGCAATGGTACGAACCAGAGTAGCACGTCGGCCGTGTTTGTCAAAGACCCGACAGGCAGTGGCTACCTCACTGGCGTCGTGCAGGTTGCTGCAGGAATTGGTCACTCGCTTGCACTTCTTTCCGATGGGAGGGTGCTGGCGTGGGGCAACAACCGGTACGGGCAGCTCGGAGATGGGACCAAAGTGGGCCGTAACCTGCCGGTGTTTGTTTTGGACCCGGTTGAAAACAAGCCTCTCGAGGGTGTAGTGCAGATTGCCGCCTCCAGCAACTCTTCCTTTGCGCTTCTGCGCGACGGACGGGTTCTTGCGTGGGGTGAAAATTTCTGCGGCAAACTGGGGGATGGCTCGGTTACCGACCGTTCGCGCCCGGTGTTCGTCAAGGGGGTTGGCGGTTCGGGTTATCTGACCGGTGTTTCACAGGTTGCTGCGGGTGGTAGCTTTACTGTTGCTCTCCTGTCGGACGGCCGGGTGGCTGCGTGGGGGAGCAATCTCTGCGGGCAGCTGGGCCAGAACAAGAGTTACTATGACCTGCCGATGAGCAGCATCCCGCGTCTGGTGGTGGGCACGGGTGGCTCGGGCACACTCACCGGGGTGGTTCGGGTTGCTGCAGGAGGCGGACACTGTGTGGCGTTGCTTAACACCGGGAAGGTTGTAGCCTGGGGTGCAAACGGGACAGGGCAGCTTGGCAACAACGGCACGTATGATTGTAGGTTTCCCGTGTATGTGTGGGGCGTAAACGAACCTGGCCCCTATCCGCGTTCCTATCTCAGTGGTGTTACTTCGATAGCAGCCGGGTCTGTTCACTCCCTGGCGGTTCTATCTGATGGGCGAGTGGTGTCGTGGGGATGCGATAACCGCGGAGAACTCGGAGATGGTAGGTCTGGGCCCGGCGTGTACAGGCGGGTGCCCGGCTACGTGCTCGGCGTTGGAGGGGCCGGGCAGCTTGTGGCTACGGAGGTCGTAGCTTCTGCTTCCAGCGAGAGCTCTGCTGCCTTGCTGGCAGACACCCAGCTGGTAGCCTGGGGCTACAACGGCTCCGGAATGCTTGGGGACGGGACGAAGACTGACAAGCTGTATCCTGTGCCGGTGGTCTTGCCCTGAAGGTTATGGCGGGGAGCCGGCCAAGGTACGGGCTCCGTTGTGTCAGTTACCCTGTTCGGGTGGACATCCAAGTCCGACAGCACGCCGTGTCGCGTGCCGGTCGAGATCCGCGGCCTATCGCGGTGACGGGTTGATGGGGACTGGGGCCGCCACATGGTGCTGGCGGCCCCGGGCTTACCTTGGGTCTTGTGGCGTGGATGCTGGGCATGCATGTCCTGAACGGCGTGACCAGAGAGGTAGGCACCCACCTATCTCTTCGGTGGTACCTGGTACTCCAGGATGGGTTGTTGCGACACTGAAGGACACCTTCTGCAGGACCATCCTGCGGACACGTGGTTCCCTTGTTGGAGCTGTACCGGTTACCTGGTGTTCTACAGAACAAGAAAGGAAGTGAGGTGATGCAGATGGGTAAACGGTGCTGCGTGTTGGTCGCCGTCCTACTTGCAGTCCTGGTCGCTGCCTTCAGCCTACCGGGTGCTGGTGTTAGGGCGGAACTATCGGCGACGCTGCCCGAACCGCTGCGGTTTGTCCGGACCGCGACTCTTGATGGGCTCCAGGTCAAGAGCCTCGAGGTGGCCGCGGGCGGGGGACCGGTCACCGTTTCGGGGGCGGCCGTGATCGGTGCTCCGGGTGCGGTGCCCGGTGGGGATGAGGTGGCCGTACTGTGGCGGGGGATTGAGGTGGGACGGAGTGAGGCTGCTCCTGACGGCAGCTTCAGCGTTTCCGTCCCGCCACTTCCCGACGCCCGGGTTTCCATCCTGTACGGGCCCACCCTGCCCGAACTTGGCGCGTGCGTCAACGTGGCGGCCATGGTGCCGGGGCACGCCGTCGGCAGCGCTTCGGCCTCGTCTTCATACGGGTCCACTCCCAGCCAAGCGTTCAACCAGAACTGGGGGGATATGTGGAACGCCGGCACTGGGGCAATCGCGTGGGTCTTAAGGGACCTTGGCAGAGAGCTCGACATTTCAGGGGTGCGGCTGTGGTTTGCGGGTTCGCGGATCCAGTCCCGTTGGGCGCGGGTGAGTATGTCTTCAGACGGCGTGTCGTTTGCTCCGGTGGCCGAGGGGTCGGTGACGGCGCCCGACTCAAAGGTGCCAGAGAGCCCGACGATGGCTTTTTCTTTCCCTGTCGGGACGCGCGCACGGTATGTGAAGGTAGAAGCTGATAGCAGCTACGACTGGACTGCGCTGCTTGAGGTGGCTGTGCTCGGCAGGGTGCCGCTGGCCGAGGTTTTGTCGGCGCCGCAATGGACGCTGCCTGGAGGTCCCGGACTTTCTGGCCGGCCCTGGGTGATGGGCCGGTATGGCCAGTCCGGCCTGCCCTGGGGCACGGTGTCCGGCTGGCCCGACGCGGATGCCTGCTGGATGGGCGTGCCGGGGACAACGGCCCGGTTCCGGGTCAGGTTCTCCGTCTCGGGAAGTGGAGACGCGTACCTTTATGTGGTCGGGGACGACTCCTTTGTGGCGTGGCTGGACGGGGTTCCGGTCCTCTCGGGGTCCGGGAGCGCCCTTTCCGCGACGCCGCTTGTGCTGCTGGCGGGTGAGCATGCGCTGGCCTTCGAGTGCTCGAACAGCGCCGGACCGGGTGGTCTGCTGGTGTCGCTTCGCGGGGCTGGAGGCCAGGTGCTCCTGCGTTCGGGAGAAGGCGCGTGGGAGTGCGAGGGCAACCCGGAGGCCTGGCAGCTTCCCGGTGCAGCGGGCGATTTTGCCGGTGCTCCTGTGGTGGTGCCCCGGAACGCCGCGTGGACGGCGGGCCCCGACCGGGATGCGTCGTGGGTGTGGTGCCAGCCGCTTGACGCTTCCGGTTCCCACCCTGCGGGCACGGTCCGCTTCCGGAGGCTTTTTGAGTTGGCTGCCGCGGCGACAGTGACTGTTTCGGTGGCAGCGGACAACTCCGCGCGGGTGTGGGTGGACGGCGTGCCGGTGCTCGACTGGCAGTCGTACTCGTCGGTCGGTTCGGTGAGCTTCTGGCTTCCTGCTGGGGAACACGTGCTGGCGGTGGAAGCTGTGAACTTCTCAGGTACTGCTCCGAATCCCGCGGGGCTGCTGGTGAGCGTAAAAGACGGCTCGGGTGCTGTTCTCCTGCGAACGGGAGACGCGGGTTGGCAGACGTCGGGATATATCCCTTGACGGCCCAAAGCCCGTGGATTTCCGGGTAGTTCGGGGGTGGGCGGGCGCAGCCGCTCACCCCCGGGGTTGAACGCAACGCCGAATCACTTTGAGGGAAAGGAGGTGTTTGTGTGCGTCGCGTTTGTGCTGTCGTGATGCTGCTCGTGCTGATCGCCTCCGTGGCTGGTTTTCGCAGGGTGGCGGGTGCCGAAAGCCCCCTTTCCGCCACACTGCCGAATCCGTTGCGGTTTTCGCAGCCAGTGGTTCTTGGTGGAGTGCAGGCCGGGCGGGTCGAGGTTGACGGCAACGTTGCTGGCAGCCCGGTAATTGTGTCCGGTGGGGAGGTTGTGGGATCTCCCGGTAGTGTTCCCGGAGGAACCAATGTGAGCATTCTGTGGCGCGGAGTTGAGGTCGGGCGTGCTGTTGCGGGCGCTGACGGAAGTTTCCGGGTGGCAGCAGGCTCACTGCCCGATGCACGGGTGTCGGTGGTGTACGGTACCGGTCTGCCCGAGCTTAAGCCGTGGCTCAACGTGGGGGCCTATATCTATCCGAACCCGTACGGCAGCGTGTCCGCATCGAGCTGGTACCAGCCCTACAATGAACGCCCCGAGTGCCTGTTTGACCATTGCGGTACCATACCATCGTCTGGCTATTCGGGCTCGGTGTGGGGCCGGGGCTTCTGGGGTTCGGGAAGTTCTGCGTCCGGTTGGGTTGCCCGGGATTTTGGCCGTGAGGTGCTGGTCAGAAAAGTGGTGATCTGGCCTGCCGGGAGCAACACGGAGAACGCCTGGTACCAGGTGGAACTGTCCGGGCCTTCTGGCACCTGGTCTGCCAAGAGCGGCTGGATTCGGAACGTGGGCTATACCGGGCGCGTGGAGGCGGGAACGGTTGGTTGGCAGGTGGATGTGCCCGGTGGATTCCGGGCCTCGCGGCTTAAGCTGACTGCTGACCTGAGCTATAACTGGACGGGCGTCGTAGAGCTTGCAGCGCTTGCCGACCTGCCTGTTGAGGAAGCTTTAGGTGCTCCCTCGTGGACCCTTCCCGGAGGTGACGGGTTCGGTATCGCGCCGGTCGTTCTGGTGAAACCCGCTTCCTGGTCTGGCCACAACCCCTCTTACTGGCCGGATCCGGATGCTTCGTGGGTCTGGTGCATGGCGGGAGCTACTGCGGATGCGCCGACGGGGACGGTGCGTTTCCGGGTACCATTCGAGGTGCAGCAGGCGACGGATGCCATTTTGTACGTCGCTGCGGATGACAAGGTGACGGTGTGGCTTGACGGGGTCAAGATCCTCTACTGGCAGGCTGCCGACAGGGACGGAGCGGCGCCGCTCAGGCTGTCTCCGGGGAAG
>Ga0080004_1174259_pt1 | contig 16386 bp, 10 predicted proteins | sample WasSprMetagenome_FD_69207 | JGI IMG/M metagenome (GOLD analysis project Ga0080004, IMG submission 69207) | Sulfidic aquatic microbial communities from Washburn Spring, Yellowstone National Park, USA - WS (SPADES assembly) (version 2) | ecosystem: Environmental > Aquatic > Thermal springs > Hot... | reverse complement strand
CCCCGGTCACCGCGCAGGCGAGCGGCTCCCCCAGCGCGTGCTCGATCGGCACGCCCGGCGGCACGGGCTCCGCGTAGCTCTCGTCCACGATAACGTAGTCGGCGTAGCCCGGCCCGCCCAGCACCGCCACCCGGTCGCCCGGCTTGAACCTGGTGGCCCTGGGCCCGACGTCGACGACCACGCCGGCCGGCTCGTGGCCGAGCGCGGCGGGCAGCCGGTACCAAACAGGGTAGCCGAGGAACGCGTATATGTCGCCGGTGCATATGCCGCAAGCTCCGACCCTGACGAGGATCTCCCTCTCGCCCAGCGGCCGCACCTCCTCATCCCGCAGCTCGAACCTCCCTCTTTCCACAAGGTAAGCGACTCTACCCTTCACAGAGCAGGTGCGCGAAGCTCGCTAATAAGCGTGTTCCCGCGGGAAAAGGTTATTTGAAGCGGCACAGCGTTAAACCGTGGCCGCCAGCGCTGAAGAGCTCCTAAAAGAGTGGGAGGAGGAGGATAGGGAACTGAGAGAGCTGAGGAGGAGGAGCGCCGACTGGAAGTACATCGAGAGCCTACCGCCGCGGGTGAGGGAGGCGGTCGAGCTGTATATAGAGACAGGGGACATATGGCTGGCCGCCAAGCTGGCTGGCTTGACCGTGGACGAGTTCAACGAAATCCGAATCAAGGCGGGGATCCTCTGGTGAGCTTGCCCTCCACCTGCGTGCTCGATGCCTGCTTCATCATCGACTGGGCTCGGTGGAGCAAGCGCAACTCGCTGTGGAGGGTTTTCTCCTTTGGTTTCGTACCCGAACCAGTCTTACGCGAAATCTCGACATCAGGACCCCTCAGGGTCCTGAGGGAGTGGATGTCCGCAGGCTTCCTAACCGTACACCCCTCGTCGAGAGATCTCGAGGACGAAGCGTTAAGGCTGATCGTCGAAGCGAGAAGGAATCCGAGGATACCGAGGATCGACCCGCCCGAGGCCGTTTGCGTCGCCCTAGCCAGGCGCATCGGCGCGGTTGTTCTGACGGAGAACCGCGGCGTGATCAGGGCCTACGAAATTGCCAGAGAAAACCTAGCTCCAGCCGTCGTCTGGAACTCGCTGCGCCTTCTGGCCTACCTTTACGCGACAGGCGTCGCGGTTTCCAGCAGCTTCGAGGAACTTGTCGCCGAGTACGAGCAGGAGGTTAAGCATACCTTCTCGCGGCGAGAGGTGGTTAGGGTTGCCAAGGAGTTCGGGATCCTTCGAGCTTGAGGAGCTCCTAAAAGAGTGGGAGGAAGAGGATAGGGAACTGAGGGAGCTGAGGAAAAGGCGAGTTGACCGAGAGTACGTGGCGAGCCTGCCCTCTAGGCTCCGGGAAGCAGTCAAGCTATACGCAGAGACTGGAGACCTGAGACTCGCCCATGAGCTCTCGGGCTTGCCGCTCGACGAGTTTGTCGAGGTTCTCAGGAGGGCCGGTGTTTGGGCGGGTTAAACAGCTCGCCCGCTGAGACTATCAGCCGCTTCAGGTAACTCACGCGCACGTTAGGATCAGGGCAGAGCCTCGCTTCGCCGGGGATCTCGAGGTTTAGTGGTTTCCGGTAGCCGGCCGCGTCCAGCGCCGCGAGCACCTCCCTCCACCGTATCGTCCCTCTCCCGGGGAAGAGGTGCTGGTCTCCGCTCCCGTCGTTGTCGCTAACATGCGTGGCGGCGATTGTTCCATCGACCTCCTCCACAAGCCTGTGGACGGCCCCTTTGTAGGCTTCGATGTTCGCGTGGCCTGTGTCAACGCAAACAGCCACTCTCGGTGAGAGCTCCTCCACGAGGTGGAGCAAGTGGCTCGCAAGGGAGCCGTAACCGCGCCCCATGTTCTCCACCGCTAGCACGACACCGCAATCCTCCGCTACCCGAGCCAGCCTCCTGTAAGCAGCCAGGTTCAGACGCTCGAGATCCTCCTGGCTCAAGTCCTTGGTGGTAAAGGGGTGGCATACAAGCACTTTGACGCCGAGATCCCTGCACTTCCCAATCCACTCCTCTACAACCCTCAGCGATAGCTCAAGATCTCCGATCGATTCCAACTCGAATGGTTTGAAAGGGCCGTGGGCGTGCACAAGCTCGATAGGCGGTAGTGAGCCAAGCTCGACAGGGCCTCTATGGGCCATTGCCTCAGCCCTAACCCGTGAAGCATCGTCGAGGTACCCGGGACTGGTGCCGAGACGGGCTAGGTACTCATTGAAGTGCTCCGCTGAAAGCTCTAGGTGCGAGAACCCGCCGCTCCAGAAGCGTTCCAACGCCTCCTCGAGGCTGTACTCCACAAGCCACGAAGACCAGATGCACCACTTCTGCACAACGTGCAATTCGAATACTGCTTAAAAACTTGGCTCTAATTAGAATGGCTTAAGCCAAGCTGATTTGAACATCAGAACTAGCGCGGCTAATATACCCGTCACTATCCCGCCTCCGGTCGCGATACCAGCTACCATTAAAGCCCTTTCCTCCCTCCACCGGGTCTCACCCATAGCCTTCCGAAGGACGTAGTTCCCCAGCAATCCTCCAATAAGCATTGAAACAGCTGCTGGCGGTATGGTGGCAGTACCTGAAATTAGGCTTACGATATCCAACGTGAAGCCGGTTAATCTAGCCAGAGCCAACTGTAATCCACCTAGAGCGAGGACGAGCGTAAACCCGAAAAGCATCGTATCAACCCTAGCGGTTATCTGCCTTGTGTACCACATGCTCTCCGTTATCGCCTGTATGGGCCACGAGATCACCGTCCACGGGTAGACGTAAGACGGTATGGGCGCCATGAGCCAGAAGAACTGCACGAATATCAAGCTAAAGACGCAGTAGAGCACCCACGCAAGGATGAAACCTTTGAAGAAATCGGTTTCCCTCGTGTCCGTGAGCCTAGCCACTTTCAACGCTTCAGTCCACAGCGGCGTGGAGGAGCCGCCGATGACCGGCTGGAAGAAGAAAGCATCCACCTTAGGGTAGCCCGATGCGTAAATCAGGATCCACCAGAGGTAGGGCGGGTACGCGTAAACGGTCGTCTCCCCCCTCACTCTGGTAACCACCACGGCTAGGAGGAAAGACAAAGGTATGGTCAAAGCCGCTATGTATAACGGGAAGTCGGGGACTAGCATGTGGAAAAATATTAGCGAACAAAGTGCGGCGCCGATAAACATCGGTAGAGACCAGCGCATCGCCGACGGGCTTCCTCTAGCAAACGAAATTTTGACTATGCTTTTCACAGCCTTGCCTATAGCCTTATAGCTCCACACAAAGCTCAGTATGGAAAGGCCTATAACGAAACCTATTTGTGGACCTATCCAAACTCTAAGCAGCGATCTCTGCCAGACCAATGATAGGCTCATACCGCTTTTCCATTCAGAAACCCATTCGGGGAAGTACGTTTTGAAGGTGGTTAAGGCCAGCCAGTTGCCGAAAACCCACGTCGCTACAGATCCCACCATAATGTACGCTAGCACCCGAAGAGGTAGGATGAACCCTGTAGCAAAGGTTAAAATATCCGTTGAGATCCCGAAACAAGCTCCCGGTAGAAATTTCTCAACACCCCAGTACCCCATCGTCAAGTCTATCCAGGGTATCGGTATCAGCTGCATCGAGACGTTGAACAACCCCATCATTATCGTAGGGATCCCATAGGCAATGAACGAGTAAAAAGCTCCAACGATCATGGAAACTATGAAGATCCCCATCCTCTCTTCAGTCCTCTCCGCAAGCGTCTCGATCAGCGAGTAGTTCACTTCAGCTAAGGGGAACGGTAAGGGTTCAGCCTCGAGGTATAGTGAGGATACGAACATCGTAAGAGCTATCTCCATTACTATGAAAAGAACTCCGAATTGTAAGTGAGAAATGAGCTGTGGCAGGATGAAATCGGGGTGCAGGAGGGAGCGCAGCGCGTGTGCTGGCGAGTTGTACGGAGGTGCCCAGAATGAAGGTACGACTTCGGGAAGGGGCTTTCCCGTACATGGATCCCTAAACGTCCACGTGATTGGTGATGTAACAAAGTAAGACCTGTAGACGAAGTTTATGTATACAGGGCTTCCAGCGACTATCGATGTAAGCATGAACATTATGAAAGCTTCCTGCTTTGTTATAGGTGAACCGAGCATAGCGCCCAGCTCCGTTAGCACAACTAGCGTGATGTACGTAGCTGCTGATGCGATCGTAGCACCGGACACCAGCTGCAAGTACAGGTTTACCGGGAGGATCGTCGCCGCCGCAAAAACCAGTGCCAGTACAGACTTCCAGGTGAGCCCCGGCTTAACCTTCGAGCTCGCAGGTATCCCACTCGGATTAGGCTCCTTCATGGCAACCCCACCTTTCCAGCAAGCTTTCTGATGTACTCCCTCTTATCCTCGGGTCTTAAGCCTCTCCACATGAGGAACTGCTTCCTGAGAGCGTCAACGAAGTACCTGTTCCTAGACATCCAAGTTTCCATAACCCCGCCCAGCCGGCGTAGGCGAACCGAGAAGGTTGCCCGCTGCTCGATATCGTTCCACAGCGCGCTTATTACCACCTCCTGCACGACACCCGACTCTAACGGTTGCAACCTCACTACAGCGCGCAGCTTTTCAGGCCCTTCTATTGCGGCATCCTCAACGATGAATACCTCGGGCGACTCTTTACGGTGAGCATCAAAGTACTCGTAAAGGTAGTAGATTACGCCGGGGATCTCCCCCCTATCCCTCGTCGCGAACGGCAGGGGGATCTCCCACTCATCGCCTCTAGGTTTGGTCGGTATCTCCCATTTCCTAGCTAAGGATGGCACAACAACCTTCGAGGCTGTTACAGCTGGGTATACAGACTGAAGGAGCACAGCCAGGATGCTAACGAGGAGCGCCGCAGCAGTGGCGAGCGACGAAACGTTGGCTACAAAACCCGGTGGCAGAAGGTTCATCTTTATCATAATGATGTTGGCCAGTATACCTCCAAGGTACCCTATCGACACGCCCATGAAAGCGTAGCAGAGCGTCTCCACCACGAATACTACACCGACGCCTCTCGGCGATAACCCCAGCGAAGCTAAAGTCGCTATCTCCCTGCGCCTCTCCCTGATGCTACCTAGAATCGTTATGGATACCATGGCTACAGCGATGAAGGTGGGGATCATCACCAAAGTCCAACCCTGCAGTGCGAACGCCAGATACGGGCTAACCATCGTTACATCGCTGCCATCACAAATGTAGAAGTTGAGGAGCTCGAGGGGCTTAGCGAGCTTTAAAGCTGTCTCGCGGATGAACTCGTAGTTTTCGTGCGCCGCAGCTACGCTGGCTAAGTAACCCCCCAGGTCGAGGGCGAGCTTTGAGGGTACGAGGAGCACCTCATCGTAAGATAGGGGGAGCCTCACCTCCTCGAGAACATAGCCGCGGAGGAGAGCGCTGACAGCATTGGGGTTCACGGGCGCCATCGAGTAGCCGTCGAGATCTCTCAACCTGTTGGCTACGTCAGAGCTTACTATACCCACTACCACAAGCTTGAGGTCGTGGGAGGGTAGAAGCACTTGATCACCTACGCTGACGTTAAGCGCTTGAGCTGCTTTATCCGTGATTATGCATGCGTAGTAGTCGCCGTCGATAAACCACCGCCCCGCGATCAACGCCTCGCTCTTCAGTGGGAGAACTTCGTTGGGATCGAGACCTAGGAGAGCGCTCACGCTGTACTCCTTACCCCTCCCCACGACTACCGTGTAAACTGATCTACCAGTAACTGATTCAGGGTACCACCACACTCTCTTGCAGAAATCCAACCCGGATAGCTCTCTTAACACATCCAAGCCGCTAGGACCTATTATATTTTGCGGTACGTTTTCTATTGTAAGCCTTCTTATAAGTAAACCTTTATAAGCCGCTGAATATACAGTTGGTTTTGTAAAAGTTGCTGTTGCTACTGGCATTATAGAGGTTAGCCCTACCAGTGAGAAGACAACCACTACAATGAGTATCAATGTTAAAACAGTTCTCAGCCTCCTACGTTTCATAAAGTTTATCGACATATCTGCCAGCATGAATGTGATATCCGTTACGAGAGTTTCCGCGAAATGCTTGCCCAAAACCTTCGTTCTGTAACGTCTAGCTTGATCCACAGCCTTGCCCATGAAGAGACCGGCTGTGAACGAGAAGAATAGCGTTAGCCCAACGCTCAGCGGCGACATCCAGAACACAGCGGCTACCTGCGGTGCAGGATGCACTGCGTAGTACACCGCTATAAAGGCGAGCAGGATGGCGGCTATTGCGATGAACCTTTTCTTACCCGTCATAGCGGTAATCAACATCGCTAGGAGCACCGCCGATGGCATGAAAATTAGCAAGACAAGGAGGTTTGTGTTGACAGTGTCGTTTATCAACCTCATAACCTCGTTGTACGATTGAACCGTGTACAGCCACGCTACTTTCGTGTAAGTGTACGCGCGACTGTAGTTTTTACTTTCGAAATTCAACAACGCTAAGTTTAGATAGTGCGAAGCTAGGTTCAAGAAATCCTCCGCTATAGTGCTCTCTACAAATTTCCCCTTCAGCGCATCGTACCTATGCCTCGATATGCTGTACAAATCGTAAGCGAATCTCAGCGCTGTTGCGTCTACGCGTAGCTCTTCGAGCTCGCCCACGTAGATCCCGCTACCCTCTGGGTTTGCTCCGCTCGCGTTAGCCAGTATCCCCACCACCTTGTACGCTGGTGTAAGCTTATACACAATGAAGGTCCTAGAGCGCGGGGGTACAAAGACTACAGCCACATCCTCGTATCCTGTGGCGTGAAGCCCCCACGTTAAGTGAATGCTGAGCGTGGATGCATCAAGCACCTGTACGAGGAAGGGGTTCGTCTGCCATGGCGGGTACACGCTGCTCTCGAAGCGGGGATCGAGAAATAGCTTCGGCGAGAAGCTTATCGGGTCTATAAGATCGAATAGCACGATCGACGAGCACCTGAATACTACAGTCGAAACGTTGTACGGATGCCTATCTGGTTGGTAAAGGAAGGGGATCTGCATCTGCCCGTACTGGCCCCTATCTGGTGCGTACACGATCATTCCGGTTTCCTCATCCATCTTGTACGCTTCAACGTAGATCTGCGCGCCGCCCCACCCCGCGTGGGAGACTGCGAAGAGACCTCCGATACCGTGAACTGTGAACCTCCCTTTATCGTCGCTTTTGACTAGGATCACGTTGAAGGGGTAGCTCGAGTAGCCAGGGAGGCCCCGCCTAACCACGACTATCGCGTTGGGGACTGGATCGTACCATCCTTTACTGAAGTTGTAGACCAGCACCTGACCGTAAAGCGCGATGAAACCTGCTACATCAGCCCCTCCTGCCGCATAGAGGGCCCTCTCCGGTTTGACGAGACTCCAATCCATATGTACGCCGTTCTCGGAAAGATACTGCACTATGGCTGCCGCCACTTCTAGCTGCGGCTTCAGGTTCTCGATCCTCACCTTCTCGATTGTAGATAGCGGGTGACCCCAAGTTAGCCTTTTGCTAACCGTATACAGCGTGAAACCCAAACCGTGCGCGATCGCGAAAGGCTCGCTGTCGAGCATGTAAGGTCCGTAGTTTGCACCCCACCAGCCGTAGACCCCGTAAAAACCGCTTGTTACCCTATAGTTGCGACCCGTAGCGGATTTGAGTGCGGGCAGGATCCTGTTGGATATCGTGGGTTCCAACCACCTCGTCCATCTCGTCTCGATTGCGGTGATCGCTCCTCCGCTGTACTCGTAGAAGAGCCCAGCGTACAGTAAATTGACGGCGTCGTTCTCCGTTGAAAGATCTAGGTTCACGAGAGCCCATATCTTCCTCTCGCCTCTCACAACGCTAGCGTCGAAAAAGTACTTCTCGACAAACTCGCGAGAACCAGCTAGCCCTTGCCAGTGCCCGCTGAGGGCGACAAACCACAGTGTCAAGTTCGATTTTCTCTGTGAAAACACCCTGGCTAGCTCGAGCAGCGAAGCCGCTGACACGGCTTCGTCAGCTCCCGGAGCTAAGGCGGGAACCGCGGACCAAGCATCGTAATGCGCGGCAACAACGATCACGTCGTTAGGCTGCTTGCCGTTGAGCTTGGCAACGACATTGTACGCCTCAACCTCCTCGAGCTTCATGTTGCAGACCAACTCTGCGGTAGCGCCCTCCTCGGATAACCGTCTCAGAAGTTCAGCATTTTCTTTCTTAACGTACAAGCGCGGAAAGTGTATAGGCGTATCGAGGAACTTCCCTCGCGCTTCTCTAAGATCCGAGTTGTAAGGTTCTAAGAATACAACAGCTGCTGCTCCCAACTTCGCCGCGTTAACCCAGTTGCCTCCAGAGTTGAAGTCCATAACAACGATCCTACCTTTGACGTCTTTACCATCAAAATCTTCCAAGCCCCCCTCTCCCACGTAAACAAGCTTTCCCCTAACTGGTTTCTCGGGCGGCACAAAGCTTGTTTGAACGTAATTCGGCCACACGGCATACGCTGGTATCGTGAAATTCTTACCATCTGTTAGCACCCTGACGTACGATCCCTTATCCAAAGGCACCAAAACCTTGTATGGTTGCAACTCCACTTCAAACCCGTACCCTTTGAATTCCTCAGCAATGTACTCAGTCGCCTTATAGTGACCAAGGTACCCTGTCACCCTAGAACCTAGGTTCGAAAGGTACTCGACATGCTTCATAATTTTCGTGTAGTCTATGGAGCTCAAAACACCGTTCAACCCGGCTAAAGCACCGGTCTCTGACACCCGTGCCGCCAATTGCTCGGTACCGCCTACAAGGTAGGGTGCTAGCAGCAGCGCGAGAAGGCTGAGCGCAACAACCCGCTGAATACCCGCCATCGGACCCTTGCTTCTAAAGTCTCATTTAAATTTTTTCGCTTGAAGAAAAACTTATATAAGGCATTTGTCTAGGATTTCTGTGGCGGAGACAGCGGCTAAAGAAAAGGTGGAAGTCGTCTCCGGTCTTCGCCCTTGGGTCATCGCTTATGCAATAATATTCCCGCCGATTGCCTTCTTCTTCAACCTCTGGATGCAATCCCTCGGCAGGTGGTGGCTGTGGCCAGCTCTACTACCGCTACCGACAATATGGTACATACTGCTCTTCTACGCGATACCGCCGCTGCGCAGGATATCGCCGCAGGAGTTCACCCTCTTCACGATCGTCAACTTCATAACGGGAGGATCGATGTACGTCGCATACGGTCTCCACTACTGGACTACCGTGCCCTTGATCACTTGGAACTACGCGTTCTTCATCCATGGTAAGTGTGTGGACCCCTACAGGGAGGTTTTCAGGCGCGTGATCCCGTGCTTTATGGCACCTTGCGACCCTGCGCAGCTTGACGCCTACTACTACGGCGGCAGAATAGATTTCGCCGTCTGGCTACCCTCTATCATCTTCTGGATGCTGTGGGCGATCGCCCTATTCGGCGGTGGAGTTCTATGGAGCTTCTGGCTACGCACTCCGCTCGTAGAAGTAGAGAGGCTCCCATTCCCCGGCATAATGCCCACTGTGGTAATCATCAAGGAGTACTACGAGAAAAGCGCGCGAGGCAAACCTAGGCTCCTGGACATGAGCGAGCTTTCCACAAAGGTTTTCTGGCTCGGCTTCCTCATAGGTACAGCATCCAGCGTACCCATAATCATTAACGCGTTCCTACCTTCCCCCTGGCTATGGTACATCCACCAGTTCCCCGTAAACTTGCTGGCGTTCACGAGCGGTGTGCTGCCCGGCGCCACGTTCGCTGGCGCGCTGTACATAACGGACGTCTTCGTGGGCCAGTTTATGTCGCTCGACGTGCTCGCCACTGCAACCCTGTGGTGGTTCATATGGGGCGTGCTCTACCAGACGATCGGGGTCAGGCTCGGGATCCTCCCCTACACGCCAGGGAGCGACGGCACGGAGTTCGCGTGGAGCGTTGGGCCGTTCAAGTGGATGCGCTTCTCCTGGTACATGTCGATAGGCTTAGGCCTCTGGTACCTGTACCACTACAGGGGGCACTGGCTCAACATACTTAAAACAGGGTTGGGCATCTCGAAGGGTGCTCGAGCTGAGGAGGAGGGGTTACCCTACAGGTTCGTGGTTATAGGAAGCATTATCGCATACCTCTTAGTCGTAGCCCTCATGGTCGCTGGCGGGGTTTACGCCCCCTTCGCGATAGTCATACCGCTGTTCTACATGCTCTTCATGTTCGGCTGGACCAGGATGATGGGTGAAGCGCAAGAGTTCATGCCCTCGGTGCCCTTCTACAACATACTAGCTTACGATATCGGTCAGGCTCTTGGAGGCTGGGGCCCGAGACCCAGTCCAAACGCTTTGCTTGGGATGTCTTTCTACTACAGTTTCGGTATGGGAGGGGCGAGGATGAGCTCGCTCGCAATGCACCACTTCTCCAAGTCTTACAAGCTGGCATGGGAGACTAGGACGCCAGCTAGAGATGTGGTGGTTGTAGCGTTGCTCGCGATAGCTACGACAGCAATATTCGGTTACGCGGTCTGGCCTTGGTGGTACGCGCTTGTTGGCGGTTACGCGAGGAGTAGGGCGATCGAGTACCACGTGTGGAACCTGCCGGGCGTCTGGGGCTTAACCTACGGCACCCCGCCGGCGCTCACTAGCGCGGAGGAGTGGTCGTTGATGATCGCTGCAACAGTCTTCACCTTCGCGCTCCTCATGCTGAGGATGAGGTACGCTTGGCTCTTCCTAAACCCGGTAGGCATGATGGTGCTGCCGCACTGGTGGTGGCCGACATGGCTCGTTGCTTTCTTGATCAAGTACATTACGATAAGGGTTGCTGGCGCCAGGTTCCACGAGCGCTACGTCCTACCCTTCAGCGCGGGCTACTGCGCGGGTTACGGCGCGTTCGTGATAATTTCGTCGTTCATAGCGTTCTTCACTTTCGCTGTCCCAGAGTTCTCCTCTAGAGTGGCAGGAGCCATCATCGTGCACTTGATCAAAGGAATATAAAATAAATATTTTTCTACTTTAATTATTTTAATAATTCTTTCGGCATTCCTTTCCAGCAGATTCTTCCAACCTCGTCTAAGTACGAGTAAAACTTAAGAGCGGATGGGGACAAGAGTTCGCGTGGGCAGTGCAAGACCGCCTAGACCATCAGTCGTTTTTCGCGTTCGTAAGCTTCTGCCATGGCTACTCCTCTTAGCTGCTGCAGTGATCGTAATTTTAGTGGCTAGCGGAAGTTTAACGCGGATGCTTTCCGGTCCAACTTCACCGCACGGTGGGGCCCCGTACCCGCCACCTGGAGGGTAGCGGCAAGCTTCACGGTTAGGAGGCGCGAGTTTCAGTAGCCGAGCTCCTCGTCGACCAGCACGACGTGGAAGTCGGCGCGGGAGGGCTTCCGCTCCAGCACGAGGAGCCCCCTGCAGGCGCGCTCCGGCGAGTCGCAGTCGACGCAGTAGCCCAGCTCGACGCACGGGGTTCGCAGGCCCAGCCTCCTGCAGTTCATCACGGCCGCCACGTTCCTCGCCCTCCAAACCCCCTCCTCCACGCTGCGCGCGAGCTTGTTCCTCCCCGCGACCACGACGACCCGCTTCGGCCCGAAGAGCAGCGCCGCCGCGCGGTTCCCCACGCCGTCCAGCACCACCAGCTTCCCGTCCAGCGTCACAGCGTTCACGCTGCTGAGGAAAACGTCGGACGCCAGCTCTGCCCTCCTCAGCGCGTCGAGCTCCTCGGGAGGAGCTTGAACCCAATGGTGAACCACCCTGCACCCCTTCCGCTCGAGCTCCTCGATCAATCCCAGCTCCCTTACGGTCACCGATCCGCCCACGCCCACCGTCGAGCCCGAAGGGACCAGTGAGAGAGCTACGCTCCTAGCCTCGTCCGCGCTCGAAACCACGTAGGCGGAGAAGCCGTTCCTTCTCAAAGCGCTGGCCGCCCGCTCCAGCTGCAACCTGCGGAACCACAACCTCGCTTCCACACCCACCTCTATGCGACCGAGCTTATCTACATGGCGACCGGCAAACCAGCTGCACAGATAAAACGAAAAAGAGAAAAAAGGTTGAGTTAGCCGACGAGTTCCCAAATCGGCTTGTGGAACCTTTTTGCGTCCTCTCCCAGCACGATCGGCTTAACGCCTGCCATCTCGCAGAAGCGCACGAGCTCCTCGACGCGATCGCCCGGGATACCGTGGATGTGGTTTGCGGGGAATACGTTCAGGAACTCTTCGAAGCTCGCCTTCAGCTTCACGTACATGTGCGGCCAGGTCGGGTTCGTCTGCTCCCTCAGCTTCCTCTTCTCCTCCTCGGGCAGGTCCACGGACTCGCCCCTGACGATCACCATGTACAGCTTGTCGCCGTAGAGGCCGAAGCGCGCGAACGTCATCTCCCCAGGCGCCGCGTCGAACTCGACTGAGGCTCCGCCGGTGGGGAAGTACATCTCGATCGCCGGGTGAAGGGTGACCTTCTTCAAGTTCTCGCGCGGGTCCCAGCTCCTGCTAGCGTACCAGCTGGCGTGGTTGCCCGAGTTCACGAACAGCCACAGGTCCTTCTCCGGCACGTACAGCCTCACGTCTGCGAAGAGCACGGGAACGCCGCCCCCGACGTACTTGAGCACTTGCATCGTCAGCGCGCCCAGCGAGTCTGCTTCCGTCGAGCAGACGAAAGGCTCCTTCGGGCCGTTCCAGTCGTACGGGTCGTTCATCAGCATCTCCGCCACGTCGGTGATGCAGACGTGCTCGGTGAAGTCGCGCTGCCCCTTGATCCCGCAGAAGTCGAAACTCCACTCCTCGCAAACTTTCCTCATGGCGATGTAGAGTCTGATCTGCCTCTTCAGGGTCTCGGGAGTCAGCATCTTGCCGTCGTACTTCACCTCGCGGACCATGCTCGCGAGCCACCTGAACCCCTTCTCCACCTCCTCCTCGCTCACCTTCTCCATCTCCTTGAGCAGCCAGAGCTGGTCGATCTGGTAGACCGTGACGCCGAAAGCGCGCTGGATGGGCACGAGGTGGAAGTAGCCGGTTTCCATCCCCATTGAGTGGCCCCCGAACATCCCGTACACCTGCCCCCTCAGAGAGGCGTACGCTTCAGCCGCCCTCACCCACTTGACCAGCGCCTCCTGGACCTTCGGGTCCTCGAAGTCGCCGACGATCCTGTGCGTCCTGAAGCCAGCCTGCCTCAGGGCTCCGTCTGTCGCGAGGAGCCCCACGTTGCCAGGGTAGAGCCCCTCGTTGTTGGAGATGCACAGGACTGGCTTGTCCTTCCCGACCTCGTTCACGAGCGGCCAGACCAGGTAGGGGTAGTCCCATATGTAGTAGGCCAGCACGAGGATCTTCACGTTGCGGCTCGCCAAGTACGCGCCAACCTCTTTCGAGTCCCTGATGCTTGAAGCGACCTTGGGCGCGACCACAACGGGAGGGCTCTCACCGTTCGCGTACTTGCACTTGTCCTTTATTATCTGGGCCAACCTCTCCATCTGCTCGCGGCACTTAGGCTCCAACCGCTCCATAACCGGCCTCCGCTCGTCGCCCAGCATCGCGATACCTATCGTAGCCAGCTTCAAGCTCCCTCTCCCTGCAAAGCGCGTGCAGGAGGTATACAACGGTTGCGGTCCCGAAGCAGAGATGCGAAACACGATCAGAAAGCTGGACAAGGACTGAAATTTTCGGTCGAGGCGGGGAAACGCCTTCGGGCTACGCCAGCTTCCCCGCGGTTTCAAGCGAAGCATCCACAGCGTTAGGTAGAGTACAACGCCGACAGCGAAGCTCATCGCGCAGAAAGCGTAGATCTCGAATGTGAGCGAAGGATCGAAAAGAGGGTTGTCTTCCAGCGGGTAGAAGGGGCGGATGTCTGAGTAAAGCGGGGAATCGAGCAGGACGTGCGATACTGTGCCCGCAACCCCCGCCAGCAGGAAAGGTTTCCTACCTCTTGGCGCGTTTTCCTCGAGAATGAGCACCCTGTACAGCGGGCCCAACACCTCCTCCACACCGGCCATAATCCAGCCCAGTAGAAGGCCATACGGGATCGCCGCTAAAAACGTGTGGAGGTAACCGTGAAGCGGGTAATTCAACCCGAAGACAAACACCAGCAAAGGCTCGATGTCTACGGCCACGCTCGAAACCAACAGCGTAGGAAGATGCAGCCACCTCCTTAAAGGCAAACCGAAAGCGAGTGCAGGACCCAAATGGAAAGGCGTAAACGGCATCGATCAACTAGAAAAGATGCCCATCTATAAGCTTGAGCAACCGCGCGCGAAAGCGTGCTTTACCCTTAAACACCCATTTGCCTCAATATTCCAACCGCTTAAAAGCACGTTGCTATCTTTTCCCATTTCATTACTCAATCAAGCAATATTAGGGAATGCCTTACTTAACCAATCACCACGTGCTATATGCAAGGAAAATTAACGATTTATACCCCCCTCAGCATTAAAAAGCGTGACTGAAAAGAAGAAACGAAAAAGAATCCACAACCCTAAAACGAGGAAATACTATCGTGTAGCAACTAGAAGCGGGAAAAAGCACAAGAGAGGGCAGATACTCGGGCGTTGGAGTCCTGAATAACTAAAAATTAATTAAATGATCTTTTTAATTCTATCTTATCATAAATTTAACAGAACAGAAGTTGCAGAATGTTAATCCCATTCGAACCAAAAAACTTCCTCTCTAATCATCCTAAATTTACTTGAGAAGTTTGGTGCAAACACTACGAGGGTAGAGCTTGCGAGAACGAGAACCGTTAGGACTAGGTATATGAAAGGGAGCGTTAATGCAAAAGCCACAGCAGCTACTGCAGAAAACAGTTTCTCGGGTTCGGTCGCCCGTGCAAGGTTTTTTAGAAAGCCTTGAAGATCTCGCGAAAAGAGTGCGAGTAGCACTAGTACGCAAACGTAGGGACATGGAGCGAGAAACGCTACCGGGAGGAAGGCGAGCATTGAGAAACTTAAATCTCCTACTGCTAGAGGGGAAGCTAAAGCGATTAAAAACAAGAAGAAGCATAGGCTGGCTGTAGCGACGCCCGCATAAACCCAGCGAACAATGCCGCTAAAAGCTCGTCTCGCACTTACGGCCTTTTCCACGAAATCTTTAGGAGCTTTCCACGGGTTTGCTAATACCGCGTAGAGTGCTGCGAATGTGTAGATGGCGGCGCAGCGTAGAGCTTCTACACCATCCTCGGCTCTCCTTTTGACCTGGTTCTCGAGTAGCTTCCTCAGCTCGCCCCGCCCAAGGGGTCTAGGTGCGTAGTAGAAGACGGTAGAATAAAGCTCTCGATGAGCCTTTGCGGCTTCCCTCTCAACTCGATCGTGCAGCTTCAAGTCGAACTTTGGAGAGATTACGCACCTGTCCTGAATGTAGTGTAAAGCTTCTCCCAGTTCCTCTGCACCTTCCTGTGTCAAGTGACCATTCAGCACGTCCTGTCGAGCCCGATCGAGCTTCTTTAGTACTAGCCCTTTGCTGCTGGTGTGATGCGCGACCCGCCTATCAACACTTTTTAATTCGCCCTTTTTGGTTAGAATAACTTCTCTCTTGTACTCGGGGTTCCTATCCAGATCAACGTTCGAGAGGACGACGTTTTCAACAAACCATTTGGGAATCTGTAATATAGCATCCTTTGCGACCACCGAGAAGGCTAGCTCTGTGATGATTTTATGAGTCTTCGAGTGCACCCCACTCGCTATTGTGTGTAACAGAGCGCTATATCTAGCTAGCGTATTTTTCATAAAACGAGAAATTGCGGAAAGAAGAAAGTAGAAAGGATGATTGCGACCGCCGGGCCTTTTGAACCACCGACTTCCCGCGCGCGTATGCGCGACTCGGGGTTATGAGCCCCGCGGGATACCTGGCTTCCCCACCCCGCTTGTGGGTGGTAGCGGGGGGTGGATTTGTTCAGGCCGGCGGTCGCCGGTAGGCGCTTTGCGCACCCCCTTATAAACTTTCACGAGTTCTAGTCTGGTGGAGGTGGCGGAACTGGAGGCGTTGTCCTCTTGCTTCTGAGCGCGCGCCACGTCGTTACCCCGCCCTTGGAGCAGGGCTATCGGGTTCCGCTCTGCTTTCTCGCTCCTCTTCGCTTCTTCCCGCGCTCGATGACTCCGTCTGGCGTTGGCGTGAATGATAGCGTTTTGACGCGCTCCGGCACCTTGCCTCCGCCTCGCGCTAGGATGTTCATCGCTGCGTTCAAGTCCGCGTGCATTACGTGGCCGTAGGGGCACCATACCAAGCCCCTCGGTTCCCGCTGAACCTCGCAGCCGTGCCTCGCGCAAACCTTCGAGGTGTTTTCCTCCGGCACTAGGTAGGCGGCGATTCCGTAGTTTTCAGCCGCCCTAGCGATCTCCTTTATCGTTTGCCAGTACGGCCAAGCGTTGTTGCCTTCAGTAGGCTTATCGTGCTTGATATCCCTCGGGTAGCCGATGTAGATCTCCGTGACACCAAGCTCGTACAGCATCTTCGCGAGGTGCGCCGCCCTATTATTGATGAGTTCTCGCTTC
>Ga0080004_1153398_pt1 | contig 16397 bp, 18 predicted proteins | sample WasSprMetagenome_FD_69207 | JGI IMG/M metagenome (GOLD analysis project Ga0080004, IMG submission 69207) | Sulfidic aquatic microbial communities from Washburn Spring, Yellowstone National Park, USA - WS (SPADES assembly) (version 2) | ecosystem: Environmental > Aquatic > Thermal springs > Hot... | reverse complement strand
ACCTGCCATCGGGCCCATCCGCAGTTGTTGAAGCGTTGGGTTGCGGGTGGAATGCGGGTTCAAAGAGTCTCCCAAGCATTTACTGGAGGATGCCTAAGGAGTGGAAGAGGGAGCTCCTGCACGCTTACTTCAGGAGTGACGGTTGGGTTGAGGGTTTCGGCTCGGTTCACGCTGCGACTAAGAGCTTCACGCTGTCGAGGCAGATCATGCTGGCGCTCCTAGAGTTTGGGATACATGCTACGAGGAGGGTTGCCGGCGGAGCCCGCCGCTATGAGGTTGTTATCTCACCGTACTTTGCTGAAGAGTTTGCGGAGAATGTGGGGTTCAGTGAATCCTTAAAGGAGTTAAGCCTTAAGGTGTGGAGGAGGAAACTTATCTGCAGCCGCATTCATACAGTCCCCAACTGCCTTCTAAGGAAGCATATGGATGAGGTTAGGGAGCTCGCTAAAAGCTACAAGCTCTTCGACAGGAATGTTTTAATGGGCTACGCTGTTTCAAAGAAGTGCCTGCTGAATAGGCTTAAGATGGCGGATCCTGGGAGGAGGCTGAGGGGGCTCTGGAGTCTAGCTGAAAGCGAGGTGACTTGGGTTCCGGTTAGGAGGGTTGAGGAGGTTGATTTGGAGGGTTACGTCTACGATTTCTCAACCCCAACTGAAACGTTCATGGCTGGGGACGGGATCATAGTGCATAACACTACAATGTTAAATGGGTTGCTTACTTTAATAAATCCGGATCTTAAAATCTGCACGATAGAGGATACGAGTGAGCTGAGGATTCCGCATAAGAGCTGGCAGAGGTTTAAGAGTAGGCGCACATACTCGATTTCAGAGTCTAAGTTCGACGTTGACTTGATGGATTTGGTTCGGTTATCGCTTAGGTATAGGCCTGACTACATAGTTGTCGGTGAGGTTAGGGGTGAGGAGATAAGGGCGCTTTTCCAGGCGGCTTCGCTCGGCCACGGGTGCTCCACAACGTTTCACGCTGAGGATCCGAATGCGGCGCTCGCCAGGATGAGGAGTCCTCCGATGAGCGTTGCGGAGGGCAACCTTATGTTAATATCCTGCTTCGTCCTCCTGAATAGGGTTAGGATGGTTGATGGGAGGGTTGTTAGGAGGGTTCTTGAGGTGACTGAGGTTGAGCCTAAGGATGGGTCGATAGGTTTAAGGAGGATCTTCACCTGGGACCCTAGGGCGGACAACTTTAAGCCGGATAGGGCTGAGGAGGTTGCTAGGCAGAGCGTTAGGCTTAGGGCTGTTGAGAGGCTGACGGGTTGGAGCCATGAGGAGGTTGCTAGGGAGCTGGAGAGGAGGGTGAGGTTTCTGCAGGGAGTTGTCGACGGCAACAAGCTCACGTATGCAGAGTTCAGTGGGGAGGTTAGGAAATTTTACATTTCTCAGAGGAGGGGGGTTGCATGAAGCTAAGCGAATACTTGATTGCGGCAGCCCTAGTATTTCTCGCATCCATCGCGCTCCTAATCGCCTTCGCCACCCCACCTATCCCAGCCCCATACATGGTTGAAGTTGCGGTTAAAGTTGCCTCCTTGGTGGCTGCAGTTGTATGCGTAAGCCTGCTCGCCTCCTACATATGTAACCTCGTGGCGGCGCCTCACGCTGCGCCTAAAGCACCTAAAATTGCTGAAGCAACTGAGGTGCAGAAGGCTGCTTCAAGGGTGGTTTTGAAGCCGATTAAGATTCCGGTTAGCGGGAGGCACATTTTATACTTGGATTTTGCAGTCGCCGTCTTCCTCTCAACAATCCTCCTATATATTATTGTTGGGTTTCCAGCTTACATGCTTACTTCGACCGCTGAGGCTTACGCTAGGCTCGCTGCTTCAGCGCTTCTGGGTATAACTGTGAGTTTAGCTGTGGCCGTCGCCTACGATATTATGCGCGGGCGGTCGCTGGCTGTGGCCCTCCCACCTAAGGCGGCTAGGCCTGTTAAGCCTGGAGTGAGGCCGCTGAGTGAGGACTTCATTGCTTCAGTTATCTCCAACGTTAGGATCCTTAAGGCTTGGGCTGAGAGCGTCAGCGTCGGCATTAGGGGAGACGTGCTTAAGGCTGGGCTGGCTGCAAGCCCGTTTAGGCTTGCAAGCAAGCAGGTTTTCTACACGCTTACTGCTGTTGCAGCCTCGATTCCGCTTGCGGTCCTTTTGGCGCTTCTAGTTCATCCGGCTCTTATCGGGCTGGCGGTTGCCCCGCTGGCGCCGTACCTTTTCCCAAAGCTTAGGCTTCGGAGCGCTGTTGGGGATAGGAGGAGGGCGATCGATAATGAGCTGCCTTTCTTCACGATTATGGCTGCGATCCTTCAGGATGCTGGAGTAAACCTTTACAATGCTATGCTCTCGATTGTTGGGAGGGGAATATTCAGGCAGATTGAGGGGGATGCGCTTATAGCTAAGCGGGATGTTGAGTTCTTCTTTAAGAGTCCGCTTGAGGCTCTTGAGGATTTGGGTAGGGTTCACCCGAATGAGAAGATGAGGGGTTTCCTCCTAGGATACACGAGCGAATGGAGGTCTGGAGGGGATATAGTCAGCTACCTTGAGGCTAAGGCTGAGGATTTCCTTAATGATATGTCTTTTAAGTGGAGGAGCTACGCTGAGAGGGCTGCCGACATGGGTGAGACAATTATAAGCCTGTTCTTCGTCTTCCCAATGCTTATAGTTATGTCCGCCTTCATAATGCCTGCTCAGGCGATGATGCTGATGACCGTGATCTTAACGGTTGTGATTCCAATGGTTTCAACAATGGTTTTCGGCGTAATTCACTCGATTCAGCCGAAAACCTTCGATGCGCTTTCCGGAAACGCGGCTCTGGCGGCTGGGGCTGGAGCGGCTGCCAGTGTAATAGCGCCCATCCTTGGGATGCCTCTCTGGCTTTCAATTGTGGCGGCGCTTGCGGCGGCGTCAACAGTTTACGGCGCGGTTGTGCTGATCCAGATGAGGGAGGTTAGGATGGCTGAGGGCGCCCTCCCCCAGTTCCTGAGGGATATGACTGAGTATAGGAAGATGGGTTATGATGTGACGCAGGCCTTCCTTAAAATAGCTGAGGAGAACATGTATAATCCAGTCTTCGACGGGGTTCTCGCCGCCCTCAGCAGGCAGATGAGGCTTGGGAGGAGGATGAGTGAGGTGGATGTTCCAGCTAGGAGCTGGCTGACGAGGATGTGCTTCTTCCTAATCGCGCAGGTTGTTGAGAGCGGTGGGGGAACAGTTCGCTCCCTCGAGATTTTAACGGACTTCATAAATAGGGTTGTTCGCCTGAAGGCTGAGGCTAGGAGCATGATGAGGCTCTATCAGGTTTTAAGCCTCTTCACGCCGGTAGGCTTAAGCATGACGACTGCGCTGATGTTCTCGCTTATAGCGGCGTTCGCAAGCAATATGGCGCCTGAGGCTGCAGCGATCGGTTTAGGTGTGCTAGCTGAGCTTACGCAGGTCCCGAAGGGGCTTATGGAGGGCTGCTTTCTCCTAACAATAGCGGCTTCAGTCTCAGTTGCATTACTCACAACTAAAACCATTGATTTAACGGGTAAGAACACTGTTTGGGTAGCTGTGAACCTGGCGCTTGCAGCCGGCGGAATAGCGCTCTCAACCCAGATGGCGTCCCTCCTAATGAATATGCTCATGAAGGGAGCTGGGTTGGCGCCTTAAGACATCAGCCTCCCTTTTATGACCCGCATCCTCCCCCAATTTGGAGGAAGGGCCTCCCATGGTTAGGAGAGCTTTAAGCCCCCTCATAGCTACAATAATCCTAATAGCGATCACTGTTGCAGCTGGGCTGATGATCTACAGCATGTTTCTAAGCACTGGAAGCATTTTGGGAGCTAAAGGTCAGGTCTCGGTTGAAAACGTTAAGCTCGTGAAGGATTCAGGCGGCACTGTAACATTCGCTATAACTATAAAGAACACGGGTAACAAGCCTGTGGCTGCAAACGGCTTAACAGTTAAGTTGGCCGGCCAAAACGTCTCCGTCAACATCACAAGCCCACTCCAGCCTGGCCAAAGCATATCTGTGGTTGGTGATGCACCAAGTCTTCCGAGCGGTGGTTATGTTATAGGCAACACGTATACGGTCGCCATCAGCGCAACATTCACTGACGGCAGCACATTCTCAGACACGGTTACAGTAACCTGCACTTCAGCATAAGGGGAGAGATGAAGCCCTAGCAACCCCTCATTTTTTCTGTTTTTATTTTATCTGCCTCACCCTTTTTTGGATGGTGTGAGTGATGGTTCGGAGGGCGGTTAGTTCCCTCCTCGCAACAATCGTGATTATGGCTATGTCCCTTCTCGGCGGCTGGATCGCGTATAACATTGTCATTCACGCGCTGAGAGCTCAGGGTGGCGGCGTTAAAATATGGGTTGAGGGTGCGTCGATAGCGAGGGATATAACCGGCGTCGCAACGCTCACCTGCACTATTAAAAATGTTGGAGGTGAGCCGATAACCAGCCTAACCCTGAAGGTTGGGGGTGAAACTTTATTTTTCCCGAATGTTGCTCCGTCGAGGCCCCTCATGCCCAGCCAATCCGCATCTATAGTAACCGACCTTGAAGGCGGCGTCCTAGCTGGCGAAAGCTACACTATCACTATTATAGCTAGGGGGGAGGGTGGGAGCGAGGTTGCCCACGTAATGACTGTGAAGGCTGCTGGTGGAGGGAGCCCGGTTTGGTCGCCTCCAGGCAGTGGAGGGTTTAGTGGAGGCGAAGCTGGAGGAAGCCGAGGCGGGCAGCAGATTATATACCTTTTCTTCGACGACTTTAAGAGTGGCTTAAGCGGCTGGATGCTTTGGGGGGAGTTTAGCGGCTTCTCGATTGAGGTTGACAGTCACGGTAAGCCGGCTCCCTGCCTCCACGTTTACGGGAGGGGTAGGGTTGGCGCTGCAGTCGGCGCCTTTAAGGAGGTTGAGGTTAATCAGTCTGCTGGGAGCGCGATCATAATCTTCGACTTTAACGTGCTGGCCCGGAAGGATGATGGGGCCTTTCCAGGGAACCTGTGGGTTAGGCTGGATGCTGACGGCGTAACAGTTTTGAATGAGCTTGTCTACGATGCTAAGAGCGCTGGGAGCGGGTGGAAGAGCAGTCAGCTGTCTGCCTTCTTAAGATGGGCGCCGCGGAAGCTAACCCTAATATTTTTCATGGTGATTGAGAGCGCGAAAACCCAAGATTTCTGGCTAGACAATATTGGTTTAGCTGTCAGCTGAGAAAAGCCGTTTTTTCTTTAATCTCGCATAAAAAGCAGTTCACCTTAATAAAAAAATGGATTGCGCAGCGGATCTTTCACGCCTTTTTAGCTCCCGCAGGTTACGGTGAGGGTTTCCGTGAAGGTTTGCCCGCCTGTGCCCGTCACCTTCACGATGAATGGGTATTGTTTGCCTGAGATTGGTAGGGGAGGCAGGCCTGCTCCCGTCGTTATGACTGCTGAGGCGCTTGCTGATGCTCCGGATGGAAGCGGGTTTGTGTCGCTTATGTTTGGATCCCATGTGAGCGTTAGTGTTGAGAAGCTCGACTGGCCTTCAGGCACATACTGGACGGTTATGGCTTTTATTGGGATGGAGCCTGTGTTCTTGACTGTTAAGGCTACAACCGCGTAGCTGGCGGATCCGCCAGGCCTAACTAGGTTGATGCTGACGAGGCATTGGATGTTCTGGGAGTATGAGCTGAAGACTCCGGTGAATAGTCCGTAGACTACTAGGCTGGCGGCTACTGTGATCGCCACTAGAATTATTGTCGCTATGAGCGTGCTGAGCGATCTCCTATAATTGAGCCCCGCCACGCTGACCACCATACGAGTAAAAATCTTGAAATATAAAAGTGGGGCTTAATGGAATCTGGTTAACGCGTTACTCTTCCTCCCAGAAGGAGTTGCCGTTCGACGTTATGACGCTGACGCGCCAGCCTGCCGGTGTTCCAGCTATGGATACCTGCTTGGATGAGGCTGCCGGAACTATTACTGGCGGGTTAAGCTTAACGTATTGGGCTTCTCTAGTAGCTGGGTTAACCCTGAAGTATCCTATGATGGCTACTGGTGTAGATCCGCGGTTGCAGGCTTCTATTGTGTCGCTGCCTACGCGTACAACCTTAATGTTTTCGGACTCTTTCATCGCAACTATTTCGTTAGTGCGCTTCACTGCCTCCGAAAGCCTGCTGTACTCCGCAACGATAGCTGAGATGCATGCTAACGATATTAGGAAGGCTGCGACCATTATAAATGCAGCTACAGCGGCTAGGCCTCGCCTTACACGTGGACCTCCCATGAGAACTGTCCGCCCTCCTCAGTCACCAGGAAAACTATATATGTTCCGGATGGCGCCCCAGGCACCCTAACCTCAGCGGGGGTTTTAGGTGGAATAACGTGGTTCTGGAGGGGCTGGTTTGTCTCAGCGTTCTTCATGGTGATGCTCTCAAGCGATACCTCGCCGTTCCCCATGAAGAGGCGTGATATTGTCGAGTTATCTAAGCCGTAATTGTATATGTAGAGGATGAGGATGCCGGATCCATCCCTATAGTAGTAGAGGAGGCTTAGGAGCTGCCGATGCCTCCTCTCCACAGCCCTAATCTGTTCGATTATTCCATAGGCTTGCATAGATAGGAGCGGGGCCTGCGCCGCCAGCCAAGCTAAGCCAATCATGGCGATTATCATGGATATAAGCGCAACCCCAGCTACCTCACTTACCCCTCTCCTGCCCAAACGTGTCCTCCTCCCCCAATTGGGGTGGAGGGCTAATTTAAATATAAATTATGAGTGCTGTTTGCCATAAATGTTCAACGCGAGCTCACGAAGAAATATGCGTCGTTTTCTGCGCACGCCAATTTCTATACATGCCCCCTCACGATGGGGAAAGAAGACTGGCTTCTCTACCCTAGGTAAAGCCTCGATTGCGCCTCAAAAATGAATTAATAGTTCCGAGGCGCGATTCTCCCCATACCTGACCTGGCATCGCATTGATCGCGCCTCACTTATGAACTATTAATTCATAAAGTTAGATTTAGAAGCATATGGCGAGTTGCAAGTAGTATCGATAAGCTTTAGGGAAGAGACGAGAAGGTTGCACTAAACCTTTATCTAACTGGAAGCTTAGGCGTTTTTGACATTTACATAGAACATAAACAGCATAAAAATAAGACTGAGAAATGAAGTAAACTCTATGCTTTTACTGGAATCATTTTTCGCCCTTGTTAGCTTCCTTCCGGGCAATCTGCATAGAGGCTTTCTTTTCGTATTCTCTCAACATTTTAACTAAGGGGTGCTCGAGGTTTATTTTGTAAAGCTTAGCCTTGCCTATCCTTCCTGAAACTTTTACCACTTCATATTCCTCCAATTCTGGAAAGTACTTGTAGAAAGTCTGTTTACTCATTCCTAAAGCCTCTATAACCTCTTTCTTAGCGAAATCGAACATAGGGTTGTCTAGGAAGAAGTCTATAATCCTTAGTTTAGGTGAATCTCCAAGCGTTTTGATTATTATCGACTCGTATTCTTTCTTCGTGTATATTTCTTCCGGCATGTTTATCCTCTTTAAACAGTACGCATAACGTTGTGTACACGCACAATACAATTAAAGAGCGATAAGTATACGCATATACTTTACCTTTTATAAGTGAACTTATGACTTCTGATATTTCTGATGAGGAAATTAAAGCTGACATCAGGCTATTAAGAAAAGGTTGCTGGGGAGTTAAGTATTTGCCTTTGGATAATCTTGTTAACTGGCTTGCTAAAAGAGTGAATGGAAAAAGAGTTAGAAAATTATTAGGGAGTTAGTCAACGACGGATACATACTCTTGCATAAGGGTGGCTGAAATCGCTCAACCCAACTATGAGTAGAGAAATAATTGAGTATGTAGGAAGACATTAATGTCTTCCATATTTCAGAAGTCGTGCAGGGAAAGGCTTTCGCAATACTTGAGGAGGCTACTTCTGACTGGGAGGAACCTTGGGAGTGCGGCTGCAGCAGTTTACTTAGCGGCCTGCCTTGCTGGTGAGGATTTAATTTGGGGAATGGCTGCTAAAGCCGCCGGCTGACTGAAATCACTGTTAGAAGAGGATTCTCGAAAAATTCTTTGGAATTGGGGAGGCGTAAGTTTTCAGGTTAACTCTTTTGTTTTAGATTAGCCTTTCAACGGGTTTAGTTGTGAAGAGCGTGTATTCCTCCCTGCTCGCTATGAAGTTTACTGGAACCCTTGCGCCTTCAGCGAGGAGTATGCCGCGTCCTACTGGTAGGTCGGCTATGGCGTCAACCTCATGGTTGGAGAGTCTGAAGGCTTCTCCAACGGTTCTAACGGCTGACTCATCCTGCCTCATTAAAACTTTTGTTGCGCAGTTTTCTAGGACTGTTCTTCCGCTCTCGCTGCCAAGCACATCTAGGGCTCTCTGTGTGCTAAGGAGGAAGATGAGGTTCCTCTTTCTCCCCCTCCTTGAGACGCCTTCCAGGAATCTTGCTGCAGCCGGTAGCTGCGTGAACATCCAAACCTCGTCGACTATGATTAGCTTCGGGTCTTGGAGCGGTATTATGTCGCCTGCATCTATCATCCGCCATATCTTCGTGAATATGAGTAGGCTGGCTGCGTGGAGCGTGAGGCTTCTCTCTGGGCTGAACTGGAACTCCCTGTGGAGCGGCTGGAGGTTGAAGACCATTCTTCTAGTGAATGGAAGCGGGTTTCCGGCGACGAGGAACCTGTCGGCTCCATCAACTATGTTTCTTAGAACCCTCTTTAGCTCTGGGGTTGCGGACCTGTAGAGGTCGAATATGGTGCTGCTTGAGGCGACTGTGCTCCTCAAGTCGAAGTAGATGTCTGAGCCTGGGGGTATCCTGCATATGTCAGCTATTATCCCCGCCGCATCATCCTTGCTGTCCGCGAATATTTGAATTGGATCGAGGCCTAGGAGCTTTCCAGGCTTTATGTCGACAATCTGCGCTCCAAGTATCCTCCCAACGTGTCCATACTCGTTCTCAGGGTCTATTATGAAGAACGCTAGGTTCCTGTATTTTTGGGTGAGCCTGGTTAGTATTATTTTGCATAGGAAGGACTTTCCGCTCCCGCTTCTTCCAACGATTAAAATGTTCTGGTTCATCCTGAGCATTGGATCATATATTACTGGGGCGCCGGTGAGAGCGTTCACGCCTAGGAATATTCCGCCAGGGGTCTCAATTATGTCCTCGCTTGCGAATGGGAAGAAGCATGCGAGCGTATCCGTATCCATGTACATTCTCTTCCCTTCGAGGCCTAAAGCCATTTCATACTGGAGGTATGCTGGCGAATCAATATAGATGGATCTGCCGTGAAGTATGTCTTTAAGCATCCTCTCGCTCTCTCCTGCAACGCAGAGGTTTACAGTTACCTGGAAGAGTCTAGTTAAGCCGCTCATAATTCTCCTGTAGGCTTCCTCAGCCCTCGCAACCTTCAGCGCAACCTTCTCAGGCACGGATCTCCCAACCCTCCTGTCGGCCTCAGCCAGCCCACCTATTAAAGCCTTATATTTCTCCATCTTCTTTGCTGCTTCCTCATGCTTGATTGGCTTAATCTTTATTAGCCCCCTCTCTATTACGCCGTAAGTTTCAGTTATGAAGCCCTCAATTAGGCTGGAGGGCAGGTAATATATTGTGAAAGCCTTCATCATTCTCCCGCCTGGCAGAAGCAGGTGCCTCGCGAACACCTTAATCGGCTCAACCCATGGAACCTCAGTTGTGTGTTGATACTTGAAGCCGGCGTACTGTAGGAGGTGGTCTATTGGCTCACCGCGGCTCTCCAAGAAAAACCTATTGTAGACTGCTTCATAGGTTTCCCCGCCTATCTCAACAGCCTTCTTAGATTTTACTATGTGAATGGAGACCTCATTATTGAGCGAGTTAAGGAAGCGCGCAAACCTATCTATAATCTCATCCTGCCTCTCCTCCGAGAGCATAATGAAGTTTACGGGGAAAACCTCGTAAATGTAGCTGACGCCTTCACCCTTCAACATAATGGTTCACTATAAGAGAGATGGATGTGGACATGTTAAAAACAGCATTATTGCCAAATCTGGATAGAAGCATGGTGGCTTCTTCATGCTCCTCAAAATTCATTATTTAGATGTCTCCCAAAACCCTGATGCCTCCTGCTGGTGTTCTCCTCAATCTTAACCGGCCCTCATGTGGGAAGCCTCACCCTTCAGGGCTGGGTAGCTCACACAGCGTCATCGGCAGCTGTAGCATCAATCCTAGGCGTGATGGAGAGGATGCTGAACTAAAAAATTCTCCCTCTTAACCTCCAACAAACCTTTTCATGAATTAATAGTTCATTTCTGAGGCGTGATCCGCTTGAAAACTAGCCTAGGTATTGAGAGAACTGCGCCTCACTCCTAAACGAATAGTTCAGGAATTTAGGGAAGATGAAAATTGAAAGGTAGTTAATTTACGGATTCTTTGAGTTCTATCGCCTGCAATCCCTCTTCCAGCCTGTTTGGGGGCGTGTAAGCTGGGTTCTCGTAGAGTCTTAGGAGTCTTCCGTTAACCCTCTTCTTCACCTGCCTCACCCCGAGCGTCTTGAGGATGCTTCCGATTCTTTTGCCCGTCCAGTATTCGCTGCTTCCGCCCATCTCAATTATTTTGCTTCGTATATCCTCCATCCTCAGCCTGTAGAGTCCCTCCCTCCCTAGGGCTTGTAGGGCTTTCCGGATGGTTTCAGCGTCGGATTGAGTTTTCTTGTGGGCTGCAGTCTTCCTTAGGGTTTCTCTACCTTTATCTGTTAGGTTGTAGCCTACTAATGTAACTCCTTCAACGCTGATGTACTCTCTCATTATTAGGCCTTTCCTCACAAGCCTCTCGATGGCTTCCCTAGCCGACTGCATGTAGTGGCTGTATTTTTCGAAGATTGTGGCTGGGGTTGGGTGGAGGGCTGTGGCTCTCCTAGCCCATTCCTCAAATTCCTTCTTTAGCTCGCTTAGCAGCGCTCCCTCGTATGTTGCAGCCTTCCTCAGGTAGTATATTATCTCGCTCTCTTCCTCATCACGCTGTAGGCTTCCGCGCTCCAACTCATCTCTGAAGATTATCTCCAGGATTTTCCTCTCAATCTTCCCTATCTTCGCCAAGGTCCATAACCTTCCTCTCATCGAAGTTTACGGTGAGGGTTCTGCCGCAGCCTGGACATGGGAACTTCATGGAGCTGACGTCGTAGGCTTCTGATCCAAGCGATCTTATGAGTTGCCCGTTCTTCCACACGTCTTTAATCCTGTAGACTTCTATGGTTCTGCGCTCCCTATTATAGTATATTGTATGCTTGGTTCCGCATTCTTCACATTTAAATGTAACTATGGCTTCGGCTGGGGCCACAATCTCTTTAATCGACTTCTCAATGCTTTCTGCAGCAGCCCTTTCCTCCTTCCCTGCCTCCTCCACGGTTCCCCCAGCTTCTCCGAGTCCTTTAGTAGCCTTCCTCTCCTCTTTCGCCCCCTTCCAAGTAGCCTCCTCGAGTTTAGCGGCTTTCCCCTCAAGGAATCCGCCTGCCACGCTGTCCTCCTCCTTTGCTCCGGATGGCCCCTCAGGTTTGAATTGTCTGAGCATTATTTCCTTCACTGTTCCAGGGTCGTGGGCCATGAGTATTAGTCTCACCGCCATATCCTGGTGGATTTCTGGGATGGCTTCTAAGTCCTCGAGCATCCTCAGCTCTATTCTCTTCCCTTTTCGGATTCCCTCCTCGAGGATGCTGAGGGCTTTCCGCGTGAGTTTCCCTTCACGGTGGAGCTTCGCCAGCTTCTCGAGCGCTGCGGCTTCAGGCTCGCTGAAGACTTCTTTGGCGGCTGCAGCAGCCTCCCTGTCTTCAGCTATTAGCTGAATTATTTTGACGTAGTTTACTCTCCCCTTCAGGTAGTTGAGGCTTAGCGTGTACTTTTTCGCTTCGAGGTCGCTTGCCTTTATAATCATGATTGGAAGCTCGCGCCAGCCGAGCTCCTGGGCTGCTTTCCACCTTTGCTCTCCATCAACTATCTCGTAGTAGCCGTTCCTCTCCCTGACGATTACCGGCGGCGTTCGCTCTGGGCCTGATATCTCCATGAGCCTCTTAAGCCTCTTGAATTCTTCCTCAGTTAGGATGTTGACGTTCCAGGGGTTGGGTTTAATCCTTTCAATCGGCGCCTTTAAGCTCATTCATCTTCGCCTCAATAAACATGTACCATAAGAATTTAAGGGTGGACTCTGGGATTGGAACCTTTATTGCTGCTAGTTTAGCTGCAACCTCCTGGCTGTATTTTATGCCGGCGGCAGCCATCTTAGCCCTCCCAATTCTCCCTCCGAGACGCTCATCTACGATGTGGAGGGCTGTTCCAGCAACGCATATTGGATCCTTCCCGTTGGTTAGCTTCCTCCCTTCGGCTTCAGCGCAGATTCTGGCAGCGTACTCTTCAAGCGCGGAGATGTATTGTGGGTCGCTGGTGAAGGGTGTGAGCTTGCCGGCGAGTCTCGGAATGTAGTGAAGCGGCTTCGGGACTATAACGTTCACTTCGACGGCCCCGCTAACCTTGCTTAGGAGTGAGTAGACGCTGCGCCCCTCGATGCTGCACGCCCCCTCAAACTCTTCTAGCGTTATCCAGAAGCCGCATATTTTGCAGGCCTCCCATAGGGCAACCCTTACAGTGTCCGCCTTCTTAAGCCTCATTCTCGCCTCCCTAAGCCCCTTAATTATTTTTCCTGTTAGGAGGAGGGCTACGTCCCTAACCTTTCCCGGAGCTCCAATTTTATCCGCGTACTGCTCAATCATCTTCCTATATTCCTTCACATCCTCCTTCCCCTCATACATCCCTATCTTAGAGTAGAGCCTCCTCCTCTCGGAGTTGAGTTTCCCTAGGTCGCTGTGGAGCGGTCTACCGGTCGCTGGGATGCCGATGAAGGCTTTCCGATTCTTCGGCGGCTCCTCCTCAATCCTCTGCTCTTCAACGACTAAGCCGCAGATGGGGCAGATTTTCTCTCCGGTTTCAGCATCATAGCATAGGTTTGCCCCGCACTCTGGGCACTTCCATCCTCCATCACTTAACTCTTCCGCCTGCATGCTCCACCACCCCAAGCATGAAGCTTGAAACTGGATTGTTTAGTAGCTTGAAGAGGCGGAGTCTGCCGATTCTCTTCTCTTCGACGGCTCCAAGCCTGATGAGGGCTGAGAGGTAGCGGAGGGCGTCCCTCCTACTGCAGCCGGCTTTCCTGCATAGCGCCGTGATGCTTAGCGGCTGCCCGGAATCCCTGAGGACTGCAATTATTCTCCCAGCAGCCTTCGACTTAACGCAGTCCGCTAAATCCACGGCGCCTTCAACTGTGATTTTAATGCTCAATGGGCATCCTCCATTAGGGCGCTCTATCATGAAGGCCTTAAAATGGTTGCGGAGAATTCTGGTACGGAGGGTGGGTGGGGGCCCTCAAAATATGCTGGATGCATCTTCACTGTTGCGTTGAAGGAGGGATGTGTCCACGTTGGGAGGAGCAATTTTGCACTCCGGGAAGGTTGAGGCTTCATCGATCTTGAAACCTTCAAGGTTTTGGGGTTGGCGGCGCTTCAAGTGTGGCTCCGCCTCCTTTAGCAGCCAGCTTTATCCATAAGGTTTCTGGCGGAACCATCTTGCCCCTGTCGCACCTCCAATACTTAGCGTACTGGGTTAGATTGCGGAGGCTGGCTTCCCACCGCGCTTTTAAGGTTGAAGTCTACTACGGGTAGGAGCGCTTGAATACGCTAACAATCGCTGTGCTTAAGCTGGCTGGGAGGCGTGTTTCGCTGTCGGCTTCGAAGCCCCTATTATCCGCCTACACTGTTTAAGCCTCCCATCATAATTGTGTATGCTATCTTCCACATTCAACCCTAAAGAATAGATCTTAGTGGATATAAAAGTGGAGTTGGGGGTGCTGGTGCAGGGAATTAGGTTATCAACCTCATTCTCATAGGTTGGCTCATAAAGCAAACCTTTAACAGCACCAAACATAAACTTCACAAACATCTGTCATATGAATACTCTAGGTTGCTGTACTTGTGAATTTTTCCACGTTGGTTATAGTCTGCACAGAGGCGGCATATATGGGTTCGCCATAAATGTTGCGTTTATCATACTTTAGCACTTTAACTACAACAGGCTTTACCATTATCTTAAAGCCATCATTTGTAACGTACTCTTGCCACTTCTCTTCTAGCGGCTCGAATTTTATCTCTTTGCCAACATCCTTACGGGGATCCCATGATTCTCTTGATGGCGGTCCTTTTAGGGCAGGGGGAACTATGGCTGTAACTACGTTCATAGAATCAAAACTTAACCCTACAGGAAGACCTTCAGGAGTTATCTCCGCAGACCTAAATATCTTTTTTACCACCACTTTAACCTTTAAAGTGGTTCCATCGTGTAGCAAATACCTACTATAGTCCTCCGTTACTACTATAAAGTCGCACTCAATCATTGTACTGCTTATATCTTGAAAATCCATCATTGCTCATACCACTCTCTTAAAAATTCTTCCTTACTAATACCAGCCTCCGCTAGTATTTCAAGTAATGTCCCTCTATCCAGCTCCTCATGTAAAGGCACTGTCACACGCCGGCCGTCCTGCGATTTAAGAACTACATGACTTCCTTTCTGTCTTGAAACTACAAAGCCTTTCTTCATCAAATATTTAATCATCTCCCTTCCCGAAATTATAGGGAGTTTGGACATTCATCTTTCTTCCCGCGCGAGTATTGAGAACTCTTCAGCTTCACCATATGTATCCTCTAGTATGGCGGATATGGCCTCAATAATATTTCTGAGGGCTTCATCCTTATTCCTTCCCTGCGAAATCGCTCCTTTAACATCAATACACTTCGCGATAATCCAACCATCAACCCCTCTCTTCAAAATCACCCTATAACAGTAGCGGGGCTTAGATTCTGCCCTAGACAGTCCAGCCCTAAACAGATCTACATCTGAAAATTTAGCCACCGTTGAATCAAGCCCCAATAATGTCCTCTGAGCCATAGCACACAGTCTCCCAATCTATCAGCAATATCTACTAAGCGACGGCATTTAAATTTTATTGTAAGCTACCCTACGCCGAATAGTTCTGAAAGACCGCTTCAAAGCATCAGCAGAGCCCCATTAAAATTCGTTTAGGAGCAGGAGGTTGTCGGAAAAATTATATGGTAGCTGGGGTCGATTTGAACGACTAATCTCTGGGTTATGAGCCCAGCGGGTTAACCTGACTACCCCGCTTCCCTTGAGTAGTCTATCTCTCAGATATCCTACCTTTCTTCTCCTTTATAGAAGAAGATTCCGCTTTCTTATAATTTTCCCCCATAAAGTGTGGTGGTAAGTCGCTCCACGGGCTGAGGGGGTTGGAGCCATGGTTGAGCTTCTAAGTGAATGTGCATCGGAGCTTTTAGGATCTTTCCTAGAGCTTGAGGAGGACGTGAAGGGGGCTGGCTTCACAGTTCACCATGAAGAGTTGAGGTTTCATTGCAAGTTATTGAAACCTTAGAATATCAGAAGCCTTTCCTCCTTTCTCAGGAAGTAGAGAGGCGCATTCCAAAACATTCATCTATTAGGAAAAGAAATGTCCAGATGGGAAGCGATTAGCATTCCGGAAGAACTTTTAAAAGTTAAAGCCTGAGTTGAGAAGGGATATTATCTATGCGCTTCCGAATTTGTTTCAGAGGTAATAGAGAGCCTGCTTCAAGTATTTGCCCAATTTCCGCCGAGAATCAATACGAAAGAAAAAGCGCACCCCTCAAGGTTTTCGAGGTTGAAACGAGCCACCGCATAGATCATGCCCTCTCAAGCCTGGCACATGCATATGACGTCTGGCGCCCAGAAAGACTATACCTCATAGTATCTGATGAAAGGGACTTGAATAGGGCAATTAAACTAGCAGAACCATACGTGAAGGGAGCATTCTACAGGATCCCACGCAAACTAAAAATACACACCTATAAAGAAAAAAAAGGATCTGTATGATGACATCATCAACCATAAAGATATGATTGCAGATTTAAGCATGTGATAAGCCAGATTATCCTAGGTGAGAAGAGATTCTTTAAACTGCTGTTATATTTGGTCGCATTCAAAAATGGTGCAAGAGACTGGTTTACTGGTGTTAGAATAGAATTTACTAAACAGAACGAAGTAAACAAGGATTTTAACATTGAAGAACACCATATTTTTCCCAAAAGTTTGCTACGCAGTATAGGTAAGCTGGAGGAAGCCAATCTTCCACCAAATATCGCTTTTATAAACCTGGGAACAAATAAAAGACTTCATGATTAACCGCTCATGTACATCCAAAAATACGGTATTATTAGGGATGAATTTGCAAAACAATTAATCCCGTTTGAAGATGAAGAATTGCTCAAATTTGCTTTGTGGCTTAATTAGTTTCTTTGTTTATCTTTCTCTTATGGATTGGTGTGCTGTTGATGAGAGGCTTAT
>Ga0080004_1111531_pt1 | contig 16427 bp, 20 predicted proteins | sample WasSprMetagenome_FD_69207 | JGI IMG/M metagenome (GOLD analysis project Ga0080004, IMG submission 69207) | Sulfidic aquatic microbial communities from Washburn Spring, Yellowstone National Park, USA - WS (SPADES assembly) (version 2) | ecosystem: Environmental > Aquatic > Thermal springs > Hot... | reverse complement strand
GTAAGGAAAGGAGTTGCATTGAAGGAAGAAGCCGAGTTTGGTATAGCAGTATGAATGTATGGATGTGTGATAAAATTGCAACCTCACTTCCTTCTCAGAAGAGTCTCTGAAGGACTAGCCTTCTCATTGTCCTCTTCCTCATTGAAGGGTGTTCCCCTCGATTGTTCAAAGGCTCTAATCATTGCTCAGGCGAGTGAGCTTATAGAGTCAGTATAGCAGTTTCCTCCCTCCCTCTCTCGCCTTTTTTGGATATTAAATTCATTAATATCCAAAGGCAAGAGAAAAAAAGAGGGGGGAGTAAGGGGATAGCAAAAATCAAAGAAAATCATTGAAAATCTCTTAGCTTAGGCTTGTGGCAGGGAATTTATCCTTACCACTTCACCTCTCCCCATGAGTGAGCACAAAGCCCTCACTCCTGGCTCCCTTCTTTTTAAAAACTCCTCATAAACGAGGAGACCTATTGGTCTATCCAATAGGATTTTTTTCTCCTTTAATTAAGTCATTAATCTTTTACGGATTTCCTATATCCCTGTAGTAAGAAAGCCTTACTACAGTTCATTATTATCCATAAGAATATATAAATTGGTTGAGTATAAACTTTAATGGTACGGTAGTTCTTCAAAAAACACCGTACTAGTTTTTCTATGAGAAAAATTGAAAAACTATTTATATTAACTCAATATGATATAAAATTAATTTTAATACTTTATTATTTTGAAGAATTAAGTTTTAATGAAATTCATAATGAAATTGGTGGTAGCAAAGAGCATCTTAGTGAAAGATTAATTAATGAAGGAATAATTATTAAAAAAGATAGTTTATATAGTTTAAGCAATAAAGGTAAAAATATTGCTGAAATGCTTATTGAAGATATTAGAATAGATTTATTAAAATATTATTTTATTGAAAAATTTAAAATATTATCTTCTTTATTAAAATACATTTCAATACCTTTTATTTATAAATTTAAAATTTCTTTTTTTAAAGGAAGCATTGTAAGAGATAAAGTAGATGAATTAGAAAAAATTTTAAGAGAATATTGTATAGCATTTCTTTATGTTGAAGCAATATCTGAAAAAATTGCAGATAGTAAAGAAGAAATTATAAATAATATTGAAAATGTATGGAAGAATATTGAAAAACCTATAGATAAAATATTTAATATTAATTTTAATTGGGATAATTCTATTAAAAAATTATTAGAAGAATTAGATAGCATGAAAATAGAAGCAAATGATATTAAAAGAGAAATAATAGAATATTTTAAAGAAAGAATAAATAAAAATAAAGAAAGATTATTTAAAGATTTAAAAGATTTTTCAAGAAATCCAAATGAATACTTTTTAAAAATTCCTCTTAATTTTTATGAGAAAGCTATTATAGGAATAATAAGTGGAGTCATTGTTACAATAATATTTTCTATAATATGTATTATTACTTCTTATTTTATTCTTTCTTTATTTAATATTGTAACATTTACAATGCTATTTGTTATTATAGCATATGGTCTTTTCTTAATTTTTATTGGACCTATAATAATTTATATTTGTGATAAATTGCCAATGAAAGGATTTAGAAAAAGAATAATAAATACAATAATATTCTCATCATTGTCATTATTGATGATATTTTATGAATTTTATGAAAAATCTTTATTGATTGAATTTATAAAATTTTATGTAAAAATATTTCCATATTTATCTATTTTAATGCATATAGAAACATTTCTTTTATTAATATTTGTAATAGCATATAACTATTTATTTATTTTTATAAATGAGAAAATAACATTAAAGTATATAAAATTAAAATATCATTTGAAGGGATAATAAATACATTAATGAGAGAAAGTAGAAAATATAATTTAGCATGTATATTATCTTCTCAATTAATATATTAATAAATGATAGTGAAAAAGATATAGATAGCATAATAAATATTACAGGATGTGAAATATTAAGACAAGTATTGCCATCTTTAAAACAATTTAAAGCAGTTAGCATTAGAAAACAGGAAATTGAAGAATTAATGAAAACTACAAGAGGAAAATTGTATCCTACAATTACTTTGCTTATTGCTTCTTTAAAGCCATATTTTGAAGAAGAAAAATTAAAGAATATAAAAAGAGAAATTAGAATAGAAGAAAAAGAGGAAATTGAAGAAGAAATTTTCTTTAAAATAAAAGAAGAAATAATTAAAAATAAAATTATTCCAATTGATAAAGCAAGAAAGATAAAAATTGAAGATTTGAAAGCATTAAGTAATATTGAAAATATTTCAAAGGAAGAAGAGAATAGACTGAAAGAATTAGAATTAATTAAATATATACAAGGAAAAATAGTATTAACACATTCAGGAATAGAAATATTAAGCATTATTAGAAAATATAAGTGATAGAAATGAATGAAAAAAGAAAATGAATTAATAAAGTATTTTTAAGAGAAAGTTTAAATTAATAATTAATTCTTTTTTTATAATTCATTTCCAAAATATTTTTAAATCATCTTTATTTCTATGAAATAATAAAATATTATATTTCTCTTTAATAAGTTTATAGTTATATAAAAATTGGAGATACTTTAAATTTTATCCTAATCAGAATGGTTATTTTGTTAAGTTCATTAAAAAATAGCAAGAAAATTTAAAGATAAGATTTACATAATTCTTGATAATCATCTTTCTCATATTTCTAATTATACTAAAACTAAGTTAAAAGAAATTAATAGATTAAAACTTGTTTTTCTTCATTATAATTCACAAAAGCTAAATAGATTTGAAGATGAATTTAGCTTATTAAAAAAAGAAGTTCTAGCTAATAGAAAATTTAAATCAAAAGGAGAAATAATCCTTGCTTTAAGAAAAATCTTAGAAAAATATTAAAATTCTTATTTTTAATATCATTTTCCATACTTGTTTACTCAATACTATTTTTTTATATATTCATATTAAATTTTGTAATAAATAATTCTATTATATCAAGTGTGTCATTTTTCCTAACATTTCCATTATCAATTATTATTATCAAAATTTTTTATTCAAAAAAGGATTTATTAAGATTATTAGCAGCTATTAGCATTGGAAGTGGGGCAGGTTCAACTTTAGGATTTTTTATTCCATATTGGACAAGCATTTTAATTTTAATTTTTGCATCTATTTATGACATAATAGCAGTTTTCAAGGGTCCTTTGAAGAAAATATTTGAAAAGGATATCGATTTAACGATATTTAGATTTTCATTAATCAATTTTAAAGGATTGATTATAGGTTTAGGAGATATAGTTTTTTATTCATTATTAATTTCATTTAGTTTTATAAATTTTGGATTAATTTCCGCTATAGTTGCATCGATAGGAATAATAATAGGTTCTTGTATAACTTTATCTTTATTGAAAAAGGATCATTCATTTCCAGGATTACCTATACCTATATTTATAGGTTTAACTTTAGCATGTTTATCATTAATATTTTAATATATCGTTTTTTGAAACTTCTGAAACCTAAAATTGAAATATAATTGGATAGGAGGTTTATAAAAATTTAATAATCACTATTATATTTATTTTATGATGAAAGCTGCTATTTTAGCTGCAGGTAAAGGTACAAGGCTTCTACCAATAACAAAAACAATACCAAAAGGTATGTTAGAAATAGCTCCAGAAAAAACTATTATTGATTTAATTATTAGTAGTTTAGAAGAAGTCGGCATTAAAGAAATAATAATTGTAACAAGACCAAAATTCTCGCATTTATTTAATGAAAAATATAATGGAAAAATAAAGATAATTGAAACTGAATATGAAGAATTTGGAAATCTTCATTCTTTAGAAACAATTTTTCGACAATTAAATATAGAAGATGAAGTATTAGTAGTAATGTCAGATCATATATTTGAAATAAAAATGCTTAGAAAATTAATTGAAGAAAAAAAGGATAAACTTATTACAATTTGTGTTGATAAAAACCCTCCATGGTATACTGTTCAAGAAGGGTTAAGAATAAGATTAGATGAAAATAAAGTAATAGATCTAGGAAAGAACGTACCACCTCATCATGGAACTGATACAGGATTATTTATATTTTCAAAAGAAATACAATCTTTCATCCAAGAAGTTATAAATGAGCTTGGGCCTAATGCAGAAATAATTGATCTTTTGAAAAAAGCAAAGGATTTAGATTTAATAGGATATGTAGATGTAACTGGTTGTGAATGGATTGATATAGATACTCTTCAAGATTTAGAGAAAGCAAAGAAATTATATTGGACAATATTAAGAAAGAATTTAATTAAACCTACAGATGGGCCCATATCAAAATATATAAATAGACCAATATCAACTAGAATTTCATTATATCTTTATAAAAAAGGAGTTAAAATTAGTCCTAACTCTATTACTATACTAACCTTTTTACTTGGGCTTATTTCAACTTTTATTTTAGCTCAAGGTATGTATATAATTGGTGGCTTGATAGTTTTTCTTGTCTCAATGCTGGATGGAGTAGATGGAGAATTAGCAAGATTAAGAAATGAAACTACAGCTTTTGGTGGTTTCTTAGATTCTGTACTTGATAGATATGTTGACCTTATGATTATATTATCATTGGTATATTCATTTGGATGGATAAAATGGATAACAGGATGGTTTGAAATACTAATACTTATTTTAGCATCAGCTGGAGTTTTTATGCATAGTTATATAGTTCATGTAGCTAAATTTAGAGGATTAGATATAACCAACTTAGAAAAAGCATTTCCTTTTGCTTCAAGAGATGTTAGACTTTTTATAGTCACATTATTTTGCTTAATATCTCTCCCTATTATTTCGCTTATTCTACTTGCTATTTTACCCTTAATCTATACGATTATCGCATTTTTACTATTGAAAGAAAAAGAAGAAAGTGTGCAATTAACTGAAAAAATGGTTTCAAAAATTAAATTGTCAAGTGCAACATCAATTTTGTATGAATGTAAAATTACTGAGAAAGATAAAATTTTAGTAGATATAAAAAAGAATATAAATACTTTAATTTCAAGCATTATTAAATTAATAGTGAGCCTATATGTTATAAGCTTACTTCATTATTTTGATGAAATAGTATTACTTGAATTTGATGGTAATATGTTAACTACCACTATATTATTAAATTTAGCTAATATGATAGTGATTATTACATTTGGTTATAGAATACTTTTAGCTTTAAATTTCTTTATGGGTATTATGTCTGATTATATTGTTGGAAAATTTGAAATTACATTAGTAGCATACAGAAGGTTAGCTCTTAATTTTATTTATTTAATTATAGTAGCATTAATATGGGTTGGTGCACTTCCAATGTTGAAAAGTTTAGCTGGAATAGGAGAATTAATTGGCAATATAACTATTATAATATTATTAATAATTTTATTATTAGTAATCTATGATATTACGAGAATATTTTACAGGAGTCTTTTAGGAATATGGAATAGATTAATTGAGAAAATATTAAAATTTTTTGAAAAAATATTAATGCATCATTAAATATTAGAAAATTATAATTTATACTTATAAAAAACTTTAATTTCTATTTTGATGGAATATGGGAACTATAAATTTATTTGATCCATGGAAAAACAAGCTTTGTTCTTGCCCAATTAAATATTCATTCTCACCTTACACTGGTTGTTCTCATAATTGTTTGTATTGTTATGCTTCAAGCTCTATTCCAAATTCTTTTATAAATCCTATTCTCTTTTTTATTTTAATAATTTCTTCTTCATTAATACTTTCTACTCTTCTTCCAAAAATATAGTATTCACCTGCATATGGAATAAGTATTCCTATTAATCCTTGTCCTTTTTTAACTTGTGATGGTAATGTTTTATCTCTAATGAAAAATTTTTTGTTACTCATAAGATCAATAACTTTTAATCCATTATTTTCTATTTCTTCTATTTCTAATAAAAATGAATTAACTTTATTCTTTATTTTAGAAATTTCATTTTTCTCTTCTTTAAGATTATTTCTTTCAGCATAAATTTCTCCAATTGTTTTTCCATTTTTATATTCATTTATAAATAAAAACCAATCTAGATACCCGTCTATATGTTCACTTATAAATTCATCAATATTTATTGGGACTCTTTTTTTAACAAAACCAAGCATACCCATCCATAAAATGAATTTACTTTTTATTGAATCATCTTTTATATATTCTAAAATACCATTTTCTTTAGCAAAATTGAAAACATCTTTTTGTAATTTTCTAAATCCAATAACCATAATATTCATATTTTATTTTTTATAATATTATTTATTTTTTCATTTTAAATATTTAAATTAAAAGAAAATGAAAAAATAATAGATAAAAAAAAAGAAATGGAATTAAGAGCTCTTTGCTTCTTCTTTAGGTTTTTCTTCTGGAGGTTTTGTTTCTGCAGATTTTTCCTCTTTCTTTTTCTTCTTTCTAAAAATCATGTAACATCACAATTTTATAGTATTCTTTCTTATATTTATCTTTTTAAAAAATTATTAAGAAGTTGTTGAAGGAGTTGCAAGTTTACTTTCTAATTCTTTAATTTTATTTTTTGCAATTTCAATTTCTTTTTCAAATAATTTTTCTTTAATTTCCTTTAATTCATTTTCTAATTTAATTTTAGAATCTTCTAAATCTTTTAATTTTGTTTTTAAATCAATATTTTCAGATTCCAATTTAGATTTAATAGATTCAACCTCAGCTAATTTGCTTTCTAATTTTTCAATTGTATTCTTTAATCTTTTTATATAAGGTGATTCTACTTTCTTCTTTTTAACCATAATTTCTCTTATTAGAATATTTTAAGATACTATTCAATTTGTTTCCTTCTCCAAGCATTGTATGGACATTGTCTCCAATAATATGACTACCTTTTAAAGAACAATTTCTACATTCTGCATTATCAAAAATTCTCTTCTTTTTTATATTCATTTTATTTATCAAATTTTTCCATTATCTTTTTTCTTATTACTTTCATTCCATATTTATTTCTTTTTAATTTATATAAATATCCATTTTTTGTTATGTATCCTTTTTCTCTAATTTCTTTAATAAAACTTGGTGGAAAATTGTATATATGAGTATATTCCCAATTTCCAATTTTTATCCAATTAATTTCTTCTTCTTTTATTTCAAATTTAGGAATCTTATTTTCTTTCTCTTCAATTCTATATTCTTCACTTAATAATTCATCTATTAATGATAATGCTTTTGATAGAATATTTCTAATTTCTAAAAGTCTTTCTTTTGACATGATATTCACTTTTATTTTCTAATATAAATTCCAAATCCTTTTTTATTTCCATTTTTAACTTTTTAATGTTGCTTTTCCAAATCTATACCATTTATTATTTATTTTATTCTTAATAAGAAAATATTATTATCAAGAATCCCAAATCCAATTTTTATATATTTTTCTTCGAATTTACTCATTTTCTTCACTTATATAATATTATTCTACTTCTTTACATTCTTCTGGATATTTCAATAAGCAAATAAAATAACTTCTTATACTAATAGAGCAATATTATTAATTGAAGGAAATTTAAATAAAGAAGTTGAATATTTAAAAAATAAGAATTCAATTTATGGAACTTTATTAGTTTTGGCTTTATCTTATAATCTTAAAATTGTTTATAGCTCTGATATTAAAGAATCAGCAAATATATTAGAAATTATTTATAAACATGGAAAGTATTATAAAATTGAGAAATTCCTTTTAATTAAGCAAAAAAGAATACCTAACAATACTTATCAACAACAATTAAATATAATTGCTTCCATTCCTCATATAGGAGAAAAATATGCTGAAAGATTATTAAAGAATTTTAAAACTATAAAGAATATAATTAATGCTTCTCCTCAAGAATTATCTTCAAAGGCAGGAATACCATATAAAACTTCTATTAAAATATGGAGAATTTTAAATGAAGAATATAAAGGATAAGTTATGTTTCTCTATTTAAAAAACATTATATTCTTTATAAAAATATCTTAATAAAGAAAAAAAATAATTAAGAAAATTAGGTTTATAAGAAGGTCATAAAAAAGAGGTGAGTATTATAATAAAAAATAAGTCAATAGAAATTGTAATAGATGAAGAAAAATGTAAAGGTTGTGGCATATGCGTAGCTTTATGTCCATTAAAAGTTTTAGTTAAAAGTGATAAAATTTCTCCACAAGGTTTTAATTTACCTTTTCCAATAAATAGAGATAAATGCAGTGGTTGTAGAATATGTGAATATTATTGTCCAGACTTTGCAATATATATTATTGAGGGAGAAAAATGAATGAAATAAATGAAATTATTAAACCGGGAAATTACTTAATGATGGGGAATGAAGCTTGTGCATTAGGAGCAATTATTGCTGGATGTAGATTTTTTGCATTTTACCCAATAACTCCTGCGAATGAAATAGCTGAATATATGTCTATTTATCTTCCAAAAGTTGGAGGTATTTATATACAAATGGAAGATGAAATAAGTTCTATTGCTTCGGTTATAGGTGCTTCATGGGCTGGATTAAAAGCTATGACAGCAACATCAGGTCCAGGATTTACTTTGATGCAAGAAAATATAGGACATGCTATAATGACTGAAACACCATGTGTAATAGTTGATGTTCAAAGATGTGGACCAAGCACAGGAACTCCAGCATTACCTATGCAAGGTGATGTGTATCAAGCTAGACGTGGAAGCCATGGAGAATATGAAATAATCGCTTTAGCGCCATCTTCTGTTAAGGATACACTTTTACTTACAATAGAAGCTTTTAACCTTTCAGAAAAATATCGAGTACCAGTTATAATACTATCAGATGCTCTAATTGGACATATGATAGAAAATGTAGAAATACCTGATTTATCTTCTATAAAAATTATTGATAGAAAGAAACCTTTAAAGCCTGATGAATCACAATTTTTCCTTAGTGAAGATATCTCTCCTATGCCAACTTTAGGTTCAGGATATAGAGTTCATATAACAGGTTCAACACATGATGAGAAAGGAATTAGGAATGTTTATGATCCAATATATGTAGATAATTTAGTACATAAAATTTATGCAAAAATACATAAACATATAGATGACATAGTTAAGATCGAAACTAGATACTTAGATGACTCGAAAGTACTGCTTCTTTCATATGGTAGTGTGGCTAGATCTGCACTCCATGCAGTTAAATTGGCTAGGAAAGCAGGATTGAAAGTTGGGCATGTTAAATTAATAACATTATGGCCTTTCCCTGAGAAATTAATATCTAATATAATTAATAAGGGAGAAGTAGAAAAAATTATTGTTTTAGAAAATAATATGGGACAAATAGTTAATGAAGTAAAAAGAGTTTTGCATAAAGACATAGAAGTAAAATTTTTACCTCCTGAAATTTTAGGCACTATTCATGATCCTATGTATATTTTGGAGAATTTAAAAAGAATATTGGGTGATAAGTAAAATGTACGAGCACCCATTAATAAAATATCTAAGGAGAGGAATACGTCAACCTTTTTGTTCAGGATGTGGAAATGGTATAATAGCACAATGTATATTAAGAGCTATTAATGATCTAAAAATAGATATGAAGAAAATAGTTTTTGTATCAGGCATAGGTTGTAGTGGTTGGATTTCAACACTTTTTAATGCTGATACATTACATACAACGCATGGCAGACCAATAGCTTTTGCAACTGGAGTTAAATTGGGTAATCCAGAGTTGAAAGTAGTAGTTCTTACTGGTGATGGAGATGGAGCAGCAATAGGCGGAAATCACCTTATTCATGCTGCAAGAAGAAATATTGAAATATTAACAATTCTAGTTAATAATCGTATATATGGAATGACCGGAGGCCAGGTTGCACCTACAACTCCACATGGTATGAAAACAACTACTACACCTTATGGGAATATAGAATATCCATTTGATTTATGTAAACTTGTAGAAGCTGCTGGAGCAGCGTATGTAGCAAGATGGACAACTTTTCATGTAAAACAATTAATATCATCTATAAAAAAAGGACTTTTAAAAGATGGTTTTTCTTTTATAGAAATTGTTTCTCAATGCCCTATACAATATGGAAAATACATTGATTTGCAAGAACCAGCAAAACTATTATTAATGTTAAAGGACCTTTCAATTAATAAAGATAAGGCAAAAACAATAAATGAAAAAGAACTTAAAGAAAAAATTATAATTGGAGAATTTGTTGATAGAGAAGTAATTGGTTTTTCTAAAGCATATGAACAATTAATAATTAAAGCGAGGGAAAAAAGAAATGAATAGAATAGAAATAATAATAGGAGGATTTGGAGGACAAGGGGTTTTATTAGCTGGTAAAATATTAGCTGAAGCTGCAATGTATGATGGAAAAAATGTAGTTCAAACTCGTTTATATGGAGCTGAAGCAAGAGGCGGGGCTACAAGGTCAGATATTATAATATCAAATGAAGAAATAGATTATCCTTTAGTAATTAAAGCTGATATTCTAATCGCGATGTCACAACAAGCTTTTAATCAATATATTAAAAATGTAAAAGAAGATGGTATTATTATAATAGATGAAGATTTAGTAAAAGAAGATTTTAAAAATGAAAGAAAAACACATATATTAAAAATACCAGCTACAAGATTAGCTACTTATGAATTAAAATTCCCTAAAGCTGCTAATATGATAATGATAGGGGTATTGACTAATCTTACTAATATAATTTCTTCAAACTCCATTATGAAAGCTGTTAAGAATAATGTATCAAAGAAAATTGAAGAAATAAATTTAAAAGCTTTAATGAAAGGATTTGAAATAGGAGAATCCCTTAAAAAAATTTCTTAATCAAATTATACTTAATGTAAATAAGTTATCATTAATTTGCTCCGGCCGGGATTTGAACCCGGGATCCTCGGCTTTCTCCATTTTTAACGAAAGGCCGAGATACTTGACCGGACTATACTACCGGAGCATAAAACTATATCTTAGGACTTATTGTTTAAATATTAATCTTAAATTCTTAAAAAAAAAGAGGGTTGTAATCAAATTTTTTAATATTCAGGTGTTGTTTCTGACTCTGATGGTGTCTTAGCTTTTTCTTCTTTTTCTTTTCTTCTAGAAGCAGCTACAACATCATCTATTCTTAGAAGCATCACAGCAGCTTCGAAAGAAGATTTTAGTGTTTGTTCTTTTACACGTAATGATTCCACTATTCCTTTCTTAACCATATCCTCAACATTACCTGTTAAAACATTTATACCATAGTTTATACCATTCCCTTTATGCTTACTTCTTAAGTTTGTCATAATTTCAATTGGATCAAGACCAGCATTTTCAGCTAATGTTTTAGGAACAATTTCTAACGCTTCAGCATATGCAAGGAAAGCCAATTGCTCACGCCCACTTAATTTTCCAGCATTAGCACTAATTTCCATAGCTAGAGCAGTTTCTATAGCTCCTCCACCAGGAACTATCTTATTGTTTTCTATCAAATTTATTACATTGAAAATAGCATCATTTATTGCTCTTTCAGCTTCATCCATTTGTCTTTCTAGTCCAGCACGTATTAATATTGATACTGCTTTTGGATTTTTGCATTCTCTAACAAATACCATTCTATCTTCTCCAATCTTTAATTCTTCAACCAATCCAGCATAACCTAAGTCATTTTCTGTTAAATCTTCAATATTTGTAACTATTTTTGCACCTGTAGCTTTAGAAAGTTTCTCCATATCAGATTGTTTTACGCGTCTAACAGCCATTATACCAGCTTTAGCCATAAAGAATTGAGCAACATCATCTATTCCTTTTTGACAGAATACAACATTAGCTTTAGTAGCAATTATTTTATCAACCATTTTTTTAAGAATTGCTGTTTCTTCATCAAGGAATTCTTTAATCTTTGATGGATCTCTTATTCTTATTTCAGCACTAAATTCTGTTTTTTCTATTTCAAATGGTGCATCTATTAATGCTATCCTTGCATTTTCTATTCTTTTTGGCATAGCAGAATGAACTACTTCTTTATCAACAATAATTCCTTTGACTAATTCTGATTCTAGGAGACTTTTGCCTTCTTTCTTAATTATTTGTATATCATCTTTATCAGCTTTTAATTTTCCATCAACTTCTCTTACAACACTAAGAACAGCATCTATTGCAATATCTGCTAAATGTTCTCTTGCAAAACCGAGAGATTTGCTTGCCATTGATGTAAGAACTACTTTTTTAATCGTCTCTCTATCTTTAATGTCAATAGTAATAGCATATTTATTTAATAACTCTAATGCTAAATCTAAAGCTTTTTTATAACCAGAGATAATAGTTGTTGGATGAACCTTTTGTTCAATCAATTCTTCAGCTTTTCTTAAGAGTTCGCCAGTAATTACAACAACAGTAGTTGTTCCATCACCAACCATATGATCTTGTGTTTTAGCTACTTCAATGAGCATTTTTGCAGCAGGATGCTCTACATCCATTTTATCAAGAATTGTTGCACCATCATTTGTTACTATTACATCTCCAAGAGAATCTACAAGCATTTTATCCATTCCCTTAGGACCTAATGTAGTCTTAATTATTTCACTAATTATTCTAGCAGCAGCAATATTATTTCTTTGAGCAGGTCTGCCCCTAGTTCTAGTAGTTCCTTCTTTCAATATTAAAATAGGTACTTGTCCTGAAGCTTCCAAAAAAATCACCTCAAGCTCAAATTTTCTAGAGTAGAATGGATAAATGCTCTAATATAAGTTTTTAATCATCTTTCTTCTTAAATATGGCTTAAATAAACAGATTAGTTCTTAACTTTATATTTTTTAATAAAAACATTGTTTCTAGGGATTTATAAAAGTATTAGCTTATAAAAAGAGAGTTCGAAATATTCATGAAAGGCTAAGAATCAAAAATTAAAGGATTTTAGCTTACAACCCCTTTTAAAAGAGTTTTTGCCGCTCTTTCAATGTCTTCTCTTTTAACTGTTCTTCTACCTGCATATTGTGCAAGACCTAAAGCTTCTTTTGCAAGTGCAAGACCTACTTCTTCAAGTATACGTTTAAGCTCTTCTGTTGCATCTTCACTAACACGAGGAGCTCCTGCCTTTTTAATTATTCTATGAATTGGAGCTGAGGATAATTCGCTTTCTGACATAATAACACCACTTTTAACAATAAAGATGGCTTAAAGATAATATTTATGCCTTTCTAAATCTAATATTTTCTTATTTATAAGCTTTTTTATTTTAAAAAGTTAAAAAAAGAGAGAGACTCTTGGATGCTTCTTTATCAAAATTTTTAATAATTCTACTTATATTTTTATAAATTATATCTTAAAAATTAAAAATATTACCAGTTAATATAGTTAATTATATACAAAAAATAATTATGAGACGAATAACTTTCCTTAATTAACAACATATTTAAAAATAAGTTTTCTTTTTAAAATAATAAAAATTACGGTGTTAGCAAAATTGGGAAGAATAAAAACTAGAAAAGTAAAAAGATTAGCTAAGGAGATCTTTGAGAAATATAATAAAGAAATAAATGAAAATTTTGAAAAAAATAAGGCCTTAGTAAAACAGGTATTAGAGGGGGACGTGCCCAAAAAAATAATAAATTTAGTTGCTGGATATTTAACTATTTTAGCTAAACAAAAAAGTGAAGTTAAAAGTAAAAAAGCTGATGCTAATATTTCAACTATCTCTATGTCAAAAATGTAAGAATGGCGTGTTAAAACTTCCTACTATAGTTTAGCCTCTCTTTCTGGAACCAGTTTGCATTCATGTTAAATGAATACAAACTAGCACTCCTCCCATCAGGAGGCACAGCAGAGTAGCAAAATGCTACTCAACCCTTATTGCTAATTTGTTGAAAATTAGTTCAAAGAGCTTCTCCATCAAGCAGGGTCACCGTCTCATTTGTAGAATGCTGTTTCCTATGAATAGGAAGCTTGGCCTACGCCTAACCTCCCCCTACCCTCCTTTAAAGAGTCTCGGGGAGAGCAATTGTTTTAAAATATTCAATTGTTCTTTTTTCATTTATCTCTAATATTATCACCTCTTTTTTTTAATTACTATATATTATATTTTTAATAATTGTTTTAACAAAATGAAAATAGAATTTATTGAAAATAAAAATATATGGATTACTCCAAGTCTTCCATTAATTGTTTTTATATTATTTGGTTATATAATTAATATTCTATATGGAGATATTTTAAAAATATTTTTTAAATTTCAATTTTAAAAAAAGGTAAGAATAAAAATTTTTTAATGAATTCTTAAATATAAGATGATTTAGAAATTTATTATAGAATGATGAATATGACCTGTACTGAGAAATATTCGATGAAGAAAATGCACCTTACTGAGAGAAAAAGTTGATAATATTATGAAAATTATTCTTATTGGATTTTTAAAAAAGGAGTTTAATAAAGAGATTATTGAAATAAAGCTTAATAAACCAATGAAGTTAGTCGAAGTTTTAAATAAAAATATTCCTAAATTATCTAAATTGATTTTTAATGAGTTTAATAAGTTATCATCTTCATTCATTTTTTTAAAAAATGGAGTATCAATTGAAATTATGAATGATAATGAAATAATTTTAAATGATGAAGATACTTTAACAATAATTCCAGTATCTCATGGAGGTTAAGTTTAATTGCATCATTATTATATAATGAAATATGAAGAATATTATTTAATACTTTTCTTTATAAAAACAAAAAAGATTGAAGAATTTGAAAAAATAATAGAGGAAATTAAGAGAATTACTTCTTTTCAATTTCAAATATTTGATGCCAAAGCCTTAATAAGCCCTATTCAAGTAGAAGTTGCATTTATAAATGCACTTTTATCTATTAAAGCTAAGAAAAATATAGCTAAAAATTTAGTTTTAGAAATATTATTAAAAATGGCTGCTGATACACAAATTTCCAATGCTATAAAGAAAATAGGAATAAAAAATGGTTTAGAATATCTAGGATTATACTTAGTAGGATCTTCAATAAGAGAAATGAAAAAGGACATTAAAAAAATATTAGAAAAAATAAATGGAAAATTGATTGATTGGAATGAAATACCTAAAGATAGTATAAGGAATATTTTGAAAAAATATAAAGTAGAAGAAGTTGAAGTTAATAGCATATCTCAAAATGAATTATTAAAACCTGAGGAATATTTAATATTAGAAAGAATAGCAACTTCGGATTTAAGAAAAGGGCGTGTTTAGCTTCCTACCATAGTTTAGCCTCTCTTTCTGGAACTAGTTTGCATTCATGTTGAATGAATACAAACTAGCACTCCTCCCATGAGGAGGCACCAGCAGAGTAGCAAAATGCTATTCAACCCTTTCATTGCTAATTTTGTTGAAAATTAGTTCATCAAGAGCTTCCCTTCTTAAGAGAGTTCTTCCAATCATTGAAGAGAATGCTGGTTCCTATGGATAGGAAGCTTGGCCCACGCCTAACCTCCCCCTACCCTCCTTTAAGGAGTCTCAGGGAGAGCAATTGTTCTAAGGTATTCTATTGTTCTTTTTGCAATATTTCTTGCAGCGTTTATGTGAATATTGTCGGTAAATCTGCATTTACTACAAAAGAATTCATTTCCTCTCTTTTTTTCTTTATTTCCGCATCTTGAGCAAGTTATCGAAGTCCCATCTCCATCTACTAAAATTTGTCTAAGATTTCTTTGATTTTTATTGAAAGTTGGCAAATATGTCAAAATCTTCATAGAATTTATCCATAGACTTTTTTCAAAAGTCCTTTTTACTATTTTTCCTCGCAACCACTTACTGTTTTTCTCATTTGTCCTTCTGCTATTATTTCCTGCTTCATAATCTTTCAAGTTCTCAAATGAAATTATTGCAATTTCACAATTATATTGTTTAATACTTTCTAAAGCTATATCAATAAGCATCTTTGACATCTTCTCAATCCAATCTCTGTTTTGCTTTTGTATTTTTCTATTTATTCTTTGCCATAGTTCATTATGCTTTACTGAATTTCCATGATTCATTTGAAGTTTCCATTTTTCAATTTCTTGAAATTGATGGCTTTTCAATTTTGGCTTAAGAAATCCAAATTTCATTGGTTTCATTGAATCTTCTTTTTTATTCCATATCCACAAAGAAAAAGCAATTCCATGCTTTGAGTTAAGATCTACACCAAGCACTGCAATTCTCTGAAGTTTTCTAAACTCTTCCTTAGTTAGTAGTTCTATATTTTTCTTCAATGTTATATGAAGTTTCCAATGATTATTTTTTACTATTTCTCTTCTTTTATGCTTTCCTTTTAAATAGCTTGGTGGAATTATCATTACTTCAGTAGCTTTTGCTCCATTTTCAATTTCTTTTTTAAGATATTCCATGTTTTCTTCATCAACTTTCAAAGGGATTCTATGATATTTCTTTTCAGGATCAGTTATGTATACTCTATTGTTT